>Ga0210398_10001946_pt1 | contig 20576 bp, 21 predicted proteins | sample IncBWC4OmetaG_FD_161047 | JGI IMG/M metagenome (GOLD analysis project Ga0210398, IMG submission 161047) | Forest soil microbial communities from Barre Woods Harvard Forest LTER site, Petersham, Massachusetts, United States - Inc-BW-C-4-O | ecosystem: Environmental > Terrestrial > Soil >...
GTTTTGGGCTGGACAGGGAAAGAGCGGTGTCCCACTCACGTACGGGGAGGTGTTCGACCCTAGTTCGCTCACGGAGACGATTGAGACGTCACAAACCTCTTTGCAAGTGAACACGCTTCCCCCATTTGTTGAGGCCTCCATTCCCTCCGACGGCGCTGACAACGTATCCACAAGCACGCTGATTAGCCTAAGATTCTCGATGCCTCTGGCAGTGCAGACTGTCAATCAGTCAACCGTCGTCCTAGCCAACTCCGACGGCCAGGTTAGTGCGAACGTTGTGCCCGCAGAGTGAGGGATTTTGGCTTTCGTTAATCCCTCAACGGCCCTTGCGCCGGGTTCCGCATATACCTTGACCCTGAGCGGCATGACAAATTCCGCAGGGCAGCAGCTAACCAACACGGTCGTCACGTTTACGACTGCCGGCACTCCGGGAGGAAGCACTGGGCTTCCGCTAGTCTCGTCGAGTCCAGTCACTACCTCGACTCCCAGCACGTCTTCTTCGGCGATGGCCCCGCCACCTCTCATTGCTCCGTCTGGTATCACCGCAATTAGTGGCCGTGTGCTCCAGCTCAACGGGGCACCGCTTGCCAACGTTGCATTACAAGTGAACAACAAGAAGATTCTCACAGACCAGACGGGCAGGTTCCTGCTGCAAGGCGTGACATCGGGTCATGACGTCATGATGATCGACGGTGCTTCCGCCAGCCGAGCGGGAATCACATATGGGATTTTTCAAGATGGCGTCGACGTGCAGCCAGGGATTACGGATGTCCTCCGCTACACCATTTGGATGACTCCCATTAATACGCAGCATGCCATCTCCATACCGTCCCCAACCACGTCGGAGACCGTGATCACGTCGCCCGTTATCCCGGGTTTGGAACTCCATCTGCCTCAAGGTTCCGTCATTAGAGATCTGAAGGGAAATATCGTCAACCAGATCAGCATCACCCCAATCCCGGTCAAGCAGCCGCCGTTTCCGCTGCCGAAGGGGGTTGAAGTACCGATCTATTTCACAATCCAGCCTGGCGGCGCCTATTTGGACACCACGGCTGCAGGCTGGACCAAAGGAGCGACCCTCTACTATCCAAATTGGAGAAACGCAAAGCCCGGAACCGCGTTCGACTTTTGGAACTACGACCCCACAGGAAAAGGCTGGTACGTGTACGGCGAGGGGCACGTGAGCAAGGACGGCAAGTCCGTTGTGCCTGATCCGGGGGTAGAGATTTACGAGTTTACGGGTGCGATGGTAGGAAGCCCATCGGTTGCTCCAGCAGTCGGGGGAAATGGTCCCACTGCCGCGGACCCAGTGGATTTGTCTACAGGCCTTTTTGTGTACAGCAGCACCGATCTTGTCTTGCCGGATTTTATTCCCATTAAGTTCACGCGCACCTACCGCAGCATGGATACCGTATCGCGTCCGTTCGGACTCGGATTCACTGATTCGTACGAAATGTTCATGGTTGGCGACACGGCTCCTTACACTTATCAAGAGTTGATTTTGCCTGACGGCTCGCGCGTCCGTTTCGACGTCATTTCCCACGAGCCCACTGAAAATTCCTATACGCAGGTCGTTTATGAATGCCTCTCTAAGCCGGGCCCGTGGTATGGGGCGATTCTCGCGGCGGACTTTAGCTTTCCGGGGTCCACGTGGTCCATTACGACGAGAGACGGCATGAAGTATTTCTTTCCTGATGCATTCGCTGAGGTTAATCCGGCTCTGCAGGCCCTCATTGGCATTAGCGACCGGCACGGAAACACAATCACGATCGCGCGTGCTGGTGGAGTTGTTACTCAGATCCTCGGTTCTGGGGGACGTTACATCAATTTCGAGTCGGATGCATGGGGCCGCATTACGCAGGCCACAGATAGTTCGGGCCGTACCGTTCAGTACACCTACGCTGGTGATGGATACCTATCAACCGTCACAGACCCCAATGGTGGAGTGACCACCTATACGTACGATTCCAACAACAACATGTTGACGATTGAAGATGCACGCGGCACTACGTATTTGACGAACGAATATGACAGCAACCAGCGCGTTATCAAGCAAACCCTGGCGGACGGCAACACCTATCAATTTTCCTGGACCGCGACATCGAATACCGCCCAGACTTTCACTGAGACTGGCCAGGAACCGCCAGGGCTAAATGGCTTGCCCGGATCAATCTTAGCGTTCCGTGCCTGCACAACTTGCCTCGAAGGCTACCTCGCGCTGATTTCGCAAGTTAATATTACCGACCAACGTGGTAACGTTCGACAGGTGCAGTTTGGGCCGACAGGCTATATGACAAGCGATACCCGTGCCTACGGTACGAGCATTCAGCAAACCACGACATATGCGTATTCGGCCGATAATCTCCTCCAGTCAACGACAGACGCTCTCGGGCGCACGACGGCCTACACCTTTGACGCCAAGGGCAACTTGACCGGGCTTACGAAGCTCTCAGGTACCTCCAGCGCGGTCAGCACGTCCTACACTTATGAGCGCATGTTCAGCCAATTGGCCAGCGTGACGGACCCGCTGAGCCACACAACGAATTACTCGTACGATCAGAACGGAAACCTTACGCAAATAACTGACCCGCTGGGTCACCAGACCACTCTTACCTACAATGGTCAGGGGCAGGTTCTTACTGTCACGGATGCGTCCAGCGACACGATCTCCCTTGCTTACCGGTCTAGCGATTTGGTTTCTATCACTGATCCACTCAGCAGAATTACGACTCGACTCGTGGATGATGCTGGCAGGTCGATCGCGGTAACGAACCCGTTGGGCCAGACTGCCCACATGAGCTACGACGGTTTCGACCGTGCTACCAGTATGACCGATCCGGCGGGGAGCACGACGTCGGTCACATATGACGCCAACGGGAATTTACTCACGCTGACCGATGCGAACAGCCATACGATAACCTATACTTATGACAACATGGACCGCGTGGCCACCCGCACAGACCCACTCGAGAATTCCGAAAGCTACAGCTACGATGCAGCCAGTAATCTAACCCAATTCACTGATAGGCGGGGCAAGATTACCCAGTACACCTACGACGCGTTGAACCGTAGAATATTCGCCGGCTACGGCTATACGACGGGGCCATCGTACGAGAGCACAATTTCTTACAATTATGACGCCGGGAATCGCTACACGAGTGTAGTGGACTCCGTGACGGGAACAATCACGCCCACTTTCGACAACCTTGACCGGCTGACTCAAGAAGTCTCGCCGCAAGGAACCATCGCCTACACGTATGACAACGCCAATCGCCGGACGAGCGCGACGGTCTCTGGCCAAACTGCCGTGGACTACAGCTACGACAACGCGAACAGGCTCACGCAGATCACGCAAGGGACACCGACGGTATCCTTCACCTATGATTCCTCGAACCGGCGATCATCGCTGACCCTGCCCAATGGAGTGGAAATGAGCTACGGCTATGACGACGCCTCGGAGTTGACCGGACTGACCTATACGCTTGGCACGACCACTCTGGGCAACCTGACGTATTCGTACGACGGCGCCAGGCGTCGAATCAATGTGGGCGGCAGCTACGCGCAGACAGAGCTTCCTTCAGCGGTTAGCACTACCTCCTACAACGCTGCCAATCAGCTGACTGCCTGGGGAAGCGCTTCGCTCTCCTATGACGCCAACGGCAATTTGACGAACGACGGCACGAACACCTACGCCTGGAACGCGCGGAACAAGCTTGCGTCAATGAACTCCGGCGCGATCAGTTTTCAGTATGACCCGTATGGCCGTCGCGTGGCGAAAACGGTTTCCGGAACTACCATGAATTATCTGTATGATCGAGCTAACATTGTGCAGGAGCTCTCCGGCGGCTCGGTGCTTTCCAATTGGCTCACGGGTCGAACGGATCAGATCTTCACGGGAACCGATTCGACCGGAACGGCCAATTTTCTGACTGATGCACTTGGCAGTACCATATTGCTGACAAATTCTTCTGGAAGCAGCATTGCGCAGTACGCTTACGAGCCATTTGGTAACACGACAGTCACCTCAGGAAGTTCGACCAATGAGTTTCAGTATGCTGGCCGAGAGAACGATGGCGCTGGACTCTATTACTATCGCGCCCGATACTACGATTCAACTATCGGAAGGTTTATCTCCGAAGACCCTTTGGAATTGGAAGCTGTAACCCGCATGTCCGTGAAGCCTGGATACCCTTTCATAACTCCTCGGCGTCGCGCCCCTAGGGTTGCAGCTGAAAATAATTCGTACGCCTACGCGCGAAATGACCCCATCATGTTTAGCGATCCCTTCGGGCTGGTATGTCAGAACGCGTGTGATGACAGATGTGACCGCGATTGGGCGATTGGGTTTGTCACTTGCATTGCATTGGCCCCCGAAGGGGGCTTCCCGGCAGTTGCATGCATCCTTGGAATTACCGCATTGTGGATGAGCTGCGAAGCGGATTGCGATAAATCACGATAGATAATGTAGTGAGGGTGCGAGGTGAACGATTTAAGGCGGAAGCAGGAAATTAAGAGAATGCTATTCACCCTCTTAGTTACTGGGGGCGTGATTTACGTTGGAAAGTGGCTATCTCCGCGAGCTGATTCCATAGGTCACATAGTAGTCCGTTCGATCCTGCAAGCTGCGGCACTAGCCATTATTCCTGTGATGCTCAGCATATGGCCAGTCGGAGACGAGAAGCCGGTATCAATGCGACGCTGGTTGGTGATCCTATCGCTCTACTGTCTTTTGATTATTGCTTCATACTTTTCCGCTTTACGAATTCCGGGTTACCCGAATTCGTCGATAACAATATCATACTTTATACGAGTGGTGAACAGCTGGCAACTTCTTGTTGCTTTGTTTTTGCTGTTGATTTGGATGACAGCGAGAAAGCGTTCGTGAGCAGCTATCGTTCGGGTTTTGGGTCATCCGAAGAGGGGGAGAGGCGTGTCCAGGAGCCGGCACACAGAAGCACAGATCATCGAGGCGTTGAAGCAGGACGGAAGGCCGAGGATGTGGCTCGAGAAGTGAGAGTATCCAAGCACACGATCTAATCGTCTGACAGTCACGCCGGACGTTATTTCCCTGGCGTTGAAAGACGGGAAGAACGTCGATATTCCACCGAAAACTGTTACGTCACTGAGCTATGGGCAGGAGGCACATCGGCGGGTCGGAACGATGGTGCCTTGGCGATATTGGTCGCTCCGGTGGCCCTAATGCCTCCGGATTGGTCCCGATAACGCGGTTGCAGTGAGCGATGTTGACCATCCTACTGAATTGTGGCAACTGGAAGTTGTCCCTGTACATCCTCAGCGATGATCAGGAGCGGGCGACCAGCCTTTGGCTTTCCGAGTGCACTAGTTCAAGACGCGGGCCTGGCGGCTGGAAATTTATGACCCGAGTTTTGCCGACTTTCATTTACGATTGAGAGTGCAGTAGAGAAGCTAGAACTGCAGGTCGCAGATCGGAAGGACTAAAGAAAATATGAATGCCCAACAGCCGAGCAATCCAACAGAATGAATCCCGGAAACGACCCCCTCACATTTAGAACAATCAACGCGTGGAATGAGCAATTCTGGGCTAAACAAGCATCCTTGACGGAGCAACGGATAAGCGCCCCAATACTTTATGAAGTGGCGAGTCGCGACATGCGTTCCGAGGCCATCCGAGTAGCTTTTAGAAATCAGAAATCTTTAGACCAGGCTCTCGCTGATGCCGAACAATCGGCCATTATAGTCCAGAGGAATCCTGAAGACGCCGAGCGGGTGCGCAGGCGAAGCATGTCCCGTAAGGGAGGGAGCGTACCAAAGACCGACGCCCTCCAGATGTTGATCCAGGTCTGCGTTCGAGAAGCGCCAGAAATAAACCGGCGAAAGTTGTGGCATCGCCTGCGACAAGAGCTAGGGCGTGGCACAATTACGGCTATTGATGCTCAGAGGATTGAGTTTCGCACGAGCAACGGTAAATTCAAAATCTCTCCTGTTTCCGGCCTAAAAGACCGCCTGTCCAGAGCCAAACGAAAAGGAGATTCGCTCTAACTGACTTAGCGCGAATAAATGAGCTCCCACCCCCTCCTGAACGCAGGACATTTCGCTTAATCTTGCGACCAGGAGGTCCAATTGAACAACAAACCTGGTTTCGAATTGGCCGTAGTCTATCAACCCATTGAAACGCTCGTCCCTCATCCTAGTAACGCGAGAACCCATTCGCGACACCAGATCCGCCAACTCGCCGATAGTACTAAAGCATTTGGCTTCACGAATCCCGTTCTCATCGACCACAAGAACACAATCATCGCCGGCCATGGCCGTGTGGCGGCGGCGCAAACACTTGGCATGGATCGCGTGCCAACGATTCGACTCGAATGTCTAAGCGAGAATGAAATTCGGGCCTACGTCCTCGCGGATAACAAACTCGCCGAACGGGCCGGCTGGGACAAAGAGATCCTCGCGATTGAATTGCAGCATTTAATGACGCTCGACAACGATCTGGACATCACCGTCACAGGTTTTGAAATTCCGGAAATTGACCTGATCCTGGAAGGCGCCACTAGCAAAGAGCACGATCCCGATGACAGCTTCGAGGTCGATGAAGCACTTCAGCCAATTACACAGTCTGGTGATCTCTGGCAACTAGGCAAACATCGCCTATTCTGCGGAAATGCGCTTGAGCTGGCTTCCTACAAAGCTCTCGCGCTCGGACGTCGCGCGAGCGTGGTCTTTGTCGACCCACCCTACAACGTGGCGATTGATGGCCACGCAACCGGCAGCGGGTCCATCCACCATCGGGAATTCGCGATGGCATCAGGCGAAATGAATGAAGCCGAATATATCGGTTTTCTGAGCAGAGCTCTGAGCTTGGTCGCACGACACAGTACGAGCGGTTCCGTTCATTTCATTTGTCTCGATTGGAGACACATAACCGAATTAGTCGCGGCGGGGAAGCAGGTTTACACAACGCTCTTAAATCTGTGCATTTGGGTCAAGGATAACGGCGGTTTGGGTTCTTTTTATCGATCACGCCACGAGTTGGTTTTTGTCTACAGGAACGGCAAAGATGCCCACCGCAACAACGTGCAATTGGGCAAATTCGGACGGAACCGAACCAATGTTTGGGAATATGCCGGGATAAATACCCTGTCACGGCAGAGCGAAGAAGGCAACCTGCTCGCTCTCCATCCGACCGTAAAACCCGTCGCAATGGTCGCCGATGCCCTGCTTGATTGTTCGGCACGAGGTGATGTTGCGCTCGACCCTTTTGTTGGCTCCGGCACTACCGTACTCGCAGCCGAACGCGTCGGGCGCATCTGCTATGGCATCGAGATCGATCCCCTGTATGTGGATGTTGCGATACGCCGATGGCAGAAACACACAGGGGACCATGCCCTCCACGTAGCAAGTGGCAAGAGGTTTGGTGACATCGCGACTGTGGAGGTGAGCCGTGGCTGACAACGAGGATTACACGATCGGATTTCGGAACCCACCGAAGCATACGCGTTTCGTCAAAGGCCAATCAGGAAATCCTCACGGACGACCGAAAGGCTCTCAAAACGCCGCTACGATTATCGATAGAGCTTGCCGAGAACGCATACGCGTCACTACAAACGGCAAAGTGCGACATCTGAGCAAATTTGAGGCCGCGATGCTGCAGCTGTTGAATAAGGCCGCTTCTGGCGATTTAAGAGCGATGCAACAGCTACTGGGTTGGCTCACATGGCGTATGAATTCTGAGCAAGAAAATGTGCCAACGATTTCTCCGCAGGAGAGCGACAAATTCGTTATGGAAAGCATCGCGGCGCGCTTTCGGAACTCAGAACCGGCACCATGCGAGATCGAACCTGACCTTCCGCCGCCTGAAGGCGGCAGCCTGGAGGGTCGGGGATGAACGCTCAGCTCTCATACGCGGAATATGAATTCATACTGCGACAAGATTTGATGAGCTTTATTGAACGCTCGTTCTACGAGCTAAACCCACAGACCGTCTTTTCCGCAAGCCCTCATATCGAAGTCCTAGCGTCGAAACTTGAGGCCTGTCGTCAGGGAAAGATCAAACGCTTGATCGTCAATTTGCCGCCACGATCGCTCAAATCTCATGCCGTAAGCGTGGCGTTTCCGGCATACCTGCTTGGGCGTGATCCCGCCAGCCAAATTATCACTGTGAGCTACGGTCAGGATCTTGCCGATAAACATGCCCGAGATTGTCGAACCTTGACGGGTAGTCCTTTCTATCAAAGATTATTTCCGTGGACCCGCCTATCGACGGAAAAGCAGTCAGTCAGTGAGTTTATGACGACCGGCCAAGGTTTCAGGATGTCAACTTCGATCGGAGGAGTTCTAACCGGTCGCGGAGCCGACATTATCATTCTCGACGACCCGCTTAAGCCAGACGATGCCCTTTCCGAAACACGGCGGACGACCGTCAACCAGTGGTACGACAACAGCCTGCTCAGCCGGCTGAACAGTAAGGGGACTGGCGTCATCATCATCGTCATGCAGCGTCTCCATCAGGATGACCTCGTGGGCCATGTCCTTGGTCAAGGGGATTGGGAGGTGCTCTCGTTCTCTGCCATCGCGGAGCACGATGAAGTTCACGTCATCGACAGTCCCCTGGGGCGACGCCGTTTTGAGCGCAAGCTTGGTCAAGCCCTCCAGCCAGCACGTGAATCCATAGAGATCCTGAAAATCATTCGTCAAACAATCGGTGAATATAATTTCGCCAGTCAATATCAGCAGGATCCAATGCCACTCGGCGGGGCCATAGTAAAGACCGATTGGCTTAAGCGCTATGACGCCGCCAGTCGTCCCTCGACATTCACTTGTGTGGTCCAGAGTTGGGACACGGCAAACAAAAGCGGCGAGCTCAACGATTTCAGTGTGTGCACCATTTGGGGCGTCTTTGATGGTCACTACTATTTGCTTGATGTGTTTCGCAAGCGGCTCAACTACCCGGATTTGAAACGAGCCGTGGTCGAGTTGGCTCGCCGGTATGACGCAGATTCTATCGTAATCGAGGATAAGGCTTCCGGAACCCAGCTCATCCAGGAGCTGCAACACGAGGGTGCGATCTATGGCATCAAACCCTACGAACCACCCCCCGGTTCAGACAAGATCTTGCGTCTTCATACTCAAACTTCGTTGTTTGAGAGTGGTCGCGTTCTTCTCCCGGTTTCGGCACCGTGGCTCGACGAATACATACGCGAGGTGACCAGTTTTCCAGGATCCAAATACGACGATCAAGTGGACTCGACCACACAAGCGCTAGATTACTTGAAGAAGAACGGCGGACTTGAGGTGTGGCTTAAACTTTAGAGTGAGTTGGTAGCGCGTGAGCAGCATACTAGAAAATCACAGACGAGACAAAAGCTGGGAAATGCTGATTTTGAACGCTGCTGCGAGCAGTTCGAGGTTACGCATACAAATCTCCTTCTTTCCGTTTTCCAGGTCCGAAATGAAGCTCCGATCCATTCCAACATGCTCCGCCATATAAACCTGTGTCCAAGCTCGCTGCTTACGCAGGGAGCGTAACCGCTTCCCCAAACGGACACAGATATCGCTCGACACGCCGCCAATTATGGCTGTAGGCTTTGGACGATAAATCGGCTATAGACTACAAGCGTAGAAATCCATAGGCAGAGCCAAGCGAAGGGCACTCCTTTGAGGCGTTTCCCACTTACGATCGCCATAATAGGCGCCGTAGCGTTAGCGGTGGAGATCTTTTCGCCTCGCCTTACTGATAGCCAGTCAGCAGGTAACATCGCCGCGCCGAGCAAAGCGTCCCAGAAGAAAGCGGTCCCATTTCATCCCAACGGGGTTGCAATCCAGGTGAGCGTCGTACCGGGAGCCATCGTCTGTCAGGATCTTGCTTCGGTACATCTGGTGTGGGGGCTATACGTAAACTATTGGACCGATGCGATGCAAGATCAGCTAACGAATGGAGGCTCGCGCGTTTCGCGCGGCCCCTCAAGTCCAGAACCCGATCCGAAGGTTTACGGATGCGCGTTATTGGCGGCCGGAGCACCAGTCGAGTTCGAACAAGCCCTTCCCGGGATCGTCCATGTCACTTCGAGGTTGGCGGATGGCCATTTCATTCGTGGACTAACCCAAGAGAACATGATTAGGGCAATCAGCGAGAAGGAAAATGAGCCCTCTCAGCAGCAAGGTTCAGTTGGCCGAAGGGCACAGGCACCGGCGTCAAAAGAGGGGCCAATGGAGGGGCAGGCCAATGAAAGTCAAACCGATAACACAGCCAGGGCTGGTGATGGCCCTTTCGTGCCCGGACAAAACGGAGTCAGTTTTCCCCGGTGTCTCTATTGCCCGGATCCGGTGTATTCCGAAGATGGCCGCGCGGCCGGGGTCGTGGGAACTGTTTCCCTACGAATCGTCATAGAAGCCGACGGTCGTCCCGCGGATATTCAGGTTGTGAAAGCCCTCGGCCACGGGCTTGATGAGCTCGCAGTCCGAGCAGTCCAAGCTTGGCGTTTCAAACCAGCGACGGGACCAAATGGAAGCCCGGTGCCAACAACCGTTCCTGTCGAAATCAATTTCCGTTTGAAATGACCTGCCCTCGTCTGTTTCGGCACGTTCCTCGCGGCCCGCGTTTCGATTGGAGTCCTGTCCTCCTTGTCTCGCGCGTCTCGTTTAGCTTGACTGTCTGCCCAACCAGAGCGTCAATGTGCTGCTGGTCAGAGGCAGAAACATGGCCGATATTCGGGCAGAAATCGCGGAATTGCGCACTTTTTCGCGAAAACAGTTGCTTCAAAGATGGCACGAACTCTTCGGCGGCGCCCGGGCACCCAGTATCCGGCGAGAATTGATGATTCCCTTCCTGGCTTACAAGATTCAGGAAAATGCCTATGGGGGCATGAAGCCCTCGACACGCGCTGAGCTTCGACGCATCGGACGCGCTCTCGAAACAGGCTCTGGATCGCTAACTCCCGATATGCGGCCGAGAACAAAACCTGGAACACGCATGGTGCGGCACTGGCGCGGGAAACCACACGAGGTCGTCGTAACCGAGTCGGGATTTGAGTATTGCGGAAGGAGCTATGGCAGCCTTTCACAGATCGCACGCGAGATTACCGGAACACAATGGTCTGGTCCGGCATTCTTCGGACTGAGGAAGGCAACAATCGTGCGAGGCTCGTCGGGTGAGTAACCTGCCAGTTCGATGTGCGATCTACACCCGGAAGTCTTCAGAAGAGGGCCTCGAGCAGTCATTTAATTCTCTCGAAGCTCAGCGCGAGGCCTGTATCGCTTATATCCAAAGCCAAAAGCACGAGGGCTGGGTTGCCATCAAGGAAAGCTACGATGACGGTGGGTTCTCTGGCGGCAACATGGAGCGACCCGCGCTCGGCCGGCTTCTCGACGATATTCGTATTGGAAAAGTCGAGACTGTCATTGTTTACAAGGTGGATCGCCTTACGCGCTCTCTTTCCGATTTTTCCAAAATTATCGAGATATTCGATTCCCACAAGGTGAGCTTCGTATCAGTCACGCAGCAGTTTAACACCACCACGTCCATGGGCCGGCTCACTCTTAACGTGTTGCTCTCATTCGCCCAGTTCGAGAGAGAACTAACCGGGGAGCGGATTCGCGACAAGGTAGCGGCCTCAAAGAAGAAGGGAATGTGGATGGGAGGTATGGTCCCCCTGGGCTACGACTGCGTCGACCGTCGCCTCATCGTTAATCAGTCAGAAGCTAAGGTCGTCCGCGACATTTTCCGGCAGTACCTGCGGCTCGGCTCTGTCATGAGGCTCAAGGACTACCTTGAGGAGAAGCAGATTCGCAGCAAGATCCGAACCGGTAGCGGTGGCCGCAAATATGGAGGAGCCGTCTATTCCCGAGGCGCGCTGTATCAGATCCTGAGCAATCGGATTTATATCGGCAGAATTGTGCACCGGGGCCAATCCTATGTCGGGAAGCACGAACCGATCATTGCACAAGAGCTCTGGAGTGAGGTCGCCGCCCGATTGGAAGCGAACGACCGAGCACGCAGAACGAGCAAACCTCACCCGACCTCCAGTCTGCTGACCGGCCTCCTTCGAGACACGAATGGCATCCGATTCACGCCAACGCACAGCGTCAAGAAAGGTAGACGATATCGCTATTACACCTCCCAGGCCGTGATCCGAAAGCGAGGCGAGCAGCAACAGCTTTCTCGATATCCAGCCGCGGAACTGGAAGCCCTGGTGATGACGCAGATTCACGGGATGCTCAAGACGTTTCACAAACACCTGCATAAAACTGAAGTGTCTCCGGGCTCGGATTTGGCTATTCAACGCGCCAAGGATCTGGGAGCCCAATGGCCCCAATTAGGAACTTCCAAACAGCAAGAGTTCATTCGAGCGGTGGTTAAGACCGTTATTTTGGGCCATAACAATCTCTGGATCGAAGTGGACCAATCGAAGGTCGTAGCAACTTTGCTCGGCCACGACTCGGGCGAGCGCCTTGCCGAGGACGGTCGGAAGGGTGTCGTGGTAACGCTGAAGGTTGAGTTTCAGCCGATCCGGCGAGGAGTTGAGCTCCGGATCGACGCTCCCAACGGCCAATCAACTCAGGGTGGACCGATTCCGTCGCTCGTGAAGGAGATTGCGCGCGCTCGCACGTGGTATGAACAGCTCATATCGGGAGAGGTGAGTGGAGTCGAACGTCTAGCTCAACTATCGGGTTTCAAGCGTCGCTATGTGAGGAAGATACTCCAGAGCGCAGTGCTGTCTCCTGAGATCATCGAAGCAATTCTGTCGGGGCGGCAATCGCGCCGCGTCACCATGAAAAGTTTGCAGGCCGATCTACCATTAGATTGGCGGAAGCAAGGGCAGATCTTTCTGCCCGCGCCATAGTCTGCCTTGTGAATTGGCAGGACCTACCTGAGTGAACATCAGCTCAGAAAGCGCTATTTTGAGAAAAGGCGTCTCCCTACTCCAATCGGTCGAGTTCTGGTAGCGTGTGATAAAGGACGTTATCACACGCTTATGAACTTCACGATGCCATCGACATTTCCCACCTCTGAGTTTCAGGCTTTCGGAATCGCCGCCTCAAATTTCTTTCCCGCCCTCCTCAGCGACGAAGTCCTGTATGACCCTCAGGAGAAGCGTCGGCACTTCGATTTGTCGTGGCAAGCTGTGCGCTATCGTTACCGCGCTTGCTGCGAATGCAATGATGAATTCAAAGCTCTGCTGGACAACCCCAGTGAAGAATGGCAGGCCGGTTGGGGCGATGAAGAGCTGACGTACAGGTTGGAGCGTTGCATCTATATCTTCTTTATGGGCGCGCTCTCGGTGTTCGATAGCTTCGCGCTCTGTTTGTATTTCCTCGGCAACGCAATCCAGCCAGCTGCATTCTCCGATGTTTCGAATCCGCGCAAGATCACGCGCGCATCCACGCAAAGGGCAATGAACGTCGCGTTCCCGAAAGATGCCATCACAGGACTTCTCGTTGGCCTGTCGCAAGATATGCGCTTTTCTACGAAAGACGCCTTCCGCAATCTGCTCGCTCATCGCCTGAGTGGCAGGCGGAGCGTACGTTCGTCAGGGACACTTAATACGGATGGCACCTATACGACGGACTTCCATGAAGAAACTTGGCAGATTCCCGGTGCCACGGGAAAGCTCGTCTTCGACAAGGATATGCTTGAGCGGCAATTGGCGGACGTGGCCGACATTCTTTCAGCGCTTGCTACAGCCGCTCGTGCATTTGCGGAGTCACACCAACCAGTAAAGCCCGGCCTATGAGTATGGAAGTCGTCAGTCTCGACACTCATGAAAGCCTGGCCACTGGACCGGGCAGTCCCCCGCCCCTCTTTATTGAGGAGGCGAGGACGGCTGAGCGATTCTGGGATTTCTTCACCGCGAATATCCGCAATCAGCACACACGGCGCGCCTATTACAACGCCACCTGCAGATTCTCGGAATTCTGCGCGGAGCGCGGCATTCACCACCTTGGGAACGTGAAGCCGCTGCACGTCTCCGCCTATATCGAGTGTTTGCGGCACTGTTTTGCAAAGCCCACGATTAAGCAGCGCCTCGCTGCGATCCGCATGCTCTTAGACTGGCTCGTCGTCGGTCAGGTCATCGCTGCTAATCCGGCACACGCGGTGCGCGGACCCAGGCACGTCGTCACCAAGGGCCGCACACCTGTGCTCAACCGCGAAGAAGCGCGCGCCCTGCTCTCCTCCATTGAGGTAGGCACCGTCAAAGGGCTGTGTGACCGCGCTGATCGCTGTGATGATTTACCCTTCGCCCATATAGCGCGGTCCTGCAGATGAATGTCGGAGACCATTTCGTCCAGGGACGGCGCTGCTGGATACGCTTGCAGGAGAAAGGCAGCAAGGAGCACGAAGCGCCGTGTGTCTCCCGCCTCGAACCCTACCTCGACGAATACATTGCCGCAGCGGGAATTGCGGACGACAGGACGGTTCACGGCACACCGCATCGCCTGACTCAGCAGGATGGCTACTGGATGATTGCATGTCGCGCTCGCGAAGCTGGCATCGAGGCTCAGTATGCGCGCGACCGGCGTCACCGATTACCTCAAGGGGGAAGGCACTTTGGAGCATGCACAAAATATGGCTGCTCACTCCTCACCACGCACAACGAAGCTCTATGACCCTCGAAACGAGGAAACCGAGCTGAGAGAGTACGAGAAGGTCCAAATTTGAAGATCATCGCCGACTGGAGCAAACAATGAAAATTGCGATCATAGGTTGGGGCTCGCTCATATGGTGTCCCGGCTCATTGCAAATCAAGTCAGCCTGGCACCTCGACGGCCCAATCCTGCCTATCGAGTTTGCGCGGATCTCTAAAGATGGCAGGCTTACCCTCGTTATTCATTCCGGCAGCGCAGGCCAGAGAACGCTTTGGGCGCCTGCAGTGGTGGAAGATATGAGCGCAGTCTTGAAGAACCTGCAAGACCGGGAAGGCACCCCTCCCCGTTTCATTCATAGCGGTACAGCTGACGGGCAATTCTCGGACGGAGTTACACAGGAAGTGCGCGATGTTATCGCAAAATGGCTGGAAGAACGTCAGGACATCCGGGGATGCGTGTGGACCGGTCTCGCTACCAACTGGAAAGATAAACAAAAGTCTGATTTCTCAGTCCAGCTGGCTATCCAGTACCTGAAAGATCTGCCGGACCCCGCCCGAGCACGGGAATATATCCAGAATACGCCGGAGCAGATTCAAACGGCGGTGCGAGCAGCTGCTCGCGAGCACTTGCACTGGTGCGATGCCGTTTTGTCCCCCACGTTGTTTGCCGCCGATTAGGTGAATGCGAGAATTGAGTTCGTCAATGGATCTATTCTCTCCGATTGTCACGGAAGCCGAGCAACACCCGAACTTCCGGACAATCTTGAAGCAGAGCAACTCGTACAATTCCGCCGTGCTGAACGGCTGGGCAAGTGGCTTTCAGGATAGGGATGGAAAGTTCGTAAAGGAATTCCAAACCACATTCGATTCCAGCTTTTGGGAACTCTATGTCTTCGCGGTGCTTAAGCACTTCGGGATGCGGGTTGATTTTTCTGTCCCTTCCCCCGATTTCTTCGTGACAACAAACGGCGGTATGAACATCGAAGCGACGGTGGCATTGCACGCCCAGGGCGCACCTCCTGAGCACGGCGAACGCAAAATCGAAGACGTACCCAAAGACCTTAATGAGCTAAACAGGCAGACGATGCTGCGAATCCGTAACAGCATTGACACAAAACACAAAAAGTATTCAAAGCTCTACGCATCACTCGGTCATGTGGCGAACCGGCCGTTTGTGATCGCTATCACCGCCTATGACAACCCCTACGCTCGCCTAGCTTGCCAGCGCGCCATCGAGGCGGTTCTCTACGGCTACTATGTGGATGAAGAAAAGTTTCTGAGGGAAGGGGGCGCGCTGGAGAAACAACGTATCTCGGCGGTCCGCAAGGACAATCTGAGTGAAGTGCCTCTCGCCGTGTTCGCGATGGAAGAATTCGCCTGGCTAAGCGGGGTCGTTTTCAGTTCCTGCGCATCGTGGGGCAAGGTGAGGGCGTTGTCCTCCGATCCGAATCCGAACATATTCTTCGAGGCCGTAAGGCTGAACGCTAGCGGCGTCATTCCCCACGTCGTGCGTGCGAGAAAATCGGAATATTCTGAAAGCCTTTTAGATGGGCTGCGCGTGTATCACAATCCCTCGGCAACGCATAAGCTGGACGTGCATGCTTTCCGGCATCCGGATGTATTTCAAAGCTATTTTTCGGATGAGGAGGGAGATTGGATGCACGATCAGCGGGATGGCTTGCTTCTTTTCCGCAGCGTCTGGACTCGCATCCCTCGATCTCACAAGCTGTAGGGACAATGATGAAACAGTCGGGCGCTGGAAAGGGCGGTATCGCATTCAGCCCTCGGTCGGAAGCCAGCGAATGATAAACCGGATTATCCCGTGCCAGGAGGGAAGCCAATAGCGACTCCAAATTTAAGCGGGATATTGCTCGGAAGATGCAACGTTGGGGCGTACGGGGCCGTTAGAACAAACCTAACTAACTATTTGCGGTTCATGCGTTCCGGGGTCAGACCCACCGCAGCGCGCCAGTCAGCATGTCCTGGACAAGAGTGCCACGCGCGTCGGACAGAACAACCTGGCAATTCGGACCGCACCACTTGGCTTTCGATATTTCGTTAATAACGACGAGTCCGAGAACTCCCAACAACAGCGGTCCCATCCAATCACCGTTCTTCATGACCTCCTCCTTTCTTAAACTCGGCCATTCCGTGCAGCGGTATCAAGATCATGCAGGTCCGCTGGCAAGGGGCGCAAGCATCATTTTGCCCCAAACCGCCACCAATGTCGCTTCCGATTATTGCTTTGTGGCACCGGCGGGGAGACGGAGACATTATCGTCCGTCGTTGCCACGTCGGCCGCGAAATACCGTTCCTTCGCGCGGTGATCGGAGTGGCGCTCGCGCTCAATTTCCTCGCGCGACCATTTCGGAGCCCATTTGACGCGGTTATTCCGTATCCAGTAGTGGGACTGGCACGGAAAGCTCCAGTTGCCTATGGACGGGTCGAGCGAAACCGTCTTGCCGTCAAAAATCAGCTTCCAATCGGTTGGCCGAATCGGCGTTACAACTTTGTTCCCACAGCCGCACAAGCACAGATGTGACGCTGTCGCGAAGCGTATGGAGATGTAAATCGTCGCCTGCTCCAGGTTCTCAGGAATAAACTCGACAAATTCATGCTTGAGGACGATTTCCGGCTTCATTGGGGCCGATCCTCGTTCAAAAGCAGGTTGGTATCGATGCTGAACTGGCTGTGGTGCTCGGATTTGAGATCGCGGTAAAAGCCGAAGAGCTTCTTCCACTTGATGACGGCCAGTGCGGCGTTCAGTGCGTTGAGATCGGCGATCTGGATGTTGCGATTGTAATCGTCGTCGCCCGGCGTGTCCTCGAAGGACACTCTCTCGCGGAGATGATCGCGCTTCTGCGGCGTGCTCGCCGTCACTCTCACAATTCCGCCCAACGCGCCGTTATCCAGTTGAATCCCCATGCCCACGTCAGCAAACGGGATATTAAACTCTTGGAGCTTCTCATCAATCAGCTTCTTGGGGCTATTCTTGTCCAGGCACACAAAAACAAAATCCATCCCGCGCAGTTCCTCCACGTTGCCGGCGTCAAGATAGACCGGGTGATCGACGATGCCACGGTGCATTTTCCCGTAGAGATTCTTGAAATAGGTCGTCTTTGGCTGCCTGGTCCTCAGTTCGTCGCCGGACGGCGCGGCTGGTGAACGGAAAGCGTTGTGCTGGTAGAACGTGTCCCCGTCATAGAGATGAATCTCCTTCACCGGAGTTTTTGCCACGAGGTCCAGCACGTACGAGCCGGTGCCGCCCAGGCCTAAGATCGCGATCTTCTTGCGCGCCAGCTTTTTCGTGACTTCGACGATTTCCGCGCGGCTGGAGGCGGTATCGGTGTAATCAAATGGCTCTTCGCTGTCGTCGTCCGGAATAATCACCGGGAAGGTCTTTGCCGTGACCGTGGAGTCGATTCTCAGCGCTGGGCCGGAGAGGATGGCCACATAGGTCGTCACTTGCTCGTAATAGTCCGGATAGGAATCAGCCGGCTTGGGTTTGGCCGAAAACGAGTGGTTGACCGGCACCCCTTCAGCGAGAGAATGCGTGTCGCTGCCGTGCTTTATTTTGGCGATTTCCGAGCCGTCCTCGTAGCACGGGTGCTCCCCGGAGAAATAGGCGACATGCGTATCGGGGCGGCCGGTCTGGTCGTCCGCCAGCACGAGCTTGATGACGAGAATCCCGCGCCTAATCTGCGTCTGCGAATTCACGTAGGGCACGTCTTTCACCAGCAGGCAGCCGGAGCGGACTTCGATGTCATAGCCCTCATCGCGCAGTTTTTTCAGGTCGGCGCTACGATTTATCGGTCGCTGTGACATTGAAGATCATCCCGTTCTTCACCTTGACGCTCTGGCCTTCCTTAAGCGAGCCCTGCGGGTTGTCGCGCGAGCCGTCCTCGTAGGACACGGTGTACAGGATGTTCGTTCCTGGCGGCGGAGTCGGAAAGGCCAGCTTAACGATCTCTTCGAACGTTACCGTCCTGCTCGTCACCGTCTTTTCCTGACCGTTCACGATGATGATGTATTTCCGGGGTTGCGCAGGACCGCTGTGAAAATGCTCGTCCTCCCGCAGGTGGATCGGCTCAGCGTCGTTTTCCACGATCGGGTCTTCCTTGTCGCCGCGAACTTCGCGGAAGAGATCATGGCCAGACTGGACATGGCCCAGACGATAGAGGGCCTCGCCTGTCGTGGGATTCGGCGACTGATAGGGCCTCTGGTCGATGTGAATGCGGAGTTCGTGCGCGGACATGATGATTCCTCCTTCCAAGGACAGTCTTCAAACGCCGTACCGCACAAATCGTTCGAAACATTTCGCCTCAGCCGATCCTTTGCAGTCCAGACCATGCGCGGCTCTTTGCTTCCGTTACGAATACTGCGTTTTTCTTCCCCGTGCTATTGGCGGCTGCTTGAGCGAAGTCAAGGACCTGCATGCTGGTCAACTGGCCCGAGCCGTTATATTCGGCCCAGGGCATGTGGTAGCGATTCCCCTGGTCGGACATGACTTCACGGCTGAAACCTTGCCGCTCCATGGCCGCGTGCAAACTCTGGTAGTCGGCCCATTGGGCATCGTGGAGTTCAACTCGAACGGTGAAAAGCGCCATCGGTCTCAGCCTCCGTTGCGGGTGGCCCTTTAGGCCTGCGTTACGCCAACTTGCAATCGGCAGCGCAAGGTGCCATAGTGTGCGCTGTCCGAGAGGACAACGGCATTCAGAAAGTGACTGTGCTGAGAAACCAGCTCCAGCTTGCTGCGCAATGAGACCGTTGTCCCAATAGACAACGGTACGCCTGGCGGAATATTTTGTCAAGGGAGGGCTGATGGCTCAGCCGGCATTGGGATTCTTGCTGCAGAAAATGAGGGAGTCACGCGGGCTGTCTCTGCGCGACCTAGCACTGCTCGCGGACACAGACCATGCGTATATCTACCGTCTTGAGACGGGAGATAAGGAGGCGCCGTCGGAAGAGGTATTGTCGAAGCTCCTCCGCGCGTTGAAAACCGGAAAGCGCGAAGCGGAAATGCTTCGCTACGTCGCGGCTCATCCTGAGACAGCCGCGGGCCTTGTTGGCTATGTTCTTGAGGACGCGAGCGTGTCGATCGAGATTTTCACCGCTGCTGCGGGCGCCGTTCATCGGGGGAGTGCGCGGCCGGATTATCCGAAGCTGATAGAGAGAGTCCGCAGAATACTAACAGAAGAGGATTCCGGTGGATGAATTTGCAGCCGTCATAAAAGCGCGCGAATTTGTGCGCAAGTCCAACCCCGTCACGGTACCGGTGCGCGTGGAGGCCTATGTCGAGGAAGCGAAAGCTGTCCTGCGCCCTCAGACTGACCTTGGGCCCGATGAGCCGGGTTGGTCGTTCAGCAGCGGCGGCAGGCACTATATTTGCGTAAACGCAAATGACCGGCCTGAGCGTCAGCGATTCACAATTTGCCACGAACTTGCTCATATCGTTCTCGGCCTGAAGTCCGAGCATAATGCGCTACAGTGGTGGAGCTACGCGAAGAGGCCGCCCGGTGAAATCATTTGCGACGTATTCGCGGCGGAACTACTGCTTCCTTATGGGTTATTCAGACCTCTTGTAGACGGCGCCTCCGTCGAGATGGCCAAGATAGACGAGCTGGCCGGCAGGTTTGTGGCATCTCTTACGGCGACGGGATCGCGATTTGCGGCGATACACGCTGAACCCTGCGCTTTTGTACTATCGGAGCAAGGCAAGGTACGGTACGCGTCGCGGTCCAACACACTCAAAGAAGTTTATGCGTGGATTCAGCCACGCCTTGACCTGCCGCCCGGATCATTGTCGGAGAAGGTCCGGGCCGGCGAGGTGGCTAACGGACCTGAAAAGGTGGACGCCGATGTTTGGTTCGCTGACTGGGAGCGTGGCGGGGTGCTAATTGAAGAGGTAAGACATTTTCCGCATTGGGACCAGACGCTGACGCTGCTCTCGTTTCAAGACGGCGAGGCTCCTCCAGCGAAGAAACGTGAAGAATTGCGCGAAGACGAAGAGGA
>Ga0210398_10001948_pt1 | contig 20573 bp, 20 predicted proteins | sample IncBWC4OmetaG_FD_161047 | JGI IMG/M metagenome (GOLD analysis project Ga0210398, IMG submission 161047) | Forest soil microbial communities from Barre Woods Harvard Forest LTER site, Petersham, Massachusetts, United States - Inc-BW-C-4-O | ecosystem: Environmental > Terrestrial > Soil >...
CTGCAGGGCGGCAGGATTTACACCGTTGATCCCTCGAACCCGTGGGCCGAAGCGATCGCGATTCGCGACGGCAAGATTGCGCGCGTCGGCGCTGATGGCGAGGTTAAATCGCTGATCGGATCCGACACCCGCGTCGTCGACCTCAAGGGCAAGATGGCGATGCCGGGTATCAACGATGTGCATGTGCATCCGATTCTCGGCGGCCGCGCCGATCTCTTCGAATGCCATTTTCTGCCGACGCTCTCGCTCGATGAGGTCCTCGCCGTCGTTCGCGCCGATGCGCGCAAAGCCAAGCCTGGCGCGTGGATCGTCGGCGGCTCGTGGGGCAGCAACTTCACCAGCACGCTCTCGTCCCTCGATACACTGCGCGCGCTGGATGAGGCGAGCGAGGGACATCCGGTCCTGCTGCGCGATGACAGCGTGCACAACCGATGGGTCAATTCGCGCGCGCTCGCACTCGCCGGCATCGACGCGAGCACGCCCGATCCGCACGACGGCGTCATCGTACGCGATGACGCGACCAAGGCTCCGGTCGGATTGCTTTTCGAATCCGCGGTGGCGGCGGTCGAGCGTGCCGCCGAGGTAGCGAATCCCTACTCCTTGGAGGCGAACGTCTCGGCGATTGCGCGCGCGGTCGAAATCCTGAATTCATTCGGCGTCACCGGTCTGCAGGACGCGGCCGTCAGCGGCGCGGTGTTATCGGCCTACAACCATCTCGACGCGCAGGGAAAGCTCTCGGCGTGGGTGGTAGGCTCGATGATGGCGGAGCGGGCCGGATTCCTGAACGACCTGGTCGGCGATGAGCTAATCGAACAGCGCGCGAAATTCGCCAGTCCGCACGTGCGTCCGAGCTACGTCAAAATCTTCCTCGACGGGGTTCCGATGTCGCGGACTTCCGCGTTCATCGCGCCCTACCTTCCCGACAAGGCGCACGGATGCTGTTTTCGCGGCACCACCATCAAAGCCCTGCCGGAACTGGCCCGTTTGATCGCGAAGCAGGAAGCGCGCGGTCTCGCAGTCAAGATCCATTGCGCCGGCGACGGCGCAGTGCGGACCGCGCTCGATGCGATCGAGGTAGTGCGCTCGTTCAAAGGCGCGACGCCGCTGACGCATCAGATCGCGCACGCCGGTTTCGTCGATCCCGCCGATGTTCGCCGCTTCAAGGAGTTGAATGTGGTCGCGGACCTTTCGCCGATTCTGTGGTACCCGAATCAGATCATCGATGGTATCGAGCAGGCGGTGGGCGAACGGGTTCGTGAGTATTGGCCCAATCGCAACCTGCTCGAAGCGGGCGCGTTGATCGCAACCGGGACCGATTGGCCGGTGATCCCGAATCCCGATCCGTGGTCCGGTCTCGAGGGCTTGATCACGCGGCGCAATCCCGACGGTCACTTTGACGGTGCGCTATGGCCTGAGCAGGCGCTGGATCTTCCAGCCGCGATCGCTGCTTACACCGCCAATCCCGCGCGCGCGATGGGCATGGAGAGCATCACGGGCACTCTGGCAGTAGGAAAATCCGCCGACCTGATCGTGCTCGATCGGAATCTGTTCGAAATCGCGCCGTCGGACATCGCCGACACCAAAGTGCTGACGACCTACTTCGAGGGCCGCGCCGTCTACAAACGCGGCTAGCAGCAACCGCAGTCTACGAGCGGAAGATTTCGACCGGCAGCTCGTGCGAGGCCTGGCGCGCCGGATAAATCGTCGCCAGCAGGCACAGCACCATCGACGCGACCGCGACCCATAAGAAACTCACCGGGTCGACCGCGATCGGCACCGAGGAAATTCCATAAACCTCGCGCGAGATGTGGATGAAGTGATAGCGCTGAAGCACCGCGCATCCGATGCCGCCGATGAGCAAGCCCGCGAAGGTGCCGGCGCCGCCAACGATCAGACCCTTGATGGTGAAGACCCGGCGGATTTCCGAGGGCGTCGCACCCATCGCCATCAGCACCGCCACGTCTTTGCGCTTTTCCATCACCACCATGATCAGGGTGGCGATGAGGTTGAACGCCGCGACGCCGATGAGCAGCATCAGCACCATCGCATACACGCGCCGCAGCATCGCGAATCCGGCCGACGCCGATTCGTTGTACTGCACCCAGCTGCGAACGCGAAATTGCGCCGGCAACATCTGGCGCAGCGTGTTGGCGACCTGATCGGTGGCGTCGAGACTGGTGAGATGAACGTCGATACCGTCGACCACGTTCGGCCGTCCGAAGAAATTCTGCGCGCGCGTCAGATCCATGAACAGGAAATTGCTGTCGAGGTACGTCATCCCGGAATCGAAAATCGCGCCGACGATAAAGTTGGCGCTGCGCGCGGTCAGGTTGCCGCCCGCGCCCACAATCGGCGCGATGACGCGAACCGGGTCGCCGCGCTTCACTTTCAGCTTCTGCGCAAGCGTCGCGCCGATCGCGATCGCGCCCTGCGGCGGCTCCTGCCCCGGCGCGGTAGGATTGTAGGCTTTCAGCAAATCGGCAAGTGAGCCCTCGGCCATGTAGCGAGACCATTGCGAAGTAATGACGGGATTATCGGGCTCAATGCCGCGCACGACCACGCCGCCAAGCCCCCGGCCCGAGCTCAGCATCGCCTGCCCAATCACGAAAGGATCGGAGCCCGCCACATGCGGAACCGCGGCGACCTTTTGCTCCAGCTCGGCATATTTGGGAATCGATCCTTCGATGCTGACGATTTCAACCTGGAAACTGAGCGCGAGGACGCGCTGTTTCAGACTCGCCTCGAAACCGCCCATCACTGAGAGTGTAACGATCAGCGCGGCGACGCCGATCATCACGCCGACGGCGCTGAGCAGCGTGGTCACCGAAATGAAGGCATCTTTGCGGCGTGCGCGCAGATAGCGGAGCGCGATGCGGAGTTCGTATCTCACGATGAGTTGGCGTCGCATGGCCGCGCCTCGAAGGCGTCGGCGACGATCGATTCAGCCGCGCTCAGAATATCACGTTTTCCTTCTGCAATTGCCCGATTTCCTCGGTCGAGAGGCCGAGCAACTCGCGGAAGATTTCCTCGTTGTGCTGACCCAGGACCGGCCCGGGGCCGCGAAGCTCGCCCGGCGTGCGGCTGAGGCGGTGCTGCAATCCCTCGTAGGGCGACGGGCCCATATGCTGGTGTTCGAGCCAGTGCCAGAAATCGAAAGCCTCGAGGTTTTCGTCCTGATGGATGTCGACGCAGTTCTGCACCGGATACGCGGCGACGCCCGCTGCCTGCAAACGCGCAGTCAGATCATTCGCCGAATGACTGCGGGTCAGGGCGCCGACGAATTGATCGAGCCCCTCGCGCTGTTCGATTCGGGCCAGCTGCGTGGCGAATCGCGCGTCGCTGGTGTCGCCTCCCAAAGCCGCGAGCATCGATTGCCACTCGCTGTCATTGGCAACCGCGATGGCGATCCAGCGCTCCTCGGCGCCTTCGTCGGCGCATCGATAGGCGCCATGCGGCGCATACCGCTGCGACGCGTTGCCGCGCGGGCCCAGTTGCCTGCCGGTCGCGAAATAATCGATCAGCGCAGGCGCGACGTTGTGCAGCGCGGCCTCGTACTGCGACATGTCGATGTACTGCCCCTTGCCGGTGCGCCGCCGGTAGTCGAGCGCGGCGATCAGCGCCGAGGTGAGAAATCGCGGCGCGACGAAATCGCTATAGGCGCCGTAGGGCGGCGCGGGTGGCTGCCCTTCGCCGTACCCGGAGATGTAGTAAAAGCCCGAGAGCGCGGCCATCAGCTGGCCGAAGCCGGGATACATCGCATTGGGTCCCGTCTGCCCCTGCATGCAGGTCGAAAACATGATGAGTTTGGGATTGATGGCGCGCAGATGCTCGTAGTCGAGGCCCCAGTTGCGCATCGCTTTGGGCGTGAAACTATCCGACACAATATCCGCCCACGGGATCAGCTTCAGTACCAGCTCGCGCGCTTTGGGTTTGCTGAGATCGAGGGTGATGTCTTTCTTCGAAGTGTTAAAGCTGGCGTAAAACTGGCTGTTGTTGGGACCGGGCTGACCATCCTTCCACGGCGGCGCGATTCGCAGCACGTCGAGGCGCGCGGCCGACTCGACGCGGATCACGTCGGCGCCGTTGTCAGCGAGGTACTTGGTCGTGATCGGCCCGACTCCAACCCAGGCGAAGTCGAGCACGTGAATTCCTTCGAAAGCGTAGCGGCTCATCGAATTCCTTGCGGGTCAGATCGCGCCGATCGCGCGCAGCTCGGTTAGTTGTTTGGCGCTTCGTCCTAAAAGCCCGCCGTAGATTTCGTCGTTATGCTCGCCGAGCTTCGGCGCGCGCCGGTTGATCGAGATGGGAGTCTCGCTCAGCTTGGCGAACGGCCCTGGCAGGGTGAGCGTACGGCCTACGGTGTCGGCATGATCGACCGGCACGAAATATCCGCGCGCCTTCAGTTGCACGTCGCGGGCGATGTCGGCTTCGGTGGCGACCGGCGCGAGGAGGAGACGGCGCTTCAGCGTCTGCGCATAGATCTCGTCCTTGGTCATCGTCATGAACAACTTCTCGATGCGATCCTCCATGTCGGTGATGTGAAAGAGGTCTTCCTCGGTCGCTTTCATGAACAGGCCCGGCGTCCAGGAATTCCAGTCCATGGTTTTCATCCAGTCGGCGCCGAATCCACCTTCGATCACCCAGTCGATGAGATTCTTGGTGGTCGGACCCACGCCGATGACACTCGAGATGTAACCGTCCTTGCACTGGAAAACCATTTTGCGCCGCACGCCGAGCGAGCCGGCATACACGCCGGAGCGCGTCAGATGATTGCCGTGCAGAATCGGCATCGCCTGCTCGTTCATCAAGGTCCACACGATGCACGCTTGCATGTTGACGACGACGCGCTGACCCAGTCCGTCGGTCTGGCGTGGATAATGCGCGATCAGCGAAGCGACCGAGGCCTCGGCGCCGGCGTGGAGTCCGGCCTGCGGGAGCGCCATCTCGATCGGCGGCTTGCCCTCCTCGCCCATCAGGTACATCATCCCGCCCGCCGCCCAGCTAATAATATCCGCCCACTGGTAGTCTTTGCCGGGACCCTTGTCGCCGAACGGAGTTATCGAAGTATAGATGAGCCGCGGATTCAGCTTCACGAGAGCGTCGTAGCCGAGGCCGATTGAATCTAGATAGCCGAGTTGAAACGACTCGGCCAGGAAGTCGGATTTCTTTGCCAGCTCGGCGACCAGCGCGCGCCCGTCGGCGCTCTCGAGGTTGGCGGTTACGGATTTCTTACCGGCCTGGTATGCGATGAAGTAGAGGCTGCGATCGAGGCCGACTTCATCTTCAAGGAACGGCGGTATGCGGCGCGTCGAGCAACCGCCGGGCGGCTCGACCTTGATCACCTCGGCGCCCAGGTCGGCGAAAATTTTGCCGCACATGGCGCCCTTCTCGTCGCTGAGATCGAGCATCCGGAAACCCTGGAGCAGTTCTGAAGCCATCGTGCGCGCATTCTAACGCGACGGGGCTTGAGTTTGGAACCGGCTCAGGGAGTGCGGTTCGCGAGCTTCAGCGCGGTGCGCGCGGCGCCGATTGCGGTCGCGTAGTCGGCATGCTCGGGAATCACCATGCCACGGCCGAAAACGAATTCGAGCTTGCGCCGATTCTGCATGAAGCGAAAAATCCGCGTCAGCTTGCCGGTCAGCACGATGTCGGTCTGATCGCACGCGCGAGCACTGGCGATCGCGAGCACGCCGATGACTTCGACGATCATGTTCATGATTGCGAGCGCCTTGTCATCCTGCGTCGCATCGGAACTGACCTTGCCGAAGTTGGCGGCGGTGGTGCCGGGCGGCAGATCGCCGATGGGACCGCCGGCAATATCGCGCACACTCAAATCCACCCGATGGAGGTCGCCACGGCCAGCCATGGTTTCCAGCGTGTCGAGCCCCGAAACGCCCAGCATGTGCTTCGCGAGGCCGAGCAGCGTGCCGCCGCCCACACCGGTGCCGCTGACGTGGCGAATCTCCGCCTGATTCACCGAGACCATCGCGGTGCCGGTGCCCAGAGAAACCACCAACGCCCGGTCCTTGTGGGCCAGCGTCGTTCCTCCGACGCCGATCGCGGTGAACTCATTGACCTTCACCACCGGACGGCCGAAGAGCTGATCGCCAAGTGCGCGCGATCCCGCGCCAGTCGCAGCCACAGACTCGATGTCACTGAGACTGATGCCCGCGTCACCGACGATTTTCCCTAGCGCGCCGGCGGCGGCTGCGACGGGATCATTCGCCTCGATGGTGACTACGCGGATACTGCCATTTTCAAGGATTACGGCGTCGGTGGTCGAACCGCCGATATCGATGCCAACGATCATAGGTGGTGCCGGCTCCTGTCCAGCCCGCCTCAAACCTAGAACATCGCCCCGTTTTCGCGCAAACGCGAATTAGAGCCCGGCCACCGCGCGGGCGACGGTTTTAGGCGAACGCGCGATGACGCGCAGCAGGATGCGCGCGGGGCGGTCGGGTAGCGCGCGGCCCTGCTCCCATTCCTGGAGGGTGCGGACGTTGAAGCCGAAGCGCTTCGCGAACTGCGCCTGGGAGAGGCGCAGCTTGCGGCGAATCGCACGCACATCGGGAGCGGAAGGATCGACGAGCCGCGGCGGCTTCCACCGCTCGTCAGGTTGTTCGTCGTCCCCTTCCTTCATGCGCTGAATGTCGGCCTCTGTAGTATTGCGAATTCTTTCCATAGTCGTGTCGCGTATCTTGGCGGACCAAGACCTCGTCTCTGAAGATTCTCGACGGGAAATCAAATCCGAAGCCTCGTTCGAGTTGGGCGCGGTCGCGCTTGTTCTGGTCCCACTCGAATTCTGGTTTCTCAAACATCATACGTTATCCACGGATAACATGAATCGGACAGCTTGCCGCCTAAGCATCATATGCTAGCGTCGGAGGATGAGGCGCAAAGCCGCATCCGGGAGCCTTTTCCCGCAAAAGAAACCGGCCGCGCAACCGCTCGCCGATCGCATCCGTCCCGCCAGCCTCGAGGAGGTGGTCGGCCAGGAACATTTGCTCGGCCCCGGCAAGTTGCTCTCCGAGATGGTCGCGGCAGGCAGGCTCCATTCGGTGATTTTGTGGGGACCGCCCGGCTCCGGCAAGACCACCATCGCACTGCTGCTCGCGAGGAAGATCGATGCTGAGTTCGTTCAAATCAGCGCGGTCAGTTCCGGCGTCGCAGACTTGCGCGAGGCGGTGGCCGATGCGCGCCGCGAGCTCGATGCGACCGGACGCCGCACGGTGGTTTTCATCGACGAGATTCATCGCTGGAACCGCGCGCAGCAGGACGCGTTTCTACCGCATGTCGAGAGCGGGCTGGTGACGCTGATCGGCGCGACGACCGAGAATCCATCTTTCGAAGTGGTCGCTCCGTTGCTTTCGCGCGCTCGCGTGCTGGTGCTGAATCCGCTTTCTGACGATGCGATCGCGACCATCATCAGGCGCGCGATGAGCGATCCCGAGCGCGGACTCGGCACCTCGGGACTGACGCTCAACGACGACGCGCGTGCCGAACTGGTTCGTCTCTCATCCGCCGATGCCCGCAAGGCGCTCAACACACTCGAGATTGCAGCCGAGCTCGCCCAGCACGCCGGGAGCAAGGAAATCCAGACCGTTCACGTGAGCGAGGCCGCGCAGCATAAGGCGCTGCTCTACGATCGCGCCGGCGAGGAGCACTACAATGTCATTTCCGCGTTTATCAAAAGCATGCGCGGCAGCGACCCCGACGCCGCGCTTTACTGGATGACGCGCATGGTCGAGGCGGGCGAGGATCCGCTTTTCATCGCGCGGCGGATGGTGATTTTCGCATCCGAGGATATTGGCAACGCCGATCCGCGCGCGCTCCAGATTGCGATCGCGGTCAAGGACGCGGTGGATTTCGTCGGGTTGCCTGAGGGCGTCATTCCGCTCGCTCAGGGCGTCACATATCTGGCCGGCGCGCCGAAATCGAATGCGTCGTATGTCGGCATGCAACGCGCGCGCGCGGATACCCGCGAGCTGGGCGCGCTGCCGGTGCCGCTTCATTTGCGCAACGCGCCGACGCCATTGATGAAGGGCCTCGGCTATGGCAAGGACTATCGCTATCCGCACAATTTCGAGGGTGGGGTGGCAGAGCAGGACTTTCTCCCCGATCAACTGGTTGGCAAGGAATACTACCAACCGACGGATCGCGGCTTCGAGGCGCGCCTCAAGGAGTATCTAGGCAAGGTGCGCGAGATTCGGACCGCCGCACGCGCGAAGGATCGGGCCGCCCGGAAAAGCGCCGGCGGTTCGGCGAGCGGTTCAGAATGAGTTCGCCGTCGTCCTCCGGATTGGAGCAGATTTCTACCCGATGTTGCATCGTGGGTGGCGGCCCCTCGGGCATGATGCTGGGTTTTCTGCTCGCCCGTGCCGGCATCGAGGTCGTGGTACTGGAGAAGCACGGTGACTTCCTGCGTGATTTTCGCGGCGACACGATTCATCCTTCCACGCTGCAGGTGATGCACGAGCTGGGATTGCTCGAAGATTTCCTCCGGCGTCCGCATAACGAGGTCCACGAGCTCGACGCGCAATTCGGTGACGAGCGAGTGACCGTCGCCGACTTCACTCATCTGCCCACCCAATGCAAGTTCATCGCGTTCATGCCGCAGTGGGACTTCCTCAACTTCATCGCGGAGCGCGGCAAGCGTTACCCGGGGTTCCACTTGAAGATGGAGACGGAGGCCACCGACCTCATCGAGGAAAATGGCCGCGTGGTCGGCGTGCGCGCGCACGGCAAAACCGGCGCGATGGAGATTCGCGCGGACCTCGTGGTTGGAACTGACGGTCGTCATTCGACGGTGCGGGCCAAAGCCGGGTTCGAGGTGATGAATCTGGGCGCCCCAATGGATGTGCTGTGGCTGCGAATTTCGCGGTCGCCCGCCGATCCCGGACAGACCTTCGGTCGTATCGATGGCGGGCGGTTTATTATCATGCTCGAGCGCGGTGACTACTGGCAGTGCGCGTTTGTCATTCGCAAGGGCGGCTTTGAGGAAATTCAGCGGCGCGGACTCGAGGCGTTCCGGGCGGACCTCGCAACCCTGGCGCCCTACGCGCGCGATCGGGTGGGCGAGATCGCCGACTGGAAACAGGTCAGCCTACTGTCGGTCGCTGTCGATCGGTTGCGGACGTGGTTCCGTCCCGGGCTGCTCTGCATCGGCGATTCGGCCCATGCGATGTCGCCGATCGGGGGAGTGGGTATCAACCTGGCGATTCAGGACGCGATCGCGACCGCGAATATTCTCGCAGCTCGATTGCGCGACGGCACGGTTAACCTCGATGCGTTACGCGAGGTCCAGACCCGGCGCGAATTTCCCACTCGCATGACGCAGAGTTTGCAGATTTTCATTCAAAACCGTTTCATCAGCCGCGTGCTGGATAACAGTCAGACACCGCAGCTTCCAACGCTTTTGAAACTGATGCGACAATGGCCGATTTTGCGGCGCCTGCCGGCGCGCGTGATCGGAATGGGATTTCGTCCCGAGCATGTGCAAACGCCCGAGGTTCCAATCGCGCGAACTTCGTAGCCGAAAAAAGCGAACCGCGAGAGGGACAGCCCGTCTCGCGGTTGGCGGAAAACCAGGCGGAACTATTTGGTGCCGAGGACCGAATCCTTGAGCGCCTTGGCCGCGGTGAAACGCAGCCGTGTGCGCGCGGGAATCTTGATCGCTTCTCCGGTCGCGGGATTGCGGCCCATCCGCGCCTTGCTCTTGCGCTTGCGGAAGATTCCCAGGCCCGCCAGGCGGAGCGAACCTTCTTTCTTCAACTCGCGGACCACCAGCGCGGTGAGTTCTTCGAGGGCGGTCTTGCCCTGCTTCTTGGTGATTCCAACCTTGTCAGCGAGATGCGCTGCTACTTGCGACTGCGTCATCATCCTCCTCCTTGCGCCCATATTGTGGGCTGCCAGCAAGCCTGAACGAGCGCTTTGATTATTGCAAGTAGTGAGTGTCCGAAAATAACGTTTTTTCTTAAGGATCGAGGAGATTTTTCAACAGGTACGTCATTTGGACACTGTGCCGGAACGAGATCCTGATCCGCGCTCCAGTTCAGCCCGTCAGGTCGGCTCGTTCTGAACGATGCTCGGCACGACCCAACAGATCGAACCCGGGCTTCAGGGTTCGGTGCCGGATCGATAGCGGACCTCGACCAGAAACAGACCTTGCGGCGGAGCCGCTGCAGGAGCCATCGAGCGCTCTCCGCGTTGAAGAAGTTCCGCGACGATGCCCGGCTGCAGCTTGCCGCGGCCGACCTCGATCATCGCAGCCACCATGGTGCGCACCATGTGGCGCAGGAAGCTGCTCGCCTCGACGCGATAGATCAGATGCACCCCGTCTCGCATCCACTCGCTGGCATCGACGCGCCGCACGGTGCTTTTGACGCTGGTGCCCAAGGTGCGAAACGCCGCAAAGTCGTGCTCGCCGATGAAGCCCCGCGCCTCATCGTTCATGCGATCGAGATCGACCGGCTCTCGAATCAGCCAGGAATATCGCCGTTCGAAGACCGAAGGCCACAGCTGATTGAGAACTCGATATTCATAGACGCGCGCGATGGCGTGGCGGCGCGGATCGAAACTGTCGTCGACGGCCTCCGCATTCAGAACGACGATATCGTGCGGAAGCATCGCGTTGAGCGCGCGCTGGAGCTCCGCCGGATCGAGTGCCCGGGGCAACGTGAACGCCGCCACCTGCCCGCGCGCGTGCACGCCGGCATCGGTGCGGCCGGAGGCGCGAACTCGCACGAGGGTCGAGAAAATCCGCTCCAAAGCGGCCTCGATACGCGCCTGGATCGAATCCTGACCGCTCTGGAGCTGCCATCCGCAGTAGTTGGTCCCCTCGTACTCGATGATGAGCTTGATTTGCAATCAATGTGAGGTCAGCAGCAGATTTTCCGCGATCCAAATCGCGATCAAGGCCGCGAGGCGCGCATTATCAAAGGCTGCGAACAGCGTAGTGCCGCTCGGCTGGCGATCCATGCGCACCACGATCGCCTCCTGCCCGAGCGCATCGACGACGCCCATCGGCTTGTTGTCATCGACAAAAAGAATTCCCGGCGCCGCGCGCAGGCGGTCCGCATACGAGGTGGCCTGCTCCGAGGGCGGCAACTGGATCGATAGCACCGCGCCATGAAGGATCGGTGCGGTGAGAACCTGCAGCGATAGCGTCGCCGCATTTCCCGTCAGCGCGGCGCATTGTCCGCGCACCACTTCCGAAATGTGACGCTCGAGGTCGCCGGTGAGAATGTTAAACGCATGCTGATATTCGTTCTCCTCGAGATCGAGGCTGCCACCGAGCAGGTCGGCCGATTCTTCGGCGGTCTTCGTAATGCGATCGCGGCCGCCCGCGCTGGCGCCCATCAAGAGCGTCGCGGCGGCAAAACCGCCTTCGATGCCGAGCGCACGCAGAATGGTGGCAAGCGCGTGCGCCGCCGGATGGGGCATCTCGAATACCATTTTGCCGCGCAACTCGTTGATGCGTTCGCGGCTGGTGATCCCGGGCGCGACGATTGGCTGACCCGACGGCATCCGCAGCGCGCCACTGAGATCGATTAAAAGCGGGCCGGGACGAAGGGCGATGATATCGGTGGCGGCGCGCTCGGGGATCGCGAGGAAAGCGAGGTCGAATCCGCGCAGCTCCTCGGCGTCGGTAAACTCCTCGACCTCAAACTCGGCGTCCTCGATCTCGATGGTGCTGGTGTTTTCCGAGGCCGTCGCGAACAGGCGCAACTCGCCCTTCGGAAACGCGCGAGTCTCCAGCAGCTCGACCAGTTGATTTCCAACCGCGCCGGTCGCTCCAACTACTGCCACTCGCGGTTCGCGGACTGGAGGCACGCTACTCGGATTCCGGTTGCTGCGCTTCGATACGTTCGCGGACGAGGCGTCCCATCGCCAGGCATCCGAGCTGCATGCCCTTGGCGGCGGCGCCGAGATCCCGGGTTCGATAACCATCGTGCACGACCGACTCGACCGCGCGTTCAATCGCTTCGGCCTCCGATCGCATCCCGAGGGAATGCTCCAGCAACATCGCGGCAGAGAGAATCGCGGCGAGCGGGTTCGCCTCATCGCGGCCCGCGATGTCAGGTGCGCTGCCATGAATCGGCTCGAACAGGCCGACGCGGAAACCCGCGGTATTGAGTTCCTCGCCCAGCGAAGCGGATGGCAGCAGTCCCATCGAACCCGCCAGCATCGAGGCCTCGTCGGTGAGGATGTCGCCGAACATGTTTTCGGTGACCACCACGTCGAAATCCTTGGGACGCCGCATCAGATGCATCGCCATCGAGTCGACCAGCTGATTCTCGAAAGCCACGTCTTTGTATTCCTTGGCCAGCTCGGTCGCGATCTCGCGCCACAGCCGCGAGGTCGCCAGGACGTTGGCCTTATCGACGGAGGTCAGCTTGCTGCGCCGATTGCGCGCGAGCTCGAAGGCGAACCGCAGCACGCGGGTTATTTCCGCCTCATTGTAGATACAGGTATCGATCGCCTCGCGCCCCTCTTTTCCCTGGCGGCGCTCGCTCGGCTTGCCGTAATAGATCCCACCGGTCAGCTCGCGGATGACGACCAAATCGACGCCGGTGATGACCTCGGGTTTGAGGGTCGACGCGCCCACCAATTCCTTGACCGCCTTGACCGGACGGACATTCGCAAAAAGCCCCAGCGCTTTGCGCAAACCGAGCAGCGCTTGCTCAGGTCGATGCTCCGCGGTCGGAATATCCCACTTCGGCCCGCCCACGGCGCCGAGCAGGATCGCATCGCTTTCCTGCGCGTGCTTGAGCACGTCGTCGGGGAGCGGCGTCCCGAACTGATCGATGGCGTGGCCGCCGATGATTCCGTCTTTGAATTCGATATCGATCGCGGAATCGCGCGCGACCAGCTTGAGAACCTGCAGAGCCTCGCCGACGACCTCGGGACCGATGCCGTCACCCTTCAGAACTAGAACCTTGTACGCCATTTAGAAGTTGCGCTGTCCAGCGCGTGGGAAATCTGCTGCCGTTAGAAATCTGCTAAAGATGAGCTGCCTCTGAAGATAGTTAACAACGGTCTAGCGTTTAGCCCAACTGCCAGCGTGCGGCAAGTCCCCGATGTGGTCCGCCAGTGGCGGTTTATGTTTGAATTCCGACCAGCCATGCGACCTGAGGTTCTCGATGGACGAAGAGAGCCAGGTTCGTCAGATCTATTTCGGAAAGTTCCATCGATGGCGCTCGTGGTGGTGACTTCGAATGTCGGTAACTCTCGCAGCACCCTCACCCGGCTGGCACGCTGGTCGCCAAAAAGAAAAGAGCGACCAACGCGCCCGCCTACCTCTCCCGCGGAAAAAGCGGGAGAGGTAAAATCGGAGCTACACGCCGACCGCGGCGTCTTTTTCGAGGGCCGGGGTGCGGGCCTTCAGCCGATTGAGCGCATTCACCAATGCCAGCGCACTCGCCATCACGATGTCGCTATGCGCGCCCTGCCCCGCTACCGTCATGCCGTCCTCGCGAACGAGGCAACTCACTTCGCCCAGCGCATCGGTGCCGCCGGTAATGGACTTGACTGAGTAGCGCTCGAGCGTCGGACTGATGCCGGCCGCTTTGTGGATCGCCTTGAAGCACGCATCGACCATCCCGTCGCCGCTCGACTTCGCCGTATGCTCCACGCCCTCGATGCGCAGTGTGACTTCCGCCTGCGGCGTGCCGCGCGTCGATGAGGTCACGCTGACGTCGACCAGCTCATACGCTTCCGAGGTGCGCCGCGCTTCCTCGTTCACCAGCGCGAGGATGTCGTCATCGTAAACGATCTTCTTTTTGTCGCAGAGATTCTTGAACTCCGCGAATGCCTTCGCGATGTCGACGACCTTGGTGTCGATGCCCAATTCGGTGAGGCGATTGATGAATGCATGACGCCCCGAATGCTTGCCCAGCACCAGCTTGTTGGAGGGAATCCCGATGTCCTCGGGCTTCATGATCTCGTACGTCAGTTTGTACTTAAGTACGCCATCCTGATGGATGCCGGCCTCATGCGCGAAAGCGTTGTCGCCAACTATGGGCTTGTTGGGCGGCACCGGCCATCCGATCACCTGCGCCAGCAGGCGCGAGGCGGGATAGATCTGGCGCGTCTCGACGTGGCTGTCGATGTTCATGAAGTCGCGGCGGGTCTTGAGCGCCATCACCACTTCTTCCATCGAGGTGTTGCCGGCGCGCTCGCCGATGCCATTGATGGTGCATTCGATCTGCCGCGCACCCGCGCGCACCGCGGCCAGCGAGTTGGCGACGCCGAGCCCCAAATCGTTGTGGCAATGCGCGCTCCAGATGACGTGCTCGGAATTCGGTATGTGCGTGCGCATGTAGCGGAACATTTCCGCGAATTCTTCGGGAATCGCATGCCCGGTCGTGTCAGGAAGATTGATGATGTTGGCGCCGGCGCGAACCACCTCGGTCACCACCTTGACCATGAAGTCCCAATCGCTGCGTGACGCGTCCTCGCATGAGAACTCGATGTAGTCGAGATGCTTCTTCGCGTGGGTGACAGCCCAGGTCGCCGCTTCGAGGACATCCTCGCGCGTCATGTTGAGTTTGTACTTCATGTGGATTTCAGACGTCGCGATGAAAATATGAATGCCGGGCGTTTTGGCCTTATCGACCGCGCTCAACGCCGAATCGACATCCTCGATCCGGGTGCGCGAGAGGCTCAGCACGCGCGGAGTGGTGACCGTCTGCGCGATGCGGCTGACGGATTCGAAATCACCCGGCGATGACGCCGCGAAGCCCGCCTCGATCACGTCGACATTGAGCCGCTCGAGCTGGCGCGCGATCGCGATCTTCTCTTCGACATTCATGGTGCATCCGGGGGCCTGCTCGCCGTCGCGGAGCGTGGTGTCGAAGATACGAACGTAATCTTCGGCGTGATCTTCCGAGGTGGTCGCGGGATTCGAGTTGCTCATTATCATTGCCTCCGTCTTTTTGGAGCCATGGTCGGGGAGCGGCGAAGGAGCGCGGGCGGCATAAAAGGAAACGCCCTGGGCGGCTTCTTCGGCCCACCGCCCAGGGCGCTCATCTCAGATTTTTCAGCCTTTCGTTAGGCCTGTTCCTCGACGCACCCGGCGTGGGCCCCGGTTAGGGCCAGGCTAAGCAGCAGTCCGAGGAGCAGGTTACGACTCATAGTACCGTCAGTTGTAGCGATGGCTGTAGCGCCAGTCAATGGCGCCATTTTAGGGACCCTGGTTCGGAAGGGGAGATGGCGCCGACGAAGGCTCGCTGGCGGATTGGTTCGAGGCGGCGTCGTGTTCGACGTACGCCGTCGTATGAAGTTCGGTGGGACCGATTTCCTCGGTTACACAGCCGGAGAAAGTCACAGCGAGGAGGGCGATAGAACCAAGGACCCCGCAGGCCGTAACGCGCCTCATTTTCTCTCAGACCCGATGCTGGCCCGGCTCTTCATGAAGGCCGCCGGTGCGCTTGCCATTAGCGGGAGGCGTCGCATCTTTTCCTTTGGGCGCGGGAACCGGATGAAGGACCGGCACCTTCGGCTGCATCTCCTCGCCGCGCAACATGAGGAAGGGGCCGGAAAGAACGAACGCGGCCGCCAACAGGAAAGCGGTTAACTGCGGCATCGCGAAAAGCAGCGCTGCGACCATCAGCACACCGATAGTCAATTCGATCGGCGCGCGCTTGTGCACCGTAATGGTTTTGAAGCTGGGGTACGGCACGCGCGAGATCATCAGCAGGCCGAGCGCGAGGGTGATCGGCGCCATCGCGGTGGTCAGCATGCGCGGCGACGCGAGTTCGAAGTAACTGTACGCGAGCGCCATTCCGGCCACCATCGCGGCGGCGCCCGGAATCGGCAAACCAACGAAGCGGTTTTTGTCGACGGTTTCGGTCTGGATGTTGAATCGCGCCAACCGCAAGGCGCCGCATACCACGAACATTCCGGCGATGACGATGCCGAGTCCGTTCAGTGGCCGGAGCGCCCACGAGTACGCAAGGCACGCGGGCGCGACGCCGAAGGCGACCACGTCGGACAAGCTATCGTACTCGACGCCGAACTCGCTCGAGGTGCGCGAGGCGCGGGCGACGCGGCCATCGAGCCCATCGCACACGAAGGCGACCGCAATCATTACCGCGGCAACCTCGAAGTGTCCGTTGATCGAGGACACAATCGAGTAAAAGCCCGACAGCAGGCCCAGGGAGGTAATAGTGACTGGAAGTAGGAATACGCCACGACGCAAGGGAGCCACCACCTTTTTGCGTTGTTGTCGGATCCGGCCCGAAATAAGTCGCATCCGCGTTCCCTGGCGAGACGCGCGGACAGGTTCAGGATTAGCGCTCATTGTGCGAGTTCTCCAATTACAGTTTCACCGGCGAGCACGCGCTCGCCGACCGCGACGCTGACGCGGTAGTCGGGAGGTATGAAATGGTCGACGCGGCTGCCGAACATGATCAGCCCGATGCGCTGTCCCATCTCGATTTTGTCACACGGATGCACCCGGCAAACGATCCGCCGTGCGAGGTATCCGGCTATTTGCATGATGCCGTGGTGACGTCCCGTCGCGTCGCGGAAGATGATCAGATTGCGCTCGTTGTGAGCGCTGGCGTCATCGCGATAGGCGGCGCGAAAGTCGCCCGGGGTGTGCTCGATAATCGTCACTTCACCGGCGACCGGAGCGCGATTCACATGGACATTGAGCGGGGACATAAATACCGACACGCGATGGTAAACGGTCTCGCGGTCATCGGGAAGAGTGCATTCGGACACGTCGGTAACTTTGCCGTCGGCCGCCGAAATCACCACCCCCTCGGTGCGCTCGGGATAACGTTCGGGGTCGCGAAAGAAGGAACCTACGACGATGGCGAACAGAACCAGCGGAGCTCCCAGAATCGGAAAGCCAACGAGCAGGAAGAAGAGACCAACGAACAGAATACCGAAGGCCAACTTCCCGCCCTCGGGAGCGAGGCCAATGCTTTGTGCGAGCTTTCCCATCCGGACTTAATTATAAGGCTTTCCAGCGGAAATATCCGAAACTCGCCTTCGTCAAATATTCGCCCCTAGCGAATCCAGCTCTCGACTTTGAGCCCGGGCACGCGCCGAAACTCCTTCGCGTTGTTGGTGACTAGCGGAAGATCTTCATGCAGGGCATGCGTCGCGATCAGCAGATCCATTTCGCCAATGCGAGACCCGCGAAATTCCAAATATGTGCGAATCGAAGCGTACCTGACGACTGCTGCGGCCGGCCAATCCAGAATCGTCATTCCAGCCAGGAAGTGTTCCAGCTCGGCCTGACTCCTCTCTCGCCGCGTTGACTTCGAGACACCGGTCCAAAGTTCCGCGACTGCAATGCAGGATAGACAGATATCGGCTGGGTCAAATCGCGCGAGTTTTCGCGCCGCCGCTTGGGGACGACCCTTCATAGCGTATATGCAAATGTCCGAATCGAGCATTACTTTGGTCATTACCAAGGCTTGGTCTGCTTGATGGGCGTATCTTCGATTTCATCGGGGAAGTCATCTGGCAGGGGATCTCGTCCGGCGAAGTACTCCGCCCAAGTCCGCCACGGCCGTGGTTTGCGCGGCGTAAGGATGAGCTTTTCGCCCTTACGCTCGATAGTGACCTCGTCGACGTCGAGGCGGAACTCCTTGGGTATTCGCACCGCCTGGCTGCGCCCGTTCTTGAAGACTTTTGCGACCTTGGAAACCTTGGCTGCCACGAATGATATATACCATTGATACATCACCGCTGCGACGCAGTGAAAAAAAGAGGCGCGGCATCGATGACGCCGCGCCTTCCTGATTCTCTAGAGGTTAGGTCTCTTTAGTTTCGCGCCTTGTCCACTAATCGATCGCTCGCCAGCCATGGCATGAAGGCACGCAGCTTCTTCCCTACTTCCTCGACCGGATGATGCTCGCCTTCCTTGCGCAGCTCGCGGAAATGCGGGCTGCCGGCGCGATGCTCGTTCATCCATTCGTTGGCGAACTTGCCGGAGCGAATGTCCGCGAGGATTTGCTTCATCGCCTTGCGTGAATCTTCCCCGACAACTTTTTTGCCGCGCGTCATGTCACCGTATTCCGCAGTGTTGCTGATCGAGTAGCGCATGTTGGAAATGCCGCCCTCGTAAATCAAATCGACAATCAACTTCACTTCATGCACGCATTCGAAGTACGCCATCTCGGGCGCGTATCCGGCCTCGACCAGCGTTTCGTAGCCGGCGCGGATCAACTCGGTCAGCCCGCCGCATAGTACCGACTGCTCGCCGAAGAGATCGGTCTCGGTTTCTTCCTTGAATGATGTCTCGATGACGGCCGCGCGCGCACCACCGATCGCCGCTCCATAGGCGAGGCCGATTTTAGCGGTATCGCCCGAAGGATCCTGCTGCACTGCGAGCAGACATGGCACGCCGCGCCCCTTCGCGTATTCAGACCGCACCAGGTGGCCGGGGCCTTTCGGCGCAATCATGAAAACATTGACCTCGGCGGGCGGCTTGATGAATCCGAAATGGATGTTGAAGCCGTGGCCGAAGGCGAGATACTTGCCGGGCTTGAGCGCGGGCGCGATCTCCTTTTCGTAAATCTCGCTGCCCTGCTCATCGGGCACCAGCATCATGATGATGTCGGCTTCCTTCGCGGCCTCCATGGTGTCGAGCACCTTGAGGCCGTTTTTCTCGGCCTTCTCGATGCTGGCGCTGCCCTTGCGAAGTCCGACGCGCACGTCCATACCGCTGTCGCGCAGATTTAGCGCATGCGCGTGACCCTGGCTCCCGTAGCCGATGATCGCGATCTTCTTGCCGCGAAGAAGACTCAGGTCGGCGTCGCGATCGTAATAGACTTTCATGTTTGTTCTCCTGCCTTTTGCGCCGGGCGCCGGTTGTGATTGTCGCTCGGTTGGACCGCGCGCGCCATCGCGATTTTGCCTGACCGCACGATTTCCTTGATTCCGAGCGGGCGAACCAGCGCGATGAACGCTTTGACTTTTTCTTCGTCGCCGGTGAGTTCGACGGTGACCGCACTGCGTCCGATATCGACCACGTGGGCGCGGAAGGCGGTCACGATGGAATCGAGTTCGGAGCGGGTGCGCTCGTCGACCGCGACCTTCACCATCACCATCTCGCGATCGACGATATCGACGCCCTGGAAATCCGTGACCTTGATCACGGAGACCAGGCGGTTCAGCTGTTTGTTGATTTGCTCGAGTATCGTGTCGTCGCCCGAGGAGACGAGCACGATGCGCGAGACCGTCGGATCCAGCGGATCCTCGTTGACGGTGAGCGACTGGATGTTAAAGCCGCGGCCCGAAAATAAACCGGCCACGCGGGCCAGCACGCCGAATTCGTTTTCGACCAGAACGGATATTGTGTGGCTTGGCATGCGGTGGTGTTCGAGCTCTCATGGCCGGATCCGCGGCTCAGTGTGCCTCGTGATGATTCTGATGGCGGTCGATAATCGCCATCAGCTTGTCTTTCGAGGCCAGCTTGAGTTTTTGGATTCGTCTTTTTTCGAGTTCCTCTTCGGTGCTTAGGTGGATTTTATCGCGGAAGGCTTCCAGTTGATGCTTGAGCTCCTGATGTTCGAAGTACAGGGTGCGCATCGCGTCATCGTGAATCATCAATTGCTGGATGATCTCTTCGTCTCGTCGCTCCATGGCCTCTCCTTGGCGGCGGCAACTGGAGGTGCCGCCACGCGGTTGAACGTGGCCTCCGCGCTGCGGACGTAAAGTGGTTCGAGGGTCGCAGGCGTATCGATCTCGCCGCGCGATATCCTCTCCACCGCCAACGCCGCGACGTATCGGCCGCGCGAGTTAACTTCCACCTCTTCCAAAACCGTGGATCGTATTCCTCGCTCGTTGAGTAACAACGATGCTTCCTTTGCTTTCGAATCTCCGATCAGTATAACGCCGTCCGAAAGCTCTGGGTAAAGGTTCTGTAACCTTATTACCAAGGGTTGCGAAATCTTGTCCAGCCGATCCGCACTCACGCGATAAAGATTTGCGTAAACCTCCCCCTTACGCGCATCGAAGATTGGGCAAATCGTCGTATCGTCGGGAGGCGAGGCCTTCTCGAATGCGGCCAAAGCCAGACAATCAAACGTGGGAATACCAATCAAGGCGCATCCAAGCGCGAGGATTAGCCCCTTCGCATAGGCGATTCCGACTCGCAGTCCGGTGAATGACCCGGGTCCCATTCCAACCGCGATGCCGCGCAAATCTTGGAAGGTGATGCCCCCCTGCCCGAGCACTTCGGCGACCGCCGCCGGTAGCGCCACACCATGCGATGCTGCCGGTTGCGCCAACTCCGCTATGACTTTTCCATGGCTGACGATTGCGATGGATGCGGTCGTGCCTGCGGTATCCAGTCCCAGCACCGGGCCCACGCCGGCGCCGATCTCGAGGAGTCTATCAGCCCTGAACAATATGCGAGATGTCATTGAAGATGACGAACGCCATCAAGGCGACCAGTAGCAGCAGTCCCACTTGAAGCGCCATCTCGCGGGTCCGAAGTTGCAGCGGCTTGCCGCGCAATCCCTCGAAAGCGAAGAACAGCAGATGCCCGCCATCGAGCAAGGGCACCGGCAGCAGATTCAGGATGCCGAGTTCGAGGCTCAGCATACCAT
>Ga0210398_10001949_pt1 | contig 20572 bp, 35 predicted proteins | sample IncBWC4OmetaG_FD_161047 | JGI IMG/M metagenome (GOLD analysis project Ga0210398, IMG submission 161047) | Forest soil microbial communities from Barre Woods Harvard Forest LTER site, Petersham, Massachusetts, United States - Inc-BW-C-4-O | ecosystem: Environmental > Terrestrial > Soil >...
ATCTATAATTAGTAAATCAAAATTCTTGTGATTTTTCAATGATTTAGAATCAATGTTTTCTATGACAATCGAACCATCATCAGGCAGCACATTTAACAGCGTTTCAGTTAATTGCCGCTTTAGTTCCAGGTTAGGCACTATAACCAAGGTTCGAACATTCATGGCAGCTATTATACCAGCAATCATCAAAGATTTGCCGGTTCCAGTAGCACTGCTAATAATGCCACGTTCTTCACGTTTAAATGCCTCTATGGCGTCGATTTGGTAATGACGTAGGGTAACGCCGTATGGAACGTAGGAAGGCCTTATAGCTGGCTTTATGCGCAAGTCCTTAACTTCAAACTTTAGGTTACTCCACAGCAGATGTTCCAATAAGCGGCTAATCAATCCAGTGGGGAATTCGCCTCTTTTTGAGACTAAAGACTTCTTCCTAGGACCAAACCTTGAGAAATGGGCTGAACTACCTCCAACAGTATAGCTTAAAAAGGCCTTAATCTGGACTTCTTCAGTCTTAGATAGGTCCTTGATAGTTGAGTAGCTATTGCCAATCTCAATTTGAATCACTGAATTACGCAGTTAGGTAAAATCGTTAAAGTACAGCTGGCATTAATGCCATCAGAAGTATAGGTTCCAGGAGTCAACAATGAAAGGAACCCATCATTAGCCGAATAAACGCCGTAAAGCTGGTTATCAATGCATAGCGCTACTTCAGGGAAGGAAGATGGGTAAGTAGGTGTAAAACCTGAGCATAATTGGATTATGTTGACCACAGTGCCATTAGTTCCAGGACTTCCAGAAGGTCCTTGTGGCCCTACTGCTCCTGTATCTCCATTGCAGATAATGGTGATGTTATTATTGATTGTTACCTCAGTACCTCCAAATGGACAATCGTTGTGGCTAGCTGGCTGAGTCGTTACTACCGGCGTTACTCCTGCTACCCCTTGGATACCTTGTACGCCCTGGGGACCACGTACGCAAGCTGTAAAGGCTATTAGGATGGCTACTAGAGCTAAAAGCATAAAAACTCCTATCATGTAAAGTTCGTCATAGGTCAACTTATGTCTACGGTGCATAAACCCTCCTAAATCAGCCTATAGGCCCTTAGCCCTAAAGTCAATAAAAATATTATAATAAAGTTCTTGACAAAGCCTTAAAACTTTGTTAAAATGAGCATAGTCGTTAAGCCAAATGCTGTATTGCCCTAATAGGAGACACCATGAGGGTTTAGGGGATGGGATCTTAGCTCTAGCCGTTTAGGCATTCAGACCTTCCACCTTAAGTAGAATACCATCTATATTATGTAATTACAATATAAATCTTTGGGCCCTTAGTAAAATTTATTGCTTGACTCTTATACTTTCCTTGGTATCCTTTACTTAGAGGTTTTATGTGTATTTTATGCATTGAAATAGCTAAAGGTAAAATGACTGTAGCTGAAGCTGGCAGGGCTTTAGATGAAATGACTATTACTGAGGAGCATGAGGATGAAGTCCATCAGCTTATAGTCGATACGTACACAGATAAGGAGCTATTTGAGTACTTCTTGAGTGGTGATTTATCTGTATGGCCACATGATGCAATCGATTATGGGGATATATTCTACAGGAGTTCTACCGATGTATGAAGATATTAAGACCGCTATTATCGTATTGGGATATTTGTTCTTATTTGTAGCATTAACTGGCCTATTGGCCCATCTAACCCAATGAATGTATTCTGGGAGGATGGCGATATGGAGGAGTTAGATTGAAACTCATGATTGTGATCTTTTTCTTTATTTTAGCAATTATTTACTTTGGGCTTACTTCTTACTTGCAGCAGCGACATAACTCATGTAATCTATTAGGGAGGAGTCAAGGCCATGTCTGTACTGAAAAAGAGTAAATTTCGCACTATCTACATCATAGGCGAGATTAATGAGCAGTCCTTTGCACAGTTCCATGCTGATTGTCAAGCAGCTTTAGATAACCAGCTAGGTCTCAACCTTGTTATTCATTCTGAAGGTGGTTTGTCTCTCACAGCACTTGCTTACTATGATCTGATTAAGTCTTACCCCTTCCGCACTCGTTGTATGGTCCACGGTCATGCTCAATCAGCTGCTACCCTTATCTTTGCTGCCTGTAGGGAACGTTTTATGGGTAAGTCTGCTTGGCTTATGTTTCATGAAGATCAGCATGGAGATCTTCCAGATATGTCCACCACTGGCATTGAAGTACTTGCCGATAGGGCACGCAGGTTTGAACAGCAATGGCTTCAGCTTATGCATGAGTCGACCGGTATGAGTATGGCAATGCTTGATAGCCTCCACACTCGGGAGACTTGGCTTAATTATGAACAGTGTTCGGCCCTAGGCCTTTTATCAGAGACTAAAGTATGACGCCTAAATGCGTATACGTGTCATGGCCGGTGTACAACGCCTTAGTCGAGAAGCTAGGAGCAGCTGCTACATTTGGCACTTTAGATTTTGATGATAACGAATCATTGCATACTTTATTGATTAGCGATGTTTACATAGTACCCAATGTGTTTAAACTTAGTTACAGGTTAGCTAGAAAGCAAAGGACCAGTAAATGACTAAGCAAAGACGTGAATTAAATAAGGATATTTACTCACAAGAACAAATAATATATCATTTGAATAGGACTATTTCTGGCCTAAAAGCTAAACTCAAGAGAGAAAAAGCAATTCTTCAGTTCTTGTTACCCAAACCCAAACCTAAACTGGACCAAATAGTATGACAATCCCTCAATTATCGCAAAAAACTCAGTTAATCGTTCTAGGCGTATCATGCCTAATCTGTTTTGCTTGCGGAAGATTCTTTGCTGGTAAAGCCGAAGTCAAGACCGAGCAGCAGATTACCGAGAACAAAACTGTTGACCAGGATAAGGATACCCATACCCATACAGTTACGGTCACTACTAAGGCTAAAGATGGTACTACTAAGATCACCCAAACCCAAGATAGTGATACCATAGATATTAAGGATATTACCTCTAAAGTCCAGGAAGATACTAAGACCGATACCATACCTCCTAAGACCAACCTAACTAATGTGTCGGCTTTGGTCGGTAATAATTTCTCAAACGTCTTTGCACCAGTTTACGGAGTGTCAGTTACCCATCAAGTCCTAGGCCCGATAAGTATTGGAGCATATGGCCTTAACAATGGAATAGTAGGAGTGTCAATTGGCGTCAACTTTTAGTCAATTAGAAGCTAAGATTGAAGCATCTTATACTGAGGGGACTTCCACTGAACAAGCTGAACTCCTTGCAGCTGAATTCCTTCATGCTCAACTCCACGTGTCTGATCTGCTTAAGTCTGCTAGTCTTGATGCTAGTATGCGCAAGTCAGGTCTAAAGGCCATTAGGGCAGCAGTATACCTAGAGGCTGCTAAAGCTTCAGACAAGAAGCCGTCCGATGTAATGCTTGCAGCAATGGTCGATTCACATGAAATCGTCCAACAGGAGCAGGAAGCCTATGATAAAGCCATCGCAGAATCTGAGTATTTAGAGCGTTATTACAATATATTCCAGAATGCTCATATCTATTATCGCGGTATCGCGAAAGGGAGTTTTGGATCATGAAACACTTTGGAGCAGAAGAAGCCACACAACGCACATTGGAAGGCGTTCTAAAGCGAATTAAAGCTGATGCCGATCAAGGTGGTACGTACATACGTTTACATGAAACGTCACGCCAGTTAGTAAATGAATTGAGAAATCTTGGCTTTACTTTAACTCTCAAAACTGATACTTATGGCTGGTTATTCAAACAAAAAATATCGTATTATCAAGTGACTTGGGGAGAGTAAAAGGAAGTTTCTATGCATGAGCTAAAGATCAGATTTAGGTTGGGTAATTTCGTAAGAGTCAATACTAAAGACTTTTATGCTGGATGCCTTGGTCATACGGTAGATTATGAAATTATTGCTGGCGTGGGCACATTCTATAAGGTAAAATTAGAATTCGATGGTAGAATAATTGATGTTCCAGAATATGCCTTGGAGATAGCACATGGCTAAATTTGATATTTCTGGCATTGTAGCCGATGTACAGAAGCTTTATAATAAAAAAGATAGTATGTCCAATGTAAGCATTGGGGATGGCCTAAAGTCTATGACTGAAGGCGACTTCATCACTATGCCAGAATGGTGGAGATTAGCTACTAATACCCCTGGATTACCCTATGGCGCCATGGTCATGATTGCTGGTGACTCTGACTCCGGCAAGTCCTCCTGCGCTATTACAGCTATGAAGGCAGCCCAAGAACAAGGTGCAGCTGTTATCTATGTAGAAACTGAGGGTAAAACCACTACCCAAGACCTAATAAATTGGGGAGTAGATCCAAGCCAAATCATGCTTGTTAAAAGTTCAGTAGCAGAAGAAGCATTTGATAGCCTCTTTAAGCTTTGGGACGGCTTTGCTAAGAAGTATCCAGATGCAAAGCTTTTAGTGATCTTTGATTCTATAGGTAACGTAGTCTCTAAACATGACCTTGAAATGGATATGACTACCACTAACCAGAAGCCGGGTGGTAAGGGTAAAACCAACCGTCAAGGTATTAACTCACTTATTGCTAGAAGCCGTAAAGGTAACGCTGCTACATTGGTCATAAACTATACATATGCAAATATAGGTAGCCCAGGCAAAACCAATGCCGGTGGTAAAGCCCTCAACTTATTTAGCAGTTTGACCTTCCAAACCTCCCGCAAAGGCTGGTTAGAAAAAACAGTTAAAGGCCAGAAGGTACGCATTGGAGCTAAAGTTCAGTGGAATTTATACAAGAATCATATCGATAAGTCGAATCCAGGCCCTAAGGTAGTTGAACTTGATATTACGGCTGATGGTATTGAAGTAGCTGGATTGGCCAATGAGTAAGCCAATAGCTGTTCTAATTAGCGACATTCACTATAGTTTACAGACACTTGAGTTAGCTGATAAATCGCTTAGGATGGCTATTGATAAGGCCAATGAATTGCATATACCGTTAGTAGTAGCTGGTGATTTACATGATACCAAAGCCAATCTACGTGGCGAGTGTGTAAATGCTATGCTTAAGACGTTTAGATTGTCGCAAGTGCCGACGTTTGTATTAGTAGGTAACCACGATAAAATTCATGAAAAATCTAATGAGCATTCACTTAACTTCTTAAGGGATCATGTAACTATTGTAGACCAGGCCTTCTCACCGGGCGTTCTACCAGAAGTACACTTCATTCCATATCAATCAACAGTAGCAGATTTTACTTGGGAGCTAGCTCGCCTTAAAACTAATAAAATAATCATATGCCATCAGGGAGTTACAGGTTCCATAGGCGGCCATTATATACAAGATCCAAGTGCTGCTAATAAACACGAAGTTGGTAGTTTCAGATTCATCAGCGGTCATTATCATAGCCGACAGGATATAGACCTTCCATTTGACGGTAAGTGGTCTTATATCGGTAATCCGTATACATTGACCTTTGGAGAAGCTAATGATCCAGAAAAAGGGTTCCAGATTCTAAACGAAGATGGCTCATTGACCTTTGTTCCAACTAACCTCAGGAAGCATATAGTCATTGATGTACATCTATCAGATTCGGACGAATTAGTAGTGCATAATGGATATTATGAAGTTAGCGCACAAGATATAGTTCAAGTTAGACTTAAAGGTTCTAAGTCACAGTTACCACGTATCAATAAATTCAAAGTCGGCCAAATACTTGGATTACAGGACTTTAAACTTGACTTAATACCAAATGACGATAAACTAGAGACTGAAGGCCTAAAAAATCTGTCCCAAGTTGAGATTTTAGATGGCTTAATCGATAAGTTACCAGAACACGCCGCTAAAGACGCTCTAAAGGTATTATGGAGGAGTTTAAATGAAGCTGCTAAAGGCAATGGTAACTAACTTCGGGAGTTATAAACACCTTGAATTTGACTTTAATAGTAATGGGTTAACTCTTATTAGCGGTCCTACTGGTTCCGGTAAATCAACTCTATGCGATATAGTTCCCTGGATCTTATTCGGCCGTACCTCTAAAGGTGGTGCTGTAGATGAGGTACGTTCCTGGGACGCAGAAGAAGCTACCACCGGAACCTTGATGCTCCATGGCATTAGTATTACCAGAAGCCGCAAGCCTAATGATCTAACCATTGATGGCCGACGTGGCAAGGACCTAAACGATACCCAGAAGATGATAAATGATGTAATAGGCATGGATTATGACTTGTATTTGGCTGGTGCCTATATGCATGAATTTAGCCAAACCGCGCAATTCTTCACTACCACAGCTAAGAACCGTAGAATATTGACTGAACAGCTGGTGGACCTATCATTAGCTAAGAACGTGTCTCTGGCGGCCAGGGATAACCATAAACTACTTCTAGGCAGTCGCAGTCGAATAGAAGCTGGCATTATGAAACTCAATGCTCAACTTGATACAATGGAAGAAATATACAGAGACAATGATGATAAAATCAAAGCATGGCGTAAGGGCATAAACGACGATGTGCGCGAAGCTATTAAGATGTTTAGAGTTTCTAAAGCCAATAATGAACGCAAAACCACACTGTTAAATGCCGATATTACAGCCATAGATACTCACCTAGCCAATGTAAAGAGTGAGAAATGCCCAACCTGCGGCCATGAGACCAGCGATCATGATAATATAGGTCAATTACGTCAATCAAAGCTGGTGGAACTCAGCTACTGCATGAAGGGCATAGCCAAAGACCACGCAAATCTGTTTAAATCAATAAAGCTGTTAAGAACTCAAGTGAATCCGTTTAAACGGGATATCGACCTTGGTAAGATTAATCAGTTGAAATCTAATATAGATGCTTTAAAAGATTCTAAATTTGCTACCGATGTACGCCTAGCCGATGTAGAACAGATTCAGGACTTAATACCTGTATTCAGAAATGTTTTGATAACTGATACTATCTCATTCCTAGAACACAAAACGAATAACCTGATTTCTGAGCATTTCGATGGCGAGTTCTCGATTAGTCTTAAAGTGGAAGAAGATGATAAGCTAGAAGTCGAAATACGCAATGGCGAGTATCTTTGCGCGTACACTCAATTATCCAAGGGCCAGCGCCAGATATTGAAACTCAGCTTCTGCGTGGCTGTAATGGAGTGCATCCAGAATCACCATGGCATCCAGCTGGATACTTTGTTCTTCGATGAAGCACTTGATGGTATGGACGATGTATTTAAGGCCAAAGCATTCAACCTCCTTGAGAAGTTAGCCTTAAACCACGATAATGTATTTGTAGTGGAGCATAATGAGAACCTAAAATTGCTATTCAATAGTCGTATTGATGTAAAACTAACTAGTACCGGTAGTCAAGTGGACTTTACCTAATTATGCCAAAGTTAAACAAACTTTACTCACGTAAGCAGATCGATCTGATTAGGAATGATCTAATAAACCAGCATGGCGACCAGTGTTCTATATGTAAACGTCCTAGATCAGACTTTAAGAACCGCTTATCAGTAGATCACAATCACCGCACCGGCCGCGTTAGAGGCTTGGTATGCTTTTATTGCAATAAATTTAAGATCGGTAGGCATTCAATTGAGACTGCTCAAGAAGTACTTGACTATCTTCTCAAATACGATATACCCTTTACTAAGGAGATAAAATGAGTAAAAAAGTGTATAGTAAGATTCTTGTGATTCCCGATGCACATGCTCCTTGGGTTAACTGGCCAGCCTTGGAAGCTGCTCACAGATGGTCTAAGATCCATAAGCCAGATTTAGTCGTATGCCTAGGCGATCTTACAGATCAGAAGATTTGGAGTCGCTGGCCCAAAGACACCGACGATGCCAGCCCTTCCGATGAGTTTCTGGCAGCTGAGAAATGCCTCAAAAAACTACATAAAATGTTCCCTAAAATGACCATTATTCGCGGTAACCACGATGTACGGATCATTGCTAGGGCTATTGAAGCTGGTATCCCTGCCCAGATGTTTAAGGATGTAGACCAAGTATTTAATTATAAGGGCTGGACTTGGGTACCTCAGAATGAGAAGCTTATCATTCAGACACAGCGTGGACCAATCTTATTCGTACATGGCGACGAACAAGGCGGCACACCAGCCCAGAAGTCTCGTATATTAGGTATGAGTTTAATTCAGGGCCATAGCCACAAAGTATCGATTACGTACACTTCAGTCCTTAAAGGCACTATATTCGGCGCTGAAATGGGCTGTATTATGGATGTTAGCTCCAAAGCCGCTAAATATGCAGCAGCCAATCCGGTTGGCTCATCTATTGGCTTTGGTATTGTTAAACATGGCATCCCTTACTTTGTGGACTTTCGTCCCGGAATGAAGGTCTAAAACGAGACGGACTTGAGTTTTTAGCCGAAGTGACCGATAATAGTAGTATGAACACACTAATGCTACTTTTTATGATGGCTTCGGCTCAAAACAACCTCCCCCAAGGTCTGTTAAGCAGTCTATGCTATATTGAATCGGGCCATAATGTGAAGGCCTTCCACCGTCACGACGGCAAGGGCAATTCTGTTGGTATTTGCCAAATCAAATTGGCTACTGCTAAAATGCTTGGTTTTAAGGGCACTGAAAAGCAGCTTATGGAACCACAAAATAATATTGAATATGCAGCAAAATACCTTGCAAAGCAAATCGAACGCTACCATAATATCAACAGAGGCGTTATTGCATACAATATGGGTAATGCTAAAAACTTGACTACTAGTCAATATCAAGTTAAAGTATTTAAACACTGGAAGGGTAAAAATGTGCAAGGTAAAAGGCGGTATGTCTGCTCAAATTGATGATTTAGTCAATGAGCATTACGGAGTAGCCCATATGGCCCAAGCCATGAATGCAGCAGCCAATAATAACCAAGGCAATGGCAGCTACAGATCAGGTCCGGGCGGTTTGATTTATGAAGCATCAAAGTCACAGTTCACGCATAATAATACCGGAGCACAAAGTACGATTAAGATTCAGAATGGCGTTATTACTGATATCACTACCGGTCCTATAGAACAACCTACCACTAAGACCAATGAAGGTATTAAGCACGATAATGAAAAACCAGACCTTAGTCTCCTTCCCAGGGAATTCCTGGATGAAGTAGCTAAGGCCATGATGTATGGGGAGAAGAAGTATGGTCGTTACAATTATACTGGCGGTATGGCTTGGCATCGTATTATTGCCGCTTGTCTGCGTCACGTTACTGCATTTGCTTCAGGAGAGGATACTGACAGGGAATCAGGCGTATCTCATTTGGGCCATGCTGGTGCTTGCGTCCTTATGCTTACTGTATATTACAAGCGTAATTTAGGAACAGATACTAGGGAGAAAAAATGAGACAGATTAAGAATAATCGCACTATTTTCTGCGATGTGGATGGCACTTTGGTAGTCCATACCAGTGATACCGCCCAGGACTATATTGCCGTACCGGATTGTGTCAATTTGGGTAAGTATGTTAAAGTTATTCCACATTGGAATAATATACGTATTCTTAAAGAAGAACACGTACGTGGCGCCTTCGTAGTAGTCTGGTCTAAGGGCGGCAATCAATGGGCTGCTGATGTGATTGTGACACTCGGCCTAGAATCATATGTCGATATTATCATGGATAAACCCACGGCTTATATCGATGATTTGCCAATAGAGATATGGTGCCCAGATAGAATATTTATTCCTATTGACAGTGCGTATAAAATCATAGAAGATAATCAAGGAGGTTCCAATGAATGACGGAGAAAAAATGCTGATGCGCTATGCGACGGCTGCTACTAACCTTGCCGATGCTATGCGCGATGATCTGCACCACAACGACGGTGTTTATAGTGAACGGACGCTGCTGGCCTATAATGCATTTGTGATTGAATCAAATGCAATGAAGGCCTTTACTGATGGTTTAGAAGACGAATTTATTAAGTATAATAACTAAGGAGTTATAAAATGGCCTATAAAGAAGTATCGGATCTGTCTGCAGATACCACCATTAGCTTGGGTGGTTCGAACCGTAAGACTGGTAAAGCTAACCCTACCAGCATTGAAGGTTACTATTTGGGTAGCCGTCAAGTAGAAGATAAGAAGAAGAAGTCTGGTCTGTCGTATATCTATATCTTCCAAACTGCCAAGGGCAATGTTGGAGTATGGGGCAAGACTGATATGGACCGTAAGATGCAAGCTGTAACGCCCGGCCACATGGTCAAGGTATCATTTGATAAAATGGTTCCGACACCTAATGGCGAAATGTACAAGTACAAAGTCCAGTTCGATGAGACCAATACGATTGAAGTCGTAGGTGGTAACGAGACTTTGGAGGCTGCAGCTGAGCAGGACGAAGCCGAGCGCACATTTGATTCTGAACAGACCGAAGAAGCTGAAGAAAGCGATGATGATGTAATGGCCCGTTTGGCAGCAGAAGCCGCCGACCGTAAGGCCCGTACACAAGCTATCCTTGCTAAAGCTAAAGCCGCTAAGAACCAGTAATTAACCGCCTAACCGGGAGGGTACCATGCTATGTCGTTTGATATTACCCTCCTGGGCTAGGGAAGCTGATCCAGGACTTAAACCAGTATTAGAAGGCGAATTTACAAATGATGAAATCATTGATTACAATACTCAAGGTTACAACGTGTACTACTTGCCTAATCATCCTAGCACCTATCAACATGGTGTTATTGTCGATGGTAGTCATATTGACCGGTTTAACTGGGTTTTTGTTGATTGTGACCTTAAAGATAAGAAATACACTTCTAAGGAACACTTCATCGAAACAATTGGACTTTCTGAAATAGCTCCTACCAAGATAGTCGATTCTGGCCATGGCGTTCATGTATACTGGAAGGTATCTGATCTTACAGCCCAGACCTATCTCAGACTTCAATATCGCTTAATGCGCTTATTCAAGACCGATGATTCTATTGCTACTTTATTCCAATTAATGAGACTTCCAGGGACAGTTAATACCAAGAATTGGGATAATTTAGTCCTTTGCGAGACTTTACTAGAAGATGATATTACTTACACTTCAGAACAGCTGGATAAACTCCTACCCAATATTACCCAAGAAGATGAGCAGCGGTGTGTAATGCATTATAATAGGACCTTTCATATAAACGAAGTTCAAATCGAAATAGATGATACCCTACCAGCCAAATTTGGCCAGCTAATTCAGGATAACAAGGAAGTTAAGGAATTATTCGCTGGCAATGTAGAAGATCGATCCAAGGGCGACTTTAGACTAGGCCATTTAATGTATGCAAATGGCTTCTCACGTGAAGAAGCTATGTCGGTCCTAGTTAACAGTGCCAAGGCTAGCCAAAGGGCACCACACCACCGTGCAAGCTACGCGCAAGGCATCGTGGACAAGATATGGACCTTTGAGCTAGGTACAGAGAAGCAAAAAGCTGATACATCGCCTACGGTACGCTATATCCTTCAGAAAGGCGATAGCGCCCTAAAAGGTACTAGATTCCCCTGCAATAGACTTATTGACGATACAGTCCACGGGTTCCGTTTAGGGCAGGTTATAGGCATTATAGGAGGTTCTGGTGTCGGTAAAACTACGCTTACTCTTAACACGTTTATTTGGTTCGCTGAGAACAATCCGGACTACCATCACTTCTTCTTCAGTTTGGAACAACCTGCGGGAGAAATTGCAGCACGTATCCAAACTATATGCAATGGTAACGAATCACTTTATGACAAAATACACGTGGTATCTAACTATGCCGATTCTGGCGATTTCATTAACTTTTCTATTGACGATATTGAGAAGCATTTACTTGATTGGCAGGAACAAACTGGTAAAAAGGTTGGTGCTTGCGTCATTGACCATATCGGAGTGCTATCGAAGTCTGACAAAAACGGAGAAAACGAAGGACTAATAGGTATTTGCCGTCGTATGAAGGCTATAGCCGTTAAGGTCGATATGATGCTTATTATGCTATCTCAGGCACCTAGAGAGAAAGCTGGCATAGGAGACCTTGAACTAAACAAAGATGCAGCCTTCGGAACAGTATTTTTTGAGTCATTCGTCGATTATTGCCTATGTCTATGGCAGCCCTTAAAACGAATGTACGCTGAAGGAGCACCGACCATCATGGCTCTTAAGTTCGCTAAAATTCGGCATAAGAAGCAAGGTCAAGACCGTATCCAGGAAGATGTACGATACCAGCTATTTTTTGATCCAAAGACTGAGATTTTACGTGAAACGACTCAGGATGAAGAAGTTTCAGCTAAGTTTTATTTAAATAAAGCAACTAATGCTAGAAAGTTGGACCGTAAGACTGATATACTCCCCTATGAATCTAGGCACGTATTTCAGGAGGGTTCTGATGAAACCAAATCTAATCATCATTGACCAGGTAGGTGATCTGCAGCTGTTAGAAGATTGTATAATTGATGCTGATATCGTTACATTTGATACTGAAACGACAGGACTTACTCGTTATGACTCTATTATTGGTTATTCTATTGCATTTGATGAATTTACTGGTTATTACATTATATTGGCTAAATATGACAAGGAACTCAAGAAGTTAGAGTTTAACCAGGAACTAGTAGACTACTCTAGAAACATCATGCAGCGGCTATCTGAGAAGCAGTTAGTTATGCATAATGCCGTATTTGATTGCATGATGGTAGAAGCCTATTTCAAGGTCCGGCTCATTGATGCCTTACTGATCGATACCATGATTCTAGCCCATTTGCTGGATGAGAACCGTAGGGTAGGCTTAAAAGAACTAGCCAAGACCATGTTCGGAGAAGATTCAGCCGATCAGCAGAAACGTATGAAGGAATCAGTAGTAGCTAATGGTGGTAAATTAACTAAACTTCATTATGAAATGTGGAAGTGTGATAGTCAAATAATGGCTGAATATGGCGCCCAGGACGCCATCCTAACCTATAAGCTATTTACAGCATTATTGCCTCAACTAGAAGAACAAGGGTTATCAGACTTCTTCTTTAAAGATGAGTCAATGCCGCTACTTAAAGGCCCAACGTATGAAATGAATACGACTGGACTTCAAGTCGATATGGAGGCTTTGGGAGTACTAGAGCGTACACTAACGGCTGAATGTGAAGAAGCTAAAGCCTTTATTTATCAAGAGATATTACCGTATGTACAGGATCGCTACCCAGGCACCACCAAGAAAAACCAGTTTAATATCGGCTCATCTTCACAATTGGCATGGTTATTATTTGACGAATTGGCCCTAGAGTTCGGCACCTTAACTGATGCTGGTAAGCAGATCTGTAAAGAGTTCGGCATGAAGATACCATATACCTATAGTGCTAAAATGGACTTCATGGCAGTCTGTAGCCATCAGGTCGGTAATGTAATGCCCAATGGTAAGAAGATAAGAGAACCGTGGTTTTATATCGCTGCCGATAAGAAAACTCTATCTAAATTCGCTGACAAGTACAAATGGGTAGCTAAGCTATTAGAATATCAGCGAAAAATGAAATTACTTAATACTTATATAAAGGGCCTAGGATCTAAAGTCCAATATGGTATTATTAGGCCTAATTTCTTACAGCATGGTACTACCTCCGGCCGGTATGCGTCCAGGAACCCTAACTTCCAGAACCTTCCTAGGGACGACGAGCGCATCAAGCAGTGCGTTACAGCACGTCCCGGTAAGGTCTTTGTCAGTGCCGACCAATCTCAGCTAGAGCCTAGGGTATTTGCCTCCTATAGCCAAGATAAACGCCTTATGGATGCCTTTAATGGCGCCTCTGATTTTTATTCGGTGGTCGGCATGGAGGTATATGATAAATTTGATTGCGCCCCTCAAAAAGAAGGACCTAATGCATTTGGAGTAAAGTATAAGAAATACAGAGACTTAGCCAAGACTATAGCTTTAGCAGCAGCCTATGGAGCTACCCCCTTCCAGCTAGCGCCCACTACTGGTAAGTCTGTAGAAGATACTGCAAATGACTTGCAGAAGTATTTAGAAACATTCCCCGGTGTTCAAAGCATGATGCTAGAGGCTCACGAACTGGTCAAAAAGAATGGACAAGTCACTAGCCTATTCGGCCGTCCACGTCGGATTCCCGATGCTAAAAAAATCGAAAAACTCTATGGAATACAAGAACATAGCGAATATCCATACGAAGTTAGAAATATGTTAAATCTGGCCTGTAACCACCGTATACAATCTACTGGCGCCTCTATAATGAATAGATCAGCCATCAAGTTTTACGAATATATGGACGTATTGGGCATAGATGCTAAGATTATTCTACAGGTCCATGACGAATTAATCGTAGAATGCAATGAAATAGATGCCGAAACTGTCGTTCAAATGCTCCAGGACGCACTTGAGAACACGGTTACCCTCCCAGGGGTAAAATTAGAAGCAAAACCACGTATTTCTAAGACTTTAGCAAAAAAGTAGTTGACAAACTGTATTTTAATGGTATGATATATCCTATAAGGAGATATTTTAATGAACGCTAAGCTATTGCTTAAAAAGGCCCTTTCTTACTTCCCGACTAAACTACCGACTGGCATGTCTGAATTTGAGACATGGTCTAATGATATTATCGAACTTACAGGCCCTTTGGCTGAGCCGACTAGCCTTAAATTCGCATTAGCCGACATGATCCTGCGGATTGGTCCTTTGAAGAACGATAAGTATCAAACCCTCCCCGGATCTGTCCCTAAGAACTACTTCGTACAAGCTTTACGTAAGATAGCATCAAGTCAGATTGCTTCTGGCGTATTGCACCAGATTAAAGTTGACCAGGAAGCAGCGCAGAAGGCAGCTGCTGAGAAGGCCCAGGCTGAAGCTACTGCCGCAACTACTGAGGCGACTTCTCAAAATGAGCAGCAAGTATCAAACCCCTGAATTTCTTGAACTAAAAGAGAAATGGGATAAAATTCTAAAAGATGATGGCTTCATTGATATTGAAGCTGTTGATACTTCTGACACCAGCGCACCGTTCCATAAGAAGTCAGGTAAGAATGCCCATACGGCATTGTGGCTTAACTCTAAGATCGATTACTTTACTTACGCTACGTACTTTTTGAATGATAACGCATTTGATACTGAATTAGAGCGCACCATTTGGGAGTATCATACTAACGGCATATCGGCTAGGAATATAGCTAAGACGCTAACTGCTGTTGGCATTAAGACCAGCAGAATGAGTGTGTGGCGAACAATTAACTACTTGAGATCGATAATGAAGTCCAGGTATTTGGCTAAAAATGAGTAATTTCAACGGTTTATACAATATTAGAGCATTTAAGGAAGAAGATCGAAGCTTCATCATGGCCACGTTCCTTAAAGGCCTATATTATGGTGAGTCGCACTTCAGTGAGATACCTAAAGATATATTCATGAAGGCCTATCACCCATACTTGAGTAGCATGCCAGCCAGTAAGAACGTATTGATTAAGGTAGCTTGCCTCCCTGATGATCCAGATACCGTTATTGGATACAGTATTTTAACCCTAGACCAAGAGACCGTCATTTGGGTATTTGTAAAGGGACCGTGGCGTCAAAAAGGTGTAGCAAAATCTTTACTTCCTAGCAATCCAAAGTACGTTGGGCACTTGACAAAACTAGGACGTATGCTATTATCTAAAGTAAATAACCCGTCGTTTAACCCGTTTTTTAACCTATAGGAGACAAATATGTCCAAGAAATCTAGCCGCTTTAACCCGTTCAAAAAACCCGCTGCCCAGGCGAAACAACCGCGTGCATTGACTGAAATTCAAGCTGAGTATGGCCAATTGGTCAATCAGGCTGGTCAACTCCAGTACCAAATACACGTATTGCAGAAGGACCTGGATGCTGCCAACCAAGCCTTGGTAGTAATCAATCACGAAGCAGCTGATCGCATTAAACTCGATAAAGAAGCTTCCGAAGCAGAAGCTGCTAAACCGACCGAATCTAAGGAGTAATTATGAACGAATTTAGTGGTAAAGCCGTAGAGCACGCCGTTACCCATAGTGTTATGCATTACCCCGGCGTTGGCCAGTTTGGTCCGACTTTGAATGTGCACCAGCTTGCTAGCTCCGTTAAAGTAACCAGCATGACCATGGGCGACTCGTTTGTATCAGTAGAAATCAAAGGTCCTCAATTGGCTACTGCTACAATCGTTATCCCATTAAGCAATTTTTCTCATATCGTAATGGCTAAATGAGTAAATTTGTTGTCAAACCTAATCAGAGTTCGCTTCCAAAGGCGCCGGACACTACTCCAGAAGTTCTCACTTCTAGTCTTAGTGTTCAGCGTCTTATCGATGATTGTCTGTTGGTTTTGAGCCGAGAAATACGCAATCTAATGATTGCTAGTGTTCAGGGCAAATTAGAAGCATCAGAGGCGCGCGATCTTAGGGATCACTGTAAGCTTTTATTTGAGATTAAGAAGATTGAACAAGATTCATTGCGCAATCTAACCGACGATGAGTTAAAAGAAGCAGCTAAGGAAGCCCTTGAGGACTAAAACTGGTCTAATGCAGGAAGTCTTATCGCGTAAAACCGTTAAGACTTACAATAAGATTGTACTTAAGGGTGACTTCCCTGAGCAGGATGCCTTTGTAGCTGATCCAGCCCGATATATAGCTAACCAGTGTTCGCGTCGTGCTGGTAAGACCAATGGATTAGCCATCAAGTTTATTAAAACTATGGAATCACATCCTAAGTCCCAATGCGTGTACCTAGGCCTCACCCGAGAGTCAGCACGTGAGGTTATGTGGCCCGTAATGCAGGAGTTTAATGACCGCTATAACCTTGGTTTTGAATTCATCGAATCTAAACTCACTATAGTCCATCCCAATGGCGCCAAACTAGTCATGTATGGTGCCGACATGAAGAACTTTATTAAGCGCCTTCGCGGTCGTAAATACCCAGGCGTCGCAATAGATGAGGCCCAAGACCTATCGACCATAGAATCACTGGTAAATGACGTTCTAACACCATCCATAGCCGACTATGAAGATGGCTGGATTGCTTTAACTGGCACTCCCGGACCTGTCCCTAACGGCTACTTCTTTGAGGTAACCCAGAACAAACGATATGGTTATTCACACCATGGCTGGACACTCCTTCAAAACCCCCACATGCCTAACCCAACGGCTTTTATTGATGATCTATTAGCCAAACGGGAATGGACCACCGATAATGCTACCTTTCGTCGAGAGTACTTAAATCAATGGGTATTGGATGTACAATCCCTTTGGGTACAATACAACGAAAAGCAATGTGATTTCAAGGAGTTACCAAGAGAACATACTTGGGAGTATGTTATGGGAGTAGATATAGGCTTTAGGGATGCCGATGCTATAGCCATCCTAGCCTGGTCACCCACTAGTGACACTACATATCTCGTAGAAGAATTAGTAATGAATAAGCAAGGTATTACCGAGCTAGTGGCCCAAATGAACCAAATGACTGATAAGTATAAAAATATATCCAAAGTCGTAATGGATGAGGGTGGTCTTGGTAAGAAGGTCGCAGAAGAAATTCGTAGACGGCATTCAATTAACGTAGATCCAGCAGATAAGATCCGTAAACAAGAAAACGTCGAATTACTTAATGATTCTATGCGCTTAGGTAAGTTCAAAGCCAAAAAAGATAGTCGATTCGCTAAAGATTCATACCTAGTCCAAATCGATTGGGAGAAGTCTACTCCCCATAAAATCATTATAAAGAAACAACCTCACTCCGACATAATCGACGCCGTTCTATACGCATTTAAAGAGTCATGGGCTTTCACGCATCAGCCAGCACCACCGCCTAAGCCTAAATGGGGTACGCCCAAATGGGCAGCTGAAGAAGCCGATGCTATGTTCCAGCATGAGCTAGATAAGATGCAGGAAGAACAAGATTATAACTCCTGGATCAAAAAAGGCGAATATTAGGCCGTTATTGGGACTAATACCCCTATTAGTCACCTAATTGGAGGCCAATTGCTCCCCTTTCTTAAAAATAAACAGCAATCAGTCGCTGGCCTCATTATAAAAGGTCGCACACCAGACCAAAAAGATGGTCAAGACCAAGAAAAACCTAGTGATTTAGAAGATTGCGCTAAAAGCATTATATCGGCTATTGAGTCGAAGGATGCTAGCGCCCTTGCTGAAGCAATGCATAAGGCATTTAAAGCAATGGAGAAGATGCCTCACGAAGAAGCATCGCATAAGGACCAGAACCCGTCTCCGCACACTTATGATGCGCAGAACATAAAGGCTGCTGAATAATGGCTGATTTTAAGCACGTATTGACCTTCCAAGGTTTAGGTGAGGCTTGCAGCTTCATCGCTGTAAACCAAGACGATTACTTCGTTAAAGCAGATATCACGCTACCCACTATCCCTACTGCTGGCATGGTCTCTGAAGTCGCAACCACGATCAATCAAAACGGATCACCGGTATACGTAAGTGCTCCTGGTATCTCAGGTTTTAAGCACGTCTTGTCCTGCCTCCCTGGTGATGTAATCACTGTAGTTCTTAGTTCAGCCCTTGCTTCTGATGCAGCCTTAAACGTAGTTAAAAGCACTATCTCCTTCGGTGAGGGACTATAATGGCTGATGTATATAAATCAATCGTGTTCGGCGGTCTTGGAACTGTCAGCTTTACTGCTCCAGAAGCCAATAACTATGCTGTAGACGTTAAGATCAGCCTCCCGACTATCACTAGCGGTGCAGCAATCGATAGCCTCCTTGTTGTTACTGTGAACTTAAATGGTACGCCCTGGTTCACTACTGAAGCTGGTCAACAAGGCTTCCATACTAGCGTTTTATGTGCTGTAAACGATGTTATTACTATCGTATTTGCTTCTAGCAATCCGGCTGATAACTCGCTTAACGTAATCAAATCGACTATAGCCATCAGTGAGGGAGTATAATGAGTAACTTGTCTAATACCCAAATGATGAGTGGTCTTGGAACTGCTACATACATAGCTCCGGAAGCTAATAACTATGCCGTTAGCGTTACTATCTCTGCTCCTGCCTTGTCACAAGATTCTAGTGCTAATAGCCAAGTAGTGTGCGTAATAGCTCATAATGGTACACCAGTAGTAACCAGCGTTCCTTGCGTTAAGGGCCTTCAGTGCGTTATTAACAGCGTAGCAGCTAGCGATACTATTACCGTAACTCTTAGCTCATCGGCACCTGTAGATCAGGGCTTAAACGTCATTAAATCGATTATAACTATAAGTGAGATTATCTAAAATGCCTACGGGCATTTATGAACGTAAGAATAGATTAACGGCCGAGCAGAAAAAGGCCAAAGCCGCAGAGCGCATGAGAAATGCCTATGCGAGTAAAAAGGAGATTCGGGACCGACAAAAATCGTTAAAGCTGCAGAAAGCTTATGGAATAACGCTGGAACAGTATGACGATTTTAATAAAGCCTTTGAAGGAGTATGCCATATATGTGGCAATGAGTGTCCTTCAAAACGTCGGCTTGCAGTAGATCACGAACATAAAGACGATGGCCTAATTAGAGGTCTCTTATGTATCAACTGCAATAAAGGCTTAGGTAACTTTAAAGATAGTGCGGCTTTGATGAAAAAAGCCATTAAGTATTTGAAAACGTTCGATAAAATTAAAACTGAGGTCGAAAGTGCCATTAAAAAAATCGTCGAGTAAAAAAGCATTTGAGCATAATCTCAAAGCTGAGTTACATGCAGGGAAGCCAAAGGACCAATCGTTGGCCATTGCGTATTCTGTTAAACGCAAAGCCGGTAAGAAAAAGATGGCCAAGGGCGGCGGAGTACATCAAGAAGACACTCCAATGGGCAAGGGCGTTTCGGCAGCTGGCTATCACGCTCGCTCAGCTAAAGAAATGGCTGACAAATACGGCGCTACTGATAGCGCTCCATTGAATGTCGCAAAGCAAGCCCATCGCGAAAAACTCGCTGAACTAAAAGCTATGCCCAAAGTCCCCAAGTACGCCGAAGGCGGCGAAATCTCGGCTAAAGACGAAAAACGCCCTAATCCCAATGACTTATACAACGATGCTAAACAAGCACACCAGTCCGAAGCACGTAAACCCCTAAAGAATAGCGACTGGACCGATAACCCGACTGTAAAGCAAGCCCAAGCTAACAATAGCCGTAAAGTAATGCCTATTGCACGCCCTAAAATGGTGCCGACCAATGCATTCAGCACTAAGCTTTATAACCAAGAAGGCCAGCTAGAAGATAGCATGCCACCGTCCAGCCCTAAAGATCAGCCGGATCAGGACTATAACGAAATGGGCGCTAAGCGTCAAGGACCTAAAGTCCCTGATATGGCTCATCAGCATAACAACGGTAAAGCACCTTATAAAGAAGAAATCGAAGACCAGTACAGCCAAGACGAAGCTGAATCAGACATGAAGCAAATGGCTGAAGGCGGGGACGTTACTCGCGGTCAAGAACTGGACAAAGGTCTTAAGGGCGAAATCAACAAGCTTATCTCCTTCTCAAAGCAGAAGAAGATGGCCTAGAGCATCCAGCCCATGAAGAAGAAGATAACGACCAAATGCGCCCGGATATGTCTGAGTACATGTCTGGCCGTATGCCAGCATATGCCGATGGCGGTATCCTGGGCGACGCGGAGGACACTTTAGATCCTAGCGTACCGTT
>Ga0210398_10001951_pt1 | contig 20557 bp, 13 predicted proteins | sample IncBWC4OmetaG_FD_161047 | JGI IMG/M metagenome (GOLD analysis project Ga0210398, IMG submission 161047) | Forest soil microbial communities from Barre Woods Harvard Forest LTER site, Petersham, Massachusetts, United States - Inc-BW-C-4-O | ecosystem: Environmental > Terrestrial > Soil >...
ACGTTCGCGGCAGGCATGGTGTTGCTACTGGTTACAAATCCCTACTTCTGCTATTGGGCCTTCTCAGGCATGGAAGCGTTGACTGCAGCCGGTGTTGCCTTCTGGAGCGTGTATGCCGCCACGACACGGAGGCCAGGCTGGCCATCTTTCCTGACCGGCTGCTTTCTGGCAGGACTGGGGCCGGTGCTAAGGCCCGAGATGGTCTTCTTTACGGCGCTCATTTCACTGCTGCTCTTGAGGCAGTGGTTCCAGCTTCCGGGGAAGGCATCTTCGCCCGCGAAACTACTTGGCTTCCTGGCGGGCGCGGTGCTCGTCGTTGGACCGTTTGCCATCTGGTCAGCGTACGCCCTTCATACCTTTGGCCGCGTTATTCCCAATACAAATGCCGCCAAGCGCGCCAGCCCGGGTGAATCGGTAGTCAAGCGACTGCTGAACGTGTACGGCCTGGGCTTCCCGCTGATCCTCATCGAGGTAGTGGCCCTTGCTTTATTAGCGTTGCTGCGGCCCGCGGCTGTGCGGAAGGTGCTCCGATGGGCGCAACTCGAGGAAACCGTCTCTCTGGGAGGCTTGCTGTTCGTTGCCTGGACGATCATTAACACTGTCTTCTACATCGCGGACCACACCTATGTGCAGACTCGCTATATTTTTGTAAGCGCTCCAGGGCTCCTTTTTGCTCTGCTGGCAGTCAATTATCGCCGCTTCCCCAGGTGGACCTACCAAGCCGCCTTTGCTGTTGCGCTACTCGCCGGTGTCGGGATCAGCGCGCTCACTGTGTGGTCCTTCATCCGTAACAAGACGATCCATGACCAGGCGCTCGCTCAGGTGGCCGCGTATTTACAGACCCAGATACCTCCCGATGCGCCCGTGGCCGTTTACTCCATTGGCGAGCTGGCCTACGTTTCTCAGCACCCGATCGTCGATATCGGTGGCATCACGCGTCCCGGCGCCATTCCATATCTGAGTCGTCCGGGCATCGAGATGGTCCAGTGGGCCAGGTCTGAGGGAGCGGCGTACTACATGTCGGGGGACCAGCCCGAACCGGGAGCTGTACTGATTTACTCGGTCCCGACGCCGGAGATCGGCTGGTCGCTCAACTACAAGCACTACTCACAAAAAGAGGAGCTCCGCTTGTGGAAACTGCCAGATGCCGCACCAGCAACGCCTCCCAAATCACCGTCTGCGGCCAGGTAAAGCTCGTGATCGAAGGGATCGGAGAAACATTCTGACCCTTCGATTGTGTCACGCGTTGATATTCTTCAGCAATTCTTCCGGATCGCGTGTAGGCGGCTGGCAGCTTGTTCCTCTGCACACCACCGCAAATGCCGCTCCCGAACCCAGTTCCGGCAGGTTCGGCAAGGTCTCCGCCAGCACAGGAGGCAGATTCTCAGCCGTCACCTGCTCAGGACGAAGGACGATCACCTGCTTGTTCACCGCGTAGCGTGCGGTAGCAATTGCGGCCAGCTTCTTCGCTTCGATTCCCTCGCCAATCACAACTACCTGTACCGCCGGCAGCAACAGCAGTTCCAATGCAAGACCGTATGTCCCGGCATACAAACCGAAGTACTCCACGATACCAGCGAAATTCTCCAGCGTGTCTTCCGCTTTCGCGCGAAAATCCGCACGTCCGCTCAGCGCCTCAAGCCGGAGCAGTGCAGCCGCGGCAGCAGGATTCCCCGCCGGCGTCGGCGTATCCTGTAGCGGCTTTCTCCGCGCCGACAGCGCTCCCAGGGGAGCGTCATTTGTAATCTCCATATCGAAGAAGGCGCTTCCCGTGGAGTCATAGAAGCGTGCAATCATGCTCCCGCCAATCTCGATCGCCGAGTCGTAGTACCTCCGATTCCCTGTCGTGTACCAGGCGTCGATCAGTGCGTTGACCAGGAAAGCGTAGTCATCAAGAACGCCGGCCACATAGCGCTTCTCGGCAGCATTTTCCGAATACGCGATCACATGCGCCAGACCGCGATCCTGCTCCCAGCCTTCATTCAGGATGCGATCCAGCGTTTTCAGCGCGAACTGCCGCGGCCCAACCATATCCAGCACGCGCCCCGCCTCGAGATAAGCTGAGATGGCCAGCGCATTCCACGAGCTATAGATGGTCTTGTCGATGTACGGAGTAGGTCGCAGCGCGCGAGCCGCGAGCAGCTTCTGTTTCGCCGAGAAGAGCTCCCGCTGCGCATCGTCCGTCGTCACTCCGGCACGCTTCGCAGCTTCCTCCAGCGTCAGGTTGCGATGCAGGACATTCTTCGCAGGATTGTGATGCATATCGCCGAGCTCGCCGATATCGTAGAACACACCGGCGAGCGTGAATTCCGACGGAGTCAGCACCGCCGTAGCCTCATCGCGCGTCCAGGTGAAGTAGTCGCCGTCATCATCGAGCGAGAGATCTGCGTCCTGCGAGGCATAGAAGCCGCCGCGCTCACGGTCCGTCATCACCTCATCCAGCCAGCGGATAATGTCCCGCGCGACTCGTGCCGCGTCCGCATCGACGAACGACTGAAAGGCATGGACATAGTTCGCCAGCAGTCCGGCATTGTCGTAGAGCATCTTCTCGAAGTGCGGTACCACCCAGCGTTCATCGACGGAGTAGCGATGGAAACCGCCTGCCAGATGGTCGTACACGCCACCGCGCGCCATTTTCTCCAGTGTGACGAAAGCAGCCTCGCGTGTCGCCTCATTCCCCGTCCGCCCCGCCGCATCGATGAGCAGATCGATTGCCGCCGGGTGCGGAAACTTCGGCTGGCTCCCAAAGCCGCCATGCCGCGGATCAAACTGCTTCAGCGCGCTCTCGACCAGCTTGTCGACAATTCCCAGCGACAGCGACCCCGCCCGCCCTGCAAAGTTCTCCCCGTGCTCGATTGCCGCAATCACGCTCGACGCTGACTCCAGTACCTCTGTCCGCTTGTTCTTCCACACATCGGCCATCGTCAGGAGCACACGTTCAAAGCCGGGCCGCCCATAGCGGTCATCGCGAGGAAAATACGTACCGCCAAAGAATGGCTTGCCGTCTGGAGTGAGCACCGCAGTCAGCGGCCATCCGCCCTGCCCGCTGATCGCCTGCACCGCCGCCTGGTAACGGCTATCCACATCCGGCCGCTCATCGCGATCCACCTTCACAGCGACAAAGTGCTCATTGATCACTTTCGCCAGAGAGGGATCCTCGTAGCTTTCGCGGTCCATCACGTGGCACCAGTGGCACCACACCGCTCCAATATCGAGCAGAATCGGCTTGTCTTCTTTCGCCGCAAGTTCAAAGGCTTCAGCACCCCACTCGTTCCAATTAACGGGTTGATGAAGCGCAGAGCGCAGATACGACGACGCGGCGCGGTCGAGGGAATTCTTATGATCAGACATCAACTAAAGTCTAATGCCTGGAGATCACCGCTGAATTTCAGAAGAGGCCGTACGGAGAAAGTTTGCACACAAGACGGCGGTCGTCACAAAGAATGTCCCCGCAAACACCGCCCACATGAAGAAATTAATCACGCTGACACCGTCATGATCGAACGCCGTCCAAACGTGCAGACGCACCGCCATAAGAACCACTCCAAACAGAGGACTGACCGTGATCCACAGCTTTCGATGGCGCAGAATCCACGCTGCCGAGACGAGCCACATAATCGGTAGCAGGAAGAAGCCGCACCAGTAGGCCGCCATCGCAAATGTGAGCGCCGACCACATTGCCAGCACGACCCCAAGGTCATAGGCCAGCAGCCGGCTGCCTTCGCCGGCATTGCGCACCGCTTCCACGATCTGGAAAGGCGTTGCCACTGCCATCCCGGCAATCCAGCCCAGGAGTGAAGCCAGCAGCGCCGCGCGGATGCGTCCACGCAGACTCATTCTTTGCCGCTCACCAGTCGCCGCGCCACCTCAACGTACAGATCGATCGACTCAAGCAATTCGCGCTTCGCCAGCTTCTCGTGCGGAGTGTGCGCTACGTGAATCGACCCTGGCCCCAGGAGCACCGGCTCGCCCCACGAACCCAGCCACGGAACATCCGTTGTAAACGCCGCCACCATCGACGGCAGGCCTTCCAGGTGCCGGAACCGCATGAAGGGAATCTCCAGTGTGTACTCGACCGTCGCCAGTCCCGCGACCGCCGTCTCAAGCGCTTTTCGAGTCTCCGCCGAAGAACCTACCAACCGCACCATCACCTGCGCGACGGCGTGATCGGCGATGACATTCGGCGCGCGGCCACCCTCAATCAGGCCGACGTTCAATGTGCTTGGACCAATCTCCGCATCCGCCGGAAGATCGATCGCCAGCACCCGCGCGAGAGCCTCAATCAACTTGTGTATCGCGCTCTCACCCAGTTCCGGATACGCCGAATGCGCCATCTTCCCCGTCGCGCGGATCTCTGCGCGCAGTGTGCCCTTCGATGCCAGCGCCACCCGGTTGTCCGTTGGCTCGCCGTTGATCAGAAAGCGGCTTCCCCGAGGACTCTGGTTCGCGATCTTCGCGCCCGCCGAGTCCCGCTCTTCGCCCACTACAAAGAGCAGCCCCGCATCGATGCCCTCCTCGCACAGCTGCTCCGCTGCCGCAATCTGGGCTGCGATGATCCCCTTTGCGTCACACGCGCCCCTGCCATAAATAAATTCGCTATTCTCGCTCGACGCAATAAACGGAGGCACCGTGTCCATGTGAGTCGAGAACACCACCTCCGGCGCGGCGCGTGGCTTCTGCGCATAGACGTTGAAGCGCTCGCCCTCGCAGTGGCTTTCGCGGTCCTGCTGAACCAACATCTTTTCGGCGGCGAAGCCACGGGACGCCAGAAAGTCCGCCAGGAACACCCCGACCGCGCACTCGTTGTACGTAATGGACTCAATGTCGATGAGGCGGCGCGTCAGTTGAATGGCGTCCAGGGCAGAAAGGGCGGCGTGAACGGGATTGGCAGCGTTTGCGCTCATTGAACCTTCAGCATACCTGACTGCGGCCGTCAGAATGCATGCCGGCAGTCGGGGAAGTTTCGCCTTCTTCCTTACAATATGAGAGAGATGAACGCACCCGCCCCCTCATACTCGATCAAGACCATCGAGGACCTGCGCGGACCAGAGGGCCGCCTCGAAGCCCTGCTCAACAGCGGTGCGCCCGACGCACGATACGCCGTGCTTGTATGCCATCCCCATCCACTGGGTGGGGGGACCATGCACAACAAGGTTGTCTACCACGCCATGAAGGCCTTCCAGAGTTTCGGCCTACCCGTGCTCCGATTCAACTTCCGCGGTACCGGACTGAGCGAAGGCGAGCACGACCGCGGACGCGGCGAGCAGGACGACGTTCGCGCCGCCCTCGACTGGCTCGACAACGAATTTCACCTGCCTATCCTCTTCGCGGGCTTCTCCTTCGGATCTTATGTTGGCATGAGCGTCTGCTGCGGAGACACCCGTGTTAAAGGCATTGTCGCTTTGGGACTACCAGTTCACGCTGAAGGCCGCGATTACCGCTACGATTTTCTCGCCGCCTGCGGCAAACCGAAGATCTTCATCAGCGGAACACGCGACCAGTATGGTCCTCGAGCCAAGGTCGAAACGGCAGTGGCCGCCGCTGCCTCGCCGAAAAAGATTGTATGGATTGAAGGAGCCGACCATTTCTTCGCAGGTAAACTGGATCACGTGCAACAAGCCATTCGCGACTGGTGCGCTGCCCAATTTCTCTCTCCGGCTCTTTGATGACCCCACTGGACACGCTTCACGCCGATGCTACTGCCATCTTCGATCATGCTCTCAAAGCCTGCGACATTCCCCAGGCATTCGACCGGCACCTGCGTTTCGAGGGCAAGACGCTGCATTTGCAGTCTTCCCCGCGCCTGAACTCGACTGAAATTCCGCTCGATACTTACAAGCGCGTCCTGATCATCTCCTTCGGCAAGGCCGCCCTGACGATGCTCAACGCCTTGATCGAGCGCCTCCCCCCGAAGATATCCTTTCGCGGCGTCTGCTCCGCGCCCCAGATTTTCCGCAAGCGCACCTGGCGCATACGCTATTTCGAAGGTGGCCATCCGCTGCCTAACGAAGATTCGCTCGAAGCGGCGCGCGAAACCCTCAAGCTCCTCAAGCGCGCCCGCAAGCACACCTTCGTCTTCTTCCTCATCAGCGGAGGCGGTTCGGCCATGCTCGAACTGCCGCTCGACCCTGAAATCTCTCTCGATGACACGATTGCCTTTCACGAAACTCTCGTTGCCTCCGGCGCAACCATCACGGAAATCAACACCGTGCGCAAATACTTCTCCGCCGTGAAAGGCGGAAGGCTGGCGATTGCCGCCCCAGAAGCCGAGAAGCTTTCTTTGTTGCTGGCCGATGTGCCGCTCAAGGATCTGGGCGCGGTCGCGTCGTCGCCTACACTTCCCGACCTGTCGACACCGCGGGATTGCTTCGCCATCCTCGAGCGCTTTCAGCTGTTGGAAAAATTTCCCCAGAGCGTTCGCGAATATTTCGAGAAGCTCATGGCAAACCCGCCAGCGCCGAATCCTGCGAAGAAAGAAGCCTTCGCGCACTCCCAATTCGACACCCTTCTCTCAAACCACGACTTTGTGAACGCCGCCCGCGATCACGCTCAATCCCTCGGATACAGAGTAATCATCGACAACAGTTGCGACGACTGGGACTACAGGGACGCCGCCAGGTATCTGCTGGCCCGCTTCCACGAACTGCGGCGCGAGCACCCGCGCCTATGCCTGCTTTCAAGCGGCGAAGTGACCGTAAAGATCGATGGCCCCGCCGGATGCGGCGGCCGCAACCAGCAGTTCGCTCTCTTCTCCGCGTTTGACCTGGCGCAATACCCTGACGCACCGATAGCCATCCTCAGCGCCGGTTCGGACGGCATCGACGGCAATAGTCCTGCAGCGGGCGCCATCGCCGACCCCACCACCATCGCTCGGGTTCAGAACTTTCACTTCGACCCCGAAGCCACATTGAAGAACTTCGACACCTGCCCGCTCTTCACGGCGCTCGGCGACACCGTCGTAACCGGACCCACCGGCAACAACCTGCGTGACTTGCGCATCCTGCTCTCCGCGGGGCCGACCGCCGAAAAAGCATGAACTTCCTCCGTGTCACGCGCGTATTCCACAGCACTTGAGGAGAACGAAAGATGGTTCCTTTTATCGTGAAGTGGATCAGCACCGTCTGGGGGGTCTTCACGCTCGTGTGGATTGTCGCAGCGTTTACATCTAAGCGCAGTGTGCAGCGCCAGACCTACGGCTCGCGCGTTCTGCACGTCGGTCTAATGTTCACCGGCCTGGTGTTCATCTTTGACTTTTGGAGTTTATTCACCCGCGGCTGGCTCACCACTCGTCTTCTTCCAGAGACGCCGTTTTGGGTCTTATTCGGTGCCGCTCTGACTGTCTCGGGCATTCTCTTCTGTTTTTGGGCGCGCGCCATTCTCGGCAAAAACTGGAGTGGCACAGTCACTATCAAGCAGAATCACGAGCTTATCTTGCGCGGCCCCTATGCCTTCGTACGCCATCCCATTTACACCGGCCTGCTGATGGGCTTGCTGGGAACCGCCATTGTCTTTGGCCTCGCGCGCTGTCTCGTGGGAGTGTTTATCTGCGGCCTCGGCCTGTGGATCAAGTCGCAGACCGAAGAGAAATTCATGCTCCGGCAGTTCGGAGAGCAATACGTGAGTTACCGGCGGCAGGTACGCGCGCTGATTCCCTACATTTTGTAATCGCGATGATTACTTCATTGCGGCGCGTTCCGCGTGCAAGTGCTGCAGCGGATATACGTTCGTCTCGTGATGTTGCAGCGCCCCGATTCCCTCAGCCGCTGCGCGAGCCGCGGCAAGCGTGGTAATCGTGGGAATTCGCTGCGTCACCGCAGCCCGCCGAATCGCCTTTTCATCGAAGAACGTATCCTGGCCATGCGGCGTGTTCACGATAAGCTGAATTCGCTCGCCCTTGATCAGATCCACAACGTTGGGGCGGCCCTCCTTCACCTTGTAGACCCGCTCGACCACCAGGCCGGCGCGCTCGAGCACAGTGGCCGTCCCTTCCGTCGCGACAATGTGAAATCCAAGTTCGACATATTGCCGCGCCAGTTCCACAAGCTGCGCCTTGTCACGATCGTTCACACTGAAGAAGACGGTACCCCTGAGCGGCAAGCTCTGCCCCGCGGAAAGCTGCGCCTTGGCAAACGCCTCGCCGAAGTTGTCGGCAACGCCCATCACCTCGCCCGTCGACTTCATCTCCGGCCCAAGCACCGTATCCACACCCTGAAACTTGTTCCACGGAAAGACCGGCGACTTCACATAGTAGTAAGTGCCCGTTTCCAGATCCCGCCCCGACGCCACTTGCTCCGACAGCAGATCGCGCAGCGTGCGGCCGGTCATCAGGCGTGACGCGATCTTCGCCAGCGGGATCCCGGTTGCCTTTGAAACATACGGCACCGTTCGCGATGCGCGCGGGTTCACTTCAATGACGTACACTTTATCCGGTCGTCCCGGTTTGCGCTGAATTGCGAACTGCAGGTTCACCAGACCCACTACGTTCAAAGCCAGCGCCAGCTTGCGCGCGTAGCCGCGAATCGTGTCGAGTGTGGCCGGAGCGATATCAACTGCTGGCAGGACGCATGATGAGTCGCCCGAGTGAATGCCCGCCTCCTCAATGTGCTGCATGATGCCGGCGATAAGCACATCCTTGCGGTCGCAAAGAGCGTCGACGTCGACTTCGATCGCATCCTCGAGAAAGTGATCAATGAGGATCGGACGGTCGTGCGAATACTCGACCGCCTCCTTCATGTAGCGTGAGACCGCCGCGCTGTCGTAGGCGATCACCATCGCACGCCCGCCAAGTACGTAAGAAGGTCGCACCAGCACCGGGTATCCAATTCGCTCTGCGCCCGCCAGAGCTTCGTCGACGCTAGCCGCCATCACGCCCGGCGGCTGCGGAATATCGAGATCCTCAAGCAGCTTGCCGAAGCGCTTGCGATCCTCAGCAAGATCAATCGACTCCGGCGACGTGCCGATAATCGGGACGCCCGCGGCCTTCAGCCGCAGCGCGAGGTTCAACGGGGTCTGCCCGCCAAATTGCACAATCATGCCGATCTCTGCCCCGCTGGAAGCCTCATGCTCATAGACTGCGAGCACATCTTCAAGCGTGAGCGGTTCAAAATAAAGCCGGTCGCTGGTGTCGTAGTCGGTCGAGACTGTCTCAGGGTTGCAGTTCACCATGATCGTCTCGTATCCGTCTTCCTTGAGCGCGAACGCCGCATGACAACAGCAGTAATCGAACTCGATTCCCTGTCCGATGCGGTTCGGCCCGCTGCCCAGAATGATGACCTTGCGCTTGTCGGTCGGCGCCGCCTCGTCCTCTTCGTCGTAAGTCGAGTAGAGATACGGCGTCATGCTCTCGAACTCTGCCGCGCAGGTATCGACCAGCTTGAACACCGGCTTGATACCGCGCTTGATGCGCAGGTCGCGCACGCTCGCAACGCCCTCATGAGTCGGCATACCGCACACCTCGGCAATGCGCTCGTCCGAGACACCCATCCGCTTGGCTTTTCGTAACAATTCCGGTGACAGATCGTCGATACTCCGCTCGCCGATCTTCGCGATAGTGTCGGCCACTTCCTTGATGTGATACAGGAACCAGGGATCGATCGAGGTCATGCGCGCAACCTCGCGCACCGTAAGCCCCTGCCGGAAAGCGAATCGAATATAGTTCAGCCTCTCCGGCTGCGGAGTGACCAGCCGCTGCGTCATCCGCTTCGGCTCAATCTCCTCCGCGCCTACCTTCTTGCCCGTTTCGAGCGAGCGCAGCGCCTTCATCAGAGATTCCTTGAAGGTTCGCCCGATCGCCATCACCTCGCCCACCGACTTCATCTGTGGGCTCAGCGTCTCGTCTGCCCCGGGAAACTTCTCGAATTGCCACTTTGGAATCTTGGTGACGACGTAATCAATGCTCGGCTCAAAGCACGCCGGCGTCATCTTCGTTATATCGTTGGGAATCTCATCCAGCGTATAACCCACTGCCAGCTTCGCCGCAATCTTGGCGATCGGAAATCCCGTCGCCTTCGAAGCGAGCGCAGACGAGCGCGAGACGCGAGGATTCATCTCGATCACCGTCATGCGTCCCGTCGTCGGATGCACCGCGAACTGCACATTCGAGCCGCCCGTCTCCACGCCAATCTCGCGAATCACGGCAATTGCCGCCGTCCGCATCGCCTGGTACTCACGATCGGTAAGCGTCTGCGCCGGCGCAACGGTGATCGAGTCGCCGGTGTGAACGCCCATCGGGTCCACGTTCTCGATCGAACAAATGATGATGACGTTGTCGGCGAGATCCCTCATCACTTCAAGTTCGTACTCTTTCCAGCCAAGCACCGACTCTTCGATGAGGCACTCGTGGACGGGCGAAAGATCGAGACCGCGCGAGAGAATCTCCATCATCTCTTCACGGTTGTAGGCGATGCCTCCGCCCGATCCGCCCAGCGTGAACGACGGCCGGATGATCACCGGGAATCCGATCTTGTTGGCGAAGTCGGTGCCGTCGCGCAGATTGTTGACTAGCGCCGAGCGCGGCACATCGAGCCCTATGCGTGTCATTGCATCTTTAAAAAGCAACCGGTCCTCGGCCTTCTTGATCGCCTCAAGCTTCGCGCCAATCAGCTCCACACCGTACTTGTCGAGCACTCCGGCGTCGGAAAGATCCACAGCCAGATTCAGCGCCGTCTGCCCGCCCACAGTCGGCAGCAGTGCGAACTTGCCCGCACGGTCCCCGCCGTTCCGATTTTCGTTGCGCAGCATCTCCGCCTCAATGCGGATGATCTCTTCGACGTATTGCGGGGTCAGGGGCTCGATATAAGTGCGATCGGCCAGCTCAGGATCGGTCATGATGGTGGCCGGATTCGAGTTCACCAGCACGACTTCATAGCCCTCAGCCTTGAGCGCCTTGCAGGCCTGCGTGCCCGAGTAGTCGAACTCCGCCGACTGCCCGATCACTATCGGCCCCGAGCCGATCACGAGAATCTTGGTAATGTCGTTTCTGCGTGGCATTCGTTCTCTTGTTCTTGATCCCTTCTGTCATAGAAAAGCACGGCCTCAGCCGTGCTCTTATTAGCCCTTCCACTCCTCCATCATCTTCCGGAAATCCCGGAAGAGATAGTTCGAGTCGTGCGGACCCGGACTGGCCTCGGGATGGTACTGCACACTGAAGAGCGGCATAGTCCTGTGCCGCAGCCCCTCGAGCGTGTTGTCGTTCAGATCGATATGGGTCAGGTCGAGGTCGCTCGTCTTCAGTGAGTCGGGATCGACAGCGAAATTGTGGTTGTGGCAGGTGATCTCCACCTTGCCTGAATCGACCTGCTGTACGGGATGGTTGCCACCGTGGTGTCCGAACTTGAGCTTGTAGGTCTTGCCGCCGAGCGCCAGCCCGATCAGCTGATGCCCAAGGCAAATCCCAAAGATCGGCGCACGCCCCGCCAGCTTGCGGATGTTCTCCTGCGCATACGTCACAGGCTCAGGATCACCCGGCCCGTTCGACAGAAAGATCCCGTCCGGATTGAGCGCCAGCACATCTTCGGCCGAAGTCTCCGCCGGAACGACCGTCACCCGCGCGCCTTCTTTCGAGAGCATGCGCAGAATGTTCTTCTTGATTCCGAAGTCGTACGCTACTACGTGAAGATGCGGCCGCTCTTCAGCCTCTGGTTCGGCCTCCAGCAGCAGCGGATCGGGACCATCCTGTTCCCACTCATAACGCGCCTTGGTGGAAACCACCTTCGCCAGGTCCGTTCCATCCATCTTGCGAATCGACCTCGCCTTCTCCACCAGCACATCAGGATTGGTCTCGATGGATGAAATCACACCGCGCATTACGCCATGCGTACGCAGATGCCGCACCAGCGCGCGTGTGTCGATCTCAGAGATCACGGGTACTTGGAAACGTTCCAGATACTCATCGGCAACCTGCTGTGAGCGCCAGTTCGAAGAGATCGGCGAGAACTCGCGCACCACCAGCCCTTCGATGTAGGGCTTGTTGGCTTCATTGTCGCTGTTGTTGGTGCCGTAATTCCCGATCTGCGGATTCGTCAGAACAACGATCTGCCCCGCGTACGATGGATCGGTGAAGATTTCCTGGTAGCCGGTTAGAGAGGTATTAAAAACGACTTCGCCGTAGCACTCGCCCTTGGCGCCGTAGCCTTCACCGCGGAAGATGCGCCCGTCTTCGAGCGCAAGGATTGCCTGCATCACTTCTCCGTGGAGTGGATTCAATAGATTTTATCAGGGACTGGCCGTCGTGACGGCTGCGATGCACACAAATTCACAATTAAGGTTTCGGCACGCAAGGATTTGCCTCTCCAGGCGTCGGTCGCATAGCCTTCTTACGCAAACAAAAGCCCCGGCTCGCAACCGGGGCCTTTGACAGGAGAGCCCGCGCTACTGCTGTGGCGGCGGAGGCGTTGTTTCCGGCGCCACGGGTGGCTGCGCCGGCATAGGCTGAGGAGCAGGCCTCTGCTCCTGCTCCTGCAGCTCCTGCTGCTGCCCGGGAACCGTAACTTCGGGCTCCTGCTTGGCCGGCTCAAGTCCAGGGATCACTGGCGCGGTTCGTATCTGGCCGGTGGCCGCGTCGGTGATCGAAATGCTGTAGCGATCCAGGGTGCTGGCAAGAATCTGCGAAAGCGAGGCACGGTCGATCGCGTACTTGGCAGTCGCCGAAATCAGGTTGCCTTCCGCCGTCGCCAGAGCACGCTGTTGCTGTAGTACAAGCGCTGTGGTTGAAGCGCCAAGGTGGAGCTTCTTCAACTCGGCATCTACGCTTTGTCGATCGTAGTCGCGTGTCGCCGCCGCCGACTGCACAGCCGCCCGATCGTTCGTGAGGGCGTATTGTGCGTTGACGACGTTCATCCGCGTCTGCACGTAAAGCTGCTGCAGCCGCATCTGCGCCTGCCGATATTCAAGCTCCGACCGCGCCTGCGCCGACTGCGCTTGACGATTGCGGATCGGAATGTTGATGTTCATGCCCGCGCCCTTGTTCGGGCTGCTGCTGTTGAACAGATTCGAGAACGCCGAACCATACGTAACCGGCGGATATTGTCCCGGAGGACACGCCACTCCGGTTTCGAAATTCACGCAGTCCGGACTCTGCATGCCGCCCAGTCCCGACGCTCCGTAGAAGGCGTAGACATCGACCGTCGGCAGCAGTCCGTTCCTCTCGCCCTTCAGCGTGATCTCATCATTCTTTAGCGTCATCACCGCCAGCTCGATCGCCGGGCTGTTCGCGTCAGCCAGACGCACAAGATTGTCAGCCGTTTCGCGCTCCTCGGGCATCTCAATCAGGCTTACGCGGTCGGTGGGAATAACGGGCGCGTTTACAAGTGTCGGGTCCTCCAAACTGCGTGCGATCGCCTGCTTCATCAGCAGTTGCTGATATTCGAGGTTGCTCTGTGAAGCGATCACTCCCTGCTTGTCCGTCTCGACCTGACTGTTGGCGCTCACCACATCAAGCGGAGCCATGGTGCCGATCTCAAGTGCTTTCTTGTCATCTTCAAGCAGGCGGGTCGACTGCTCGAGCGCGCGCTGCTTGGAAAGCAAATCTTCATATGCGCTCACCAGACCCCAATAAATCTGCTCCACCTGGTTAATGGTGTAGAGCAACTGCTGGCGAAACGCCGAGTCGGCAATACGGCGGTTGTTCTTCGCCTGGACAATAAAGCGCCCATTGATGCCCCATCCGAAGCCCTGCAGCAGATGCTGCGTAAGCTGCATGTTGAAGGTCGTCTGATAAGCCGGGCTGAAAGTATTAAAAATGCTGTTCGACGTCGTGTAGCTGTTGTTGAAGCCCACCTGGAGCGCCGTGCCCGTGATGAATCCCTGGTTGTAGGCGAAGTTGTAGATATTCGTATTCTGGTTGAGTTTCGAACTGCCCGAGAATAGCGGGTTCAATTCCTGCTGGGTTTGACGCTGCAACTGCACAGTGCCTGTAAGCACCGGGTCCATGTTTTCCGGCAAGGGGCCGCCGCCGTTGGTGGTCAGGGCAAGGCCGCCGGCGCCGGTACCTGCGCCGCCTGCGGCAATGCTGGTGCCGCCCGGACCGCCACCGCTGGCAACCGTCGTGCCCGATCCGCCGAGCGTGCCAGTTACCAGGCCGCTATTCACGCCGAGGAACAACGCGCCGGAACGGGTGCGGAGAATGTCCGTGTCGGCGATATTCAGATTGAAGCGCTGAATCGCAATGTCGTAGTTGTTTTCGAGCGCCAGCAAAATGGCGTCACTCAGGCTCAGATAAATCTTGCCGCCCTTCACCACGTCATCCATACGCGGCGAGTTCAGAAAGCTGGCGGGGGGCGCAGTTGTCGGCTTGTAAGGCGCGAGGGGATTCGGCCAGTACCCGCGCTCCTTGCTGAAATCGCGCGGCTGCGGACGCATATAGAGAGGCTGCGTAAAGTTCGGAGCCGGCTCGACGGGGAGAGCCTGCGGGTTCGGTGCTCCCGCCGGACTCTGCGCCTGTTGTGGACCCTGCGGTTGTTGCGTTGCCTGCGCCGCCTGAGCAAATCCGGGCGCCGTGCTCGCCAGCAGGCAACTGATTGCCGCTGCCGATTTCAATTTCAAGAACAGGCTCGAACCACGAACAGACTTTCGGCCTCCCGCCCCTTGGCGTTCACCAAACAAATGCATTCGCCCCTCTCCATAAATCAAACGACCAGCCGCGCAAAACTCAGCGCGCCCGATCTGCTATGTGTCCATGCTGTCGTCTACATGCCGATTCACTGGCCGCGACAGGCAAAGCATTCCGTCCCTGTCGCCGCCGATCTGTCGGCTGACTGCTATACGCGAACTGTTGTGGCTTCGTTCCCTAAACTGGATCTCGCTCCCCGGCCAGCTTTCATTCCGGGGAACTGGCAGCGGGCGCAGAGCATGGTCCGGCTCGCTATCCGGAAGAAAACCTGAGTATATAGTAGGCAATCAGATGATCGAGCATCGCTAAAAGACCCAAATCATGTTGCAGATTCTGAGAAAATGCGCCCAGGTGAATCATTCCCGGCAAGATCATGAACTGGAAGCTCGCGCTCGCCTACGACGGCACCGATTTTCACGGCTGGCAGGTTCAACCCTGCCACCTCACCATTCAGGGCGAGCTCGCCTCCGCCATTGAACGCATCACCGGAGAGCGCGTGCTGCCCCAGGGTAGCGGCCGTACCGACGCCGGGGTTCACGCCCGCGCCCAGATTGCATCGTTCGAGCTGAATGCGCCCATCCCGCCGGAAAATCTTCACCGCGCCCTCAACCGCATTCTTCCCGCGGCCATCCGCGTGCTAAGCGCCGAACATGTTCCGCCCGAATTCCACGCCCGGCACAGCGTCCGCGCCAAGACATACGAGTATCGCATCCTTCAGGCTCAGATCTGTCCTCCATGGTCAGCGCGTCATGTCTACGCTCTCAACTGGCCCCTCAATATCGATCGCATGCAGCAGGCCGCTGCGCTGGTCAACGGCGAACACGACTTCACCTCGTTCGCCGCGACCGATCCCGACCTGTCCACGAGGGCAACCGCTCCAGAAACAAGCCACCCGCTCGATCCCGACGCAAAGGCCGGGAACATCCGCACCATTTATTCGTCATCGTTCACAACGGAGGTCGGAGAGCTTCTCATCTACCGCGTACGCGGCAACGGGTTTCTCCACCACATGGTGCGCAATCTAGTCGGAACCTTCATCGATGTCGGCCGCGGCCACATTGCGGCCGAAGACATCACTCGCATCCTGGACCAGCGCGCCCGGTCCGCTGCTGGAGCAACCGCCCCCGCACGGGGATTGTTTCTTGATAGCGTCGAGTACTGATCCGCCACTTAGCCGCATCTACGCGAAGCGCTTGTGCCTGAACGGCCAGTCCTCGCCTGGACAACCGGTCCTCGTCTGGACGACCAGTCCCTGCTACGCTGATGGATTATGGCTTCGACCGCGCCCACATCGGCTTTCTCCCGCATCGCGCAGCTTGCGGCCGACCGGCGTGTGCACCGGGCGTTCAAGTGGCTCCATCTCCAGGAGCAGCAGATTCTCAAATGGCAGACGGAGCTCGTCGCTGTGCCGGCGCCCCCCTTCGGCGAGCAGGGACGCGCGGAGTGGCTGCGTGCCCGTTTCGGCGAGCTCAACCTCGACGACGTCCACCTCGACCAGATCGGCAACGTCATTGCCGTCCGCAACGCTGAGAAACCAGCGCGCCGTTGCGTGCTCATCTCCGCGCACATTGACACCGTCTTCCCTGCCGAGACGCCTATCGATCCGAAGATTCGCGGCACACGCCTTGAAGCCCCCGGCGCCTGCGATAACGGAGCCGGCGTAGCCTGCCTGCTCGCCATAGCTGCCGGGCTCGTGCACGCCGAGATCGATCACGAATGCGACGTTGTCTTCGCCGGTAATGTCGGCGAGGAAGGCGAGGGCGACCTGCGGGGCATGCGCTACATCTACGAGGCCTCGAGATTCCGAGACTCGATAACGGCGCATATCGTTCTCGACGGCGCCGGGCACGAGGTCGCCATAACCGACGCGCTGGGGAGCGAGCGCTTCCTGGTTAACGTAAGCGGCCCCGGCGGCCACTCATGGACCGACGCCGGACGCCCCAACCCTATCGTCGCGCTTAGTCACGCCATCGCTCGCCTGAGTGAAATGGAGCTGACCGCGGCGCCGCGCACTACCTTCAACGTTGGCATGATCGAGGGCGGTACCGCAATTAACGCCATCCCCGAATGCGCATCGGCACGCTTCGACTTTCGCTCGACCGACCCGGAGCAGCTCATTCTGCTCGAGGTTGAACTGCATCGCGCCATCGAAGATGCAGTCATCGCCGCCAATCAGCCATATCTGAACGGCGATCGCAGCAAGCCTGGTCTCGCATTCACCATCAATAAAATCGGGTCCCGCCCCGCGGGCCGCCTGCCGCATGAAGGTCCACTCTACGAGACGCTGCGCGCCGTCGACCGCCATCTCAACATCCGCACCGAGCCGCGCATCGCGTCCACCGATGCCAATATTCCCCTATCCCGAGGTGTCCCTGCGATCAGTCTCGGAGCGGGCGGCGAAGGCGGAGGCATCCACACTCGCGCCGAATGGTACGACGCCCGCGGACGCGAACTCGGCCTGCGCCGCATTCTGCTTCTGCTGCTCGCCCTCAGCTCTGTGCGCTGAACCATCCGTGTCCTACACCCCTTGATATCCTTCTGACGTGAACGCCCACGCTCTTTCTCCTCTTTTACTCTCCTCACTCCTTACAACGCCGCTGATCGCACAGGCTCCCGCAAAAGCCGACACAATCTACTACAACGGCAACATCCTCACTGGAGTCGATCTCACCGGACCGAATCCCCAGCGCGCAACGGCCATGGCCATCGCCGGAGGCGTCATCATCGCTGCGGCAGACACAACCTCGATCGAAGCTCAATTCAAGAGCCCCTCCACCCGGCTCATCGATCTCCACGGAGCTTTCGTGATGCCGGGCTTCAACGACGCCCACGCACATCTCGGCTCGGCCGGACAAATCAAGCTCTCCGTCGATCTCACTGGCTCGCAGTCTCTGGCGGATATGCAGAGCCGCATTCAGAAAGCTGCCGAAAACGCCGCCCCCGGGGCATGGCTCACTGGCGGAGGATGGGACCACACACTCTGGGCGTCGAAAACCTTGCCAACAAAATCCGACATCGACTCCGTCAGCGGCGGCCATCCGGCCTTCCTGGTCCGCGTCGATGGACATATCGCCATTGCCAACTCCGCAGCGCTCGCCGCCGCCGGCATAACGCGCACTACGCCTGACCCGCAAGGCGGCAAGATCGACCGCGACTCCAATGGAGACGCCACCGGCATCATCCGCGAAACCGCACAGGGCCTCGTCGAAAAGAAGATTCCCCCACCGACCCCCGACCAGCGCCTCAAGGGCGATCTGCTCGCGCTCCGGGATGCTGTGTCTCACGGCCTTACCTCCGTCCAGGACAATTCCGACTGGGAGGACTTTCTCGTCTATGAGCAATTGGAGAAGGAAGGCAAGCTACCCACGCGCGTCGGTGAGTGGCTGCCATTCGACGCGTCGATCGACAAGCTGCAGCAGATGCGCGACCACCACCCTGCAACAGATCGCATGCTCCACACCACGATGCTGAAGGGCTTCATGGACGGCTCCCTGGGTTCGCGCACCGCCGCCCTCAACGCGCCTTACGCTGACGATCCTGGCAACTCCGGTATACCGCGCTACAAGCAGGACCAGCTCGACTCCATGGCCATCGATCGAGCGCGCGCCGGCTTTCAGATGGGCTTCCACGCCATCGGAGACCGCGCTGTCGGCATGGCTCTCGACGCATTCGCCGCGGCCCAGCAATCGCCGCCGCCCACACTGCCCGCGCCGCCGCCGCAACGCCCTGGGCCGGTCCATAACAATGTGCGTCGCGCCATCCGTATCGGTTACAAGCCTCCGGCGCGCAATCGCATCGAGCACTCTCAGGTCGTGGACGCCGGCGACTTCGCTCGCTACAAACAGCTCGCCGTAATCGCCCCCATGCAGCCCAATCATCTCCTCACAGACATGGCGTGGGCCGAACAGCGCCTCGGACCCGAACGCGCGAAATACTCCTACGCCTGGAAGAGCTTTATCGACGCAGGTGTAATTCTCGCCTTCGGGACCGACTACCCCGTTGAGCCGATAACGCCGTTCCGCGGAGTCTACGCCGCCGTCAGCCGCATGAACGAAGCCGGGACGCAAACATATTTCCCCGAGGAGAAGATCACCATCTGGCAAGCTCTCTATGCCTATACTCAGGGGTCCGCCTACGCCGAATTCACTGAGCCATGGAAGGGCAAGCTTGCCCCCGGATACGTCGCCGATTTCGTGGTTCTCGACCGCGACCTGACTGCAATCCCGGCGCCACAGATCCTGAAGACTCAGGTGCTGCGCACCGTGGTCGGCGGCAAGACCGTCTACGAGCACGACGGCGCTGCGAAAAACTGAGGCTCGGCTACGCCTCTTCTCGCCGCGTAACCTTTAGTGCCAGCGGCAAAGCCGACAGTAGAATCGCCGATGCCAGCAGAAACGGCGCGCCGGGCAGATGCAGACGCGTTCCCGGCCGGAGGGCTGCGGCATAAGTGAAAGTGAACAGCGTCGGCCCAATCAGCGCCGTCAGCCCGCGAATGCATTGCACCGCGCCCTGAAGCTGTCCCTGCTCGGTGTGTCCCACGTGCCGCGTCATCAACCCCTGCGCGGAGGGACCACACAGGGACCAGGCAGCCATCACGGGAATGCCCATCAGGAAGATCTTTCCTGTCGGAGCCAGCCCGAAGATCGCAAATCCCATCCAGCCGATCGCCAGGCCCACCAGTACCGCATTCCGCTCGCCGATCCGCGCCACCACAGGCTTCACCAGGAAGCCGCCCACCGCCGCCGAGCAAATGCCCACCATCGCCAGCGACAGCCCGACGGCACGATCCGTCCAGTGATATCTGTAGTCGAGGTACAGCACCCAGGTGTTCATCAGTGACTGCTGGGTCAGATAGCTCAGGAACAGCACCGCCCCCAGCCCCAGCAGCTCCCGATGGCGCCGGAGCAACGAGAGTGAACCCACCGGGTTCGCCCTCTTCCACGAAAACTTCCCGCGCGACTCGAGCCCCAGTGACTCGGGCAACACAAACAGTCCATACATCGCGTTCAGCAGGCTCATGCCGCCCGCCGCCCAGAACGGCAGCCTCGGATTGACACCGCCCAACACGCCACCCAGCGCCGGCCCCAGCACAAACCCCAGTCCGAAAGCGGCGCCCACCATACCGAAGGCCGCGGCGCGCTTCTTTGGTGGAGTTACATCGGCGATATAAGCCATCGCCGTCGGAATGCTCGCCGAAGTGACGCCGGAAATCAGCCGCCCGGCAAAGAGCCATCCGAGCGTCGGAGCCAGCGCCATCACCAGATAGTCCAGCCCGAGCCCGAAGTTCGAAAGCAGGATCACCGGCCGCCGGCCGAACCGGTCGGACAACGACCCCAGCATCGGCGAGAAGAAAAACTGCATCACCGCCCAGACCGTTCCGAAAATGCCAAGGATTTCCGCTGACCGCGGCTCGTTCCCGCCCATGAATTGTGTGATCAGCCGCGGCAGAACCGGCGCGATCATACCCATCGCCAGCATGTCCAGGGCAATGGTCACAAAAATGAAAGCTACCGCCGCGCGTCGCGGTCCGCCGGGCCGTGCAATCTCAACTTCGGGAACCGGTTGGCCCGGTTGGGTCACTTCAGGTGCAGTTGCCATCAACATCCATTGTCTCGCGAGCGCCGGGTGGCCCGCTTGTAAAAATCTGACCGCCCGTCACATTGGCTTAAGAAATGTTTTGCAGTTTGCGGGAAGCAGTTTTTGTGCCGCGAGGCGAATGTCGCTGGACCCGCAGTCCCTGTACCCTGCCTTTATGTCCCGCTCCGTCAAAGCCCATCTTCTTTTGCTCGCCGTGGTCTTCGTCTGGGGAGCAACCTTCGCCCTCGTCAAGAGTGCACTCGCCGACATCTCTCCTCTTCTCTTCAATCTGTTCCGCATGCTGCTGGCGACCCTTTCCCTCGCCCTGCTCTATCGCCGCCACATCGGCCAGATCGACCGGCCGACGCTGAT
>Ga0210398_10001952_pt1 | contig 20555 bp, 18 predicted proteins | sample IncBWC4OmetaG_FD_161047 | JGI IMG/M metagenome (GOLD analysis project Ga0210398, IMG submission 161047) | Forest soil microbial communities from Barre Woods Harvard Forest LTER site, Petersham, Massachusetts, United States - Inc-BW-C-4-O | ecosystem: Environmental > Terrestrial > Soil >...
AGCGCGAACACGCCGCTCCCGATCCATACCGCCGCGTTGTCGGCGAACTCATCGCCGACCAGGGCCAGCGGAAAATCCTTGCCCGAGAAGGCGACGAAGGCGGCGATGAGCACACCCACCAGGCCCTCGCCGACGATCATGCCCGAAGCCAGCAGCACGCCGAGCCGCTTGGTGGCCTCGGGATTTGACGCGCGCTGCGCCCGGCGGTCGTAGTACCAGCCCACGATTGCGCCGACCACGACCATCAAGGTGCTTTGCGTCGGCAGATAGATACCCAGGCCGACTGCGAGCGGCGAGAGGTGCGCCGAGCGGGTGACTCGCCTCAACGTTTCGTCGGCCGCGATGACCAGCACGCCGACCAGCGCGCCGATCCGGATCAGGCTCCAGTCGACGTTGTGCTGGATCACGCCCTGTGCCAGCGCCGAGATCAGGCCGGCCTGCGGCGCCGGCAATGGATGCTCGTGGTGCGGGCCGGGAGCGCCGGCGAAACCATAGGCGTGGTTGAGCAGATCGAGTATCGGCGGAATGATCGCGGCGCCGGCTATGACTCCAATCACCAGCGCCACCTGCTGCTTCCACGGCGTGGCATCGACGAGCTGGCCGGTCTTGAGATCTTGCAGGTTGTTGTTGGCGATGGCAGCTACAGTGAACACCACCGCGGTGACGAACAGCGCGTAGGCCACCAGCGCCGTATCGCCGCCGGCGGGCAAGCCAGAGCGGATACCGGGCACCAGGAGGAGTGCTGCGCCGATCACCACCAGGATGCCGATGCCCGACAACGGACTGTTCGAGGAGCCGATGAGCCCGGCCATGTAGCCGCAGACCGCGGAAACGAAGAAACTCATGAGGGCGATGTAGACCAAGGCGCCGGCCACCATCGCGAACATATGCCCTCCGAGGCCGCTGCCGGCGGAGAAGTTGGCGATCAGCGCGCCGATCGGCACCATGCAGACCAGCGAGACCAGGGCGACATAGCCGATCGGGATGTCCTGCTCGGTGCGCGGCAGAAGTGCGGCGTTCCCGGCGGCGCGCGCCCGCGAGGCGGCCATCGCGGAGCGCAGACCGGAGATCACCGGTTTGACAAGCTTCGCCAGCGTCCACACCGCCGCCACCCCGATGGTGCCGGCGCCGACGAAACGCACCTGATGGCTCCAGGTGTGCTGGGCCAACTGCGCCATGGGCTCCGTGCTGGCCGCGAGCGCCGAGAAGTGTGGTACGCCCCAGGCCCAGCCGATCAGCGCACCGACGAACATCGCCATACCGACCCACAGGCGCACCAGGTGGCCGACAGCAAACAGCGCGAAGGACAGTAGGAAATCGAAGCCGGTCACGCCGCCCCGTTCATCGCCGAGACGAAAATACCGCACCACGTCGCCGGCGAAGATGCGCGTCGCCACGATGCAGGCAAACGCCGCCGAAACGATCGCGCCCCAGACCACGGCCGCGAGTCCTGCGCGGCTGTCCTCGACCGCCGCGGCATCGGCGTGTTCGCCGCCGCCTACTTTCAGCACTTCGGCGCAGGCGACGCCTTCCGGGTACGGCAGGTCGGACTGCGTCACCAGCGCGCGCCGCAGCGGGATCGAATACATCACGCCCAAGATCCCGCCCAGGGCGCAGATCGCACAGGAAACCCAGTACGGAAAGCCGGTCCACCAGCCGATGATCACCATGCCTGGCAGTACGAAGATGACGGAGGACAGGGTGCCGGCCGCCGAGGCGACGGTCTGCACGATGTTGTTCTCCTGGACGGTCATGCCCTTGAGGCCGCGCAGCAGGGCCATGGAAATCACCGCGGCCGGGATCGAGGTGGCGAAGGTGAGGCCTGCCTTGAGCCCGAAGTAGACGTTGGCCGCGGTGAACACCACGGTGATGAGTACGCCGAGAACCAGGCCGCGCAGCGTCAATTCGGCGCGCGGCGTGGTGGCGAGCGGTGCGGACTTAGCAGGGCTGCTCATGTAGGGTCCTCTTGCGGTTCTTGGCTTTATTGTCATTGCTGCGCGCCATGAGGCACGCGAACAGGATGCCCCTTCATACCGCAGATACATCGGCACCGCCATCCCTGTCTGGAAAACGGTGCAGCGGCGCCGGCTTCGAGTTACTCTCGGATCATCAGTTGGGGCTACGCCGGGTACACAAATGAAGCGCACCTGGACAATCATCGGTGTCAGAGACGTGCCGCTCAGTTTCAAGTGGTACCAGTCGCTCTTTGGGCAGCCCGAAACGGCTCCGGCTCATGACGACTGGGGTCAGATCAGCGACTCGGATGGAACCGTGTTGCTCTGTCTCCACCAGTGGGGCGCGCACGAGCATCCGTCTTTGATGAGCCCGGACAAGGCGCTACCGGGAAACGGACTGCTCTTGTTTTTCCGTGTCGATGACGTTGACAGGGCACTGCAGAGAGCGCGCGCTCTTGTCTCGCGACTCGACGAGGAGCCGCACGTGAACCCGAGCACCGAAACGAAGGAGTTCTCTCTCCGAGATCCGGACGGATACTACGTCACAATCAGTGCGCTCTCTGCGGCATAGCCTGAGAGACGACGCCAAGACACGGTGGCAGGTCTCCCATACGGCCTACTTCCCGTAAGCGTGCGCGATCTGTCCGACTAGGATCGCGAACGGCATGGCCAGCGCCGCGTAGACCGCGCCGGCATCCGGCCGGCTGTTGTCTTTGAGGATCTCGATGGCCAACGTCGCATAATCGGACAGGATCACCCCAGCCTGCTGCATCCGCAGCAGGCCGGCCTCATGCTTGGCCTGGCTGAACGTGCCGCAGGCATCCACCGGGACATACGCCTCATAGCCCTTGCCGATGGCGGTGATTGCCGGGAAGGCTGCGCACACTTCCAGAGACACACCGGCAAATATCAGTTTCTTCCGGCCCGTGGCTTCGATCGCCGCAGCCACCTTCGGATCGTCCCAGGCGTTTACGGTGCTCCGGTCGATGATCTTGGTGTCAGGAAGAGCCGACACCAGTTCCGGAAAGGTCGGTCCCCACATGCTGTCGCGCGCGGTCGTCATGGCGATGGTCGGCACCTTCAGTATGCGCATCGCCCTGGCAAGTGACACCACGTTGTTCTTGAGCTCCGCAACGGGAATGTCCCGAACGCCCGAGAGAAGGCCGACCTGGTGGTCGACGAGAACCAGCGCGGCATTGTCCGAGTTCAAAGGAACATAGGGCGTCGCTTTTGCGTTCATTGCTGACTCCTTGGGAATAACGGCGGTTGGTTGCGCAAACTTACCGGGTTGACCCGTAGGTCAGAAGACTGCAAATTGTGAACTTATCGTCCAATGTATTGGACGGCCATGGCACATGCGATCGATCCCATGCTCGACCTGAATGACTTCTTCTATTTCGTGCAGGTGGTTGAGCGTCGTGGTTTCACCGCGGCAGGCCGGGCTCTCGGCATGCCGAAGTCGACGCTAAGTTACCGTATGAAGAAGCTCGAGGAGGAACTCGGGGTGCGCCTGCTCAATCGCACGTCACGCCATTTCGCGCCAACCCAGGCCGGCGAGGAGTTCTATCGACATGCCGCGAGCATGGTGAGAGCCGCAGCGGAAGCCGAATCCCTCGTGCGCCAGCGAGTGAAGGAACCGTTCGGAGTTGTACGATTTACGGCGGCAATCGGTACGGCTCAATTCGCACTTCGGGAAATACTCATGAACTTCATTCGAGAGCACCCAAGGATCCAGCTCGTGGAGTACGTGACAAGCCGACAGATTGATCTGCTGGCGGAAAACTTCGATGTTGCAGTTCGTGCGCACTCGGGAGCGCTGCCGGACTCCACGCTGGTCAGCCGCACTTTGGCGGTTGCGCCTTGGATTCTCGTGGCGGCAACCGACTTTCTCAAGCAAGGGGGATCGCCCAAAACACCTCAGGACCTGAAGCACTTCCCAGCTCTCTTCATATGGAGAGCGAACACAATGCCCGCGTGGCGACTCCGACCGCAAGCCAAGACGCGGCGGCGCCAAAGCGAAGTAACCTTAACCCTGACGCCGCGAGTGGTCAGCAATGACTTGTCCACGTTGAAGCACGCAGCGGTCAACGGAATGGGGATTGCCGCTCTACCCGCGTACGTTTGCAAAAGTGAGCTGCGCAGCGGGCAGCTAACCCGAATCCTGCCAGGGTGGCTCGCCGGCGAATCCACCTTCACCGCGCTAATGCCGCATCGTCTCGGACTACTCCCCGCCGTCAGGATCTTCGTTGATTATCTTGCGCGGCATCTACCGGAGTGCGTACAGCCTTAGGACCTTCGTGCTCAACCGGCGCGCTGCGCACTAAGTCCTTGGGACATTGCGCAGCGTGCCGTCCCTGATCACATTGGCCAACAACACATCGACGAGTGTGCCGCCACTCGCCCCGCCGCCGGCGACGATGTCCGGCACCAGCTTGACACCGGATTTCGCCAAGGCCTCGGCAACTTGCACGACCGCATAGTTGCCTGATTCCATGGAGGCGATCTTGAGTTTGATCACCTCCGCTTCCGCGCCGCCGACCGCTCGCGTCTTTGACGCTTCGGCATCACCGACCGTACGCACGACGGTGGCGTCTGCTTCTGCATTGATCGTCTTGGCACGAGCCTGCCCTTCGGCTGACTTTACGCTCGCTTGCGCGTTGAAATCGGCGATTGCCACTTGCCGTTCCGCATCAACCACTTTGGCTTGCGTTACGGCCAGTGCATTGGCTTGTTCGAACTGCTGGCGCACAACCTGTGCCAGTCGTTGCGTTTCGTAAGTGACGCGCTCCTGCTCCGCCAATTTTCGATCTGTGAGCGTCTTCATCAGCGCATCGGGCGGCACGATGTCGCCGATCAGGGTATCGACTGCACCCACATTGTATTCCTTGAGAGCCAAAGAGATCGAATCGCGGGCCTCACCCTGTCGCAGGGAGCGATTCTTGAGAAAATCGATGATGTCGGAACCCTGGGCGGCATTGCGGAAATAATTACCGATTGTCGGCTCGAGTACCTGAGTGACCAGTGCTGACATGCTTCCGAAACGAGCGATCACCTTGGGCGCATCATTGCGCGGAATATGAATGATTTGCGAAACGTCAAGATTGAATTTGAATCCATCGGCCGATCGAACCGTGATCGTCGAGAGGTTGGCATCGAGTTGATGCGCTTCGGTCTTGCCGGTCGCCCAGTTGAGCACGACATTGGCGGTGGGAACATTGGTCACTTTGTGCGTGTACGGATTAATTGGGTACTTGCCCGGATCGAGTGGTTCGACCCAAACACCCTTGTCGCCGCGAGCCACGAGATTTCCATGCCGAAAGGCGTCGCCCGAGACGTCCTTGCCTTCGTTACCAACATAGGCAATGACGACTCCCACATGTGCGATCGGCACTTCCGTCATGTCGACGAGCTCAATCGTCGCGAAGCTCGGGTTGATGAAATACCGGCCTGCCAGCAAGACTTGCTCTTGTAGACCCTTGCAACCCTTGCCATCCACAAAGACTTGCGGGCTTTGAAACATGTTATGGCCCTCGACGACGGGGCCGGCGATTTCACCGGAGGACAGCGCCAAGCCTTCGCGCGTAGTGACGATGCCAACTTTGTTGTCGGGGATATCGAGTGCGTCAGCCAGCTGTACCGAAAATAGAAAGGGATTGATCCGGTAGCTCCCGGGCGAGATGAGCGCCATCTGCGGGCCACGCTCGCCGCCGCCGGCGATGAAAGCCGGCCCATCCTGGAAGGAATCGCACTCGACATGACGTGCAATTACTCGTCCACCGCTCAAGGGGATGCCGTCACGGGCTTCAATGACGCCGACCTGACCTGGCGGTACTACGACCGCATCGGTCAGCGTGACCGAGAAAAGCAGTGTGTTGATCCGGTAGGTGCCGGGCGGAATCAACCCTATTTGGGGGCCCCGCTGACCTCCGCTTTCAAGAAACGCCCGTGCGTCTTGAAATGCATCGCAGGTCACCAATTGCGCGACGATGCGGCCGCTTGGCAGAGGTTTTCCGTCACACGCCTCGACGCAACCGACCTTGCCCGGAGGCACCGTGCAGAACTTGACCAAGTCGACCTGGTATTGCCACGGCCACAACCCTAAGTGAAGTCCGGGAGGCAGGGTGTCGGCCTGATACCCTGCTTCTCCGTTCAGTGCAATGATTCGTCCCGCCGGAAGGCGCCGATTTTTGCCGACGATGACAAATTTCTTCGTCATTACACCGACGCTGTCATCCGGAACGAGAATGACGCCGCAAAGTGCGAGCACCCATCGGTAGCAAACCAAGAGAATGATTACTCCGACGACAACCGCGATGAATTGCCTGTGATTCAGAACATAGTCCATGTTTCACCTTTGAGTTTTTTTTACAGATCCATCTTCGCTTTGACTTAGTATACGGTGCATTCGCATCGGCGCCGAGCCACGCTAGGGCAGGGGCCCCTGATGGCAAAATGGCACCCGGTGCCGGTCAACTCCGAGGAAAGACCATGAAATTGATACCGGTCGGAGCCGCGGGCACGTTCAATCTTGTCGTTACGCCCGAACACCTGGCGAGCCGTTTCAAGGACGTAACATTACCCCCGGTCCTGGCAACGCCCATCATGATCATGGTCATGGAGAACGCGGCGCTCAACGCGATCAAGCCTTATCTCGACGCGGGCGAAAGTGCGCTCGGCACGCGCGTCGACGTGCGCCACTTGGCGGCGACGCCGGCGGGTCGACGCGTCACCGGTGAAGCGAGAGTGACCAACGTCGATGGGCGGCGCATCGAGTTTTCAGTTCGCGCGACCGACGGGAACGAGGAGATTGGAGTCGGCACGCATGAGCGCGTGGTAATCCAGCTGGCGAAGTTATCGGAACGGATGAAGGCGAAATTCGGCTAGACCCGAGCCGCTCTACTCGCCCTGCGGGGAATGGCGTTCGCCGGCCATGGTGGAGCGTACGCAAAGCCTCGAAGGTGAGACCGGATCATCTTGAAGTCCTCGTCTGCAGTCAGGAGGGTAAGGCCATTTTCGCGACAGGTGATCGCAATCAAGATGTCGTTGACCAGAGAGCGTGGCCGATCTTTGTAGGGCACGCCATCCTGACGAAATAGGGTTGCCAGGATGCGGCCGCAGTCCTTGAACGCGGTGGCGGACGGACCCACCACACGATTGCGACGTTCGAATGCGTCGAAGATTCCATCTTGCAGGCCTTTGGCCTGCGCGTCAGTAACAGCGCCGGCGCGCAATTCCTGCATGACAACGGCGCTCATATACGTCATTGGTGCATTGCGTTCCAAGAACCCCTCCAGAGCCTGCTCCTTCAGGGGGTTCCGGATCGCATCGATGTATAAATTCGTATCCAGAACGTATTTGCGCGCCATCGCTTAGCCTCGGCCCGAGAGACCCAACTAGTCCTGATAAATGTCCTTTAGGCCGCCGGTCGAACGCAGACGCCGTATCCCCTCCGAAATCTCCTGCCGAAACGCAATCGCGTCGAGGGCGGCGTCAACGGCTTCCGTTTCCGTCTTGACGCCCAGAGCTTTGCGCGCAACGTTGAGCTTGCGTTGGTCGATATGCAGATTCTTACGTACCCAACCTCGGGGCGGGCGTCCAAGCCGCCGGGCAGACACGGATCCACGTGGGGTCGTCATGGCTAAATTCTTTCCATCTGTACGAAATTCAATATACTACTGTATCAGATTGGGTTCAAGGGAGCGTAGTTGACTTTCCGGCGCGCCCGCGGTATTTGCCACGTTCGTCGCCAAGGAGTCGAACCGATGATCTACCTCGTGCTCGGTCTGGTTCTCTTCCTCGGGGTGCATTCGATATCGATCGTCGCACCGGCTTGGCGCGACCGGACCGCTGCCCGCTTGGGCAATGCCTGGAGGGGCCTTTATTCACTGATAACGATAGCGGGCTTGATCGTCCTTGTCCGGGGCTATGGCATCGCACGTCAGAACCCGGTGATCCTATACGCGCCACCAGCCTGGACTCACTACATTACCGCCGTTCTCATGCTGCCTGTGTTCCCGCTGTTTCTGGCCGCGTATCTTCCGGATCGCCTGAAAAGCGCTCTCCAGCATCCAATGCTGCTCAGCGTCATGTTGTGGGCAGCGGCACATCTCATCGCGACCGGCATGCTCGCCAACGTCGTGCTATTTGGCGCCTTCCTTGCATGGGCGGTCGCAGACCGCATTTCGTTCGGATGGCGTACGGTGCGGCCGAATCCCGTGGCGCCATCTATGAAGTTCAATGACGGCATCGCCATTGTGGCCGGTCTCGTGATTTACGTTATTTTCGAACATTGGCTGCACTTCCGATGGATCGGAGTCCAACCACTGCCGATGTAGCGCGTTCTCGGCTCGCCCTGGCTTTCATATCCCACAACCAGCCATCACCGGGCCGGTCGCGGTCGCGACCTATGAAGCAACCGCTCAACGAATCAGCTTGCGCAAGGATTCTTCGGTAAGCGGCTTGATCATCAGGGAATCAAATCCCGCGCTGATGGCGTTCGCGTGATCTTCCGAGGAACTGTAGCCTGAGGCCGCCACCAAACGAACTTTTCGAAGCGACGCCTCGGCGCGGCAGGCACGCGCTACCGCAAATCCGTCCATTCCGCCGGGCAATCCCAAATCGCACAAGATGATATCTGGGACAGTCTCCAACGCGCTCTTCATTGCCGACGGGCCATCATAGGCGACGCGCGTATGAACACCGTGCAATCTAAGCAACTCGGCAAACCCATCGGCGAGATCCTGGTTGTCTTCCACCAGGAGCACAGACTTGGGACTAAGTTGCTCCACCGGACCGCCATTGAACGGGCGATCATTGAGTCGAGGCACAACGGGAATCGTCAAGGTAAATAGCGCCCCACGACCGATTCCACCGCTGGAAGCGGTCAGCGAACCATTTTGAAGAATCGCCAGGCGCGCGGCAATGGCCAATCCCAGTCCCAAGCCCCCCGCAGCCCGATCGCGCCCTTGCTCCTGCTGGACGAACGGTTCAAAGAGTCGTTCAGAAAGCGCAGTCTCGAAACCAATGCCGCTATCGCGAACAGAAACAACTGCCGTGTCATTCTCAATGGCGAGAGTCAGACTCACGCTGCCGCCGGCCGGAGTGAACTTGATTGCATTCGACAATAGATTGTCGACGATTTGCCGCAGCCGGATTCTATCGGCATTGACATGGCAAGTGTCTTCCGTGATTTTTGAAAAAAATTGTAAGCCGGCCTGCCGGGCAGGTGGTTCTTGTTCATCGATCACGTCTTTCAAGAATGCCCGCAAATCAAATGGCTCGAGGTGGACGGAGATTTTTCCAAATGCGATGCGCGAGGCGTCCAACAGATCCTCGAGCATACGGGCGATTGCCGTGGTTTGACGGTCGACTCGTTCAACGAGGGGCCCGGCGCGCTCATCCTGAAGGTTCAGACGGCGCAGCGCGTACGCAGAAGTGCGAATGGCACTCAGCGGGTTCCTCAATTCATGGGCGAGAACCGCAATAAATTGATCCTTGTGGCGATCCTTTTCCTCGAGGGCCTGCTTTGCCTTTTGTAGCTCCTGGCGCTCATTGAGTTCTCGCAGAGACTCGAGTTCGGCGAACGTGCGCACGCTCATTTCGCAACGATCCGCTTCCGGATCTTCCTTCAGCAACCGCGCAAGCTCCTCGTGGCCGCGCATGAGTGCCAGCATGTCCTCTTCTGATTCGATCTCCGGATGCAGCATCGTCCAGTAGTGCGCCGTGCGAATAAAGGCAAGGCATCCACTGAAGAATTCATAGTCTCGTTGCCCCAGCGTGCGAATCAGCGCCCGTCTGGCGCCATCGCATCGGGCGGGCTCGACAAACATGAGCGCCGCACACGCGAAAATTTCGTCTTCCAGCTGGCTGCCGGCCGCAGGCCACAGCCCATCGGGGCGACGCGCCGCCTCCAGGTTCAGATAGACCGGTGCCATATCCCGCATCCAGGGAGACGGACGGCGAAGCAGTGTGATCACCTCGTCCAAAGTTTGCGGCCGGGCGTTCGCATCCCCGGCCGCCCGTCCATGTGTCTCGCCCAACAGAAATCCGACGTGCCGCACGATGCAGTAGCGCATCGGGCAGAATCGAGACAGCCAAACAAACAGCCGCTCCTTGAAGACCGAGGGCATTGGGTTGTCAAGATAGCCGGCCTTCGCGAAACCCCAGAGCCGCTCAATGAGTTCCGGTGCTGCGCTCGCTGAGCGGAAAAAATTCGGAAGAATGCCGAAACGGCGGGTAACATCGGCTTCAAATGCAGCGTTCAGGTTGTCTTGCATAAGGCGCTCCCGTCTCCCCTTAGATGTCGCTTTTTTGAGGCCAACCAGGATATAGGTATACACCAGCTGATTTGCGGATTTGCGGTAGGTTTGCGCCATCGGGGCTGAGGGGAGGCGACTATGGTCGCAATCGCTCTGACGCGTCTTCTATTCTGCCAACCATGAGATCGAACATCTCTTTGCGGTCGAATCCGGGCAAGATTGGAGAAAGCACCTCGAGAACAATGGTTCCCGGCGGACGCAGAAATTTACGTCGTGGCCAGAAGGCCCCTGAGTTCAAGGCGACGGGAACGCATGTTACTTCCAGAGCCGCGTACAAGTGGCTGATGCCGGTTTTGTAGTTCGCCGCTTGACCGATCATCGTTCTGGTTCCTTCCGGAAAAATCACCACCTGCTTGCTTTGTGTCAACGCGACGCGTGTGCCTCGGACCATGTTGTCCAGCGCACTCTTGCCTGTGCCTCGCTTGACCGGGATGCAACCCAGGCGCGCGAGCGCCCATCCAAAAAATGGTATGAACATCAGTTCACTTTTCAATACGAAAACCGGACGATCAAAGATCGCGAACAGCGCACAGGTATCCCAGACCGATTGATGCTTTATCGCCAGAAGGCAGCCGCCGTGCGGTATGTTCTCTTTGCCCCGCACTTCATAATGGACCCCGCAAATTACGCGGTACATGGCGAGCCAGGTACGCGACCAGAATCGGGTGAACGGCGGCAAAGATTTCGGCGAGATGAGCGATATGCAGACGGCCGCCACCGAGCTGAGGGCAAAAAAGCCATAGAACAAAATCGAAAATATGAGGGAACGGAGAACTAGCATGGATGAGCACCAGATCGAGAGCACGCGCTGGTTCAGCGGGACCGCGCAGCACTTTACCTGCGCGGTTGGCTGTGCGCTAGAGGGGGCGCTGCGGCTGCCGGAAGTGCGCTTCTAGTGCATCTCCATGACCGCGGGTGTTCCGTCTGACCAGGTGGGCACCACAACGAAGAACGTCGTGATGCTCTCCAAATCGTCCCGCGCCGCGAATACCGGCGAACCGTGAAGATCTGCGCCCCAGCCGGCGACATCAGCGTGGGCCAGGAAGAACATCAGATGCGGATGCCAGTGGCCGGCGCCGTCTCCCAGGTATCCCTGTTTCGACATCATGAAAGCCATCGCGCCGGACTCCGGCGTTGCGATGTGGTGCGCGGCAAGCTCAGCACTCGTGCGCTTGATCATGTCGGCTTTTGAAACGCCGGCGATGACCCACTTTGTTCTTTCAAGATAGGCGGGAAGGACCGTACGCACAGCCGCGGGGTTGAAGCATATCGGTCCCCGAAGCTTCGGATTCCAGAACTCGGCATCATCAAAACCGGCCGCCCAGGACCGCTGGACCAGGCAAACAAAGCCATTCCTACCCTCGAGTGTCGTTTCGTAGCCGCGCGTGCCGAGCGTCAGAATGCTGGCATCGCCTGAGATCGAGGTCGGCGCCGCACTTCGCGACAGCGCGATCTCCTCGGACGCACTTGCCACACGGTATTGCCCGACAGGCGCCATGGACGGATAAGCGGGCTTCGCATCCTCGGCGCAGACCGGCCCGATGGCACCGAGCAGGAAAGCCAGTCCGCACACTCCCGGCCCGATCATCGGCCGCCTTCTTGTCCGCATAAGCCAGCTCCTGATCTATTAGTTTCCGATATAGTGAAGTATTAGGGGGGAGGCGCGTGATTGTCAACGGCCGGCGGCCAACGCAGCGCACTAGCTCCGGAGCGATGCTTACGGCGCATCGATGCGAAACAGTATCTGCAGAGGATAACCCACGGCACCTTCGAAAAACGCACGGTCCAGGGCCAGATGCTCCTCCGTCACCTTCAGTTCAATGATTTTGGGGAGTGTTTGGAACCCGGCAGCGGCCAAAGCGTTGAAATAGTCGGCAAAGGTCTTGTGCATGTAACTCACGGGAACGGCCCTGCCGTCCCGTCTCCAGATGTACCCTTCAAAGGACTCATCGACACCGGCAAAGTAGTCTAGTCCCTTTGAGTCGAAGTAAACGGGCTTCTCCAGAGGGCGGATATAAGGCAGAAATGGATGCGGTACCGTGAAAATGAAACGACCGCCCGGAGCGAGGCGCGAACGCACCGTGCGGAATACGGCGGTCATTTCAGCGCGGCTCAAGTAGCTGACCATAACACGGCGATCACCCGGTCGAATTGCTCCCGCGGAAAATCCTGAAAATTCGCGGCATTGCCGCTCTGGAAAGTCATCGGGCACGGCGCACCACTTGCGGCAGCCTGTCGTGCACGCCCGACCATCTCGCTGGAGATATCGATGCCGAATACCGACTGAGCGCCTGCCTGCGCCACCAGACGCGCAACGTATCCTTCTCCGCACCCCAAATCCAGCACATGCTTGCCGGTCAGGGGCGCGAGTTCCTGCAGGACGAGCGGCCTGGCCGTGAAATCCGAGAGGATCATGGGCTCCTGCCGGGCCCACTGGTCTGCGTTCCGATCGAACATTCCAGCGAAAGAGTCAGTCTGCATGACCTTGCCCCTCAACAACGCTTAAAGTGCAACCCCATCCGACACCTGGGCACAGTCCATTCGGAGCGTACCGTTGTCGTTGAACACCAGTCCGTTGAAGCGCAGCAGGCTGCCCACGGCAAGTGGCGCCGTATTCAGCGTCCGCGTATTGCCATCCACATATACCACGACGTTGCCGGGATTCGCCAAGATCGTGGTCTGGCCGGCCTGCTGGGCGAGGGCGGCGAACGTAGCGTAGTTCGCCAACGCAACGGTATACGTACTGAAGGAGCCGGCGCTGGACACTCCGGTGACCGTGCCGTTGATGGTTTGCGTCACCAGCGTAACGGTCGTGGCCGTAACCAGATCCGGAGCATCGGGGAATTCGGCGGCATGCGTGCTGATGTAAACGCCTTGACCGGCGACCATGTTGCCGGCGTTAAACAGGGGCGAAAACGGCAGACTCGACAGATTGCTCAATTGCGCCGACACCAGGTTCCGCGGCGGATAGATAGACCGATGGCCCGCGCAAGATCGTCAGATTGGTCGTGTTCGTGTCAGTCACCTCGACGCGCGATGCCAACAGCGAACCATCCGCTTGCAGCGCGGCGTCAAAATTCACCGGCATCCCGGCCGCGAGATTCGAAAAGCCGGGAACTCCCTGAAATACCGTACTGTCGTTCGTCGCCACGGACCATGCGGGACCGTCAGTGGCGGCGACGCTGAAACCGCTGCCATTCAACGTCATGGCGCTGACCACACCGATGAGGTTGGTTTCCTTTACGTTGTCAGTGTTCCCGGTCTGGCCCGTCGCGGCGTAGCCGGTAAGACTGAAGGCCGGTGTGATCGTCTCGGCTGGACTCGGGGGCTGATCGGCATAGAGACCGTCACAGACGGCAGCACCCTGCGATGGGGAAACCACGAGGTTCAACATCAGGGCCATCGGCGTGTCGCTGACCACAATTGGTTCCGGCAAGGTGACGGCCGGCGTGGCAGCCACCACTGAAAAAGAGCCGGCGACAATGCCGCCCGCCGGCCCGAGGAGGATACAGCCAAAAGCGGAGTCTCCCAGCGTGGCGCTGGCGGAGGTATAACGGCCTTGGGGCACCGGGACCGTCACCAGCGATTCCACGGCGCCATTCAGATGCACGAATTCCACGCGTTGAGGCGCGCTCAGCACGGCGACCGCAGTGCCCGCCGCATTGGTCAATGTGAGGCTATTCAGGGTGAGGCTGGCCCGGACCACCCGATCGTTGACGGTGCTCGACACCAGGAACGTGACTGACGTGTTCGCAACAGCCGGTGGATTGGTTGCGGCCGGGCCCGGCGGTGAGCCTCCCCCACAGCCCACCAGAAGGCTCGTCACGAACGTCGGTACAACAAGCCAGTATGAGCAGCATCGATGTGTTGACTTGAGCATGCCACCTCCCTGTGAATTCAATCGCTCGAATGCACGTTGCCATTGCGCCTGCACATGGCCGAACTTCAATCGAAGATCGTGAGCCCTTCGCCGATTATAGCAGGGCGGCAAGAGAGGCTGGCGAGGTTGCAATCGTGACGGCAGTCCCGAAATAAGTCATGGGAACGCAGCTATCCGGTGACGGGGACTCTCGCTTGACGAACGGAACTGGAGACGCTAGCGTCACGGCATCATGTCCGCAACCCCACGCAATCAACAACAAGTCCGCCTCGACAACACCGCGGGCATTGCGCGGTCATTCCGGCAGACCTAACGACCAGTCTCTCTAGAATCACCACCGATCCCGCCCACCGGCGGGGTTCTGTTGGGCTTCGTCGGTTTACAACCGAGGAGTTCGACAACATGTCACATTTCCATTCTGATGCCGAGATTGAGCACATCGCCCGCGGATTGACCGATCGCTCGCTCCCCAAACCCCTGTGGACGCATGCCGCCCACTTTGCGGCCGCGCTCTGGCTTCTGAAATGTCGGGGCGCGGATGCCGTGATCGACATGCCGCCGCTCATTCGGGCTTACAACGAAGCTACCGGCGTACCGAATACGGACACGAGCGGATATCACGAGACGATTACGCTCGCTTCCCTGCGTGCGGGGCACGCCTGGCTCGCAGGCCGACCCGGAATGCCGCTGCACGCGGTGCTCGAGGGAATGTTGGCGGGTGCCCTGGGCCGCTCCGATTGGCTGTTAACCTACTGGTCGAGACCCGTGTTGTTTTCCGTAGCCGCCCGCAGGAGGTGGGTCGACCCGGACTTAGGTCCGCTGCCGTTTTGATGCGTGGTATATCGCCGCAACCATGGGGTGGCCGGCGGACATCCCATCTGAGTGGGACCGGCAGCGCTACCACACTGATCCGAAATTTGGAACTGATATTCGGGCCCGCTCGCGGTCGACGACGAATCTGCGGCGGACTGAGGTCAACGTAATTAGAATAAAGAGAAATCGGGGGACACGTTGAAAAAATCACGCAGAAGGTTCTTGACCAATGCCTCCCTGGGCGTTGTCGGCGCCACCATGGGCGCGTTCGAATCGGCCTCGGCGCAGAGCAGCGCCCCGCCCGGTACGCCCTCCGCATTTGCCACCTCGCCGCCCGTGGGACCCGAAGTTTCCGCCGCCACTTTTGGTGAAGCCCAGAAGCTGATGCAGATCGAATTGAGCCATCAGGAATTGCTCGAAGCCGCGGGTAGTTGGCGGGAGGCCATGGCCCCGCTGTATGAGCGGCGCACAGGGCCGAAGAAATTGCAGCTGGAGGCGGGACTGGCGCCGGCTTCGCGTTGGGAACCCAACCAATACGCGCAAAAGACGCATCCCCGTGCCGATCGGTTCGTTCGCAGCAAGATCGACACGCGGCCGTTGCCGGCCGCCGATGCGGACATTGCCTTTGCGCCGGTGACGCAACTGTCGCACTGGATCGAGACGCGGCAACTCTCCTCGGAGCGGCTCACGCAGATCTATCTCAAACGGCTGGCACAATTCGATCCTAAGTTGCGGTGTGTCATCACGCCGACGCCCAAGCTGGCACTTGACCAGGCGAAGCGCGCGGATGCGGAAATTGCCGCCGGGAAATATCGGGGGCCGCTGCATGGTATCCCGTGGGGAGCCAAGGACCTGCTGGACACCGCGGGAATCGCGACAACGTATGGCGCGGAACCTTTCAAGGGTCGTGTACCGACCTCGGATGCCACGGTGGTTCGGCGGCTTCACGCGGCGGGTGCGGTGCTCGTGGCCAAGCTGAGCCTCGGCGCTCTGGCCCTCAACGATATCTGGTTCGGCGGCCAGACCATGAATCCCTGGCTCCTCGAGGAAGGCTCATCGGGATCCAGTGCCGGGCCGGGCGCTGCCACCGCGGCGGGGCTGGTCGGGTTTTCAGTGGGCAGCGAAACCGGCGGCAGTATCGTGGCCCCCAGTATGCGCTGCGGTGTCACCGGATTGCGTCCCACGTATGGGCGCGTACCGCGTACCGGCGCGATGACCCTGTGCTGGTCGCTCGACAAGCTCGGCCCCATGGCGCGCAGCGTCGAAGACACCCTGCTGGTTTTGCACGCCATTTCGGGGCCCGATAACCTGGACGTCGCCTGCGTGCCGAGCACGCTCGACTATGATGCGGCAGCGCCGATCACCGGCTTGCGCGTCGGCTACTTCCCGCAGTGGATGAAGGAGGCCACGGAAGTCGACCGCGCCGCTCTCGACGGGCTTCGAAAACTCGGCGCGACGGCCACGGAAGTCTCGATTCCGGACTGGCCTTATGATTCGCTGAACGTGATTCTTTTCGCCGAGGCGGCTGCGGCCTTCGAGGAGCTCACGCTGAGCGGCGGCCTGAATCACTTGAAGATGCAGGTTCCCGATGCGTGGCCGAACATCTTCCGGCAGTCGCGATTTCTATCCGCGGTGGATCTGGTCCAATCCGATCGATTGCGCCGCAAGGTCGCGATGGAAATGGCGCGAGTTTTCTCTGATGTGGATTTGCTGCTGGTGCCCTCGTTGCGGGACGAAATCCTGGTCATCACGAACGCCACGGGCCATCCTTCATTGACGCTGCGCGCGGGGTTCGTCGAAGTCTCTGAGGCTCGCAGCGATTGGGCGCCGGACGCTGCCATGCCGCTGCCGAAATTCAATCCGCCGCGCCGCGTACCGCACGGCGTGACCTTGATCGGGCGTTTATTCGACGAGGGCACCATCGGTCGGGTGGGCGTGGCTCTCGAACGTGAACTGAGCGTGGCAGCGGAGCGACCGACAGGGTTCGACGGATAGGAAATCTCGCGTTGCGCATGGGCTGAGAGAAACAAGATCAAAATATCAAGAGGAATGCGATGAACAAACTGTTGTTGGGCGCGGCGTGCGCCTGTTTGATTGCGGGCTGCGGCAAGGCGCCGGAAGTTTCACGACAGGATGCTGCACCGGCGGCACCGGCACTGATTTCCGGCATCGACGTTCAATACGTGGATGACAGCGTCCGCCCGCAGGATGACTTGTTCAAACACGTCAATGGCAAATGGCTAGCGACCACCGAGATTCCGGCGGATAAGGCCAGCTACGGTTCGTTCGACGTGCTGTTCGATGAGTCCCAGGCGCAGTTGCGCAGCATCGTCGAGGGTTTACAGACCTCGACCGCCCCCAAGGACGCGGACCAGCAAAGGATCGCCGATCTGTATGCCAGTTTCATGGATGAGCCGACCCTGGAAGGCCTGGGTTTGAAGCCGCTGGATCAGGAGTTCGCCAGGATCGAGGCGCTCAAGGACAAGAAAGAGATCGCCGGGCAGATCGCTCATTTCAACCAGATCGGGGTCACTGCACCGTACACGCCGGGCGTGCATCAGGATGCCAAGGACTCCACCAAGTATGTATTCGATCTGGGCCAGGACGGTTTGGGGATGCCCGATCGCGACTACTACCTGCAGCACGACGTCAAAATGGAGCAAGCTCGCAAGCAGTACGGGCTGTACGTGGAGAAAATGCTGACGTTGGCCGGCGACAAGCTCGCCTCGAAGGATGCCAAGGACATCGTGGCGCTGGAGACTGACCTGGCCCGGGTGCAGTGGACCAAGGTCGAGAACCGGGATCCGGTGAAGGCCTACAACAAGGTGATGTTGGCGAAGCTGGCTGCACTCGCTCCCGACTATGACTGGCAGGCGTACCTCGCCGACTCCGGCGTGCAGGGCAAGACCGACTATCTGATCGTCAGTCAGCCGAGTTACATCAGCGGCTTCAACAAGCTGTTGCAGAAGACGCCGCTGCCGGTATGGAAGGCTTACTTCCGATGGCAGCTGCTGAACGATCTTGCGCCCTACCTGAGCAAGAGTTTCGTCGATGAGCGGTTCGCCTTTTACGGCACGGCGCTGCAGGACATCCCCCAGAACCGTCCGCGCTGGAAGCGTGGGATCACTCTGGTGGAGGGAGCTGTCGGTGAGAGCCTGGGCAAGCTTTATGTGGCCCAGTACTTTCCGCCCGAGGCCAAGGCGCGGATGGACCAATTGGTGCACAACCTGCTTGCCGCCTACAAAGCCGACATCGATACGCTCGATTGGATGAGCCCGCCAACCAAGCAAAAAGCGCAGGAGAAGCTGGCCAAAATCATGACGAAGATCGGCTATCCGTCGAAGTGGCGCGACTACAGCGCCCTGCGGATCGCCAAGGACGACCTGATCGGCAACGTGATCGGCGCCAGGGCCTTTGAGTACAACCGCAATCTCAACAAACTGGGCAAGCCGATCGATCGCGATGAGTGGGGCATGACGCCGCAAACCGTCAATGCTTACTACAACCCGGAGATGAACGAAATCGTATTCCCCGCCGCCATCCTGCAGCCGCCGTTCTTCAACCCGAAGGCCGACGATGCGGTGAACTACGGCGGCATCGGCGGCGTCATCGGCCACGAGATCAGCCATGGTTTCGACGACCAGGGCAGCCAGTACGACGGCGAGGGCAATCTGTTGACCGCTCCGGGTTGGTTCACCCAGCAAGACCTCGACAAGTTCAAGGCAAAGACCCATGCCTTGGTGGAACAGTATGCCGCCTATGAGCCGGTACCTGGGTATCATGTCAATGGCGAGCTCACCTTGGGCGAGAACATTGCCGATAACTCCGGGATCGCCATCGCTCATAAGGCTTACAAGCTGTCCCTGGAAGGCAAGGAGGCCCCGGTGATGGACGGCCTGTCGGGCGATCAGCGCTTCTATGCCGGCTGGGCGCAAGTGTGGCGGGGCAAAACGCGCACCAACGCACTCGTCGTCCTCATCAAGACCGATCCGCACTCGCCGGAGTCCATCCGCGGTACCGTGCCGGAGATGAACCAAGCCCCGTTCTACGAGGCATACGGTGTGAAGGAAGGCGACAAGATGTACCTGGCGCCGGAGAAGCGCGTCAGCCTTTGGTAAGCCATCACGTCAATTAAAAGTACAACCCGCAAAAAGGCAACTCGATGAAGCAGATTTTGATCTCCATGGCGATCTTCAGTGTAGTGTCCGCCGGCGCAGCGCAGGCAAGCCCCGGCCCAACCCCGATTGCGCCGGGTGCATCGATCGCAGCGCCGAAGGATCGGGCATACGCCGGCGAGATTCGTCTCAAGGTCGATGCCACCGATCTGGAACGCCGCGTCGTGCACGTTCACGAGACCTTGAGCGGCGTGGGCCCGGATACCGTGCTGCTGTATCCGAAGTGGTTGCCGGGTACCCATGCACCGGAAGGCACCATCGATCGGCTGGCGGGCATCAGGATCACCGCGAACGGCGCGCCGGTGTCCTGGTCGCGCGATCCGGTCGATGTCTTCGCGTTTCACGTTCGTGCCGGCTCCGGGGTCAAGTCGATCGACATCGATTTCGACTATCTTTCTCCGACCAGTCCGAAAGTGGGCGCCATCGAGATCTCGCGCGACATCCTGCTCCTCGAATGGAACGAGCTGGTCCTGTACCCGGCCGGCTATTTCGTCCGGCAGATTCCGGTTGAGGCAAGCCTCAAGTTGCCGGTCGATTGGAAATACGCATCGGGACTGGAAACCGCGACGAGCGGCGGCCAGGAAACTCAATTCAAACGCGTCAACTTGGAAACCTTCATCGACAGCCCGGTATACGCCGGTCGGTATACGTCGCGGCTCGACCTCGATCCCAACGGTAAGGCGCCGGTCTATCTGAACCTGTTCGCCGACCGGCCGGAGCTTCTGGCCATCAAGCCGGAGCAGCTCGAGGCGCACCGCAATCTCGTCCGGCAGGCATATCGGGTTTTCGGCTCGCATCACTACGCGCACTACGACTTCCTGTATTCGTTGAGCGACCAGGTTCAACAGAACGGGCTCGAGCATCAACAGTCGAGCGAGGACGGCAGCGATCCGGATGCGATTACGGATTGGAACAAAACCGCATACGGCCGGGATCTGCTGGCGCACGAGTTCACCCATTCCTGGAACGGCAAGTTCCGCCGTCCCGCGGACCTGTGGACCCCCAACTACAACGTGCCGATGCAAGACAGCCTCTTGTGGGTGTATGAGGGGCAGACCGAGTATTGGGGTCAGGTGCTGACGGCGCGCTCAGGCCTATGGACCCAACAACAGGCGCTCGATCAGCTTGCCCTCACGGCGGCGTCCTATGTGGTTCAAGCCGGGCGCCGATGGCGCGCCTTACAGGACACGACCAACGACGAGATCATCAATCCGCGCCGCCCCATGTCCTGGCGCAATTGGCAACGCTTCGAGGACTACTACGAAGAGAGCCAATTGATTTGGCTCGACGCCGACACCTTGATTCGCGAGCGCTCGCAGGGAAAGCGGTCGCTGGACGACTTCGCGCGGACCTTCTTCGGCATCGACGACGGCAGCACCACCATCGTCGCGTATACCTTCGATGACGTGGTCAA
>Ga0210398_10001953_pt1 | contig 20551 bp, 18 predicted proteins | sample IncBWC4OmetaG_FD_161047 | JGI IMG/M metagenome (GOLD analysis project Ga0210398, IMG submission 161047) | Forest soil microbial communities from Barre Woods Harvard Forest LTER site, Petersham, Massachusetts, United States - Inc-BW-C-4-O | ecosystem: Environmental > Terrestrial > Soil >...
CGAATTACAAAACGGGGATCATCTGGAACGCCACCCGCAAAGTGCCCCACGTGGTGCGTGGTTTGAAGCGAGCAGGCTTTACCGGCGGTTGGTTGAATGGGGCATAAGATCAACCACTGCGACTCGAACGGAACATATGAAGACGAGCGTGCTCGCTGCCGTGGAAGTGATGTTTCAGCGTAGGCGTCAGTGTCTCACAGCGGGTCAAGTGTTGATAGATCGCATTTGCGCTCATTGACCCGGACGGGTGTTGGGCAATTCTCGGTGAGATCGCGGTAGGGACGATCATTGCTGATCGCCCCCCGCACGGACCCGGACGGGCGCTTATTAGCGCATCCGGTTCTTATCTTGGATGAGTAGCGGCGAAGCGGACTGCGGGGTAAGGATGGAGCACGACCGGTCGAGGAAGCCACCGGGCGCCCAGCTTGAGCATGCGTTGCCAGGGCAGGCGTTGTTGGCTGCGGCGACACAGAGTGTGCCACCAAAGCCCAAGTAGCCGATCCCGGAACAGACTCAAACTGCCGATGTTTCCCGGTACCGCGTAATAGTTGAAGTAGCCTTGCACGACTGAGTTGAGCCATGCGCCAGTTTGTCGCACGGGATCGTCAGGCGCCTCACCGCGAATCGCCCTAACCTGTTCTTCCCGCTGATGTGCGGGTGAGTAGGCCGGCGGAATTGCACCACCGGCCTCTCGCAGAACCGGACGTGAACCTCTCAGCTCATCCGGCTCCCATCAAGCAAACGTGCCGACCATCCCAATATCCCAGTGGACGAAGAGAACCTTTCGCTCCACGGCGAGCCGTTGCAGAAGCTGGCTCGCCTGGATCTTATGGTCTTTAAAGCGTTTGAACTTTCGCATTGCCCAAGCCACGAGCGTCTGATTGACATACCGTAGGACCGGGTACAACGCCGAGGGGGCATATCGCCCGTAGTACTCGATCCAACCCCGCAGGAGAGGATTGAGCCGCCGAGCAAGTTCCTCCAAGGACAGCTGCGTTTGATGGCGAATATTCAACTCCCGAATCGCCGACCGCATGGCGTTCAGTGCCGAGGGACTAACTGCGGGATTGAATCCGCAGAATAGCGAGTTATCCCGGAAACGTCTCACCAGACGAGGCCGAAAGCAGTACCCGAGGAAGTCAAATTTGAAGTTCGGATACTTGGCTTTACGTTTCTTGTCTTTGCAATAGACGATTTTGGTTTTCGTTGGATGCATCTCCAGGCGGCACTCCGCCAAGCGAGCTTGAAGCTCAGACTTGAGCGCCTGTGCTTCTTGCTCATTACGGCAGTGCACCAGTCCGTCGTCTGCATACCGACACCATGGAAGGTCTGGGTGTGTCCTTGCCATCCAGAGATCGAACGCATAGTGGAGAAAAATGTTCGCCAAAATTGGGCTATAGGCCTGAGGAATAACCGGCGTAACATCGCGTTGACGCGTTTTGACCCTTGACCGCAGATCAAGCGATTCTCGGTAAGCGCTATCGCCTGGTTTCGTAAACCATCCTCAGCGTCGAAGATTTGGAATGTTGTTTTTCTTTTTTTGACTTTTTTTCTGCAATAAATGGTTCGTCGCTCGAACTAATACAGGAGTACTTTCAATGAAAGTCCCCGTAGCCGGTGAAGAACCCTTCGATGCACGAACGAAAAGCTATCACTGGAGGCAGCTCATTTGTCGATGCTGCGCCGTGTTGCTGTTCTTAACGACTCCGCTCGTAAGCCGAGCGCAGACGCAGCAACAGGCCAGACCGCCCGGCTCACACCCAGTTCCAGAACCCGCCGTATCCGCTATTATCGCCGCCTATGATAAGTACGAAGTCGTCGGCATGGGGGCAGCCCATGGGGAAAAAGATCAGGATGATTTCATTCTCTCTTTGATTCGCAATCTGTCTTCCCTACAAAGAGTGAATGACATTGCAGTCGAGTGCGGTAATTCCCTCTATCAGCCGATTCTGGATCGTTATATAGCTGGAGAAGATGTCCCCTTCACCGAAGTTCAAAAGATCTGGCGCAACACGACTCAGGAGATGTGTGACTGGTCGGGATACTATGAGCAGTTTTTTCCTCTCATGCGCGCAATCAATCAAAAGCTCGCGCCGGAAAAGCGTCTGCGAATGCTTGCGTGCGACCCACCCATTGACTGGGAGCTGCTCAAAACTGGCCACAGGCACAAGCTTCTCTCGCGCGACGAGACCATCGCATCGGTGATGGAGAAAGAAGTCCTATCCAAGCATCGTAAGGCTCTAATGCTGTTCGGTGTGTTTCATCTCACGCATGGCACGGAAGGGAGTGCGGTGTCGCTCTACGAAAAGGACTATCCAAACCTCACCTTTGTCATATCGGAGTTGGGCTCATTTGATACGGATTTGCCCGATCTGTCTCGTAGCCCATTCGCAACCTGGCCATTCCCAGCACTTGCGAGGGCAAAGGGCACGTGGCTAGGTGCTCTGGGCTTGGGCGACTTTTACCCTAAAGATGTGTCCATCGACAAGGATTGCAAACTTCACACGATGGAGTTCCCGAAGGATGAGCAGAAGCCGGTGGAAAGATTGTTTGATGCCTTCTTTTACTTCGGCCCCAACGACTTGAGGTTAAACGAGCCAATGCCCGCCGATATTGCGTTGGATATGGACTATAGGATGGAAGTTGAGCACCGAAAGGCTTTGCCGAACTCTCCAGGACCAGGATCTGAAGCCGCGCTGAAGAAGTCTGACCGTGAGATTGTAAGTAGCGCCGCCAATCCCATACAGGTCATCCCGAAAGGGGATATAAAGAGTTGGATGGGAGGCGCGGTGCAAACCTGCCTCGACCACAAGAAGCACAGCAACCCATCTCAATGACAGTTATCGAAAAATCGACATAGCACCAAATCCCAGGGGCTGGGTTTTGAGACCTAAACGCCGGACTTCGAAAGTAATCTTGCCATCCAGTGATAACCGAAGCACAATCCCGAGAGGGATGATATGACGACGTCGCATCGACACAGACCAAATCAAAAGGCGCTTTTCATCGCCGCAGGTGTGAGCGCAGCCGCATCAGGTGCGCTGTTCATTTTTCAGCCTATCCACCCGGTTGGGTTGGCGGCGGCAATCGAACTTGCCGTTCTCTCTGTCATCTGGCTCTATCAGGCATTTTTCCCCGGACACGCACACCGGATGCAGCAGAGACTTAAAAAAATGACGAAGACGAAGGACGACCCCAACGAGCCCGCCCGATGGGTTCCTTAAAGCCTTAACTGTTGTTAAATCGCGATAGCGCGTTTCGACCCTTGACCGAAAGTTTGATTCTCGGTGAGCGTGACCGCCTGTTATCAAGAGTTATGGCTGGCGGATGTGCCAAGCGCACCGTCAATTCAAATCAGCAGGTAACCTGACGCTATTTAGTGACTTCTTGATCTCTTGACGAAGAAAACCGCTTTCGGGCCCTGGTCCACTCCTCGGTTGAGAAAAGGCGCGGCCCCACTTCGATGAGGCGTGGCGTCATATTGAAGACGGCCACTCGCGTCCAAGGTCTTCCGTCCCGCATCCGAAGGCCCTTTTCGTTTAGATCACTGACGATGCTTGAGTAGGGGAAGTCCTGGACCAGCAACTCCATCATCAGCATAAGCGTCCTATCCTCGACGGGATCGACCTCCAAGCGCTGGCAGTCGTCCGAGATGCGCAGTCCGTATGGGATGGCCTCACTGAATGCGCCTTGAGTCGGAGCTTCCGACTCGGGCAACTCGCGCCGCCATTCGATCGATACCAATTGCCATCCCGCCGCCATGCGCTGCCTGATGACCTCGGGACTAAACGGCCCGGAAATCACATCGCGAATCCGTTCAAAATGCGCCATGATAAGCCTCCCCTGTGTCGTTCTTCGGGATAAAGCACACGCAATTGAGCTGCCAAGAGTCTGGCCTGCTGCGAACCTCTTAAGTCGCCCCCGGTGTTGGAAATAGTCGCAGGACCTGCGGTCGAGCTCAAACCGTCTACCGTCCATTTGTGCAAATCACTGTTCGCTTCTGGACGCCCTGTACCGCGCTGCTTGAAGCGCCTCACGGTCCGACTCTCGCAGCATTTCGGTCAGATCGCCATCGTGCGGCCGTGCCTAATGCAGTTTTCAATCCGGCGGCGCCGACTTCCCACTCAGTTTGCGTAATATCCCCATTGAACTCGTAACCCATCGGTTACGAGTGTTAATGCGTTTACGTAAATCGTCGTGGGGCCGCTACTTCGATGGAGATAGCTCTTCAACGGTGCCATATCCCCGGTCGCTTCCTCGTTCCGTAGCGCGAGCGACCAAACCTGCAAACACGTCTGAGTACTCGGGGAAGTGTCCCTTGAAGTAGGTCAGCAGCTGCTTGTTCCATCCGTCCACTTGTTCGTTACTTTGCCACGGCGAGACTTCGTGTACGTTGTCTCCCCCGTTTTCTACAAAACGAAGGCTGGCCCTGTATGTCCATAGGGAACGTCAGTTTCGACATTTCGACATTTCGGTGGAGATTGACTGCGTAATTCCTACAGATCGCATTCGCCGTGCGGGCAGAGCGTCATCCCTGACATCGGCCTGCCAGATTTCTGGCCCGCAAAAACGCCGTCCAAACATTGGGCGGCCCAAAGAAATACATCCATCGTAAGCGTTTAATCAACTTAAGGGGTTCTAAGCCACAGCCTGCGAGGTTGTGTCGCCCCTCAAAGACGCGAGTGCGCTAGCCTCGTCCCCCTCAATATCAAACACAGAGGACAATCGAGTCATCTGAAGCAGGTCATTCACTCGCTTATTCAGGTTTACGAGCCTAAGCTGACCACCCCGGTTGCGAACAGTCGTGTGGGTCTTAACCAATTCGCCTATTCCTGAGCTGTCCACATACTGCACTTCATCTAGGTCTAGAACAATCTTCTTATTTCCTTTGTCCAGCAATTCGCGAACAATCTCGCGGAGCATGACATTTCCCTCGCCCAGCGTAATTCTTCCACTGATTTCTAGGACAGCAATATCTCCCACCTGGCGCGCGGTCGTTTGCATTTTGACCGGCGTGCGGTTTTGCATTCCGAGACCCAACCTATCAAGTACCTCACACGCCGATGTCGCGAGCTCCTTTGATTCTGTGCGAACCACGATCAGCGAACGTCCCTCTTTGAGTACCTCCCTGAAGAATGCAGCGTCCTCAGTGCTGTTCTCCGAAGTTGTCGGTTTCGGAGCGTGGGCGTCCGTGGTTGCCACGGAACCGACGGCGGTACCCGCACCCGCACCCGCACCTGCTCCCGTGAGCAGCGCGGCGGCACCGATCCCGAGGGCGAACACCGTCCCGATCCCGGGTAGAAGCACTGACGCCAACACACCGGTTGTTATCCCCGCGGCTCCCCCCACGAAGCCCCCCACAAATGCGCCCAGTTCCTTCGCGATGGTCTTCGCTTCGTTTTCCGACAGAGTTAGAAAAACGATGGACTCTTCTGGCATGCCCCGTTCCAGCAACTCTTTGACGGCCGTCTCCGCGTGATCACGCGAAGTGAACACTCCGATTGCAGTTTCCATGCGAGTCTCCTCTGTAACCGCGATTGGCTGACGCCTCCCCAACCCCGCTCGGCATCAGATATAGGCCGCAAAGTTTAGCAGGTTGGTCGAATTTAGCCAAGTCTAAACGTCATTTTTCTAAACGTCATTTTTGGTCAACCGACACTAGAAATGTCCCCATTCTTGCGACATTAGGTTGCTCAAGATGCGCTAGAATTGCGGCGTCGGCGCAAGGAAGTAGCCGCGGTCCTCGTGAGACCGCACAAGGAGCAACGACATGTCTTTGGTCATTGAGAATCTTCCAGCGGCGATCCGGACAACCAAACAGCAGCTTCGGGCGGCGTTGCCCGAATACAAAGAGGTCTTCCGCGAGGTAGAGGCCGAGATGCGCGGACGTGTGGAAGAAATCCTCAGCGAGCGTCAATCCGGACACGACGTCATTCCCATTGTCCAATACCCGCAGGTTGCAGCGGGGAAGGTTCCGGCAGAACTGATGAGGAAGGTCCGCTCGCGCGGAGCCTGCGTGGTGCGCGGCACTTTCAGCCAGGAAGTGGCCGTTGGTTTTGATGAGGAGATCGCCGCATAAGTTGAAAGCAACGACCTGGACGCAAAGCTTGCGAATCGCGCTGAGGACAAGTACTTTGGCACGCTGGCCTTGGGCAAACCTCAAATCTATGGAATCTACTGGTCCCGTCCTCAGGTCGAGGCGAGACAATCTGAGTCGCTGACGAATGTCCGCGTTTTCTTAAACAATTTGTGGCGGGCGGAGAGCGATGCAGTGGGTTATATCCATCCGAATGAGACTCCGGCTTATGCCGATCGCATTCGCCGCCGGCCGCCCGGTTCGGCCTCGCTCGGTCTTTCGCCCCACGTAGATGGTGGCTCGGTGGAGCGCTGGCTCGACGATAATTTCCGCAAGGTGTACCGAAGCGTGTTCTCGGGCGACTGGCGGAAATACAGCGCCTTCGACGCAGCCTTTCGTCCGCAGGTGCAAGAAGTGGATTCGCCCGCGGTGTGCTCGATGTTTCGCACGTTTCAGGGATGGACCGCTCTCACGCGCCAGGGCCCAGGCGACGGAACCCTCCAACTGATTCCCATCGCCGAAGCGATGGTCTACATTCTGCTGCGGGCCCTTCAGGACGACGTGCCCGAAGATGACCTTTGCGGCGCCCTGCCGGGAAGAGCTCTTTCGGTGAACCAGCAGTATCACAGCCCTCTGATCAAGGCGCTCTCGTCGATCCCCCAGATGGAGCCCGGGTACACCATCTTCTGGCATTGCGACGTGATTCACGCCGTCGAGAACGAACACCGAGGAACCGGCTACAGCAACGTGATGTACATCCCCTCGGCCCCCGGCTGCGCGAAGAACAGCGCTTACCTTGAGAGACAGGCGCGCTCCTTTCTCACGGGCAAGACCCCGCCGGACTTTCCTGAGGATAATTTCGAGGTCAATTTTGTAGGGCGCGGCACAGTGGAGGATTTGGATGAACGGGGCCGCGCACAGCTGGGAATCACCGAGGCTGTCTACAAGAGCACGATGGCTGGCGCGGCCTAGTCTTGGGGACCGGATCTGCTTCACCGCTGTGGCAAAGCAGGCAGTGCGACTTTGCCTTTGATTCCTTCGCCTTCAACCACCGTATAAATGAAATCCGCGGGAACATCGCGTAGAACTTCGGTTTCGCCGTTGGGCCAGCGAATGCTTACTTCACTCATCTTGTCGGCAGCGCCCAAGCCAAAGTGCAAGCGCAAATCATTCTGCGAGAGATAGCTGGCCCCGCCGCGGACTTCGCTGAACTGCACCAGCGTTCCAGCCTTTACCGTGACGCGAGCGCCGATTGCAGCTTTGTTGCTTTTCACGCCCACGAGTTTGAAGAGCACGCGGTGGTTCGTGCTCTCCGTACGGTTCAGCAGCAGCGACGGCGGCTCACCCACGTTGAGCACCACGATGTCGACATTGCCGTCGTTGTTGATATCGCCAAAAGCCGCACCCCGCCTCGATTGTGGAGGCATGCTGGCCAGCACCTCGGAAACATCATCAAAAGTTCCGTCGCGATGATTGCGGAACAACAGCATGGGCTGCCGGTAGGGAGTACCACCGGGAATTGTATCGACCTGAGGATAGACGTGGCCACAGTCCACGAACAAATCCGGCCAGCCGTCGTTATCCATGTCGAAGAAAGACGTGCCCCAACAGACGAACGGATACGTGGGTCGCAGGAGCCTGGCTCGCACGCTGACGTCCGCAAAGGAATCGTTCCCCTGGTTGTGATACAGGGTTGTTCCCTGCTCGAAAAAATTGGTTACGACCATCGACAACCGGCCTTCGTGAAGATAATCGCCCCAGTCCACGCCCATGGAACCTTGTTCCATGCCGTCGCCACTGAGTGCAACCCCGTCGAGCAGACCAACCTCCTCGAACGTTCCGTCATGCTTGTTGTGGTACAGAAAGTTCGGGCCGGCATCGTTGGCGACATAAAGATCGGGCCAGCCGTCGTTGTCATAATCGCCCCAGGTCGCGCCCAAGCCGTAATAATGATGCGGATCATCAACCCCAGCCTTCTTTGAGACTTCTTCGAAGGTGCCGTCGCCCCGGTTGTGAAAGAGCAAATCCGATTCGCCCGGCATTCCCCACGGTCCGCACTGCACCAGCACGCCCTTGAAGCGGCAGAAGCGGGGATCGTTGCCGAACTGCGGTAAGTCGTTCATATCGACGTGGACATAACGCGAGACAAAAAGATCCACGCGGCCGTCGCGGTCGTAGTCGGCCCAAGCCGCGCCGGTGCTGAATCCGCCGCCAGCCACTCCGGCCCTCTCGGTGACATCCTCAAATTTGCAATTACCCAGATTGTGATAGAGCGCGTTGCCGCCATACCCCGTCACGTAGATATCTTGCAAGCCGTCGTTGTCATAGTCGGCGACAGCCACTCCCATGCCCCAGCCCTTGTGCGTAAGTCCAGCGGACTTCGTGATATCAGTAAACTTGAGATCGTTGTTCTTGGGATCGGTATCCTGGTGATAGAGCGTGATCATCGGGTCACCGCCCTCACGATATCGCTGGACCGTGGATCCGTTCACGGTGATGATGTCGAGTTTGCCGTCGTTGTCGCAGTCGATCAACCCCACGCCACCGCTCATGGATTCGACAATGTATTTCTTATCGGGGGAAGAAATGTGCGAGGCGGTGATCCCCGCCTTCTGCGCGACATCTTCGAACTCCGGAACACCTTGGCTACTCTGCAGTTGCGCGGTCGGCGACGATGCGCTCGATGGATGGGGTGAAGGAGCGGCTTGTGCGCATAGCCAGGGAGCCAGAAATAGTCCCGTCCACAAGAGAAGCAACGGTCGCATAGGCAGGAAAACCGATTATACAGGGCGGCCTGGTGCGCAACCTGCAGAAAAAGTAATGGAAAAAGAGAAACAGGAAAACCTTATTTTGAAATGTTAAATGTCAAGGTCGCTCATCTCGGGTAGACTGAGAGCACAACTTTCAGCAGGAAGCATGGGAAACAATCGCTTACGAGATTGCGGGTTGGTTGCAGCTCTTATGCTGTGTGCGACGCTTGCGGCTATCTGCCAAGCGCTGCCGCCAGAACATGCCACTGCGGGAACTCCCTATTCCAGTTCAACGCCTCTGACGGTTGATCAGGTAGTCGAGAAGCTGCAAGAAAGGAATGCGGAGCGCGCCGCGGCGCTAGATCAGTACAAAGCGACACGAGTCTACCGCATGCAGTATCGCGGTTTTCCGAGCGCCCGCGACGCAGAGATGGTGGTCAACGTGGACTATCATGCTCCGAATTCGAAGCAGTTTCAGGTTGTGTCGCAGACTGGCTCCAAGTTCATCATCGACCGCGTCTTCAACAAGCTCCTCGATGGTGAGCAGGAAGCATCCAACGAGGAGAACCGCCGGCACACAGCGCTGAGCACGGAAAACTACGACTTCACGTTGGCCGGATACGAATCTACGCCGGGCGGCGCGCAATATGTTCTGAACCTGCTGCCCAAGACCAAGAACAAATTTCTCTACCGTGGACAAATATGGGTCGACGCGAAAGACTTCGCGGTGGTGCGAATCAAAGGAGAGCCGGCGAAGAACCCGTCGTTCTGGATCAAGAAAACCGACGTCGAACACAAGTATGTGAAGGTGAATAACTTCTGGTTGCCCTCCGAGAACCATACGGAAAGCGTGATACGACTCGGCGGCGTGGCCACCCTCTCCATCGAATACAAAGACTACAAAGTTACCAAAGCGACATCGCTCCGCAGTACCCAGAGTGATGACAAAGCCTCGAAATCGCCCTGAACAGATAGTGTGCACTGACTTCCGTAACAGAACTGGATCGCAAGCGATTCGCTTCGAAGCCCGGCTACGTTTCTTGCTCGCCCGGCTCTGCCTTTCCGCAACCATCCCCGCCGCGTAAGCCGCCTGAATCTGAAAAAATATTAACCATCCTTTCATCACGGCGTCACAACCACTCGCTACGATTCTCACTCATCCCTGATCCGAAGATTCTCCTGTGTCGGCGGAGCTAGTCCCCGAAGGAATTGTATTTTGCGTCGCTTTCTGGCGCTGCAAGAACAGTTTCGCAGTGGTTGTTCGAAGGAGCGTCAAACATGAAAAGTCAGACCTCGTCCCGCACTCTCCATAGGATTTTGAAACTGCAGGTCTGGTTGGTCCTTTCGATGGCTCTGGCGCACTCCGCCTTCGCACAGACCGGGAGAGGTACCCTTATTGGGCACGCAGCCGACAGTGGCGGAGCATTGCTGCCGGGCGCGAGAGTACGAGTCGAGCCGGGTAATGCTTCTGTCGTTACGAACCAGGTGGGAGAGTTCAGCGTGATTGACCTGGCGCCCGGCGACTACAAGGTCACAATTTCATACGTTGGCTTCCTCCCCTTCACCGCGGATGTAAAGGTGGTCGCTGGCCAGCCTACGCGCGTCGATGCTCTGCTCAAGGTCGAGGCAAAAGGAGAGGCGGTCACAGTTGTGGCTGACGCGCTCGGCGTGGCGGAGGATATCAACGTTCAGCGCACATCCGATAATCTTCTCGATGTGATGTCGGAGGGTGTCATTCAAAGCCTGCCGAACGAAAACATCGCGGACGTGGTCGGCCGGATGCCGGGCGTAAGCCTGGAGCGCGATGAGGGTGAAGGCAAGTATGTGCAGATCCGCGGCACCGAACCTCGCCTGAACAACACGACCGTGGACGGCGTGGAGCTTCCCGCGCCCGAGGACAACGTGCGCCAGTTCAAACTGGACACCATTCCCTCCGACATCGTCGAGTCGGTGCAGGTAAACAAGACCTTGGCCGCGAACCAGGACGCCGACGCCATCGGCGGAACGGTAAATCTGATCACCAAAAAAGCTGGCGAGATACCAACTCTGAAACTGGAGGGGATCGGAGGTTTCACTCCTATCGAAAACACTCGCTACATCGGCCTGGTAACCGGCACAGCAGGCCGGCGCTTCGGCGCATCCAAGCGCTTTGGCGCGCTGTTTTCCGGAAGCTACGACTACAACGGCCGCGGAATCGATGACATTGAACCTTCGCTCAATGACACGGCGATTCCTTCCTATGGCAGCATGGATATCAGAGAATACCGATATCAGCGCAAACGCTATGGTTTTGGTGGCTCGCTCGACTACAAGCTAAAGGACCCTGCTTCCGGTCTCTACCTTCATTACTTCGATTCTGATTTCAAAGATTACGGCAACAAGTGGGTTTACACCCTGAATGACGGGGGTTCACCCCAATTCTCGACTTCCAGTCGTGTGCCTGATTTCGGAGCCGCCAGCATAGCGATTGGCGGAAAGCATGTCTTCAGCGGCTCATGGTTGAGCTGGGAACTTTCGGCAGCGCGTTCGCGGGAGTTGGGCGCTGCCGGTGATCCGGGAGCGACTTTCGATCCGGTGCCAGGCAGCGCCCTCGCTAACCTCACCACCTGTGTCAACACTCCGGGCCCAGATTTTCATCTGCCCCGGTGGGATCCGTCTTGCTTCGGATCTCCAACCTACGATGCATCGCAATATACGTTGACGGAGTATGACGGCACTCAGGGAATAACTTCGCAGGTGAACCTGCAAGGCGCGATCTCCTACGCCCGGGACTATCATCTGGGTTCACACTTCTCGACTTTTGAGTTGGGCTTCAAGGTACGCAACGCCCATAAGGGGCAAAACGCGTACTCACCGACCTACGATCAGACATTTATCGCAAACCCCAGCAATCCGCCGGTCTCACTGATGACCAGCTACCTCAGCGGATTCACCAACCCTCATTACTACTTCGGCGCTTATCCACTCGGACCCGTTACCAACTACAACACCATTGCCGGCAATCTGAACAATGCGATTAGCCAAGGCGTCCTCGCGCTCGACCAGCCAGCCACTGCCTTCGGCTCGGATGCAAGCAACTTCGATTTAACCGAACGAGTTTCGGCCGGTTACGCAATGAATACGATTGAGTTCGGTCGCTTCCGCCTGCAGACCGGGTTGCGAGTCGAGGCCACGCAGTTGGATATCCTTGGATTCAATGTGGTCAACAACGCAACCAGCACCCAGGCAACCGTCACTCCGCAGCCAGCAAACACCTGGTATTGGGATCCGCTGCCGAGTGTGCAACTGCGCTACCGGATCACCGATGACTCTGACATTCGCGCCGTCTATGCCCGTGCCATTTCCCGCCCGAATCCTTACGACATGGTGCCGTATATAACCCTGGATAACAGCACCAACCCGCTTACCGTCGCGGTCGGCAACCCGAGTCTGAAGCCCGAGCATGCCAACGACTACGACCTACTTTACGAGCATTACCTGAAGCCCTATGGCGAGTTCCAGGCCGGCTTCTTCTACAAACAATTGAGCCAGCCTATCTATTATCTTGCCGATCCCAACTATGGTGGGGCGCAATATCCTCAGTATCATGGCGACATTCTCGACTACATTATTAACGGAGTTAACGCCAAGCTCTACGGCGTAGAGTTCTCCTATATCCAGCACCTCGGATTTCTTAAGGGCGCCTGGAGCGGCTTCGGCATCATGGCGAACTTCAGCAAGACGGGTTCGAGCGCCGGCGCGCTGCCCCTCCGAACCGATAATCCGGCATTGCAGCGTCAAACGCCGACGATATGGAATCTGAGCCCCAGCTACGACCGGGGCCGCCTGTCGGCCCGGCTGGGAGCCACTTACAACAGCGCGAGTATCTACCAGTACCAATGGGAGCAATGCAGCCAGGCACAGGCCGGTGCCGGCGGTTGCGAAGATCCCGCCTTTCTCGGTCCAAAGGGCCCGCTCGGGGACAACTACCTGTATCCCCACTTGCAGGTCGATGCGCAAGCGAGCGTCCGGGTGCAGCGTACTCTAACCGTGCTTTGGCAGGGCCTGAATCTCACCGACCAGGTCTTCGGGTTCTACAACGGCAGCCCCTGGTACCTGACGCAACGCGAATACTACAAACCTACCTATTCCTTTGGCCTGCGCTGGGAGCCGCGCCGAGAGTAGCCAGGAAGATCTGCGCCAATCGGAGCTTTCGCAGGGGCTTCAGGCGAACTTCAGGTTGGCTGCGTAGGATTCGAGTTCCAGTCGCTCACCCAGTTCTGGCCAACGAAAGAAGGACTCGCATGCACAAGAAGAATGGCGCACCGTGCCGCAACACTTCGACCAGGAGGCTTACGGTTTTCACTGTTGTCTTGGGTTTGGCAACCACTCTTGCTGGTATCTCCACTGCATGGGCCGCGGAATTTGCCATTACCAAGAAGATCTCGATCCCCGGCCAGGGGAGTTGGGACTATCTCAGTGTGGATGAAGCAGCACGGCGCTTGTACGTTTCCCACGGAACGCAGGTAGAAGTGCTTGACGTGGATTCGGGGGACATCGTCGGAACTATCCCCAAGACGCTGGGCGTGCATGGAATAGCGATCGCACCGGAGCTTGGCCGCGGGTTCGTGAGCAATGGCCAATCCTCGACCGTCACCATTTTTGACCTCAAGACTTTGAAACCGATCGCCGATGTCCCTACCGGAAAGAAGCCGGATGCCATCATCTTCGATCCTGCCACCTCGCGAGTCTTCGCCTTCAACGGCGCCGGCAATAGCGCGACCGCCATCGATGCAGCCACCGGCAAAGTCGCTGGCACAGTGGATCTCGGGGGCGGGCCGGAATACGCGACCGCGGACGCAAACGGCTTCGTCTACAACAATCTGGAGGACGAAAGCCTGGTGTTGAAGATCGACTCTGGCAAACTTACGGTCGACCAGCGCTGGCCTACGGCACCTTGCGCTTCGCCCTCGAGCATGGCCATCGATCGCGCCAACCATCGGCTATTCATCGGCTGCCGCAGCAAAGTAATGGCCGTCATGAACGCCGATACGGGCCAGGTCATCACTGCGTTGCCCATTGGCGATCATGTCGATGCCACGGCCTTCGATCCCGCGACGAAGCTGATCTTCAATTCGAATGGCGAAGGGACGATTACCGTTATTCGTCAGGACGGCCCGGACAAATACTCCGTGGTCGAAACTGTGAAAACTTTGCCGAAAGCCAAGACGATGGCCCTCGATCCGAAAACGCACCGGCTGTTTCTGTCGACAGCAGAAGCGGGGCAGTTCGAGGTGCTGGTCGTGGGGAGATAGCCAAACTGTGGTTTCGTGAGAGATTAATTACGCTCTCCTGAAACAGTCTCGACCTTCGTGACCGGCAGATTACAATGTTAAACAACCGCGAGAGGCGGTCAGCTGTGCGCTCCGTGTCAGCCTCCTGTGTCTGGCCGCTGCGAGTATCGCTTATCCGCAGACGAAGGAATATCAAGATAGCGCGTTTGGAGTCAGCCTCTCCTGGCCCCCGGGCTGGAGATGGATCGGTCCGGACGGCTGGGGAGACCCTCCAAGTACCCTATTGCGATCGCCCGAAACTCATCAGGAGGTCAGGCTGTACGTGCAGATTCTCAGCACCCCGGACTGCCGAGGCCATGGACAAGAGCTTTTGAGGGGAGTCAAATACAAAATACGCCCTTGGACAAGAGAGGGCACAAGGATTATCACCTTCGCGAAAATAGCTGCCAGTTGCATTCGGCAGACGGACGCTCCGCGTTATAGGCAGCCTCTCCCGCAGCTGCATTTGCAACCTCGTGCAGCGTCGAAGAGCCAGTTATGGAAGTGGATATTACTATCGATCTGGTACACAAACTTACCTATGTTCTCCGAAAGACGATCATTCGCAAGAAAATTATTGTTGCTCTCGCTCACAGCGGCGCTGCTTGGATTCGCCGCTTGCACCAAGAAATCGACGGCACAAACTCCGGTTGATCTGCAGCTCAAAACCAGCGTGCCGTTTCGCTTTGTGGCGTATGGCGACACCCGCTTCCATGATCCGAAAGATACAGACGCTGCGAATCCTGAAGTACGCGTAGCTTTGGTCGAAGCCATCGCCGGGGTAAATCCCGCATTCATTTGTTTCACCGGCGACATCGTCTATAACGGCTACGATGAGGACGATTGGAAGGTATGGGATAAAGAGACAAGCGTCTGGCGCGACAAGAATATTCCGGTTTATCCAGCGCTCGGCAACCATGATCTGCACGGGAGCGAGAAGATTGCGCTGAGCAATTACTTCCATCGCTTCCCCGATCTGCACAATAGCCGGTATTACTCGGTGCGCGCCGCGAATACGCTCATCCTGGTGCTCGACAGCTCTCTCGATGAAGTCTCTGGCCCGCAGGGCCAATGGCTGGCCGGCAAACTGGACAACATCCCGGCAGACGTGGACTTCGTTTTCCTTATGTTTCACCATCCGCCGTACACCAGCTCCTCGGATATGAAAATGCTCGGCGGTGGCCACTCCGCCCGGTCTACCGAGAAAGCTCTGGCGAAGATATTGGAGGATCGCCAGGCGCATGTGCGTGCGCGTTTCGTGGTGTTCTCCGGGCACGTGCACAACTATGAGCGCCATGAACGCGGATCTGTCACCTACTTTGTTTCCGGTGGCGGAGCGGCTCACGCTTATCCCATCGAGCGTGCCCCTACCGACCCGTTCCAGAGCAAGGAAGTGAACTACCACTACCTCCTCGTGGAGGTCGATCATGAGCAATTGAAGATCACGATGAATCGCATCGACCTATCCAGCGGGAAAGCGGTCTGGACCCAGCCCGATTCTGTAAAGATCACCACACCGGCAGCCGCCTCCACTGCAGCCGGGCATTGAACGCTGGGCGTCATAAAATACAGAGTTGGCCGAGACGCATTAACCAAGCATTCTTTCGCCCGCCTGGACACAACAGTCTGGACATGCGAACGGTGGGGTCGCTATGTCCCCCTTCTCCGGCCTCATCCAAAACGCCACGATCGATCCAACCAGCAGTATCGAAATGCTGCCGAGAAACGGAAGAGTCCAGTTCCCTGTCTTGTCGATCACGTTTCCGAACACCGCTGGCACAACGATGGCGTCGAGCGGCGAACCGATATTCCTGAGGCCGCTAGCAGAGCCTGAGAACTGTGGAGCGATGTCCATGGGAATTGCCCACATCGGCCCGATTGTGAATTCCGCGAAAAAGAAACCGAGGTTAGTCACCTAATGTTCCCTCGCGGAACATAACGTCATGACCCCTAACTAAGGATATACAACGACGTCAGGACAAGCGGTTGAGTGGGCCGTTGGTTTTTATGGCTTTGAATGACACATATCGTGCATCTGCTGCCGTCGCGATCATATGCTCCATGCGGAATATTAGAAAATATGTTTCCGGCAGGAAACATTGCCCCTGCATCCGCAGGGAATGGCGCCGGCCCAGCCGATCAATGGGTTTTCCCGCACGCATCACAACATCCGCAAATTACTTACCCGATCGGGATGCGAAGTACATCCCAAAACTGCCGTTTGCCTTCCAGTGTCACCCGTAGGGCTCGTGTGCCGCGAATCCCCGCCAACCAGCCGAGTTCCTGAAAACGCTTAAACATGCCGCAACCGAGGTTTCCAGCGAGGTGATGCCTGCGTTCTGTCCAGTCGAGGCAACGGCGCGCGGTTTTTTCCGGAATTCTACCGCTGTGGGGAACTTTCACGCCGAGCGACTCAAACCATATCCGACCAGCGGATGTGAGCAGGTAGTTCTTCGGTCCCGCACTGATTAGGCACCCGCGCTCCTCCAGCCGGCCGGCTATTTCAACCCCGAGCCAACCTGCAAGGTGCGCGTAGCACGTGCGCGCGTAGGCAATGGTGCCGGCCGTTGCTTTGATGGAGGAAATGTTTTTTCTCTTAGACTGGAGCTTAGGCGTCAACACAAGTAGGGATTCGATTGCATTAGCGACATCGGTGTTGAGCAGCCGGTAATACCGGTGACGTCCCTGGCGCTCGACCGTGAGAAGCCCACCACTCATCAGCTTCGCGAGGTGGCCACTCGCCGTCTGCGGCGCGACATTGGCGATGTGCGCGAGTTCTCCCGCGGGCAGCGCAATTCCACCCATGAGGCTTAACAAGATCGCCGCCCTGCCCGGATCTCCCACCAGGTTGGCAGTCGCTGAGAGTTGGGTGTTCACAAAATCATTATCGCCCAAACAGAATTAAAATGCTTCGGCATAAACCGAAATGTCGCGAAGCACCTCCAGGATAGGATTTTTAGCGGAGGCAATTATGATTACGCTTCACCTGCGATACACTATCGACCCTAATAAACTCTCCGATATCAAGGCTTACGCCGAGGCGGAGCTGAAGCCGATTCGAGAAAGCGGCGGCAAGATCGTTGGGTACTACCTGCCGACGGACTTTGCCGGCGCTACCAATGAGGCTTTCGGCATTATTGATTTTCCGTCTCTTGCCGAATACGAAATCTATCGGGCAAAGCTTGCCGAACATCCGCTGCACAAAGAGTATGTTGAAAAGCTGGAGCGATCCGGGGCGTTGCTCTCGATTCAACGATCTTTGGTTCAACGGGTTGAGGAGAAGCAGTCATGATTGAGAGCACGCAGCAATCGATCTCAGGCTATGACTTTGGCTCTGCCCAGAGCGCCAAGTCGCCACTATCGATGGAGCAGTTGGGGCAGCTTGAGCAGACCGTGGGCTGGACCGGCGAGGATGAACGGCTGCTCAAAAAATACGCGGAGTTTTTTCGCGCACGGGCCGAATCCATGGTGGACGCCTGGCGCGCGGTGATTGGGGCTCAACCGCATCTGGCGCAATCGTTCTTCGGGCCCGATGGCAATCCGGACGACGAGTACAAGGCGCGGGTGAAAAAACGGTTTGTCCAATGGGTCATCGACGTGGCAGAACGGCTTCACGATCAGGCGTGGCTCGACTATCAGGAAGAGATCGGCCTACGGCACACACCGGAAAAGAAAAATAAAACCGACCAGCGTCATACTCCGGCAAACGTTCCGCTCCGCTACCTGATTGCTTTTATTCCGGTGGTTACAAACATTCGGCAGTTTCTCCTGCAAGAGATCAAAGACGCAGCGGAACTTGCAGTGGTGGAAAACGCATGGACGAAGGCCGTGCATCTGCACGTGACATTGTGGTCTCGCCCGTATGTGAAGGAAGGGTTGTGGTAATTGTCACTTCTCGCCTCCGCATTTCCGCGGGCAAAAATAAGAAAGCCATCCGTCTGCAAAGCGGATGGCTCGGTTTGAGGAATTCCGCTTTAGCCTAGTTATGGTTCAAGCACAAACGAGCCTTTCACTCGGATGTCCCGCGACGATGATCCGACTAGCACGTCGAACCGGCCTGGCTCCGTCACCCAATCTTTCTTGGTGGTGCTGTAGAAAGCCATCGCAGCGTGGTCCAGGGCAAAACTCACGGTCTTCGCTTCTCCAGCTGCAAGCTCCACCCGGCGAAAGCCTTTCAATTCCTGAACCGGGCGATCCACGCTCGCGTGTCCGTCGTGCACATAGAGCTCCACCACCTCGGCTCCGGGGCGGGATCCGCTGTTACGGACTCGCAGGCTCACTTCTACCGGCTTCCTCGATGATGTTCGGCCGGGCGAAATTTTCAAATCGCTATAATCGAACTTCGTATAAGAAAGGCCGTAGCCGAAAGGAAACAGAGGCTCTACCTTTTTCGTATCGAAATACCGGTAGCCCACATAAATGCCTTCTGCGTACTCGACTTCGAGGTTCTCGCCGGGATAGTGCCCATACGCCGGAGAATCCCTCCACGCCTTTACAAACGAAACGGGGAGCTTCCCTGAAGGATTGGCCTCACCGAACAGAACATCCGCGATTGCGTTCCCGCCTTCCTGTCCGCCATACCACATATCAACAATGGCGGGAACCTGTGCGATCCAGTTCGCCATGATGACTGGCCCGCCGGCGTTGATCACCACGACGGTGTTTTTATTGACCTTCGCCACGGCTGCGATGAGTTCGTCCTGCCCGGCGGGCAGATCGAGCGACTTGATGTCGAAACCCTCCGACTCAAGTTTGGGGTACCTGCCGACCACGATGATGGCACCGTCTGCTTTCGCCGCCGCGCCGACGGCTTCGCTTCTAAGCTGCTCCCGCAGCTGCGGAGTATCCTTGCCGGGATCCTCGCCCTCCATGCTTACGCCCAGCGCATAACTGACTTGCACGTGTTCACCACCACGATCCTGAATCCCTTTCAGCGGACTGATCGAATACTTGGGAGTCACGAGCGAACTGCCCCCACCGCCGGTTCTGGCTACCGCGGCGTTGGGCCCGATAACGACGAGGGAATGAATCCGCGAGGGATTGAGCGGGAGTAAATCGCTGTCGTTCTTCAGCAGAACGATGCTCTCGGTCGCGGCCTTGCGCGCCACGGCACGCTGTTCAGATGTATCCATCTCTCCGCTTGCGTGGTGTGGTTTGTCGAATTGTCCGCTGATGAACATCACGCGTAGCATGCGGCCTACGTTGTCATCAATCGTGGCCGTGGATATCTTGCCAGCTGATATTTGCGCAAGCACCTTCTCGGCGACCAGCCAGCCGCTGCCGTTGCCGGACTCCCGCGTCTTCGCCCGTTTCAGCCACTCTCTCATGGGCTCACCGCCAGGCATCTCCAAATCCATTCCGGCGTTCACCGTAGCTACGGTGCTGTAGGTGCTGCCCCAGTCAGAAACTACGAAGCCCTTAAAGTCCCATTGTTTTTCGAGCACGTCTTTCAGCAGGAAGGGATTTTCAGCGCAGTACACCCCGTTGAGTTTGTTGTACGCGGACATCACCGACCAGACTCCCGCCTCCTCGACGGCAGCTTGGAACGCGGGGAAATAGATTTCGTGCAAAGCCCGCTCATCGATCACGGCATTGATCCGGTGTCGCTCGAACTCCTGGTTGTTTGCGGCAAAGTGTTTGACCGTCGGGATCACACCTTCGCTCTGAACTCCCTTGATGTAAGCCACTCCCAGGCGGCTGGTGAGATAGGGATCTTCGCCGTATCCTTCGAAGTTTCTACCCCAGAGAGGAGTGCGGTTAATGTTCACGGTTGGTCCCAGAATCATGTCGCGACCAACCGCCTTCACTTCCTGACCGATTGCCTGCCCCTCTTCCTGGACCAGTTCCGTATCCCAGGTGGCGGCCATGGCCACTCCTGCGGGAAAAGCAGTGGTCGCGATTTTCGTTCTTGAGGTCGGCGCACTGGTCTCTGCCGAAGGGCCGGCCCAGGAACGGATGCCCAACGGGCCATCCGCCATTTTTATGGACGGAATACCGAGCCGCTCATTGGGGACGCTCTGCATCCAATCTGCCCCGCTCAGCATGGCAACTTTTTCCTCGAGCGTCATGCGGCCCAGCAGGTCTTCGACGCGCTGCTCAACCGCCAGGCTGGGATTCTTGTACGGCGGGAGATTGGAGCCGCTTTGGTTCTGCGCAACGCCGAATACAGTCGCGAACAGAATCAAAAGTAAGCAAAGGAAACGCCTCACTGTCCGAGCCGCTGACATTTCTCTTCCTGGCATGCGCGTACACCTCCCGAGGGGCACGGTCGGCCCGGACAATTCTAACTCTACTTTGACGCGGTCGGGGGTTATCAATCCGGGCGATGAACAATCTCGAAGTGTTTCACGGTCTCATCAAAATCGGAGAGAACCGCTCGCGCTTCCGGTTCCACCACGGCCTTCTCCGGCTTC
>Ga0210398_10001954_pt1 | contig 20549 bp, 14 predicted proteins | sample IncBWC4OmetaG_FD_161047 | JGI IMG/M metagenome (GOLD analysis project Ga0210398, IMG submission 161047) | Forest soil microbial communities from Barre Woods Harvard Forest LTER site, Petersham, Massachusetts, United States - Inc-BW-C-4-O | ecosystem: Environmental > Terrestrial > Soil >...
CGGCATCCGCCAGCCATCGTCGCGATCAACCAAACCCATCTCCAACCCCCTATGTCCGATCAATAGATCGACCCAGGAATTCGCCAGAGCCAGGCCAGAATCCTCCCTATGGGGATAAGCCCTTAGCCAGCCGCTCAGCCGGGATACCGCGGATCGTGCGATGCGCTCGATCGTTCACCTTCTCAGCCCACCGGTCCAGCTGGTCCTGAAAGTCCAGGTGGTTCGCGAAGAACCGACGTAGCTCGAAGTTCGAGCGAAGGAACCGATGCTGACGCTCGAGCTGCCCCTTCGCCTGAGCATCACCAGCATCGAGGATGATCCAGCCGACCTGCAGCTGGCCGCAGAACGACAAGAACGCCTCGCTCGGCTTCCCCCTGCCGGCGATCGCTGACTCGCGGTCCCAGACCAGCTTCTCCGAGCGTACCCCCAGCCGCGAGATCGAGCGCGCGAGCCCAGCGAGGATGTCCGGCGCCTGCTTGCTGAATACCAGGGTGCCAGCGAACGCCCGTGACCAACACGACTGACAGGTCACGACCCACCCACGACGGGTCTGGCCATAGCCAACTGGGACGTGCGCGCTCGGCTCCCACAAATCGCACTGGATCAACTCCGCCGGCCGATAGATCGTCCGCTGGAACGTGCGCTTGACCAAGAACCGTGGCCTCAGCTCCCGCACATATGCGTCAAAGATAGTCTTGCCGCCCGCATAGCCGATCTCGACTGCCAACTCCCGCAACCGCTGCGACGGGACCTTCGGATCGGCCTGCAACTGCTCATAGATCCATCCCTTGAACGGATCCAAGATCGACCCCGCCGGTGCCCGCGAATAGCGCGGCGGCCTCTCCGCCGCCAACAGCCTCGAGACCGTGTCCCGCGCCAACCCCGTCCGGCGACCAATCTCCCGCGCAGACAGCCCCTCCACCCGCTTCATCCGCCGCACCTCAGCCCACTGCTCCACGCCGCCCACCGCCTTCCTCCCGTCCGATCCGATTAGATCAAACGAGCGTCACGACCCAGCCGGACATCCAGCCGCCACGCCAAGTGGCCTAGTTTTCAAACGGCGCAGATGGCCCAGTATTCAGCCGGCGCCCACACGTTGTCCATCCGCAGGAAATGCTGGGGCGCCATGTTTGGCCTCGAGGCGATCGAGGCCCTCGTTAACCCGTCAGCGTCACAGGAGCGGGAGACCTCGGTGGCGAGCGCTTGGCGGGTGTGCTCATCGATGATGTTCAGGGACTTCAACTGCCGCCCATCGTTGGTCGCGTCGAACTGGAAGTCGATCGCCCAGATCTCCCCCGGGCGCTGTGCCCGCCGCCGCGCACCCTCGGTGTCCGTGCTCGTACCCCGCCGGCGCTTACGCGCCTTCCGGGGCACGCGTAGACCCTCCTGGCGCCACAGGCGCTGCACACGCTTACGGTTCACCTCCAGCCCCTCGCAGCGCAGCTGCACCGTCGCCCGGCGATACCCCCACCGGGTGTGCTCCCTGGCGATCTGGCGCAACCTCAAGCGCAGCCGCCCGTTCTCGCGCTCCAGCTCCCGCAGGTGCCTGGCGCCCTCAGCCTTCATCCTGCCGTACTGGTTACGCCACCGGTGCAGCGTGGCCTCCGAGACCTCCAGATGGCGCAGCACCTTCGCGAGATCCTTCCCCTCGCCGAGCAGCCGATCGGCCTCGCGCAGCTCCTGACGATCTGCTCCGGGGTACGACGACGACGCTTCATTCGAGTCTCCTCTCGCCCACGATAGGGCGATCAGACTCTCACCCGGACCACTCCGCGGGGGTCAGGCCCGGTCAACCGTCACGTTGTCGCCCTGCAGCACGATCACCAGTTCGGGGTACTTGGCGCCACCGTGCGAGACGAAGTACGCCGGGCCGCTCAACGGCACGGGCAGCACCGGCGTGCTAGTCGTCGCTTGGCCTATCCTCGCGGCGGCGGGGCAGTTCGCGGGGTTGGCCGCGAACGTCGCCTCTGGGCACGCCTTCTGCAGCGTCGTCAGACGCGCCGGCAGCCGCGCCGGCAAGCTGACCTTGACTTTGCCGATGTCTGCCTCCGTCCCCTGGGGGTGTTGGGGTAGGTCACGGTCGCCGTCAGACTGGCCCCTTCGATGCGAGTGTTGTGGGCCTTGATCGACGCCACGAACTTCGGTTTGAACACCAGCGCCGCGCAGTTCGTGACCTGGAAGTGCACCGACAGCGGGGAGAAGATGGCCCCTTCGGCGCTCGACAGCGTCGCCGCGATCGACAACGGGTCGCAGTCGGTGGGGTTGAACGTGAAGCCTTCGCGAGCGATCGTCACGTTGACGTGCTTGATCTGCAGCGGGATCCCTTCCAAGATCGTCGGGATCGGGTCTTCTTCGCCGCCTGAGTTGGCTGTGACGGTCAGAGCCGCAGACAGCGGATTCACTTCGATCTTCCGGCGTACCACCAGGCAGTCCCAGGCGGGATGATGCGCCTTGGTGTTCTCGAGGTCAAACGGCCCGGCCTTCGCCGGCTCCTCGATCACGAGGCCGTACGGCGTGGGCGCGCGGCACCCCTCCAGGCCCGCGCACCCATCTTAGCCGTTACTGCATAGAGTCCAATTTACTTAGACGAAATTCACGCTCTGAATTCGACTTCTTCAGCGAATCTTATTTTTCCTGCGGACTGCTCGCCAGACTGGGTTTTTTTGAAGGTTTTGAGCCCTGATCCTTCTGTTTCTAGGGTAGTTCTTTCTATTGCTTTTGTTTCTGTTTCGAATTCGGTAAATTCCTGCACGCCGAGTAGCTGTTTAGCTCTGATTTCTAATTCTGTGTGCGCTTTTTCGATTTCACCCGCTTCCGCAAGGAAACCGCCATTGATCTTAAGGGTCTGAAGAGCACTGCAGTTGATTACGACCTGGCGGGTTCTTGGTAAGATCGTGAGTAAGAATAATACGAGTCTTCTAGAGCCTCTTGACCATCTGGGTCTAATCGATAACACGGCTCTAATTCTGCCTTCTTTGGATCCTATTTCTTCGCTGTTGCATTTAATGCCGGACGCCGAGCATTCGCCAAACGTCGTCGTCGCTTCAGATTCTGTGGGAGTTTTGACTAGTCCTTCCATTTTCATGGATTTACATTCGATAGCTCCTTGCCCTTTTGCTTCCAGAACGTATTTTCCCGACGTTCCTTCGCCTTCGAAATGTATTAGTCCGAGTTCCGACCCACCTGCCCTTCTCAGTTCCGGTTCTTCCGCAGCCGAGGCCGTCGCCACCGCAACCGCGTTCACCAAGAACACGGCCACGAGGCACAGCCCCATGATCTTTAGGTACTTCATGTCGTACTGCTCCTTTTGTATTTTAGGGTTGGTAACCAGCGCGATGGCGCCCGTCTTCAAACGCAAAGACGCCCCAGTGCCGGCCTATCTGTTGATTTAGGCGCTGCTTCGCCTCCTCTCCTCCAAGTCCCCACCATGGTCCCGGTAAGCGGCCCGATTCGAGTCTACGTAATCACGGTACCAGGACCAGAGCCCGCAATGTCAATGATCCCAGGGAGACTTTGTTTCTCGCACTCCCCTGCCGTGCCGGACGGCAGCGAAATGTTTCCAACTAGCGCGCGCGCCGGAAAGCGGCCCGTATGCCGCGATCGCCGAGCGCCCCGCGCCAAGCAGGGAGTCCCGAGGCCATTCCTCCTTGGCTCACGACGGCGACGAGAAAGATCCGTTTCAGGACCACATGGCCACCCATCTCGCACCGGCGGCGACGCCGACCCCCACGCTCCAAGAGGGGGTTCGACGCCGCCGCGCGGTTTGTCCGAATGCGTGGAGAGGAAATCACGCTTCCGGGGTCTGCACGGACACCACAGGGAGAGAGGTTGGCGCCCGCCAGCTTTTGTAAATACTCGCTACTTCTTCTTGTGCCGCTGGCCCTTCCCGTGGCCCTTCTGCTTGTTCTTGGTCTTTGGGCAGCCGGTGATCTTGACCTTGGTGTCTTGCTTGATCACCGCGCCGTCCTGCGCCGTCAGTTCGGTGGGCATGTGCAGCGCGCCGAACTCACAGAGATGCGCCCCGTTCGCCGTTAGCGCCGAGTAGCGGCCCTCTGGCAGCGTCAGCTCGAACGTGGAGAAGGGCGCGTCGGGCACCGCGTTGAACGTCGAGATCAACGCGCCCTTCTTCGAGATCGCCGTTTCGCCGTGCAAGTCGATCATGACGTTGTCGCCCTGCAGCACGATCACCAGTTCGGGGTACTTGGCGCCGCCGTGCGAGACGAAGTACGCCGGGCCGCTCAACGGCACGGGCAGCACCGGCGTGCTAGTCGTCGCCTGGCCTATCCTCGCGGCGGCGGGGCAGTTGGCGGGGTTGGCCGCGAACGTCGCTTCCGGGCACGCCTTCTGCAGCGTCGTCAGACGCGCCGGCAGCCGCTGCGGCAGGCTGACCTTGACTTTGGCGATGTCTGCCTCTGTCCCCTGCGGAGTGCTTGGGTAGGTCACCGTCGTCGTCAGGCTGGCGCCTTCGGTGCGGGTGTTGTGGGCTTTGGTCGACGCCGCGAACTTCGGTTTGAACGCCAGCGCCGCGCAGTCAGTGACCTGGAAAGGAACCGGCTTCGGGGAGAAGATCGCCCCTTCGGCGCTCGACAGGGTGCCAGCGATCGACAACGGGTTGCAGTCGGTGGGGTTGAACGTGAAGCCTTCGCGAGCGATCGTCACGTTGACGTGCTTGATCTGCAGCGGAATCCCTTCCAAGATCGTCGGGATCGCGTCTTCTTCGCCGCCTGAGTTGGCTGTGACGGTCAGAGCCGCGGTCAGCGGGTTGACTTCGATCTTCGCGCGTACCATCAGGCAGTCGCAGGCGGGATGGTGTGCCTTGGTGTTCTCGAGGTCGAACGGCCCGGCCTTCGCCGGCTCCTCGATCACGAGGCCATATGGCGCACCGTGGTAGGGGCCGGTGATGTACACCTTGCCGCCGGTGACGGTGTACGGACTTTCGCCAAGTCCGACGCTGACCGTCGTTTCGCCGATCTTGCTTGCTTCGCCGCACGTCCCGGTGCTTGCCTGCGCTTCCGGGCACAACGGGACGGCAGAGAGCATACCCAGCAGACCTGGAGGCATGTGCAGCTGGATACCCTGCAGCTGCTGTTCGCCATCTTCGCGACTCATCGTCACCGTGAAGGGCGTAAACCCGCCCGCCTGGACATTCGTCGACTGAGCAACCAACGACGGTGAAAACGGCGGATTCCGGCACGGTCCCCCGTGCGGACCGGAGGTGATGTCGAATTCCGAACTGGCCGGCACCGGATTGTTACCCGACCACGGCGTGAACGACGCCGTAGTGACATAGCCGCCTTCCCCCGGGAGGATGCCTTTGCAGAGCGGCGGTGTCGACAGCGGCGCCCGGTCTCCACCGAAGAAGTGCACTTCGAGTTCTTCAAACGGAACCTGCGGAGTATTCTCGAATTTCGATTCGATCTGCCCCGTCTCCTGGTTGAGCGTCACTTCGCCCGCGAGCTTCACGAGCACCCCCGCTTTGGGTTCTTCGGCGACGAGATACATCGCCAGCAGCGACCCGAACGGATTGGCATCCTGTGTCGCCAGATACATAGCGCCCTTCAGCGAACCAGTCAACACCGGCGTCTTGATGCTCACCGTCGCGATCTTCGAGGAGTCAGGGCAGAAATTGACGCCCGGCTCCAGCGGCACCGGCAACGCCGGGGTGAATTCGTCCACCTCGGTTTGCGTGTCGATGCCTTTCAAGCCGATCATCCCTTCGGTGCAGACTCCCGAACCGTCCGCAGTGGCCGGGTTGAGTGTTACGCCCGTCGGCAGGGCCACGGTCGCATCCCGCAGGTCGGCGTCCATCAAACCGTTGGCCTCTACACTCCCTTCCTGCGGTACGTGCACCTTTACCGTGAGCCCTGTGGCGGTGCTCGCCGACTCGACGTCCGGTTCGACAGAGGTGCTGGGACTGAACGGCACGCGGTCGCAGCCATCCAGGCCCTCGATTGGTTCGTCCGTAGTCACCGGTTCGGGCCCTTCGCTTGGTGCTTGCCACGAATCCACTTCCGCCGTGCTCTGCAACGGCCCCGTGCAAGATGTCGGCATGGACAGGAAGGGCTGTGGTTGACTCTGCCCAAGCGCCGCGCAGGGGGGAGCATTTTCGGTCCGATCGATGCCACCGTCGATACAGTCCCAGCCACGCGCCTTGTCGTGACTGGGATCGCCGGGTGTGCCCCACAGAACGATCGTCGCGAACACGAGCCCCTGCGTCTCGGAGATGTTGTGCGACGATACGACCACGCCGTAGTCGCGCCCGGTGCGCACCGCGGTATCGAATGTAACCGGAGCCTTGTCGAAGATGAAGCCGGCACGCGCCGGCTCCCCAGGAGCCGGAATCAAATTGAACAACGGCACGGTGGAGGTAACCGTCGTAAGTCCTGGTTGTGTGTTCTTCAACGTGAAGTGCAAAATCGCAACGCCGATCGCCGTATCGCTCGGGCACTCGTTGTGTAGGTTATTACTGCTGTTCGATTCGTCGAACAGCGATTCCGTGCATTGCGGGATTGTCGTCGGATTACCGACCAAACCGGCTGGCCAGTTCGATGTGACGTCCTTGACGAGCGCCGGCGGATGTTCCGCATTTTCGCCCTGATTGAGCGCCACCGTCGTCGTCAGCTGATACGGATGCGCGGCCGCCTGCGTCGCGAACTCGCCTTCTTCATCTTCCAGCGCGAACTGATAGTCGGCAACACCGAACGGTGTCACGCCTTCACCGACAGTCACAGGACGCCGCTGCGAGAATGCCGGAGCGGGCAGGCCGCTCGGTTCGCCCTCGTATTCGCCGTTGGTCACACCTTCTTCCCCTGGACTGCAGTTGGCCTGCTGGAAATTACCAGTGCCAGGTGTGGCCGCGCGGTGACAGAGATAGCCTTCGCCACCGAAGATCTTGATTTCGTTTTCGACGATTCCCGGCGATGCGCCGGATTCCACTTCCAGATAGCCTTCCACGTTCAGCGATTCGTATGACTCAAGCGGCTGAGAGGAGTTCGTCCACGTGCAAGTGACTCCGCTCGCGGGAAACGACGTCGCGGGCGCAGCCGGTTCGCACAACACGAGCCCGCGGCTGAAGAGTTCCCCGGCGTACGTGAGAAAACCGATACCGGTCGCTTTCACGCCCTTGGGCAACACGTCAGTGAGCGTGACCGGCACGATCGCACTGCTGACCCCGGCACCGCCGACATCAACGGCAGTCAATTCCAGCGTCGCCGTGTGCCCCGGAACGAGAACGGTCGGAAGAAAGTTGGCCTGCGCAGCCCACGACGGCGCTTCCGCGCTCGCCGACGAAGCGCACCACGAACCCACGGTCGCGACACACAAACAGGCAACACCAGCTTTTACGAACAATGCTCGCATGCTCATTTTCCCCTCCCATATCGCCTCTCTGCCCGCCTTACGCAGGAAGCGCGCCTTTGCCTGCGCCCAATACGCTTACACGCACGCAACGCCCTCGCGAGCTTCTGAGCCCGCGTCGCCGATCGCCGCCCGACGCCCGAATCACTCACCGGAGAGGAAAGATTGCCGGCCCCAGAAAACGTCGCGCTCCCACCCGCACCAAAAATCGACGGCTGCGCCACCGGGGCACCCCGACAAGATTCCGCCGTCGTACACGGCGGCGAAACCACCGGCGCTGACGCGCACGGAGCCTGAGTCACGCATTCATGCGCGTCATAGACATCGAGCGCACTATCTACATCATCCACGCTCAACTCTTGGAGTGTGAGGAAGAAGACGTCCCCACCACTTTCGCTTGCGTCCAGAAAGGCCGATTCTTCGCTTGAGCCGCCTGACGAGATCAACGCCACACAGCCGTCGGCATCCGCCTCGAACACTTCGCTCGCGCTGGCGCTGCGACTGCTGCAACTCCCCACGCCGTCCGGCTCGTACTCATACACGTTCTCCTCGCCATTCGTATCCGCAGAGACCAGCGTGTCGGGACTATCGAAGAACAGACGACCGTCATTCGACAGATAACGCGACTGGTAAAGAGCTTCATGTATTGCTATGGGCGTCCAACCGGGCACGCTGCCGGCCAGCCAATGCCCCGTCCACGCCCCAAGATGGTCGACCAGCAACGGGCGCGCGTTTCCGTCCACCCCCGGATCGAACACCCCAACCGGCCGAGCGCCAGTCGGATCACACGACGCGCATACAGCAGGCCCATGCATCGCATGATAGACATACACCTCCTCATCCGGCACCCCACTGCTCGCATCACTGTTGTCGTAACCCGTGAGACCTCTATCCGACATGAAGGCAAGGTATTCGCCGTTCGGCGAAACGCGCGACGTGGCGGCACCCAGATAGCCTAGGTCCCCGCCCGCCGGATGCCCCCAATCAGCTTCGTCTTCATTCGAGAGCACAGCAACAAGCACGGGACGTTCCCATCCGCTGCCGTTGTAGTGGACCATATAGAGGTTACACAAACCGCTCTTTCCGCCTTCCGTGCAGTTCCCTGTGACGGCGTGTTTGGTGAGGGCGCCGTTGGCGACGAAATAGACGTACGCACCGTCTTCGCTCGTTCCCAGAACCAGGCCCTGCACCGCGGCGCTTTCACTGCCGTTTTCGTCCGCCGTCAGATCGGTCAGCGTTCCCGATAGAGGACCACCACCGTCGTTGACTTCGAACACGTAGAGGTCCGGCCGGTCTTTTTCGGCGTGAGAGTTCGGCGTCAATCGACGCTCATCGGTGAAAAACACCTTTGAGCCATTGTTGCTGGCACCCTGAAAGATCGGCTTGTCTGCTTCCCCAGGCATGGATGTAACGCCAGCCTGGGGAGCATCCAGTTGAACGGTTTCCCCCTTGGTCATGTCACGCAGATATAGATGCCGTTCGGAGCCCACACCCGCTTCCCAGACAATCCGCGATCCGTCATCTGATATCGCGTTCCTGACGAGCCTGCCGAGGTAACCCAGCGACGCTTCCTCACCCTCTGCCGTCGTCGGTACGGCGTTCGGCGACGGCAGGATGCTCACAAGCTGAAGCTGTTCATCAGGATGGACAGCTTCAGCTTTCCACTCATAGAGGCTACGCTGATCTTCCGTGTCCTTTACCGCTTCGGCCGTCAAAGCTTCCGGAGAACTCAGCACAACATGACTGAGATCGGCAGTAGCTCCGGCGAATTGGAGCCCGAGCCGATCTTCCGGGGTTGGGCCAAAGACAGCGCCGGGTCGCACGTTGAGCTTCGTCACCAGCGGTAGGAAGCACGTTCCAGGACTCGAAGCGCATGTGGCATCGTTGCGTACATAGACGGTCTTTTCTGCTCCTTCTTCCAAAGGCGGCAACGGCGTTTCCCCTTCGGGGTCGACGAGCCCTTGGGAAAGGTCGTCGGAAAAGAACAAATACTCGGTCTCGGATCCCGTCTGAAACATGGAGACCGCATTGTGGGGAGTCGCGATGTCCCGTGATTCCCAGCCCCCCGAGCTTCGCCGGGTGGAGAAGATCTGCGAATATTCAATCGCCGTATTGCCTGCCGGACTACCTTCTACCGGGCCGACCGAGATATAAGTGAGGGCACTGCCATCGACAGCGGCCTGTATGAGGCCGCCCTGGTTGGTTGATGGTTCGATCTCGGCACCCCGCTTGTTCTGCGGTGAAACCATTTCCCACATACGACCGTCGGGCAGGGCGAACCCCCCGCCCATATCACGCGTCGTAAAGGAGCGCGCTTCGCCGGCAAACACTTCTTTTGCATGATTTTGAATCACGACACGATAGCTATAAGCGGTGTCAGGGCTTAGACCTTGGAGGTGGGTCGAGACGCCGACGGCGGACACGCTGGCCGATACTTCCCCTACAGAAGAGTATTGGCCAGCACCATATTCAAAGCGATACGTGACGCCCGATTCGCCTTCCGAGTCGATCTCGGCACGAAGGGTCGCGCTGGTGGACGAGACGTTGACCACCGACTCTTCCGTGATCTGCGGCGTCGCAGCGAACACTGGGCCAGCCGATACCAGCACACCGACCAACACCGACAGCCCGATGCAGATCGAGTTACGCAGCGCTACGTGAACGCCGCGTCTGACTGGTGGCCGTGGCGACAACCATATGTAGTGCCCCCTCCATGTCTTCCCCATTTGCCGCCTTCCCTCTCCTCGTCGTAGGATGGGTGCGCGGCACCCTTCAGGCCCGCGCACCCATCTAGCTGTTACTGCATGGAGTCTAATTACTTAGACATTTTTTCAGGCTCTGAATTCAACTGCTTCTTCGAATGTTACTGTCCCCACAGCTTCCTCGCCAGACTGGGTTTTAGCGAATTTTTTGAGCCCTGATCCTTCTGTTTCCAGAGTGGTGGTTTCTATTACTTTTGCTTCAGTTTCGAATTCTTTGAATTCCTGCACGCCTTTTTTCTGTTTAGCTTCGATTTTTAATTCTGTGTGTGCTTTTTCGATTTCACCCGCTTCCGCAAGGAAACCGCCATTGACCTTAAGGGTCTGAAGAGCACTGCAGATGAGAACGATCTGGCGTGGTGTGGGTGTTAAGGGTAAGATCGTGAATAAGAATAATACGAGTCTTCTAGAATGTGGTGACCATCTAGGTCTAATCGAAAGCACGCTTCTGATTCTGCCTTCTTTAGAGCCTGTTTCTTCGCTGTTGCATTTAATGCCGGACGAAGAGCATCCGGTAAACGTCGTCGTCGCTTCAGATTCTGTGGGACTTTTGACTTCCCCTTCCACTGCCAAGGAGGTACATTCTATAGTCCCTTGCCCTACTGTTTCCAGAACGTATTTTCCCGACGTTGCTGCCTCTTTAAATTTCTTTTTGGTGAGTTCTGACCCACCTGCTCTTCTCAATTCCGGTTCTTCCGCAGCCGAGGCCGTCGCCACCGCAACCGCGTTCACCAAGAACACGGCCACGAAGCACAGCCCCATGATCTTTAGGTACTTCATTCCGTACTGCTCCTTTTATTTAGGTTGGTGACCAACGCCATGGCGCCCGTCTTCAAACGCAAGACGCCCCAGTGCCGGCCTATCTGTTCATTTAGGTGCTGCTTGTCAGCTTCCTCTCCTCCAAGCCGCATAGCTAATCCCGCTCCGTGGCCCGATTCGAGGTTGCGCAATCACCCTACCAGATCAGGTTGCCCGCTGTCAATGACCTTGGAGGGGGTTGTTTCTGACTTCTCGGGCTTTGCCGAACAGCAGAAAAATGTTTCCGATTGGCGCGGGTTCTGATCACCGCTCGCAGGCTGCGATCGGTGAGCAGCGCCGCATGCCGGGATTCTCGACGGCCCTCCCTCAGTCATGGCGGCCGTGCGAAAGCGTCCGTTTTCAAGGCCGAGGTGCCACCGCGACACGCCCGCTCTATCGCTCCCGCCGACCCCACGAACATCCGCCCACCAGGCCAGTTTCGGTATCATGACCATGCCTGGCTGGCCGCCTGGCCAGCACGGGTTGGTGACCGGCGCCGGGGTGCTCGTCTTCAAACGCCAAGACGCCTCGGCGCCGGCCTATTGCCCGCGAGCAGCGCCAGCGTGTACCACCCGGACGCGCCCCCGTCAAGGCTCCGGCCCCAGGGGCGCCTACCTCCCCACTGCCTCCCGCAGAACATCCACCACGCACCGGACCTGCCACTCCTCCATCCCGACGAAGAACGGCAGCGCCAGCGAGCGCGCAGCGACGTCCTCCGCGACCGGAAAGTCGCCCTCCTTGTAGCCATACCGCTCCCGATAGTGGGGCATCAGGTGGATCGCCGGCAGGTAGGGCTTGCTCTGGATGCCTTCCGCCGCCAACTCGCGGATCACCGCGTCGCGGTCGGCCGTGCGTGGCAACTGCACCACGTAGACAAACCAGCCGCGGCGGTTGCCTTCCATGTCGGGGCACGGCGGCTGCACCCCGCGCACGTGCACCAACGCCTCACGGTACTGGTGGGCCAGGCGCACACGGGCGGCCAGCAGCTCGTCCAGGCGCTCCAGCTGCGCCACACCGAGGGCGCACGCGATCTCCGAGAGGCGGTAGTTGAAGCCGAGCCGGTCATGTGCCAGCCAGCCCATGTCGGGGGCGCGGCCCTGGTTGCGCTCGGAGTCGATCCGCGCCTTCATCGCCGGGTCCTCGCCCAGCGCAATCATGCCGCCCTCGCCGGTGGTCATCTGCTTGTTGGCGTAGAAGCCGAACACCGCCGGGTTACCACGGCCGCCCACCGGGCGGCCGTCGGCGTGGCGGGCGCCCAGCGCCTCGCACGCATCCTCCACGATCGCCAGCCCGTGGCGGGCAGCGAGCGCCTCGAACGCGCCCATCTCCGCCGGGTAGCCGAAGATGTGCACCGGGAGGATCGCCTTCGTGCGCTCGGTGATCGCGGCCTCGGTCTGCTCGGGGTCGAGGTTGAGCGTCACCGGGTCGATGTCGGCAAACACCGGGCGGGCGCCCTCATACAGCGCCGCGTTGGCCGACGCCACGAACGAGAAAGGGCTCGTGATCACCTCGTCGCCCGCCCCCACGCCCACGGCGCGCAGGGCCAGGTGCAGGCCGGCGGTGCCGCTCGACACCGCGCACGCCAGCGGGGCGCCCACCCGCGCGGCGAACGCCTGCTCGAACTGCGCCAGCTTCGGGCCGAGGGAGAGCTGGCCGGAGCGCAGCACCTCCACCACCGCGCGCTCCTCCGCCTCGCCCAGGGTCGGGCGCGCCAGCGGGATCGGCTCCTCCTCGACTTCCGGCCGCGCCAGGATGGGCTCCAGCTCGCTCACGTCGGGTGCGCCACCGGTTGCATGCCCGACTCAAGCGAATCCACCAGCGCGTCCCAGGAGGCCGCGATCAGGTTCTCCGACACCCCGATCGCGCCCCACACGCGCTGGCCGTCCGATGCGTCGATCAGCACGCGGGTCACCGCGCCGGTGCCCTTGTGCTCGTCGAGGATCCGCACCTTGTAGTTGACCAGCTCGATGTCGCACAGGTGCGGGTGGATCTCGCCGATCGCCGCGCGCAGCGCGCTGTCCAAAGCGTTCACGGGGCCGTTGCCCTCAGCCGTGCGGATGTAGCGACGGCCACGGGAGGCGGCCGTGTCGGGCCCATCGGGGTCGGGAATCCAGATCTTGATCGTCGCCTCGGTCTCCACCGCGCCATTTGCTCTCTGCTCGACCGTTACCCGCCACGACTCCAATTGGAACAACGGCTCGTAAGATCCGGCCTCGCGGCGCATCAACAGCTCGAACGAGCCGTCGGCCGCCTCGAACTGAAAGCCGCGGTGCTCGAGCTCCTTGACTCGCTCGGCCGTGCGCAGCGCCGCCTCCCCATCCAGCTCGATCCCCGCCTCGTGCGCCTTCTCCAGCACGGTCGCGCGGCCGGCCAGCTCGCTCACCAGCACCTCGCGGTCGTTGCCCACCAACGCCGGGTCCACGTGCTCGAAGGTCTGCGCGTCGGCGCTCACGCCCGCCGCGTGCATCCCCGCCTTGTGCGCAAACGCGTGCTTGCCCACGTACGGCTGCGCCGGGTCGGGGGTGCGGTTGAGCAGCTCGTCGAGGAAGTGCGCCGTCGCGGTGAGGCGCGCCAGACGCTCGGGCGCGAGGATCTCGTAGCCGAGCTTCAGCTGCAAGTCGGCAACGATCGTCACCAGATTCGCGTTGCCGGTGCGCTCGCCGATCCCGTTGATCGTGCCCTGCACCTGGGTGGCCCCCGCCTGCACGGCGGTCAGCGTGTTGGCCACCGCGCAGCCGGAGTCGTCGTGGGTGTGGATGCCCAGCGCAACCTCCGGCACCTCCGCGTGCACCGCCGCCACCACCTCGTGCACGCGCAGCGGCAGCGAGCCGCCGTTGGTGTCGCACAGCACCACCCGCTCCGCGCCGGCCCGGGCAGCGACGCGCACACATTCCACGGCGTAGGCGGCGTCGAGCGCGTACCCGTCGAAGAAGTGCTCGGCGTCCAGCAGCACGCGCTTGCCGGCGGTGCCCACCAGAAAACCCACCGACCCTTCGATCATCTCCAGGTTTTCCATGGGTGACACGCGCAGCACCTTCTCCACGTGCAGCGGCGAGGCCTTGCCGACGAGCGTGCACACCGGCGCGAAGCACTCCGCCAGCACCCTCAGCCCCTCGTCCTCGATGGCCGCCACACCTCGCCGGCGGGTCATGCCGAACGCGACGATCTGCGCGTGCTGCAGCGGCTCGTGCTCCAATCGCTCGAACAGCGCCCGCTCCTTCGGATTGGACGCCGGGAAGCCGGCCTCGATCAGGTCGACTCCCAGCTCGTCCAGCGCATGCACGACGCGCAGCTTCTCCTCCGCGGTGAGCGTCAGCCCGCCACCGCCCATGCCGTCGCGCAGGGTGGCGTCGTACAGCTCGATCCGCGTCATCGCTCAGCCGCTCGCGACGGGGGTCTCCCCCGCAGGCGTCTCCAAAGCCACCGGGCGCACCACGTCAAGCCACTCCCGGTAGCGCTCGGAGCGGCCGTGGATCGCGTCGTCGAAGGCGGCCTGCAGCACGCGCGTGATCTCGCCGGGGCGGCCCGTGCCGATCGCGTGATCGTCGAGCTCGCGCACCGGCACGATCTCCGCGGCCGTGCCGGACAGAAAGACCTCCTCGGCGAGGTACATCTCCGCGCGCGCCACGTTGCGCTCGACCACGGTGTAACCGAGGTCCTGGGCGATCTGGATGATCGAGCGGCGGGTGATGCCGTCGAGGATCGAGTTGTGCTGGCCGGGGGTGGCGATCTCGCCCTCGCGCACCACATACACGTTCTCGCCGGTGCCCTCGCACACGTGGCCGTGTTCGTCGAGCAAGATCGCCTCTTCGTAGCCACACTTGGTCGCCTCGATCTTGGCCAGCACGCTGTTGAGGTACTGGCCGGAGGCCTTCGCGTGCGGGATCAGCGAGCGCGGGCTGATCCGCTCCCACGAGGAGACCTTGGCGCGCACGCCGTTGCGCATCCCCTCCTCGCCGAGATACGTTCCCCACTCCCAGCAGGCGATCGCCACATCCACCGGGGCGTCCAGCGGGTTGAGGCCCATCGAGCCGTAACCGCGGTAGACGATCGGGCGGATGTAGCAGGAGGAGAGGCCGTTGCGGGCGACCAGCTCGAGCGTGGCCGCGCGCAACTCCTCCACGGAGAAGGGGATCTGCATGTAGTACAGCTCGGCCGAGCGCAACAGCCGCTCCACGTGCTCGGCGTTGCGGAACACCGCCGGGCCGAGCTCGGTCTCGTAGCAGCGCACGCCCTCGAACACGCCCGTGCCGTAGTGCAGCCCGTGCGTCAGCACGTGGACCTTGGCGTCCTCCCAGGCGACGAACTCTCCATTCATCCAGATGAGGTCGGTGGGGTCCACGGTCTGCTCCTGTTCGTTGTCGCAGGTTCTGCTCTTCAGAGCCTCAGAGGTAGTAAAGCACCGCCCGCGTCGCATCGGCCGTGCTCGCCGCCCCTCCCAGGTCGGGAGTGCGCACGCCGTCGTCGAGCGCGCGTTCCACCGCCGATTCTACCTCCAGCGCCTCCTCCTCCATGTCGAGGCTGTTGCGCAACATCAACGCCGCAGACAAGAACATGGCCATCGGGTTGGCGATCCCCTCGCCGGCGATGTCGGGCGCCGAGCCGTGCACCGGCTCGTACAGCCCCGGCGCGCGGGGCTCGCGGTCGCCGAGCGACGCGCTCGGCAGCATCCCGATCGAGCCCGTCAGCATCGCCGCCTCGTCGGAGAGGATGTCGCCGAACATGTTCTCGGTGAGCAGCACGTCGAAGTGGCGGGGGTTGGCGATCAGCTGCATCGCGGCGTTGTCCACCAGCATGTGCTCCAGCTCCACGTGCGGGTATTCGCGGTCCTGCACGCCGCTCACCACCTCGCGCCACAGGCGCGAGGTTTCCAGCACGTTGGCCTTGTCGACGCTCGTCACCTTCGCGTGCGCCGCGTTGAACGCCGTGCGCGCCACCCGCTCGATCTCCTTGACGGAATACGCACATAAATCGCTGGCGCCGTTCTCGTCGCGCGTCTTATCGCCGAAGTAGATGCCGCCCGTCAGCTCGCGCACAACCAGCAAATCGACGTCTTCGATTCGCTCGCGGCGCAGCGGCGAGGATTCGTACAGCGCCCGCAGCGGGCGCACCGGGCGCACGTTGGCATACAGCTCCAGGCCCCGGCGCAGTTCCAACAGGCCCCGCTCCGGGCGCGGGCGGGCGGGGTCGGTGCTGTCCCACTTCGGGCCGCCCACCGCGCCCAGCAGCACCGCGTCCGAGCGCCCGCACGCGGCCAGCGTCTCGGGCGTCAACGGCACGCCGTGGGCGTCGATCGAGGCGCCGCCGACCGGGCGCTCCTCGAGCTCGAACTCGCCCACCGCGTTCAGCACCTGGCGCGTGGCCGCCATGATCTCCGGCCCGATCCCATCGCCGGGCAACAGCACGATGTGGTGGCTCATCGCGCCGCCGCCTCATACGCCGCGATCAGGGGCTCCTGGGTGAGCGTCACGGCGATGTCGTCGAGGCCGTCGAGCAGGCGGTGGCGGATCTCGGGGTCGATTTCGAAGCCGACCGTCACGACTTCGCCCTCGAGGCCGGGGTAACGGACCTCCTGTGCGCGCAGGTCCACCTGGCACTCCCCCGCGCTTTGGGCGATCGCTTCGCAGTGGGCCTCGTCAATCACCACCGGCAGCAGGCCGATCTTCGTGCAGTTGGAGTAGAAGATGTCGGCGAACGACGGCGCCACGATCGCGTGAAAGCCATAGTCCTGCAAGCCCCACGGCGCGTGCTCGCGCGAGGAGCCGCAGCCGAAGTTCTCGCCGGTGACGAGGATCGGGTTGGCCGGCAGCTCCCACCCGGGCTCCTTGGCCCAGTCGTAGAAGAGGTACTGCCCGAAGCCCGAGCGCTCCACCCGCTTGAGGAACTGCTTGGGCATGATCTGGTCGGTGTCAACGTTGGCGCGGTCCAGCACGCTCACCGCGCCGGAGATCGTCTCTATCGGTTCCACTTCATCCCTCCCAGGGGGGTCGAGGAGCAAGCAAGACAAGGACGCAGGGAGCGTGGCGTGCTACGCACGCGAGCGACTGAGGACGCAGTATTGCGTAGCTCATCGACCCCCCTAGTTCCAATTCCTGATGTCGGTGAAACGTCCCTCGATTGCCGCGGCGGCGGCCATCTGCGGAGAGACGAGGTGCGTGCGCCCACCGCGGCCCTGGCGCCCCTCGAAGTTGCGATTGGAGGTCGACGCGCAGCGCTCGCCCGGCGCGAGCGTGTCGGGGTTCATCCCCAAGCACATCGAGCAGCCCGCCACGCGCCAGTCGAAGCCGGCGTCGCGGAAGACACGGTCGAGGCCCTCCTGCTCGGCCTGCGCCTTCACCTGCTGGGAGCCCGGCACCACCATCGCGTTCACGCTCGAGGCGACCCTGCGCCCGGCGACGACCTCGGCCGCCGCCCGCAGGTCGCCGATCCGCGAGTTGGTGCACGAGCCGATGAACACGCGATCCACCGCGATCTCCTCGATCGGCGTCCCCGGCTCCAGCGCCATGTAGTGAAGCGCCCGTTCGGCCGCCTCGCGCTCGACCCGCTCGGCGAACGCCGCGGGGTCGGGCACGCGCTCTGTTACCGGGACGACCATCGCCGGCGTCGTGCCCCACGTCACCTGGGGGGAGAGCGCGGAGGCATCGACCTTGATCTCGCGGTCGTAGGTCGAGCCCGGGTCGCTTTTCAGCTCGCTCCAGCGCGCGAACGCCTGCTCCAACTCGGCGCCCCGCGGCGCGCCCTGGCGCTCCCTTTCGGTGAACCATGCGAACGTGGTGTCGTCGGGCGCCACCATCCCGGCGCGCCCGCCGCCCTCGATCGTCATGTTGCAGACCGTCATCCGACCCTCCATCGAGAGCGCCTGGATCGCCGGACCGACGTACTCGACCACGTGCCCGCCGGCGCCGCCCACGCCCATCTGGCCGATCGTGCCGAGGATCAGATCCTTGGCGGTGACGCCGAAGCCGAGCGCGCCCTCATAGCTGATGCGCATCGAGCGGGGACGGTGCTGCACCAGGCACTGCGTCGCCAGCACGTGCTCGACCTCGCTCGTGCCGATCCCGAACGCCAGCGCGCCGAACGCGCCGTGCGTGGCGGTGTGCGAGTCGCCGCACACGATCGTCATGCCCGGCTGGGTGACGCCCAGCTCGGGGCCGATCACGTGCACGATCCCCTGGCGGCGGTCGCCGAGCGAGTAGACGGGCACGCCGAACTCGGCGCAGTTGCGCTCCAGCGTCTGCACCTGCACACGCGAGAGCTCGTCCTTGATCGCGGCCGCGTCGGGAGTGCCGTCGGTGGGAGTGTTGTGGTCGGCGGTCGCCAGCGTGCGCTCCGGACGGCGCACCTCACGGCCCGCCAGTCGCAACCCGTCGAACGCCTGCGGGCTCGTCACCTCGTGCACCAGGTGCAGGTCGATGTACAGGAGGCCCGGCGTCACCTCGTGAGCCTCCCAGATCTTCTCGAAAAGTGTCATTGACATAATTGAGGTCCTCGGTCTGTCTATTAGCAGTATTCTTCCTTATCGCAGCCACCCTCGACGTATTGGCCGTCGGGGCACCGCGCGGGGACGGGCGGGCAGTCCCTCCCCCTCATCATCCTCCTCCTCCCCCTCCTTGTCCCCTTCACGGAGTGGTGGCCGGCAACCCCGGCGCATCCGGTGCCAGCGCCCGCGCCCGCGCGATCGACAGCGCCCGCACGTACGCCCGCGCCGCCGCCTCGATGATGTCCGTGGCGATCGCCTGGCCGGCGCCGGTGAAGCCGTCCAGTTCGACCACCACGGCGACCTCGCCGAGCGCGTCCTGGCCCTCGGTCACCGCGCCGATCTTGAAATCGCGCAGCTTCGGGCGCACACCCGTGGCCGCGTTGATCGCCGCCAGCGCCGCGTCGATCGGACCGTCGCCCGTGAACGAGCCTTCGGCCACCTCGCCGTCGGGCAGCTTTACCGCGACCGTCGCGTGCGGCGGGCGGCGCGAGGATGCCTGCACCTCGAACCACTCCAGGGTGTACCCGTCCGCGACGGCCTCGCCGCGCAGCTCGTCGGTCACCAGCGCCTCCAAATCCATCGCGGTGATCTGCTTCTTGCGGTCGGCCAGCTCCTTGAAGCGCTTGAACGCGATGTTGAGCGCCTGCCCGTCCACCTTGAAACCCAGCTCCTTCAGCGCCTCCATCAGCGCGTGGCGACCAGAATGCTTGCCCAGCACGATCGCGTTGCTCTGCAGCCCCACCGTGGTGGCGTCCATGATCTCGTACGTGGCACGCTCCTTCAGCACGCCGTCCTGGTGGATGCCGGCCTCGTGCGCGAACGCGTTGCGCCCCACGATCGCCTTATTGGGCTGCACCATGTACCCCGTCAGCCGCGACACCAGGCGACTGGTGCGGGCGATCTCGCGCGTCTCCACCCCCGTCCACAGCCCCAGCGCCGGGCGGCGGGTGCGCAGCAGCATCACGATCTCCTCCAGGGAGGCGTTGCCGGCGCGCTCGCCGATCCCGTTCACCGCGCACTCCACCTGGCGGCAGCCCGCTTCGATCCCCGCCAGCGAGTTGGCCACCGCCAGACCCAGGTCGTCGTGGCAGTGCACCGAGACGACCACGTCGCGCAGCGCCGGCACGAGGCGATACAGCTCCGTGAACATCGCCGCGTACTCGCGCGGCATCGTGTACCCCACCGTGTCGGGCACGTTGATCGTGGTGGCGCCCTCCTCCAGCGCGATCTGGATCACCTCGGCCATGTACTGCACGTCCGAGCGCGACCCGTCCTCGGGCGAGAACTCCACGTCGTCGGTGTGTTCGCGCGCCTGCGCCACGGCTGCCCGCACCTGCCCCTTCACGTCCTCACGCGTGGTTTGCAGCTTGCGCTCGATGTGGATGTCGCTGGTGGCGATGAACGTGTGAATCCGCGGGCGCTCGCTGTCGCGCACCGCCTCCCAGGCGGCGTCGATGTCCTGGCGGCTGGTGCGCGCCAGACCACAGATCACAGGGCCTTCCACCTCGCGCGCGATCGCCTGCACCGCCTCGAAGTCGCCCGGCGAGGTGATCGGGAAACCGGCCTCGATGATGTCCACCCCCAGCCGCGCCAGCTGCTGGGCGATCTCCAGCTTCTCCTGCGTGTTCAGCGAGATGCCCGGCGACTGCTCGCCGTCGCGCAGGGTCGTGTCGAACACCAGTACGCGGTTGGCGGGGTCGCCGCCGCGGTCGGCGGCTGGCCCGGGATCGGTGGCACCGCCGTGGTCTGCTCGTTCGGGTGTGTCCGTGCTCATGCCGTTCGTCTCCTTCTATTCGATCTCTCTTGTGCTTCCTCCTGGTGTTGGTATGCGGCTACGCGGCCGCCACGCACTATTCCCCCCGAGGGGGGAGGAGAAGGATCAGGCCAAGAGAGATCTGCGACGACATGTCTGCAGGGGAGGGTAGCAGCAAACGGCGGGGGGATTGGGCGGGCTGCTGGGCAAGGCGAGGCAGGGCAAGACAGGCAGGGCAGGCAAGGCGAGACAGGCAGGGCAGGCAAGGCGAGGCACGAGGCGAGGTAAGGCGGGGCAGGCAAGACAGGCAGGGCGAGACAGGCAAGGCGAGGCACGAGGCAAGGCAGGGCAAGACAGGCAAGGCGAGGCACGACGGGCAGGGCAGGGCGCGAGGCAAGACAGG
>Ga0210398_10001955_pt1 | contig 20541 bp, 20 predicted proteins | sample IncBWC4OmetaG_FD_161047 | JGI IMG/M metagenome (GOLD analysis project Ga0210398, IMG submission 161047) | Forest soil microbial communities from Barre Woods Harvard Forest LTER site, Petersham, Massachusetts, United States - Inc-BW-C-4-O | ecosystem: Environmental > Terrestrial > Soil >...
GAATAAGGTCGCGGATCGCAGACGGCTCGCGAGTCACCTCGCGGGCGCGGCCGCTCGCAACCTAGTTCTTCCGGCCGCGATCGGTCTCGGCAGCGCTTCGGATGGCCTCGTCGTGGTACCAAGCGCTAGCGCCGGATACCAGTTTCACGCCATAGGGCAATTGCACCGCCGGCGCCGGGCCATCGCCTTGCACCCGAAGTGCGAAGCGGCCGCGGGGCGGAAACGCGTAGATCTTCGCCGATCCGGAAATAGTTGTCGTCATTGTTCGGCTCCATCGCCGTGCGCGCAGCATCTACGCGCGTCGTGAATGAGTCTGCTGAGTCGTTCTTAATATAATGCTTTGCTCGTCATTTGTTCGAAGTGCCTCGTAGAAAATAAGCAATTGGCTACAATATGTGCATTCAAGCCTCGTTCATGTCTTTGCATAATTGATCGGCACCTCTCCACATCGGCGGATCTATCGCGATTTCTTCGCAGCGCACCAACCGGCGCGAACGAGGCCCATTTGGCACACAAAATGCTTGCAAACCGGCGGGAGGCGGCGGGTAGCCGCATATTCGGCTGCGCACGCTTCGATGCACGCTCACATCAGCCAAGAGAGACGGGTATGACAAAATATAAGCTCGAATACATATGGCTCGACGGTTACACGCCGACACCGAACCTGCGCGGTAAAACACAGATCAAGGAATTTTCCGCGTTCCCGACGCTCGAGCAGCTGCCGCTGTGGGGCTTCGACGGCTCCTCGACCATGCAGGCGGAAGGCCACAATTCGGACTGCATCCTGAAACCCGTCGCCGTCTATCCGGACGCGGCGCGGACCGATGGCGCGCTGGTGATGTGCGAAGTCATGCTACCCACCGGCGAGGCGCATCCGTCGAACAAGCGCGCCACCATTCTCGACGATCCCGGCGCCTGGTTCGGCTTCGAGCAGGAATATTTCTTCTACAAGGACGGACGGCCGCTCGGCTTTCCGGCGAGCGGCTATCCGGCGCCGCAAGGACCTTACTATACCGGCGTCGGCTACAAGAATGTCGGCGATATCGCCCGCAAGATGGTCGAGGAGCATCTCGATCTGTGTCTCGCAGCCGGCATCAACCACGAAGGCATCAATTCCGAAGTGGCGAAAGGTCAGTGGGAATTCCAGGTCTTCGGCAAGGGCTCGAAGACCGCTGCCGATCAGATGTGGATGGCCCGCTACCTGCTGCTGCGGTTGACCGAAAAATACGGCGTCGATATCGAGTTCCACTGCAAGCCGCTCGGCGACACCGATTGGAACGGCTCCGGCATGCATACGAACTTCTCGACGACCTATATGCGCGAAGTCGGCGGCAAGGAGTATTTCGAGGCGCTGATGAAGGCGTTCGACGGGGCGCGTGAGGATCACATCGCGGTTTATGGCCCTGACAACCACATGCGGCTCACTGGCAAGCATGAGACCGCGGCGATCACCGAATTCACCTACGGGATCGCCAACCGCGGCGCCTCGATCCGGGTGCCGCACAGCTTCGCCAACAACGGTTACAAAGGCTATCTCGAAGATCGCCGGCCGAATTCGCAAGGCGACCCGTACGCGATCACGTCGCAGATTCTCAAAACTATCGCGTCGGTACCGACCAGCGGCAAAGTCAGCGCCGCCGCTTAAGAGGACGCGACTTCAAGCAGCAGCGTGAGAGTTCGTATGAACTCTCACGCCCCGCACATCATGTATTGAATTCACATTCAAAGCGCGTTGGCGTCATTTCTCCAGCGGCGTTGCGCGCTATCGTCGCGTTCGGCATCGGCTTCATTCGAGCTTCGAGCTCGACGAGCCCATGCCGCGGGGGAGGTGATTGGCGTCCCTCCCCCGATTCCTGTCGCGTCGAACTCTGCTTTCGCACCGCCCCCGCGCCAACAACCATCGCGGCGCATGTCGGGACTTTGGCGACCTGAGCCCGCGCCTTAAGCTTTGACGTGCTTGCCGACGAATTTCACCATGTCGGCGAAGGCGCCGGCGATTTTCGACAGATCCGGGGAATGGCCCTTGTGGCGCTCCATTTCGATATAGACAAGCTCGATCTCGCCGCCGGCCTTGCGGTAGTTGGCGACAAAGCGCTGCGGCTCATTGCCAGGGAAGGTCGACTTGACGTCCTTATAGTCGTGCACATCGTCGCCGCGCGCCTGGAACCAGATCGCCGGCGGCAACTCCACCTTCTCGCCGCGCTCGAGCGCCAGCATCGGATTGCCCTCGGCCATGTTGTCCTCGTTGCGCCAGTAGGCGTCATGGCGCGGCACGATGCTCTTGCCCCATTCCTCGCCGCGCTCAATCGCCCGTTTGGCATGCCGGTAGCGTGACAGCGGGTTGATCACCGGCCATGACATCACCACACAGGGCACGCTGGCATCGACCTCGGGCGAACCCTGCGGCAGCGCAATCGCGGCGTAGCGCGAGTCGTGCGGCCGCATGGCGACCAGCATGGCGAGATGGCCGCCGCTCGACTGTCCCGACAGCGCGATCAATTCGGGCCGCGTTTTGAGATCGCGGGCGTGCGCCTTGGCCCAGCGCATCGCGTAATTGATGTCCTGCACGGAGGCCGGATAGGCCGCCTCGTTGCCGGAGCGGAAATCGAGTGCGATCGAGACAATGCCGTGCGACGCCATGAATTCGTGACGCAGATGTTCCGTGTTGCGGTCGCTCATGCACCAGGCGCCGCCATGAACCTCGACCAGAGCCGGGAACGGCCCCGCTCCCCGGGGCGTAAACACCCGTGCCAAGAGCGGTTTGTCGCCGTGCCGGAGATACTCGATCTCCTTGGTGTCATAGGCGGTGGTTTGGGCGTCCAATACTGCGGTGGTCATTGCGCTTCCTTCCTAGGTCTCGATCTTGGCCAGAACGGCCTGCATTTTTTCCAACACTTCGCGGGTCTTCTCGGCGTAGAACGCGTTCACGACCTCGCAAACAGCTTGCACGTCAGGATCGAGCGGATTGATCCCGGCCGCTTTGAGCCGGCCGTGCAAATCTTGCAGAACTTCGTCGCGTTCGAACATGGGGCCTCCAGGCCGGGCTAGGGTAGCCCGGATTGAGCTTTCGCGAAATCCGGGGTGGCGAACGTGAAGCTGCCGAATTCTACAGCCTCATCATGGGTCTTTTGCCCTTGGCGGCCTTTTCGCTTGGCACTTTGACCAGCGCCTCGCCGTCCAGCACCACTTCGCCATCCACCGCGCAGACGCAAGACAGCCGGGCCCGCGATCGGGCAGCGATCAGCTCTTTCACCGTCACCGTGACGACGACAGTATCGCCGATCTTCACCGGCGCACGGAAATTGAGCGTCTGCGAAATGTAAACCGCGCCCGGTCCGGGCAGCCGGGTCCCCAGCACCGCCGAGATCAGGCTTGCGGTATAGAGACCGTGGGCAATGCGCCTGCCGAAAGACGTGCGCGCGGCGAAATGCTCCGACAAGTGGATCGGATTGCGGTCGCCGGTGAGCTGGGCAAAGCCGACAACGTCCGACGACGCCACCGTTTTCCTCAACTTCTCGGTCATGCCGACCGAAAGGTCCTCGAAAAACAGCGTGCGCAGCGGCGGCAGATTCATCCCGGCATGTTACCAAAACATCGTTCAAGCGACGCGCGAAGCCGCCTGGACGCCGCCGGCTGCCGGCAAGATGACGTTTCGGGTCATGGCACCGAGCCCGAGAGCGCCGATCATCAGCAGTATGCACGAAATCCATAAGGCCCAATCATAAGAGCCCAGCCCAGAGACAACATAGCCGGTGACGATCGGGGCCAGCAGCCCGCACAGATTGCCGCTCAGGATCGTCAGTCCGATCGCCTTGCCGACATCGCTGGCGCGGTGCACGAGATCGGTCACCAGCGACAGGTTGAGCGAGATCATGGCGTTGACGCCGGACAGCGACAGCGCGAACAGCGCCAGGATCAACGTGGTATTGTCGGTGAACGGCACGAATACGATCACAGCGGACAACAGGGTGCAGGCGATGACCATCGCGCGCCGGCCGCCGGCCAACAGCGTATCGTTCTTCAACAGCCGGTCGCTCAGCAGGCCGATGGCAATACTGACCGGCACCGCAATCGCCCAAGGTATTGCGGTGTAAAGGCCGGTCTTCATGATGGTCAGGTGCTTGGTGTCCTGAAGATAGCTCGGCATCCAGAACAGCAGGAGGTAGAGGGTATAGATGCCGGACGCTTGGGCGATCATCGCGCCCCACTGCGATGGCGACCGCAACAGTTCCAACACCACGCCCGGACTGCCATGCATGCCGACTTCGTCGGGCGAGCCGGCAGAGCGCTCGGTCAGTATTTTCTTGCGTTCGTCGGGCGACAGCCAGCTCACTTTTTCCGGCCGGTCAAACCACAAGAGATTGCAGGCAAGCCAGACAAAGCCCAGGCCGCCAAGGACGACAAAGGCCGCGCGCCAACCCCAGGCGCTGGCAATCGCCGCCGTGATGACCGCACCGAGCGCGGGGCCGAGAAAGCTGCCGGCGCTCCAGAAGGCGTTGGCGACGCCGCGCTCCTGCGCCGGCATCCATTCGCGCACGATTCTTCCGCAGGACGGAATCGAGGTCGCTTCGCCCGCGCCCATCACCATGCGGGCGGCGATCAGGGTGGCAAAGCTCCACACCCCCGCGGTCGCCGCCATGGCCAGTGACCACAGCGCGATACCGATGGAGTTGATGTTGCGCGGTGAAAAGCGGTCGAGCAGGATGCCGATGGGAAGCAGGAATATCACATAGGTCCACAGAAAGGATGAGAACAAATAGCCCATCTCGACCGGCGAAAGCTTGAATTCGCCGCGCACCGACTGTGCCACGATGCCGAGCGCCGAGCGATCCATGTAATTGATCGTGACCAGCGCCAGCGTCAGGACATAGACCCAGCCGCGCCGGAAATGGCTGGTGGCGGCCGCAGCGGTCTGCACACTCATGGTCGTCTCCCCAGTATCATGATGTTTTTATTCGCGGCTGTCGGCGTTGGCACGCCGCGACGCGATTTGGCTGCGTGACCTGGCCTATTGCTTCGGCGGTGGCACGCCACCGGCCGCGGGCGGCGGTCCACCCGCCGCGCCCGACGTGGGGCCGCGAGGATCGTTCCGATTGGCCATGCAGTTCTTCAAGAACTTGGTGCGCTCCGCGCCTTGCAGTTTCTGGTCGTCGGCGCCGAACTTGCAAGTCGCCATTTTCTCCTTCGCCGTCACTGCCAATGATGGAGCGATCGGCAGCACGGCGATGAGCGCGGCGGTCAAGAAAAGAGTACGGGAGGCGTGGCTAAGCATGGCGTTTTCCCCTGACTGTCGGAGTGTATAGTAGCACCGAAAAGCGGGTGCGATACCATGGCGCAAATTGGCGCTATAAAGCGGCGGCATGACCTCCCCTCCCCGAATCAGCGACGCCCTCGCCCGGATCAAGCCGGGCCTCACCGGGTCTTCCACGATCGTGGTCGGACCCGAGCACACGGCGCCGTTCGTCGGATCCGGGCGGATCGCGGTCCTGGCGACGCCGGTAATGATCAACGTGATCGAGGCCGCGGCGCTGGCGGCAATCGAGCATCTCTTGCCGGCCGGCCACCAAAGCCTCGGCATTCATCTCGACGTCAGCCATACCGCCGCAACCCCGGTCGGCTTGCGGGTCACTGCGACTGCGGAGGTCGTACGCCTCGAAGGCCGCACGGTGACGTTCCGCGTCGAGGCCCGCGACGACTTCGAATCGATCGGCGGCGGCAGCCATCAGCGGGTGGTTGTCAGCGTGGCGCGTTTTGACGAACGGGTACAGCGCAAGCTGCGCGGCGCATCATAGCGGCGCGATCGGGTGAGCGCGGCGTTGCCTGGGGAAGGTCAGCGCCGCCCGGAAAACCAGCCAATCCCGAACAGCACGACGGCGGCAACGAGCGCGGCATAGGCGTGCAGGTGGTGAATATGCGTCGAGCCCGCGTCGTAGCCCGGCATGAAAGTCGGCAAGGAGCCGGCCGGAACCATGTAGTACATCACGGCGACGATCACGCAAATAACGGCAAGCAGATAGGCGATTATCTTCATCGATCGATTCTCCCCATTGCACGCGGCGCGCGAAGGCGCGCCATCGGCAGATCAATAAGGCTCCGTTAGCACGCCGCCGGCGGCTTTGGCGAGACGGGAAATAACTACACGCGCTGGCCGCTTGTGTTCGTCACCGCGGGCGGCGATGATCCCGGCAAAACAAGGGGGGATCATCATGGCCATCCGGCTTACCTGGCTTGCAGCGGCATTGGGCTTTATTGCGCTCGGCGCGTTCCCGGCCCGCGCACAATCGCTCGACGAGCTCTATGCCAAAGCCAAAAGCGAAGGCGCCTTCGTGCTCTACGTCGGCGGTCCGACCGCTCCGTGGGAGGCGATGGCGAAGGTGTTCAACGAACGCTATCCGGGCATCACCGTCTCGATCAGCGGCGGTTTCTCGAACGTGCTCGACAATAAAGTCGACGCGCAGATCGCCGCCGGCAAGCTCGAGGTCGACACCGCGATCTTGCAGACCATCGCCGATTACGTGCGCTGGAAAGCCGACGGCCATCTCATCGACTTCAAGCCTGTTGGCTTCGACAAGATCGACTCGCGCTTCAAGGATTCCGACGGCGCCTATTGGGCGACGATGGTCAACGCTGTCCCCTATATGTACAACACCGACAAGGTCGCCGCCGCCGACGTACCGAATTCGGCGCTCGATTTTCTAAAACCGCAATTTCAGGGAAAGATCGTCACCGCCTATCCGGCGGACGACGACGTCACGCTCTGGGTCTTCTATCACATCGTGCAAAAATACGGCTGGAGCTACATGGACAAATACATGGCCGCCAAGCCGAACTTCATCCAGGGTCATCTCGGCGAGCAGCGCAGCATCGGCTCGGGACAGAACCTAGTCACGTTCGATTCGATCTACAACATCACGAGCGTGCTCAAAAAGCAGGGCATGAAGGTCGACACGCATTTCCCGACGGTGGATGCGACGCCTTTCTGGCCGCTGTCGGGAGCGATCTTCAAGGGAGCCCCGCATCCGAACGCAGCCAAGCTGTTCCTGACCTGGCTTCTGGAGCCGGCGCAGCAGGTCGCGACCGAGACCTGGTCCGGACGCAGCGACGTGCCGCCACCGTCAGGTTACAAACCGATATTCTCGTACAAGGTCGTGACCGACTATAAGTCGTTTCTGGTCGATCAGAACAAAGTCACCGACCTTCGCAAGCGCTTCGAGAAATACAGCGGTCCGATCGTCAACTCCGGCGGCGTGCGCTAAGCCCACCCGCCGCAGTTTCGTTCATTCGGCAGCAATCGCAGTTGCCGGCGCGGCATGGGCCACCTCGCCGCTCGCCAGCGCGGCAAGAATCCGCTCGACCAGTGCCCGCGCGGAATCTGCGGACAGCTCGACCGCGACGCGATCACGCCCGCCCTCGCCCTCATTGGTGAAGTCGATGGCGAGCACGTGATCGAGCGTTGAGTGATAGGGATGATCGAAATAGACATTCGCGGTGTCGATCCGCATCCAGCCTTTACGGCCTTTGGCGCTGCCGATCAGCGCGGCTTTTTCGACGATGTAGGAGCACATGATCGTCCTCTCCGAATTCACTCGGCGGCAATGCTGGCGGCGGAGGTCGCCAGATAGCGATTGTAGAAGGCAAAAACTTTCTTCCAGCCGTCGAGCGCCTGGTCGGGCCGATAGGCGTCGCGGAACGTATTGAAGAAAGCGTGCCCGGCGCCGTCGTAGCGGTGAAACTCATAGTTCTTGCCGAGCTTCTTGAGCACGGCCTCAGTGCGGTTGACCTGGTCGGCGGTCGGGTTGGCGTCGTCGTTGCCGAAAATGCCGAGCAGCGGGCAGTTCAGCTTATCGGTGAGATCGATCGGCGCCACCGGACGCTTGTCGTTGAGCTGTTTCGGATCGTCGACGATGACATTGCCGCCCCAGCAATCGACCACCGCGTCGATACCCGGCAAGGTGCAGGCGGCGAGATAGGCATGGCGGCCGCCGGAGCAGAAACCGATCACGCCGATTTTGCCGTTGCTGTTCGACTGCGCGCGCAGATAGGCCATCGCACCTGCGGTGTCACCTAGGACCTGCGCATCGGCAACGCCACCGGCCGCGCGCACGCGCGCGCCGATGTCGTCGGGACTGTCGTTGCCCTCGCGAAAATAAAGATGATGCGAGATCGCCGCGTAGCCGTGATGGGCGAACTTGCGCACCACTTCCATGATCCATTCGTCCCACCCCGGCAAATGATGGATGACGACGACACCTGGAAATTTTCCGGCGCGAGTCGGCCGCGCGTAATAGGCATCGCCCTGATCGCCGTTGTGGCCGCGGAACTGCACAGAGTCCGCTTGCAGGCCCTGATAGAAGCTCATTTTCGCATTCTCCCTGTTCGGTAATTCAAGCCGGCCGCGATTTCGAGATCACTTATCGGCGGCTGCGGCACTTGGCGTCGAGTCCGGGCAACGGTGCAGCACAGCCTTATAGGTACCGTTGCTGTCGACGAATTCGACCGTGTTGTCCGGCTTGGGCGTGAACGTAATGTTGCCCATCAAGGGTCCACTCGGGAACTTGCACTCGACATGCTCGGCATAGCTGTCGCCGTCCTTTTTGCTATCCAGGATGCTGCAGACCCCGACATTGGACACGATTTCCTGAGCCGAAATCGTCACTTTGGCCGTGGCCGGATCGCTGCCGTCGCCCTTGCAGGCGACGTTCTGCGTGTAACTTCCCGCAAGCGGAAAATCGTCGGCCGCAAGGGCGACACGCGATAGACCAGTTGCAACGAACACCAGCGCGATGCATCCGGCAAGCGGATGATTGGTTTTGCACACGCGTGCCTCGACCGATTTGCTACTGCCCGGCGTTCGCCCGACACCGCAGCCGCCGCTGACCATCGCCAAAATGTAGCGAAAGTTGTGGGCTGAGCCAAACTTTTTTCCGCACGTGAATCGGATTTTTCCGCAATGCGCCCGTGCGTAATCCGGAAAATAAGACTTAGCTCTCCGGCCTTTGCTGGCTTTACTTGTGGCGGCGAAGCGCGACCGGAGAGATCAGCGTCTAGTGGCGGAACCCATCGCTGATCACACGGATACGGGAGCTCGACCAATTCTTAGGACTGTCTAGTCCCTGATCCGCGACGTCATCGCAATTGACGTCGCCCTTGTCGGTGAATTGACCGTTCTGATTGTCGAACTGCCATTGATGGCAAACATTGCCGGTTTCCGGCATGTAGAGGAGCGCGCCGGTATAGATATCGTCGCCTTTGGCGGCGCGGTAAGTACCCCCGGCCTGACGCTTGGTCACCGCCGCCAGATATTGATCGGTCGCGACCCCACCGAGCCCAAGCACGGCGGCGAGCGCGATCACGACGATAAATACCTGTTGCGCGCGGTTGTCCGCGCGCGCGTTGCCTTTCATAGAGCGAGCATATCGGGTCATCTTGCCGTGTTCCGACAACAGCATTCCGACAATACAGCAGGGCCCACTGCCCGGTACGCAGTCGACACCGATATGGCTAAGGAATCGATAAAGCTGCCGGCCGTGTAACGGAAGGAGTTGGCACGCAAAAAGACGGCGCCCGGTGGGCGCCGTCTGCAATCTATGTGCTGCGTTCAGTGCGCGGTAAGGCCGGAGGAATCCTCTTCGACCACCGGCTCAGGGACGTCAACGGGCTTTGCCGTCGACTCCTCCCAGACGATGGGCTCCGGCTTGCGCGTGAGCGCGCGCGCCAGCACCTCGTCCATGCGCGATACCGGAATGATATCGAGCCCGCTCTTGATGCTGTCGTTGATCTCGACAAGATCCTTGGCGTTCTCCTCCGGAATGAGCACGGTCTTGATGCCGCCGCGGTGCGCGGCGAGCAGCTTTTCCTTCAAGCCACCGATCGGCAGCACGCGGCCGCGCAACGTGATTTCTCCAGTCATGGCGACATCGCGGTGAACCGGGATGCCGGTCATCACCGAAACGATCGCGGTCACCATGGCGACACCCGCGGACGGACCGTCCTTCGGCGTCGCGCCTTCCGGCACGTGCACGTGGATATCGCGTTTGTCGAACCACGGCGGCTCGATGCCGAAGGCCACCGCCCGCATGCGGACGTAAGAGGCTGCCGCCGAGATCGATTCCTTCATGACGTCGCGCAGATTGCCGGTGACGGTCATCTTGCCCTTGCCGGGCATCATGGCCGATTCAATCGTCAGCAGCTCACCGCCGACGTCGGTCCAGGCCAGACCGGTGACGACGCCGACCTGATCCTCGTCCTCGACTTCGCCATAGCGGTACTTCGGCACGCCGAGATAGTCCGGCAGATTCTTGCCGGTGACGGCGACCGACGCCTGCTTCGAGATCGTGAGCTCCTTGACCGCCTTGCGGATCAGCGTCGACAGCTCGCGTTCGAGATTGCGCACGCCCGCTTCGCGGGTGTAGCGGCGAATGATCGTGAGCAACGCCTCGTCGTCGACCGACCATTCCTTGGGCTCGAGGCCGTGTTTGACGATCGCGTGCGGGATGAGGTGCTTGCGCGCGATCTCAACCTTCTCGTCCTCGGTATAGCCGGCGATGCGGATGATCTCCATGCGGTCCATCAGCGGCGGCGGAATGTTGAGCGTGTTCGCCGTGGTGATGAACATCACGTTGGAGAGATCGTAGTCGACCTCGAGATAATGATCGTTGAAGGCGTGGTTCTGTTCCGGATCCAGCACTTCGAGCAGTGCCGAAGACGGATCGCCGCGGAAATCGGCGCCCATCTTGTCGACCTCGTCGAGCAGGAACAGCGGATTCGAGGTCTTGGCCTTGCGCATCGACTGGATGACCTTGCCCGGCATCGAGCCGATATAGGTCCGCCGATGGCCGCGAATCTCGGCCTCGTCGCGCACGCCGCCGAGCGACACGCGCACGAATTCGCGCCCGGTCGCTTTCGCGATCGACTTGCCGAGCGAGGTCTTGCCGACGCCGGGCGGTCCCACCAGGCACAGGATCGGGCCGGTCAGCTTATTGGCGCGCTGCTGCACGGCCAGATACTCGACGATCCGCTCCTTGACCTTTTCCAGGCCAAAATGGTCGGCGTCGAGGATCTGCTCGGCGAGCGTGAGATCCTTCTTGATCTTCGACTTCTTATTCCATGGGATCGAGAGCAGCCAATCGAGATAATTGCGCACGACGGTGGCTTCCGCCGACATCGGCGACATCTGCCGCAGCTTCTTGATCTCGTGCTGGGCCTTCTCGCGCGCCTCTTTCGAGAGCTTGGTGCGCTTGATCTTCTCTTCGAGCTCGGCGAGTTCGTCCTTGCCGTCTTCGTCGCCCAGTTCCTTCTGGATCGCCTTCATCTGCTCGTTGAGATAATATTCGCGCTGCGTCTTCTCCATCTGACGCTTAACCCGCGTGCGGATACGCTTCTCCACCTGCAGCACGGAGATCTCGCTCTCCATCAGGCCGAGTACCTTCTCCAGCCGCTCGGTGACGACCGGCGTCTCCAGGATCAGCTGCTTGTCGGGAATCTTCACCGCGAGGTGCGAAGCAACCGTGTCGGCGAGCTTGGCATAGTCCTCGATCTGCTGGACCACGCCGACGACTTCCGGCGACACTTTCTTGTTGAGCTTCACATAGCCTTCGAATTCGTTGACGACCGAACGCGCCAGCGCCTCGGCCTCGACCTGATCGCCCGCCGAATCCGCGATCACCTCGGCTTCCGCCTCGAAATATTCCTCGCGATCGGTATAGCGCTTGACCTGGGCGCGCGCGGCGCCTTCCACCAGCACTTTCACCGTACCGTCGGGCAGCTTCAGCAGTTGCAGCACGCTGGCGAGCGTGCCGACGCCGAAAATAGAATCGGTTGCCGGATCGTCGTCGGAGGCGTTTTTCTGCGTGGCGAGGAGGATGAACGTGTCCGAACGCATCACCTCCTCGAGCGCCTTGATGGACTTCTCGCGGCCGACGAAGAGCGGAACGATCATATGCGGGAAAACAACTATGTCCCGCAGAGGGAGCACCGGATAGGCCCGGCTTTCACCGGCTGTCAGGAGCGGCTTCGGTTTGGCGGCGCTTGTCATGGCCCCTATTCCTTTTGTACGCACGTCCATCGAGACCCGCCGAATGCGCTGTGACGACGAACTGCGCACTATAGGTGGCGTCGCCCCGCGGGACTGTCAAGAAAGGCCGGTTTTTCGAGCAAATTTGCGCGCCGCGGAGGCGGAGAGAATGACCGCGCACCGAATCGCGAGTGCCGGATGTGCCCACCCGTCAGGCGCTCGCTCCGCCGGTCTCACCGGCGCGATCGGAGCGATCGGCATAGATGTAGAGCGGCCGCGCGCTGCCTTCGACGACCTCTCTCGAGATCACGACCTCCTCGACGCCTTCGAGGCTCGGCAGATCGAACATGGTGTCGAGCAGGATGCTCTCCATGATGGAACGCAGTCCGCGGGCGCCGGTCTTGCGGTCGATCGCCTTGCGCGCGATGGCCGAAAGCGCCTCGTCGGCAAGCGTGAGGTCCACCGTCTCCATCTCGAACATGCGCTGATATTGCTTGACCAGCGCGTTCTTCGGCTCGGTCAAAATGCGCTTGAGCGAGGGCTCGTCGAGATCTTCCAAGGTCGCGACCACCGGTAGCCGGCCGACGAATTCGGGGATGAGCCCGTATTTCAGCAAATCTTCCGGCTCGACCTCGCGGAAAATCTCGCCCTGCTTGCGATCCTCGGGCGCCGCCACCCGAGCGCCGAAACCGATCGAGGTGGAACGGCCGCGCGAGGAGATGATTTTTTCGAGGCCGGCGAAAGCGCCGCCGCAGACGAACAGGATATTCGTGGTGTCGACCTGGAGGAACTCCTGCTGCGGGTGCTTGCGGCCGCCCTGCGGCGGCACGCTGGCGATGGTGCCTTCCATGATCTTCAAGAGCGCTTGCTGCACGCCCTCGCCCGACACGTCGCGCGTGATCGACGGGTTGTCGGACTTGCGCGAAATCTTGTCGATCTCGTCGATATAGACGATGCCGCGCTGCGCGCGCTCGACATTATAGTCGGCCGACTGCAACAGCTTCAAAATGATGTTCTCGACGTCCTCGCCGACATAGCCGGCTTCCGTCAGCGTCGTGGCATCCGCCATCGTGAACGGCACGTCGAGAATGCGTGCCAGCGTCTGGGCGAGCAACGTCTTGCCGGAGCCGGTGGGGCCGATCAAAAGGATGTTCGACTTCGCCAGCTCGACATCGTTGTGCTTCGACTGATGATTGAGCCGCTTGTAGTGGTTGTGGACCGCGACGGAGAGCACCTTCTTGGCGTGATCCTGGCCGATCACGTAATCGTCGAGAACCTTGCGGATCTCCCGCGGCGTCGGAATGCCGTCACGCGATTTCACCAGCGAGGACTTGTTCTCCTCACGGATGATGTCCATGCACAGTTCGACGCATTCGTCGCAGATGAAGACGGTCGGCCCGGCAATGAGCTTGCGCACCTCGTGCTGGCTCTTGCCGCAGAACGAGCAATAGAGCGTGTTCTTCGAGTCGCCGCCGCCAACCTTGCTCATTCCATTCTCCGTCTTCGCCAGCGCAGCATCGCAACTCTATATACTAGACGAACCTGCGCTAATATTCCGTAGCATCACCACGTCCCGGCGCCGCCAGTTCCGCATCCTCAGCCGCCACCCTGCCAATAGTCGCCTCTATGACACAAGCGGACATGCTAACGGCGTGCCAATCAAGAATCCATTAACGATAACGCGACATTGCGCCAGTGTGTTTTCTGGATCACACGCCGAGAAAACGCTTGACCTAGGGAGCCTGACCCCGCTTTGGACCGATGAATCGGCCCCTTTTGTGGCGGGAGGGCGCACCCGGCTTAGCCTACCCCTTTGAGGACGGGCTCGGTTTTGAGGCCCGGTTCGTCCGGACGTTTCTCGATCACCTTATCGATGAGACCGAAATCCTTGGCCATTTCGGACGTCAGGAACATATCGCGTTCCAGCGCATCCTCGATCTTCTTGAGCGGCTGGCCGGTGTGCTTGACGTAGATTTCGTTCAGCCGGCGCTTGAGGTTCAGGATTTCCTGGGCATGCAACATGATGTCGGTCGCCTGGCCTTGGAACCCGCCGGACGGCTGGTGCACCATGATCCGAGCATTAGGCAGCGCAAAGCGCAGATCCTTGGCGCCCGCCGCAAGCAGCAGCGAGCCCATCGACGCCGCCTGCCCGGTGCACAGCGTCGACACCGGGGGACGAATGAATTGCATCGTGTCGTAAATCGCCAGGCCCGAGGTTACGACCCCGCCCGGCGAGTTGATGTACATCGAGATCTCTTTTTTCGGATTTTCCGCCTCGAGGAACAGAAGCTGGGCCACGATAAGCGAGGCCATGCCGTCTTCGATCGGACCGGTGATGAAGATGATCCGCTCCTTGAGCAGGCGCGAGTAGATATCATAGGCCCGTTCCCCGCGGTTGGTCTGTTCGACCACCATGGGAACGAGGTGCTGCATATAAATCTCTGACGGGTCGCGCATGGATCACCTGGAAGTGGACGCCTGAAACCGGGTCACCTGAATTTGGCTCACCGGGTCCGGCGCGCCGGGGATAGTTATAGTTACGAGCACTACCTGCGTTACGAGCACTATCTGCAGCCTAGTTTGGCTTGAGTCGGTCTGCTTGTCGAAGCCGCTCACCCACATCGCCCTACCGTTCGGGCAATGTGACGGGTTCGTCTAGGCCGTTACCGCAGATAAGCTCAGAAATTGCGCAGGCAAGGCGTAAAAACTAGCGGAAAGTAGCCTTATTCCTCGTCTTCCTTGAACAATTCTTCCCGCGATACCTGCTTGTCCGTTACCTCGACAAGTTCGAGCAGGAAATCGACCACCTTGTCCTCGAATATCGGCGCACGCAAAGCGGCGAGCGCCCCCGGGTTGTTGCGATAATAGTCCCAGACTCGCTGCTCCTGGCCGGGGACCATTCTGGCTTGCGCGACCACGGCTTGGCTCAACTGCTCGTCGGTCACTTTGATATTGTTTTTCTCGCCGATTTCCGCAAGCACCAGACCAAGCCGTACCCGCCGTTCGGCGATGGCGCGATAGTCAGCCCGAGCCTTCTCCTCGGTCGTTCCTTCGTCCGCGAAGGTGCGGCCTTGCTGCTTGAGGTCGTTTTCGATCGTCTGCCAGACGTTATTGAACTCCTCCTCCACCAGCGTCGGCGGCGGCTCGAACTTGTGCCCGGCGTCAAGCTGATCAAGCAGCGCGCGTTTGATTTTCTGGCGCGAGGCCGAGGTGTGCTCGCGCTCGATCCGCTCGCGCAGAGCGTCGCGCAACTTGGCGAGCGATTCCAGTCCGAGCGTCTTGGCGAAGGCCTCATCCAGCGTGATCTCGCCCGGCGCTTCCACCGACTTTGCCGTCACCGCGAAAGTAGCCTCCTTACCGGCGACGGTGGCAGCCGGGTAGCTCTCCGGAAACTTGACGTCGAAGGTGCGGCTCTCTCCGGCCTTCATGCCAGTGAGGTGATCCTCAAAGCCTGGAATGAATTGACCCGACCCAATCACGATGGGCACGTCGTCGCCGGAGCCGCCTTCGAAGGATTCGCCATTCATGGTGCCTTGAAACGACACCGTGACGCGGTCGCCCGTTTCCGCCCCCTCGCTCTTGGCGGCGAAAGGCCGGTTCTGCTCGCCAATCGTTTGCAGCGCTTGATCGATCTCGGCGTCGGTGACCGGCGCGGTCAGCCGGTCCACCTTGATGGCTTTGAAATCCGCCAGCGTGATCGGCGGCACGATCTCCATCTCGACGGTGTAAGCCAGGTCGGATTTGCCCTCGATCACCCCCTCGACCGCACCTTCTTCCGTTGGCAGCACCACTTTGGGCTCGGTGGCGAGCTTAAAGCCATGGTCGCTGACGATCTTGGTATTGGCCTCGCGGACCGCGGCCTCAATGACCTCGGCCATGGCGGACTTGCCATAAAGACGCTTGAGATGCGCCACAGGCACCTTGCCGGGCCTAAAGCCGCGCAGTTGCACGCGGCCCTTAAGGTCGTCGAGCCGTTCCTGGACTTTGGCTTCCAGGTCGGTTGCGGGCACGACAACGCGGTATTCCCGCTTGAGACCCGCGGCGGCAGTTTCAGTCACCTGCATCGGCACTACTCTTCAGCGGCGCGAGATAGCGCATCCCGGCCAAGTTTTTGAAAAACCGCCCAACTGGTGCGGGCGGAGGGGCTCGAACCCCCACGACTTTCGTCACGGGAACCTAAATCCCGCGCGTCTACCAATTCCGCCACGCCCGCGACGCGCAGGGCGGCCCGGTGGCGCGGCTTATATCATGCAAGGCGCGCCGGCTACTACAAAATTAGCCCGACTTCCGCAGCGATCAAATTCGCGATTCAACCGAGCAATGCCCGGTAAATGCGAGGCAGCATTTCCGGCAAATCCTCGGAAATCAGTCCGGGCCCGAACGCGCCGGCGGCCTCGCCATGGAGCCATACGGCGGCCGAAGCGGCCTCGAAGGCGGGCATGCGCTGGGCCAAAAGGGCAGTCGCTATTCCGGTGAGAACGTCGCCGGCACCGGCGGTGGCGAGGTAGGCTGGCGCGTTCGCGGCGATCGAGGCCCGGCCGTCGGCGGCCGCGACCACGGTGTCGGCACCCTTGAGCACGATGGTTGCGCCGGTAATCTCAGCCGCAAGGCGGGCTCGCTCCAGCTTGGAACCCACTTTCATTCGCGCGTCCAAGGCACCAAAATATCTGGAGAATTCCCCCTCGTGCGGCGTCAGGATCGTGGCCTTTCCGACCCGCGTTTTCAAAGCCTCGGCGAGCCGCTGGGGCGATTGCGCAAAGCTCGTCATTGCATCGGCATCGAGCACCACCGCGCGGTCGCCGGAAAGCGCGGCGAGGACAAGCTCGCAAGTCCCCTCGTTGACGCCTATCCCAGGGCCGATAGCCAGCGCATTCAGCCGGCGGTCGGCAAGAAAGGTCGCGAGCTCGGTGGCGCCGTCAACCGCTCGCACCATCACAGCCGTGTTTGCCGCTGCATTGACGGGAAGCGCCTCGCGCGGGCTGGCGATGGTCACCAAACCCGCCCCGGCGCGTAGTGCACCGCGCGCCGCAAGCCGTGCCGCCCCGGTCGACCAGGACGGCCCGGAAACAACCACCCCGTGGCCGCGGTCGTATTTGTGTCCGTCATGGCGAGGCACCGGAAAGCTTTCCCGCCACAGCGCCGGCACGTTCGCAAAAGTGCGGGGCGCAATGCGAGCGAGAACCGTTGCCGGAATTCCAATGTCGACGACGGAAACGGTACCGCAGTGAAGCCGGCCGGGCAGCAGCAGATGGCCGGGTTTTTTGCGGAAGAAAGTTACGGTGTGTACGGCCTTGACCGCGACGCCCATGATGGCGCCCGAAGAACCATTGATGCCGCTCGGCAGGTCGACAGACACCACCGGCGCGGCCAGCGCGTTCATGGCCTCGATCATGGTGCGCGCCAGCCCTTCAACGGGACGATCGAGCCCTGCGCCAAATAGGGCATCGACGATAATATCGGCGCGATCGAGTCCGCCTGGCTCCGCCGCGGCGATTGGCTTGCCCCAGCTCTTTGCCGCGAGTGCTGCATCGCCTTTGAGGCGGCCGGCCTCGCCGACCAGCATCACCTCCAGCCTGTAGCCCCGCGCGGCAAGGAGTCGCGCCGCGACAATGCCATCGCCGCCGTTATTGCCGGGTCCGGCCACCACCGTCACGCTACTGGCGGGGCCTCTGCGCGCCGCGACCGCTTCGGCCACCGCCGCGCCAGCGTTTTCCATGAGCTCCATGCCGGCAACGCCGCCGGAGATTGTCAGCCGGTCGGCTTGCGCCATTTCAGTAGTGGTGAGGAGCTCGATCATTTCGGATGGCACCATAGCGAATGCGTCGTTTTGCGAATATCGGCGGTTCTGCCGTTCAACCTGCCCGATCGTTGACGTGATTATAGGCAGTGTGCCTATCTAATTGGCGAGAGCCTATTCCAAACTTGTGCAGCCATCACCCAACAGCACCATAACGCTTTGTTTTAACGGCGATTCCGAGGTGCCTGGGGCCTTGGCACGGGACCTGCTAACCAAGGCTCGGTTCCGAGGGTGATTTGCTCATCAAGGGGCCGGGAGAAGAGACGCGATGAAAAAAATCGAGGCGATCATCAAGCCATTCAAGCTCGATGAGGTGAAGGAGGCTCTCCAGGAAGTCGGTCTTCAAGGAATTACTGTCACCGAAGCCAAGGGTTTCGGTCGCCAGAAGGGGCATACGGAGCTCTATCGCGGCGCCGAATACGTCGTCGACTTTCTCCCTAAAGTGAAGATCGAGATTGTGCTCGGTGACGACATGGTTGAAAAAGCCATCGAGGCGATCCGTCGCGCCGCCCAGACCGGGCGGATCGGAGACGGAAAAATCTTTGTCTCAAATATCGAAGAAGCCATCCGGATCAGGACGGGGGAATCCGGGACAGACGCCATCTGAACTGCTGGTCCATCTGTTCACGCCGGCCGGCCGCGGGCAGATTTCAGTGCGACGCGAAATTCATAAGCACCACCACGAAAGGGTACGCCTACCATGACGACGCCAAAAAATGTCATGAAGTTGATCAAGGACAGCGACGTAAAGTACGCTGATTTCCGCTTCACCGATCCGCGCGGCAAGTGGCAGCACGTCACTTTCGACATCGGCATGATCGAGGAAGACACATTCGCCGAAGGCCAGATGTTCGACGGCTCATCGATCGCTGGATGGAAGGCGATCAATGAATCCGACATGTGCCTGATGCCGGACCCTGCCTCGGCCTGCATCGATCCGTTCTTTGCCGAAACCACGCTCGTCCTGGTCTGCGACGTGCTCGAGCCGACCACCGGCGAGCCCTACAACCGCGATCCACGCGGCATCGCCAAGCGCGCCGAGGGCATGGTCAAATCCATGAGCGTCGGCGACACGGTCTATTTCGGGCCGGAAGCCGAATTCTTCGTGTTCGACGACGTCAAATACAAGGCGGAACCCTACAACACCGGCTTTAAGCTCGACTCGGTGGAATTCCCGACCAATTCAGACACCGACTACGAGGGCGGCAATCTCGGCCACCGGGTGTGGACCAAGAAGGGCTATTTCCCGGTGCCGCCGCAGGACTCGGTGCAGGACATGCGCTCGGAAATGCTCGCCGCCATGGCGCGCATGAACGTCAAGGTGGAAAAGCACCACCACGAAGTCGCTTCCGCCCAGCACGAACTCGGCATGAAATTCTCGCCGCTGACGATGATGGCGGATCAGATGCAGATCTACAAATACTGCATCCAGCAGGTGGCGCAGGTTTACGGCAAGACCGCCACCTTCATGCCGAAGCCGATCTATGGCGACAACGGTTCGGGCATGCACTGCCATCAGTCGATCTGGAAAGGCGGCAAGCCGGTCTTCGCCGGCAACAAATATGCCGACCTGTCGGAGACCTGCCTGTCCTACATCGCCGGCATCATCAAGCACGCCAAGGCGATCAACGCCTTCACCAATCCGACGACGAATTCATACAAGCGCCTGGTGCCGGGCTTCGAGGCGCCGGTGCTGCTCGCCTATTCGGCACGCAACCGCTCGGCGTCGTGCCGCATCCCGTACACGACCAATCCCAAAGCCAAGCGCGTCGAGGTGCGTTTCCCCGATCCGCTCGCCAATCCCTATCTCGCTTTTGCGGCGATGCTGATGGCCGGGCTCGACGGCGTCAAGAACAAGCTCGATCCGGGCGAAGCCATCGACAAGGATCTCTACGATCTGCCGCCGAAGGAGCTGAAAAAGATCCCGACCGTTTGCGGGTCGCTCCGGCAGGCGCTCGAAGAGCTCAACAAGGACCGCACCTTCCTCAAAGCCGGCGGCGTGTTCGACGACGACTTCATCGACGCCTATGTCGATCTGAAGATGAGCGAAGTCATTCGCTTCGAGCACACCCCGCATCCGGTCGAGTTCGAAATGTATTACTCGTCGTAAGCGTCGGTATCCTCCCCGCATTGCCAGTCAGCGATGCAACCTTAAGGGCGCTTCGGCGCCCTTTTTCTTTTGCGACGCTGTAGAACGGCACGAGCGGCGCGATCGGGAACTGGTACGCCTATGCGCTGGGCCCGAATGACGCGCTCAACCAGATGAACGTCGCGTCGGGTACGCGCGCGACGCTGATCCCCGACGTCCAGGGCTCGTTTATCGGCGCGCTCGATGCCAGCTCGGGCACGCTGACCAAATACGGCTATCAGACCTACGGCGAGAGCGGCGCGACCGGCGGCAGCTTCCACTACACCGCCCAGCGAATCGATCCGGAGACCGACGGCCTCTATTACTACCGCGCCCGCATGTACGCGCCGGCGTGGGGGCGGTTCATGCGGGCCGACCCGATTGGGTATGCGGGCGGGAGCAATCTTTATCGTTACGTCAGGAATGATCCGCTCAACCTGAACGATCCCTATGGTTTTGCGCCTGACAGTCCCCAGCCGCAGGCTGGCGGCGCAGGCGGCAATGGGGCGCAGCCGCCCGATGTTGCTGCAGCTGCGGCCGCGGAGGAGCCTGAGGACGATTACGGCAACTACCTCCAGCTTGCCTCAATGGTGCAGGTGCAGT
>Ga0210398_10001956_pt1 | contig 20532 bp, 13 predicted proteins | sample IncBWC4OmetaG_FD_161047 | JGI IMG/M metagenome (GOLD analysis project Ga0210398, IMG submission 161047) | Forest soil microbial communities from Barre Woods Harvard Forest LTER site, Petersham, Massachusetts, United States - Inc-BW-C-4-O | ecosystem: Environmental > Terrestrial > Soil >...
TTGCACCAGCTTTGCCTGGTCGTAGGGGCGAAAGTTCTGCACTACCCCCTGCGACACGAGCAGCAGCGCATAGATCAGACATCCCGGCAGAAGCACCCATAACGAGGCGCGCGTCGCATCCACCCAGAAGTTGCCCAGCGACTTCGACTCCCGCCGCGAGATGCCCCGGATCAGGGCCACAGCCAGCGCAATCCCGGCTGCTGCGGAGAAGAAGTTATGGTAAGCCAGCGTGAGCATCTGCGTCAGATAGCTCATCGTCGTCTCCGGTACATACGACTGCCAATTTGTATTCGTCGTAAACGAAGCGGCAGTGTTCAACGCGAGATCAGGAGCCACGGCCGCTAGATGCTGCGGATTCAGCGGCAGTATGTATTGCAGCCGCTCGATCGCATACGTCACAAGCATCGTGACCAGGCTGAAGAGCAGCATCACCACCGCATACTCGGTCCAGACCATCTCGTGCTTCTCATCGATCCCCGTCAGCCGATAGATAAGCCGCTCGACAGGACGAAAGATACCATCTGCCCAGGTGCGTTCTCGTTCAAAGACGCGCGCCATATACACACCCAGCGGCTTTGCACAGAGCAGTACCAATCCAAAAAAGAAGAAAACTTGAAACCAGCCGTTCGCCGTCATGATTGAATACACTTCCTCTTAGAACTTTTCAGGGCGCAGCAATGCGTACACCAGATAAATGAGCAGACCAACCGTTACAAGACCAAGCGCCACCGTCTCAATCATCTTTGCGTCTCCTTCGTCCCCAGCCGGTCACACCCCATCGCGTATCCAATCGCAATCGCAAAAAACAGCACACTTGCTCCGATACACCCGATGTCCCACATGGTCTTGCCTCCGCCAAACGACTTCACCTCAAGGATGGGCCGCTGCATTTGATCGGTCCTCAAACCTGGGTCAGCCTTGGCGACCCCCGACCCGGAGGCGATCTTTCCTATTCAAGCAGCCCATCCATAAAGAATGCGTAGAAACCCCATAAAGAAGTCGTATGCGACCAAGGGGAAAAGGCTCCGCTTGCTCTGAGGTCCCTGATTTATCAATGAATCTCCGCTAGACTGGTTGCTGACTCCTATGCCACGAAAGACAGCTTCGATTCCGACGGCCGCCCGCCGCGTCAGCCTGAAGATGCTGGCCGAACATCTGGACCTGAGTCCGGCCACAGTCTCCTTCGTATTGAACAACGCGCCCGGCCGTTCGATTCCTACAGCAACGCGAGAAAGAGTCAAGGCCGCGGCAAAGAAGTTCGGCTATCAACCCAGCCTCATCGCGCGGTCGCTCCAGGGCCTGAAGACGCAGACCATCGGCATTCTGCTTCCCGAACTCGGCGAAGGCTATCACTCGCTGGTGGTTAGCGGCGCGGCGGAGGTCCTGATGCAGGAGGGATACTTCTTCTTCACAGCGCACCACCGGCACAGGAAGGACCTGATCGCCGAATATCCCCGGCTCTTGCAGGCACGCGGCGTTGACGGGATCATCGGCATCGACACTCAGTTCGAAGGGGCCATCTCCGCTCCCACTGTCTCGGTCTCCGGCCACGGCGTCCTCCCCGGTGTGACCAACGTAATTCTGGACCACCATCGGGCCGCGGAGCTCGCACTGGGCCACCTGTATCGGCTGGGGCATCGCAAGATCGCTTATATGCACGGTCAGCCCTTCAGCTCAGATTCGCAGACCCGATGGCAGTCGATCATGCAGGTAGCTCGCGCGCTCTCTCTTGATGTCCACAGTGAGCTGATTATCCAGTTGGACAAGGACCTCAACACACCAGAGCTCGGCTATCCCGGAATTCATCAACTCCTGCTTCGTCGCAAAGACTTCACAGCTGTCCTTTGCTTCAATGACATTTCCGCGATCGGCAGCATACGGGCCCTCCACGATGCTGGACTTAAGGTTCCGGCAGACGTATCTGTGCTCGGCTTCGACGACATTCAGGCGGCCTCCTACATCGTTCCCAGCCTGACGACCATTCGGCAGCCGCTGCAGCGCATGGGCGCTCTGGCCGCCACCTCCCTGCTCAGAAAGGTGGCCCACGAAAAGCTCCCCGACGTCATCAAGGTCGACCCGGAGTTGGTTATACGCGAATCGACCGCGCAAGCCCGTACCACGCCACGTCGGCCCACACCATAGCCCGCGCGATATCACAAAGCTTGTTGCCGTTATTCTTGTTCTTGTCTTTCTTGTTGTCATCCCCAAAGGGGATCTGCGGTTGCAGTTGTCGTTTGGTTCTCATCCGTTGCCGTAGCTGATGGTAAAAGACCTGCTTCATGAAAAGCCCTGTCCATCAAAGGGGGTGCGGGACGAAAATTATGTCAGCGAGACCGCGGAGCGTCGTAAACCTTTTCAATCAAGACTTTACCCGCCCCGCTATGAGCGGGGACAATTGCGTATGGGACAAAACTCGTGGGATTTTAAGAAAATTGGGAAGATTGTGGCATGGTTCGCCTGTACTTTTGGGGGCTTTGGCGGTTTTCTCCAATGGATTGGAATCAAGCCAAAGGATTTGGTGATGACTCAGTCGATACCAATCCCCGATGTTTTATGGCTCCTAAGGCAGAAACAGGGGGAGGGGGTACCCCAGGTGGCAGATAGATGCTGGGCAAACGTTCAATCCAATAGTTAAATCTTGTTGAATCTATCTGTTGGGCCGCAGTTGCTCCCGCAGCAGGTCGTCGACATCGCCGATCTTGTCGGCCAGCATATTCAACTTGTTCGATAACGCCTGGATCTCGGACTCCGCACGAAGGTTGACGTCGTAGTCCAACTCGCCACGCACACGGTCCTTCGTGTCCTGGCGGTTCTGGCTCATCATGATCACCGGGGCCTGGCTAGCGGCCAGCATCGACAAAAACAAATTCAACAGAATAAATGGATATGGATCCCACGCCCTGCCTTTCAACACAATATTTATCGAGGCGTAAATGAGCAGCACAATGCCGATCAGAATGATGAACGTCCACGACCCGCCAAACTGCGCAACTCTGTCGGCGATGCGGTCTCCAAAGCTCATCTTCTCTTCGATCACATCGTTCGAATTGCGGCTTGCCCGAAGTCGAACCAGCTGCTGCGACGCATGAAACTGACGGCTCACCACCGTAAGCATATCCATCCCTGCCATCGGCTTCTGCCTGATGAGAGTAGCAATATCGTCACGGCTCACTTCGAGACAGGTCGTCTCCTCCATCGCAAGCGCATTGGTTTGGTGTGGCGTATCTTCAAGCATCGACGCGAAGCCAAAGAACTCCCCATGGCGCGGTTCGTCCACCAGGACCTCCTGATGGTCCTGGTCCACCGTCGTCACCCGCACCGCACCCGACATCATCACATAAGCGTATTTCCCGGGTTCGCCGATCTTGTAGATACGCTGCCGAGGAGCAAATTTCTTGATTTCGACCTGCGCAGCCAGCACAGCCATTTCGTCGTCGTCGAGCAGCGCAAAGAGTGGGATCTGTCTCAGGTCTTCTGCGTTGCAGTTCATCGTTCACCTCATTTAGGGCATGAGCTATTGTGCACGGCGCATGCGCATTTGGCACCATCTCGTTCGTCCAGCAATATTAGAAAGCAGGGTCGCTTGAAAATGCGGCTTCGGAGGTGCTTAATCCGCAAGAGGGAGTCTCAAATCAGCTTTGCAACCAGCATGACCGTCCTCCCGATTTGCCAGTTGCACCGATCCCCGATGCGCCTGCGCGATCTGCTGCGCGAGCACGAGGCCGATTCCGGTACCACCTGGCTTGGTCGTGTAAAAAGGTACAAACAGATTGCCGGCATTGGTCAATCCAGGCCCATTATCGAGGACCGCGACGACCACCTCTGCCCCAACGATCTGCCATGAGATCTCCACAAGCGCTGGACACCTGCCGATCGTGTCTGGGCTCAACGCCGCGTCCGCCGCATTGCGCACCAGATTGATCAGCGCCTGTTCTATCTGGTCCGCATCGATCTGTAGCACCACATCTGCCTCCGCCGTCACCGTGACAGCGACGCGCCTCTCCAGTTGCGCAACTCGCTCCACCAGAGCGGCCAGCGCAACGGCCTTTAGCTTCGGCGCAGGCAGACCCATCAACTGCCGATACGCCTGCAGAAAACGGTTCAAAGACTCCGATCGGTTCTCGATCACCTCAAGTCCGCGCTCAAAGTCCGCCCTCTCACTTGAAACACCGCCCAAAGCTGACAACCGGCCCCGCAGGCTCCCCGCGATCGATTTGATCGGCGTCAAAGAATTATTGATCTCATGCCCCAGCACGCGAATCAGCCTCTCCCACGCAAGCCGCTCCTCCTCCCGCAAGGCGGCACTGACATCTGAAAGCACCAGCAGCGTATGCGGAACACCGCGCAGCCGGAAGCTCGTCCGTTTCACCACCCATCGCGCCGGCTGCTGTCCTCTGCCCAGCGAGATGACATCGTCGTCTTCGACATTCAGCAGCTGCTCCAACTTCAACCGCGCAGCAGTGTGGCCAATCGCCGTCTGTGCCCGCAACCCGAACGCACCTTCGCCTGCGGCGTTCAGCAATCTCAACCTGCCTTCAGGATCAAACGCCAGTACCGGCGATTGCATCGAAAGCATAACCCGTTCCACCAGCGCCATGGCTTCCAGCGCGCCCGAACGTTGTCCCTGCAGCACGGCCGCAAGCCTATTCACCTCGAGCGCAAGGTCTCCAACGGCGTCATTTCTCTGTCCTCCACGAGCACGGAAGGAATAGTCATCTTCACGCAACGCAGCCACCACATTCGCCAGCGTCTGCAGTGGTCGGATGATCTGTTCCATCAGGATTGAGACGGCGAACATCCACCCCAGCACCAATGCCAGCAGAACAAAGCACTGCTCCAACGGTTCAACCGAATACCGCCGTAACAGAAGCCAGCACAGCATTGCCATAGGCAGGCCCAGCAGATATAGGCCCAGCCGCAATCGCCTCTCAAAGCTCAACCGCCGTCCGGATCCACCCAGCGGCACGCGTTTTCGTCGCGGGCCTCCGCCCACTGTCGTTCCGTCCGGTTCTTCAGAGTCCATATTTTTCGATGCGACGATAGAGCGCTCCCCGACTCAATCCCAGCGCATCAGCTGCATGACTCACATTGCCATTTGCGCGCGCTAACGCTTTACGAATCAGAATCGCCTCCACCGCCTCCAGGCTCATCTCGTCCATGCTCTGCGCTGCGACCCGTTGCGCGTTCAACCCCAGGTTTGCTGGTTCGATTCGCTCTCCCCTCGCCATCAGGACGGCGCGTTCGATCGTGTGGTCCAGCTCTCGCACGTTGCCAGGCCATCCATAGTTCAGCAGCATCTGGAGCGCCGCGGGCTCCAGACCCTGGATTGGCCTGCGATAACGAGCAGCGTACCGCGCCAAAAAATGTGCCGCCAGCGCCGGAATGTCCTCGCGTCGCTCACGTAACGGAGGTAGATTGATCTCGACCGTGTTCAGACGGAACAACAGATCTTCGCGGAAGCGCCCCGCCGTGCATTCCGTTCGCAGGTCAGCGTTGGTCGCTGAAAGCATTCGCACATTTACCTTCTGGGTCTTTGAAGAGCCTACACGCTCCAGTTCGCCCGTCTCAAGTACGCGGAGCAACTTCGCTTGTTGTCGTATCGGGATATTCGCAATCTCATCCAGGAACAGGGTCCCGCCGCTCGCCAGTTCAAAGCGCCCAATGCGGTCAACATGTGCATCCGTAAAGGCCCCCCTCACATGTCCAAACAGTTCGCTCTCAAATGTCCCCTCCGGTAGTGCACCGGTATTCACAGCTACCAGTGTTCGCTCCGCCCGTGACGATAAGCGATGTAGCGCCTGCGCGACGACCTCTTTGCCGGTTCCATGCTCACCGGTGATCAACACATTCGCGTCCGAGGGCCCGACCCGCGCCATCGTCTCCAAAACTGTGCGCATCGATGCTGCAGAAGCAATAAAGTCCGGCGCGCCTGGGGCCCGCAAAATGCGGTTCTCCGCCTCCAGCCATTGTGTTCGTTTCTGGCTGCGGTGCAACTCCATCTGGGTCCGCAGGATACTCAGAAGCCGAGCGTTCTCCCACGGCTTCTGGATGAAGTCTCCCGCGCCGCGCCGCATCGCTTCTACCGCAAGGTCGATATTGCCCCATGCTGTCATCACCACCACGGGCAGTTGAGTGTCCATCTCCTTAATTCGCGCTACGAGGTCCAAACCCTCCTGACCTGAGGTTGTGTCGCGCGTGTAATTGAGATCAATCAGCACGCCATCGAAGCTCTCATGGGCCAATGCCTCCAGCACCAGTGCAGGCATTCGCACCATCTCCAACTGATAGCCTTCCGGCTTCAACAGCAGATGCAGCGCCTCCAGAATATGAGGCTGGTCATCCGCAATCAAAAGTTTGCACGGCGACTCCTTCTCTCCCACCGTCGGCGCGTCCTTCTCTATCCCTTCCATCAGCATACTGACCTGCTTCCATGACTACTGCCCACTTGGGGCTATGCCCGTCTTTGCAGATTCTATCGAAATCGCGTTCGCGTCCAGAGTAGACCCAACTGAACGATCCAACTCGATCTTCGCCTTCTCATACGCTGTCATCGCTGCAACCAGCATAGACTCCGCCACCGCCAGGTCGCGTTGCGCCGTCAAGGTCTGATAGTTCGACCCCGCGCCAAGCTCCTGCTCCTTCGCAGTAATCTCAAAGGTCTTCTGCGCAAGGTCCCGTCCTTTGCGGGCCGCAATGACCCGCGCTTCACTCTGCTCCAGAGCATACTGAGCGTTTCGCACCTCAATGCGAATCTGTTTCTTCAACTGCTGCAGCCGCAACTCTGATTGCCTTGTCTCCAGTTCAGCTCGGTACTGGTCTGACTTCGCCACGCGGTTTCGTATCGGGACATTGACCGTTACACCGACATAATAATCGGGAGCGCTATTGTTAAACGCCGTGCGCACTGCCCCAGCAAAGTTGGTCGGAGAGGTCGATGGCACGCCCGCCACAGGGTTCTCCAGCCCAGCCAGTCCTGTGCCACCATAGAATGCCGTCAGCGCCACTGCAGGCAGCAAAGCGTTCCGTGCCGCATCGCGGCTTAGACGACGGTTCTGAAGGTCGATGTCCGATTCACCCAACTCCAGTCGATCTCGCAGCGCCCGTGCAATCATGTCTTCTGTCGGCCCCTGCGGTGAAGTATCCAGCATAGAACTCTGATCGGTCGGCCTTACGGGCATCGCCTCTAGAATCGGATCGTCCAGATTTTTTGTCAGAGCATTTTTCATCAGCAGCTCTTGAAACTGAAGAGTCGACTTGGCGATTGTAAGGTCCTGCTCGCGATTGGCCTCCTCAGCCTCGTCCTTCATCACATCCATTGCCGGAATCGCCTGCAAAGCAAGCTGTTTGCGTCCGCTTTCCAGGCTCTGACGTGCAAATTCGAGCGACCGGCTTTTTACTCCCTCGTCTTCATAGGCAGCTACTAGGTCCCAATACATATTGGCAATCTGCGTCACCGTCGTTACCACCTGGAGTTTGAACGCCTCGTCTGAGATCCGTTGGTTGTTCTTTGCAATTCGCAGAAACCGCAGGTTGGGCCCAAGCCCAAACCCTGCCAGCAGTTGCTGCTGAAACGCGATGTGGTAATAGGAATTCAGGTTGGGGTTCAGATAATTGTTCGGGCTGTTCGATGTTCCGCGACTATTGTCGAAGACCGCCGAAAGCGACGTGCCGGTCGGAAACGCCTGGGAGTAAACAACGTCTCCTATCGTTGAATTTTGCTGCAGTTCTGGCACGCCATAGAGGATGATGTTCGACACTGGCTCAGTGAAGTGCTCGATACTGAACTGCCCGGAGATCAGTGGATCATAGGAAGAGACATTCGTTCCTGTACCCAATGTGGATGACACCAGCCCAGATGCACCCGAACCCGCACCACCCGCGCCACCCGAGGTCCCGCCTGCGCCCGCGCCGCTGGCGGCAGTGCCAAAGCCGCCCACTCCGCCGCCCGGTGTGTTCTGCACCACGCCCGTATTAACTCCGCGGAATGATCCGCCCGCTTGCGTGCGAAGCACGTCGGCCGCCGCAATCGGGAGATTGTACCGAGCGATCGCAATGTCCAAATTATTTTCCAGTGCCAATGCAATCGCGTCCTTCAGGCTAAGTTCGAGCACGCCATCCTTGATCAGCGCATCGATCCGCGGCGAGTTCGCGAGGTTAGGCTGCGGTACCAGCGAAGCCCGGTACGTGTTCAACGGGTTGTCTGAATGCGGTATGTCCAGACGCAACGCCGGCTGCACCGTTGCAGGAGGCGTCGGAGTTCCCACCGCCTGCTGCACCTGGGCCAATAAAGGCATCTCCATCCATACGACAATGCCGACACAACGAAGCAGAGAAAGACCCCTCTTCACGCCTTCACCCCCGCTGCAGCCTCTTCAAGCCCTGCCGTGTCCCGGTATAGCCAGCCGTCTCGAAGTTCAATCGTCCGCGTGCCATACGCCGCGTTCGTCTCCGAGTGCGTCACCTGTACCACCGTTGTCCCCTGTTCATTCAACGTCCGAAACAGCTCCATAATCTCCTTTGCCTGCTCCGAATGCAGGTTTCCTGTCGGCTCATCAGCCAGCAAAAGATCAGGCTTGTGAATTACTGCCCGCGCAATTCCCACCAGCTGTTGCTGGCCGCCGGAGAGCTGGCTCGGAAACAGGTCCTTCTTGCCAACGATGTTGAACCGATCCAGGGTGTCCGCCACAAGGGCCTGACGCTCCGACTTCGGAATGTCCTTGTACGAGAGCGGCAGATCGATGTTCTCCGCCACCGTAAGGTCGTCCAGCAGGTGGTAGCTCTGGAAGACCATACCGATCCGCCGTCGCGCAAGCTCCGCTCTCTGCTTGCGGTTCATCGCATGAACGGCGTGGTCTGCAAAATAGAACTCCCCCTTCCATTGGTCATCCAGCATCGCGAGCACATTCAGAAGGGAAGACTTACCCGCACCAGACGGCCCCATCACAGTCACAAATTCACCCTCACGTATCGTTAGATTGATACGCCGCAGCACCCACGTCTCCGTGTGGCCCGTTTTGTAGCTCCGCTCTAAATTCTTCAGTTCAATCATCGAACTACTCCGTCCTTAAGTCTCCCATCGGTTTAATTCGGGATGGCCGCCGCGCTCAGGTTCTCAAAACTCGCGTTGGTTACACCTCTGTTGTACGTCCGGTCGCGACTACTCCGTCCGTAAGGCCTTGACTGGGTCAGTGGAAGCCGCCCGTCGCGCCGGAATCCATCCAGCGGCAAACGCTGAGACAATCAGGGTCGCAATTGCCAGCGAAAGCACCTGTGCATCACGCCCCGCAACACTGTAAAGCTGCGACTGTACAAAGCGGACACACAGCAGGGCGACCGGCACGCCAATCGTCAGACCGATGACGGCCTGCAACATGGCCTCGCGCAATACCATCCCGACGACGCTGCCGCGATCCGCACCCATCGCCATGCGAATGCCGATCTCTGGGGTACGTCTCGCAACGGTGTATGCCGTCACACCGTACAACCCGACTGACGCCAAGACCAACGCCAGCACACCGAAGATCAACGTCAAACGCGCAATCAGGCGCTCCTGGTTGAACAGCCCGCTGACCTGTCCTGCGAACGTCTCGTAGCGGATCACAGTCAGGTTCGGATCGATGCTTGCCAGCGTCCTTCTCACCTGCGACTCCAGGCCTTGCACCGGACCTTTGGTCTGCAACATGATCGCTCCTGCATAAAGCGATCGAATGTCCGTGTTTGGCTCCGTATGCGCGACTTGAAGCAGAGGACGGAAGTACATCGCCCGCACAGGTCGCCGCACGTTGTTGTACTTCACATCAGAGACCACTCCCACAATCTCGAAGTCGCTCGAGCTCTTTACGCCCGATACACCAAAGTGCACTCCAATCGGGTCTTGTCCCTTTGGGAAAAATTGCTTAACAAAAGCCTGATTGACCACTGCAACCGGAAGCGATGTCGCGGTGTCCTGCGTCGTAACTCCGCGACCGCGCTGAAGACGCTGCCCGATGATGTCGAAGAACTCCGGGCCAACTCGCACCCACGAAGCGCCGACCTGGTCACGCGGCCCCGGCTCTGGCCGTCCTTGAATGAAGACGCCTTCGCCCCAGTTGTCTCCTTCCAACGGTGTGTACAGAGACAAAGCGACCCGTTGTACTCCTGGCAGCACTCGTAGCCCCTGGTCGATCCGATCGTAGAGCGCCTGCAACTGCTCCGGTTTGTAACCAGCGTTATCGGGGCTTATATGTGCCACGACCCGGTTCTCCGTCTCCACCCCGAAGTCCTGGTTCTCCAGATTATTCAAACTCTTCGCCATCAACCCCGCGCTAACAAGCAGCACCAGTGAAAGTGCCGCCTGAAGGACCACCAGCGACCGCTGCAGCCATCCCGAATGGTCTGTCGTCGATCGATTCGATCCGCGCAATGCCTCAGCTGGCTCCGAGTGCGACGTCACCCATGCCGGCGCAATCCCAAAGACCAGACCCGTCACCAGCGACAGTCCGAACGCAAACGCCAACACAGGAAGAGAAGGGTTCGCATGTATCGGCAGGTTCGTCGCGTCAGGAAACGCCATGGCCAACAGTATCTTGGTTCCCAAAAACGCCAGCGCCAGTCCGACCAGGCCGCCAATGCACGATAGCACAACACTCTCTGTGAGCAATTGCCGGATGAGTCTCATTCTCTGCGCGCCCAGGGCCATGCGTATCGAGGTTTCAGTGCGTCGCGCCATGCCCCGGACCAGGACCAGGTTCGCAATATTTGCGCATGCGATCAGCAGGACAAGCGCTGAGATCGACATCAAAAACTGCAGTCCCTTTCCATATTCCTGCTGCATATTTGCGATCCCGATTCCGCCAGGCGTCAGGACAACATGCGACTGCGCTAGGTTCTTCTTCTGGTCTTCCTTCTGATACAGAGGAAGGTCTGCCAGCCAGTTCCGGAGCTCTCCACTCATCTTCGCCTGCAGCGGAGCAAGCGCGGTCCCCGGCTTCACCCGGCCAAGGAGATACACCCAGTTGGCCTCATGCCGATGCAAGATGCTGGCTGGCACCATCACCGGCTCCATCACCATCGGGATGAAGAAGTCCGGTGGAGTGTCTGTCATCCGGTCCCCATAGAATCCAGGCGGAGCGATGCCGATGATCGTCACCGGATTCGTATTCAGCACAAACGTGCTCCCCACCACCGAAGGATCCAGCGCATAGTCCCGCTGCCACGTCTGATAGCTCATCACCGCGGCCATCGGAGCTCCTTCAACATCATCGGTCGAAGCTAGCAGTCGTCCCGCGTAAGGACTCAATCCAAAAGTTTGAAAGTAGTTGCCCGTGACGAACTCACCTCGCAGGGCCTTTGGCAATGCATCAGGCTGGCTGCTTCGGGCTGTAATTGATCCATTGCCAATCCCCGCCTGCATCGCCGCCAGCTGCTCGAACTCCGGCGTGTTGTCCCGCAGATGCTTGTAGAGGTCATAGGCAAAGATCGAATAGTCATTGTTTTCGGGGTTCCCTCCATTCACGCAGCAATCATCGACATCACCCACACGCACCAGCGTCTTCGGATCGCTTACCGGCAGGTTCTGCAGCAGTACCGCATGTACCAGCGTAAAAATTGCTGCATTCGCCCCAATGCCGAGGGCCAGCGTCAAAACGGCCGTCGCCGTAAACCCGGGTGCCTTCCTCAGCTGGCGAAGAGCAAAACGAACGTCCTGCATCAATTGATTCATCGTGCTACTCGCTCCTCTGCTCTATGCCTGATCAACTTGTCGCGCGCGCTTCAGCACTGGACAAACGCAATTGCCACTTTGCGGACGGGAGCGCTGCCAGTTACCACGTCACAGCCTTCGCTGCTGCTTGGAGCGGCCCAGACAAAGCCAACCTCTATGTCGTATCCGGTGCTCCCCGTCTGCCGGTCACTCATCCACTCTTGCGCCGAACACCACCTCCGCTGACCATCGCCAATCTTCTTCAGCGTCGAAACCACTACGGCCCGCATCACCTTCAACTCGGTCCGGGTCGCACTCCGCAACGCCATATGCCCACAGTCAGGGTGTCTCTCGTTGCGCATGGACTCCACAGCGTAAAGCGCGGCTATATTCAATCCAACTCCCAACACAACCAGGGGGACCACCGTTGCCGCCATCCCCGACATCCCCATCGCCCTGCAAATCTCCCGCAAGGCCTGTCTCAAGTCTTCAAGCACCGTCATCATGCCTCTACCTCCGCCAACAGCTTGTTGAGTTCACCCTCCGCCACGACCTTGCCGTCGAATAGATGGATCTGTCGCTCCGCATGTGCCGCAAACCGAGGATCGTGCGTCACCATGCAAATCGTTGCACCTTCACTATGGAGCTCTTGCAGCAGCTTCATCACGGCCTCACCGTTCTTGGAATCCAGATTTCCCGTTGGCTCGTCCGCCAGTAGAATCGACGGCGAACCGGCCAGCGCTCGCGCCACCGCGACCCTCTGCTGCTGACCGCCCGAGAGTTGCGCCGGATAGTGCCGCATCCGGTGTGCCATATTCACTCGTTCGAGCGACTCCTGCACCCTCCTCTTCCGTTCCGCCGACGGCATCCCCGCGCGATAGGTCAGCGGCAGCTCCACGTTCTCGGCAACGGTCAGGTCTCCAATCAGATTGAAGCTCTGAAAGATAAATCCGATCTCTTGGTTCCGGATCCGTGAGCGGTCAGCAAAGTTTAAGTTCGCCACCTCTTTACCGTTCAACGTGTAGCGGCCGCCCGTCGGAGTGTCGAGCAACCCGATGATCGACAACAGCGTAGACTTCCCGCATCCCGAAGGCCCCGACATCGCAACATACTCACCGCGGTTGATGTTCAAATGGACGCCCGACAAAGCATGCGTCTCAATCTCGTCCGTGTAGAAAATCTTCGTCAGGTCCTCGATCTGAATAATCGTCTCGGTTGTCGTCATCATTGCTCTCCCTTTCGTCTGTCTTGCCTAATCCAATCGAATTCTGTCCGTGTTGTCCCATCGGCTCATGTCCGACAGAATGACTGTATCGCCGTTCTGCAATCCCTCAAGCACCTGGATGCTGTTTACCGACGCGCGTCCTACCTTTACCGGGACCCGCACCGCTGTCTTGCCGTCTGGCCCTAGCTTGAACAGGCTGATCGTGCTGTTTTCATTCCCAAACGCCGGCCGCCCTACAAACAACACGTCCGACATCCGATCCAGATCGATCGTTCCATCCACACTCAGGTCAGGCCGAGCGCCAAGCGGCAGCGCCCCTGCTAGCTCTACGTCAACCGTCACCGTTCCGTTCAATACTCCCGGATCGATTCGCATTACCTTCCCGTCGATTACTCCATTGTGTGTATCGATCTCGGCCGGCTGACCGATCTGAATGTCCCGCGCCTGTGTCTCCGCTATCTTCAGGCTGGCCTTCAGTTGGTCCGGCTGCACCACCTTCGCCAGAGTGGTCCCTGTATCCACATGCTCGCCTACCTGGTGGTCGAGTTCGACCAGTACTCCGCTGATTCCGGCCCGCACGCTCAATGCATCCTGCTCCTTCTGCTTCAGGGCGAGCAGCGCCTTCGCCTGATCCACCTTCGTCTGTTGCACAGCAAGCTGTGTCTCAATCGCCTTCTCATTCAGCGTCAGTCGCTGCTTCTCCAGGTCGTTTCGCGTCGTCAGCTCATCCGCTTTGCCCTTCGAAGCGCTATACGTCAACCCGCTGATCACACCCAGGTCATACAACGACTTGTCCGTCTGCGCCTGCAACTGGGCCTGAGAGTAGTCTGCCCGCACCGTAGCCCCCGCCGCCTTTTGGTCCATCAGATCGCTCTGCACCTTGGCCCGCGTATTGATGTAATCGGCCTCGGCGCCCTTGAGCTGCAGCTCCGCGTCCAACAGCTCCTGCTGCAACTCCGGATCCACCATGTCCATCAACACCGTATCCGGTGCCACCTTCGCTCCAGGCAACACACGAATTCGCACCACTGTCGCGGCGGTCTCTGCCGGAATCAACCTGATCTTGTCCTCGCGCGGAACCAGCGTTCCTGGCCCGCGCACCTGGCGCAACAGTGGGCCCCGTTTCACCACGTCTGTCCAGACCGTCGCCCGATCCACCTCGGGCGCGGCAGGCTTAAGCCGTGTCACAAAAAACGCCACCAACGCCAGCGTCACAACTCCGATGCCGGCATAAATCCACTGCCGGCGCGTCTTCTTCTTTTTAATATCTGGTCTTGAGATGTCCATTGCACTCGTTCTAATTGCAAGCGCAAGGCCAATCTTAGCTACGTATTTTCAATCACCTACTGGGTGGCGCCCACAACCGGAACGTCCACAATCAGAAACCTCTGTCCATTTCCGAACACGAAGTTTATATCAAAACGTGTCCCCGATAAGAATATCTATGGCGCCCTGGCGTCGCAAAACTGCACCCTAAGTAAATGTCAGAACACCAACTTTAGCGACATCTGAATTTGCCGATTGCTGCCAATAGTGTGGGTGACCTGACCGAGGCCGGCGGGACAGTTGTAGAAGCCCTCGTTACTCGCATTGCAGGCCGTGGGCAGAACCGGCGTGCCGGCGGCAGGGAACCCGTTATAGTTCTCGTTCTGCGATACCTCGTTGCCCGGCACGTCGAAGCTTGCGGTGTTGGTGAGGTTGAAGACATCGAAGGTGTACTTGAGGTTGAAACGCTCTGTGATCTGGGTTTGTTTCATTAGCGAGGCGTCCCAGCGCTTCTGAAAGGCCTGCCGGAAGATATTGCGCTGCCCCGTGGTGAAGTCGGTCTCATAGGGGTCCGAGGTTGGGATGGCGCCGCTCAACCCACCCGCCTGAAGCAAGGGGAGCGTGAAGCACGAAGACTTTAGAGCTGCACCCATGTCTGGTTTAGAGGGGTCGAAGAATGCGCCAGAGTCACCGGTCTTCGCGTTCTTCGCGGTGCAGCCGGGCGCGAGGGGAACAATGGGGTTCGTAATTCCGTTGCTGACGCCATAGAAAACGCTGGCCACAGCACCGCTGAAATCGATGACGCTATAGGGCTGACCACTTTGCAGGACAGTGAGGCCCACCAAGGACCAGCCGTTCGTGAAATAGCTTTCGATATTGTGCTCGTGGACAAAGTCAGGCAGCTTGTAGACATACGTGAAGTTGATGACGTGGGTGCGGTCGAAGTCTGACGATGCATATCCGTCGCGCAGGTTGAGCGGGTTATTACCGTTGTAGAAAAGCCCCAGGCCGCTCTGTTCATCGAGCGCGTGAGAGTAGGTGTAGGAGGCAGCGAACTGCAGGCCGTGGCTCATGCGCTTTTCGACGTGTGCCGTCAGAGCGTTGTACGCGTCGACGCCCGCGGCCCTGTAATCGATGGACTCTGCCGCATATCCGATGTAAGGAACGCGGTGATCGACATTACCCCCCTCGTAGTCTTCGTCGTATGCACTGCCGTCCGGCAACGAGGCGCCCAACACGTTGTAACCGTACGAGTACTTTTCGCCATGGATCGTATGGGCGGGTGAGGCGATTCCCGGCTGGTTGAAAGGGACCGGAATGACCTGATGACGCCCAAGGTTGCCGACATAGCCGAGTTCGACGACCCAGTTGTTGCTGGGCTGCCACTGAATATCCAACGTGTAATTGTAGGTGTAGGGCAGTTTGTTGGTGCGATCGTAGACGCCCAGCGATATGGGCTGGCCGCCATTCTCAATACTCGCAATATTGGGCAGGTATTTGCTCAGATCAGATGACTTGGGGTTGTTGGGTGGCGCACTCTGAACGTCGGTATAAGGGTTAGCCAAATTGCCGGTCGCAGCTGTTGGTGCAATCGTCGGAGGACCGAAAGGATCGCCACCTTCCTCCAGCCCGCCGCAGGTAGGAATGTAATAGCTGTAAAGGGTCGCGGTGGGGCAGCTTTGCGCGGTCACGAAAGGAAGCTGCTGGTTGACGCCAAACGGGCCTCCAGTGACGGTGCCAATAGCGTAACCGGGCGAGAAGTAGCTGAAGAGCTCGCCACGGTCGTAGTACATACCGAAGCCAGTCCGGACGACCACTTTATTGTGAAACATCTCAGGCTGCCATGCGGCGCCAAGCCGGGGGCCGATACCCCACTGGCGGCCGGTTAGTGTGGTCGGGCTGACGCCGGCAGTTCCATTCACGTTGTTGCCGGCGATGATGAAGCCCGGATTGACGATGGTGTCCGACGTCGCGCTGTAGTTATACAGGTTGGGATCGAAGTTGAAGATGCGGCCTTCCTTCTCCGTAAGGCCGCCGTCCCAGTCATAGCGCACTCCTGCAGTGAGCGAAAGGGTCGGTGTGACCTGAAACTTGTCCTGAACATAGCTTCCCAGCTGGTTGGCCCGATAGTAGCGGCTGGCGTTGCCCTGAAGGAAGGAGCTGACGTAAAAGGCGGTGGAAGAGCTGCCAGGAGTTACATAACCCTGCGAATAGGCGCTCAGGTCGTCGGTGGCAACGGTGCCGTTCCCAGTGCGCTTGTCGATGGTATTGAGCTGGGTATAGCTATAGTTCACGCCGAATGTGACAGTGTGCTTCCCTAGCGTCCATATTGCGTTGCCGGACGGCTGCCAGCGGTTCTGGAAGGCGCCGGTATTAGGGGCCTGACCTTCAGCGTTCGGGCCGATGTTCAGGATGCCGGTGCTGGCGAGTCCGGCGTTGTATGCAGTATCGCCTAGAACGTTTACGATCGAGACGCCCGGGAAGTAATTCGAACCGAACTCATTGATCGAGACCGTGCCGACTGAACCCCCGGGGATCGCGCTGGGGCCGAAGGGCTGCTCATTGTCGACCCAGGTCTTCTCGCGGATAAAACCCATCGTCTGCGTAGTGCTCAGGTTGGACTTGACGAGATAAGTGTTAGATATGGCGAAAACCTGCGCCCCGGAATCGAGGTGCTCGGTGAATCCAGGGACATTCGAATAAGCGTAGGGCGCAAGCGTCGGATCGTGCTGGTAGTAGTACTTAAGCGAGATAGTGTCTTTGGCCGTGGCGATGTAGTCGAGGTTGGCAACCGCCATGTCGGCCTTGAAGCGACCGGTACCCGGAATAAAGGCATTGAAAGGGTGAGTGACAGTAAGACCAGTCCCACTGTCATTCGGTATCAGCCACTTGCCGGGCTCGCCGGGAAGCGAGGGCGAATTGAACAAAGCAAGCGCGGTCCTGTCAATGTTCCCACCGGTGAGACCGGAGCCAAAGCTATTGTTGACAACTCCCGCGAATCCGTTGGCGTCACGGTTTGTATCGGAGAGACCCGCTGGCACGTCAAGGAAGGAGTCGCCGATCTCCTGGTCCGAGACCTGCAGGTGCTGGTAAGCCACGAAACCGAAGAGTTTGTTCTTGATGATCGGGCCGCCAAACGTACCCCCGACGTCGTAACGGTGCAGCTCTGGATTCACCAGCCTCGGATTGCTGGCAATGATCGGATCGTTCTTAAAGAAGAACGGCGCTGCATTGATCCAGTTGGTAGCGCGCATCCCATAGGCCGTGCCATGATACAGGTTCGTGCCGGATGTGGTGCTCAAATCGATATGCGCACCGGAGGTCGAACCCTGCTGCGCGTCGTACATGGAGGCGTTGACGCGGACCTCCTCGATTGTCTCGGGCGCAGGAGTCGGGATGGCGTTACCGATGGACAGGTAAACGGAGGCGGTGCTCTGAATGACACCGGCGGCGCCAGAGCTGGTAGAAGCCCCGGTGCTGTTGATGACGCGCGCCGAGGCCACCTGGCTTGTGCTCTTACCGTTGAACAGGTTGCTGGCGTCCACGCCATTCAGCGAAAAGCTATTGCTGGTGTCCCTCTGCCCATTCGCCCAGATGGGAGGGTTACCCAGGCCGGAGAGTGACCCCGAGCCGCCCGGCAGCTCTGCGCTCAACCCCGGCGACAGAATCGCCGCTGTCAGAGGGCTCCCCGTTGGCAGCGGAATCGATTCGATCTGGGTCTTGTCCAGCACATACCCATTCGTCGTATCCACTGCGTTCATCAGCGGCGCTGCTTCCACACTCACCACGGTATTCACCGCGCCCACCTTCAACTGCACGTTCAATGTACCGGTGCGGTCTCCCTGGACTTGAACCGCCTGCATCTTCTGGGTCTCGAACCCTTCCTTCGAAAACGACAGAGTGTAAGTCCCAATCGGCAGATTGGGAAAGTCATAAAAACCATTGCCGCCGGAGATCTGCGAACGCTTCAACCCAGTCTGGTCACCCACAAGCGTCACCGCCGCCCCCGACAGAATTCCTCCCTGGGTATCGGTCACCACACCGGTAAGTCCGCCCAGCGTCTGCTGCGCAAAAGCCGGACACACGAGAACGAGGCAAAGGACCTGGCAAATGACGATGGCGAGAGGTAGACGAGGGCGCTTGATCATGGTCTGGCTCCAAAAGTGATGCAAATTATGGCGAAAATTAGCTTTTTCTTGTTGGATCTATCGATCAGGAAAACACCGATGCAGCGATGCAACACGGCGGACCCGCGGCAACTGAGCTGAGGCAGTTATGAAATACAAATCTCAGAACCCTAGAGATTCAGTTTTGGTTCTATTCTCGGAATGGATATGAGCATATCGAAAGATGTCAAAATCTAAAAGGAAATTTTTTTGATTCGTTCACATTAGCCACTCTTCCCAGGCCCGTGAACAGGACTCCACACCTGAAAAACCAGGAAAAAGCGCGACGAAACGGCCCTTTCCCCAGAAAACAGTTGGTTCTAAGAAATTATTTAGATGGATCAATTTTGAAGTGCCGAAGCAACTCGGGAGGGACCCTCTGCTCCGACTTGAAGAACTGCTTCCAGGGGTCACGATTCAACCGCCCCTTCCACTCCTCAAAATCTGCAGCGCGAGCGACGGGCCGCTCCGGCAACTTGAGGTCGCTCCAGTTCAGAGGAAGCGAAACCGGTCCCCCGGCGCGGGCGCGCGGAGAATAGGCCGCCACTGCAGTCGCCCCACGCTCGTTCCGGAGGTAGTCAAGAAAGATCCGGCCCTTGCGAGCGGCTTTGCTCATCTTCGTCAGATACAAAGCAGGCTCTTCCTTCTCCATCTTCAGCACAAAGGCATGTGCGACCTGCTTGATGACCGTCCAGTCGTATTCCGCAATAATCGGCACGACAACATGGAGCCCCTTGCCGCCCGTGCTCTTCAGAAAACTCTCGAGACCAAGTTTTTTCAGCTCCCTACGGACGCCCGCAGCACTCTCAGCGAGCCGCGCCCACTGTATCGCCGCGTCCGGATCGAGATCGATGATGATCCGATCCGGACGCTCCAGGTCGTCGTTGCGCGAACCCCATGGATGCACCTCAAGCACGCCCATCTGCGCCAACCCGGCAAGTGCTTCGGCGGTCGAAAGCGTGATGTACGGTTCGATCTTGCCCGTCTTCTTGTCTGGCACATCAACCTGCCCGATACCAGGCGGCAGCGTATGGTTAGCGTGCTTCTGATAGAAACAAGGCTTCTCGCTACCCTCAGGACACCGCACCAGCGACACAGGCCGCCCCTCAACATGAGGCAGCATGTGCGGCGCGATTGCCCAGTAGTAATCGGCCAGTTTCTGCTTAGTGAGTTGGGACTCCACATCGAGGACCTTCTCCGGATGTGTCAGCCGCACCGGCGCGCTCCTCGCTGACGATTTTGCCGACGTCTTGGTCTTCACGCTCGTGACCTTGGCCCCCACGCCCGCAGACGCGACATAAGAAGCGCCGCGAGCGCCACGCGGTTTCGGCACAACATTCGGCTCCTCCCGTCGCACCTCGTCAGCGGACTTATCTTCACGCAACCCTTTGAATGACGCCTGACGCACCAGGTTGTCCGCGGTCCAGGTTGCAAAATTGACCTGTGCGACCAGCTTCGGCTTTACCCATATGGCCCCCCGCCGCGCCTCAGCCGGCGGTCTTTCGAACGAGGTCTCAGTCGTGCGCATCTTCTCCAACTGATCGCGCAGGACGCGGTGGGTCTTCTGCGTAAAGCCAGTTCCTGTGCGCCCGGCATAGATCAGCTTCTTCCCGGCGTAGTATCCGAGCAGAAGCGCGCCCACCCCGTGGCTTCCATTCGATGGCAGCGTAAAGCCGCCAATGACAAACTCCTGCTCATGAACGCACTTCACCTTCAGCCAATCGACGCCGCGGCCGCTCGAATAGGTACTCGCAGCCCGCTTGGAGACGATGCCCTCTAAATGCATCTCGCAAGCCTTCTGAAATACCGCCTCACCATTACTCTCTATATGCTCGCTGAAGCGCAGGAACTCTCCGCCATTCTCAACCAGCCGCTCGAGGACCTTCTTACGCTCGACCAACGGCAAATCCCGCAAATTATGCCCCTTCAGATGAAGCAAATCGAAGGCAAAATAAGTCAGCGGCTTTTTCACGCCCTCTTGAAACGCGGCCTGCAGGTCAGCAAAGCTGGTAGTCCCGTTATCAGCCAGCACGACGACCTCGCCATCAAGGGCCGCCTTCTCGACGGGTAAAGCTGCCACAAGGGCCGCAATCGTCTTCATCCGGTGTGTCCAGTCCAAACCGGTACGCGTCAGGAGTTGAACACTGTCTCCGTCCTTGCGGGCTTGAATACGATAGCCATCCAGCTTGAGCTCA
>Ga0210398_10001957_pt1 | contig 20529 bp, 21 predicted proteins | sample IncBWC4OmetaG_FD_161047 | JGI IMG/M metagenome (GOLD analysis project Ga0210398, IMG submission 161047) | Forest soil microbial communities from Barre Woods Harvard Forest LTER site, Petersham, Massachusetts, United States - Inc-BW-C-4-O | ecosystem: Environmental > Terrestrial > Soil >...
CCGACCAACGAATTGATTCCGTTTGGCCAACTTCCTGGTTACCTGCAAGCTAACTACGGTCTGCTGGTAACACCGGGGGGTGGCGAGCTGATCGAACTGCCGCAGCAGCCTGATCAACTTTCAACAGACCGATCTACCTTTTGGTTTCAACTACTCCTTTGAGTCGCCGAACTATGCCAAGACTGCGGGGAACCTGCTCCTGGTGCGACCCCGCGTGATTGGGAACAAAGCTTCTGGATTGCTCGAGACTAGAGAACCGCGCAGGTTTCCTATCGAGTTCGAGGAACCGACGCGCGATACGGACACTTTTGAAATCACGATTCCGTCCGGCTACGTGGTCGATGACATTCCCCCGCCGGTGGATGCGGATTATGGCTTCGCCAGTTATCATTCGAAGACCACAGTGAACGGCAACGTCGTCGACTACACGCGAACCTTCGAGGTCAAAGAATTGAGCGTGCCGGTCAGCCGTGCGGAAGAGCTCAGAAAGTTCTACCGCATCATCGCAAGCGATGAGCGCAATACTGTGGTTCTCAAACCCTCCCCCTAGCCATCCCAGGCGCGGCCCGTGCGCAAGACTCCCGGGCCCGTTTGATTGCCCAGCATTGCCGCCTGCTCAACTCCGCATTATGATGAAGCCATGAGTTTTTCCGAGACGATCTTCTTGTTCCTTCTGGCCCTCATCATTTTCGGGCCGAAGAAATTGCCCGAGATCGCTCGTCAGGCTGGACGTCTGCTCGCCGAACTTCGTCGTGCTTCCAACGAGTTTCGGTCGCAGATTGAAACCGAAATCTCGCACCTGGAAGTGGAGAAGAAGCAGACTATCCTGCCTCCGAGCGAACCGCCGCCGGGAGTGGTGGCCAGTTTGAGTCTGAATCCCGCGCCCGGCGACGCGGGGGCAAGCGAAACGCGCGGCACTCTGGCCGCTCCCGCAGATCCTGCCGCCGCCGTTTACAATTCTGCCGATTTGCATTCGGCGAGCGCGACTTCAGTCCCGGAAAATCCCGCCACTTCGCCAGTCACCCCATCCCCGACCGTCAGTGAAGCAGAGATTGTTTCCGCGCCGCAGGACTCGCATGTTTGAAAGCCAGACCGCGGCCACCGGTGGCGATGACTCCAAGCGCGACGCCATGCCCACCATGGGCTTCCTCGATCACCTCGAGGAATTGCGCACACGCCTTGTCTACTCCATCGCTGCCGTTGCCGTGGGATTCTTCGCCTGTTGGTGGAAGGTCGAGGCCATCTACGAGATCATGCAGCGCCCAATCATGAAGGCGCTCAAGGATAATGGGATGTCGGAACGGCTCGTCTATCTGAATCCCACCGAGCCGTTCAACCTGTATCTGAAGATCGCCGCGCTTGCCGGACTCTTCCTGACTTCACCCTTTGTGCTCTACCAGGTCTGGATGTTTATCTCTCCCGGCTTATATCGCAACGAAAAGCGCTATGTGGTGCCGTTCATGGTTTCCACCATCGCGCTGTTCACCACCGGCGGATACTTTGGTTATAAGGTTGTCTATCCGCAGGCACTCGGTTTCCTTATTCACTTCGGAAGACAATTCCAGCCGATGATCACGATCGGAGAATATACGTCGCTTTTTCTGAGCATTATCCTGGGCATGGGCCTGATTTTCGAAATGCCGATTCTTATCTTTTTTCTGGCCCTCATGGGCATCGTCACGGCCGGGTTCATGTGGAAGAATTTCCGCTACTCCATTCTGATCATTTTCATTATCGCGGCCATCGTCACTCCCACCCCCGACGTCTTGAATATGTGCATCTTTGCCGCCCCCATGATTGCCTTGTACCTGGTCAGCATCGGAATCGCCTGGGCCGTGCATCCCAAGCAGCGCCAGGCCCGCAAGGAAAAAAAGACGGCATAATTGTTTGCAGCGTCTGCTCCCTCGTTTAGGCTTGTTCCATGATCAGCAAGAGAATCGCGATTCCAATCCTGGCCCTTTCGATTACCGTTTCGCTGGCCTGCGCCCGAGGTAACGATGCCACTCCAGTAAAAGCGCAGGCGCCGCCTGCGGCCGCCGAACCGGTTGCTAAACTCTCACTTCCTCCGGATAATGGTCCACCGCCCACCATCGATTCCGTACGCGCCATGCAGTATGTGAAAGAGATCGTCAAACTGGGCCCGCGACCCGTCGGCGGCGCGAATCACAAAAAGGTCGAGGACTACATCACCTCTCATCTGAAGGCTGACGTGGTTGAAGACGATGCGTTCACGGCTGATACTCCCGAGGGCAAATTTCCGGTGCGGAATATCGTCGCGAAGTTTCCCGGGACGCGTGACGGCATCCTTGTCATCGCCAGCCACTATGATACAAATTATCCTTTGCGCAACACCTCCTACATCGGAGCCAATGATGGCGCTTCCTCCAGTGCTCTGCTGCTGGAAATCGCGAATCAACTGCGCGGCAAAAAGCTTGAGGGCTACGGCGTCTGGTTGGTATGGGACGATGCCGAGGAGGCCATGAAGTCGTGGACCGACGCCGATAGCTTATACGGCATCCGCCATCTAGCGCAGAAATGGCAGGACGACGGTACTTTGAAGAGGATAAAGGCGTTCCTGTTGGCCGATATGATCGGCGACGCCGACCTCAATATCGACCATGACCAGAACTCAACCCCTTGGCTCGAAGAGGTCGTCTACCAGGCAGCCACTCGCCTGGGCTATCAATCTCATTTTTTTGCCCGGCAGAATCAGGTCTCCGACGATCATCTTCCGTTTATGCAGCGCGGCGTCCCCTGCGCGGATCTGATCGACTTTGACTATGGGTATGACAACGTCTTCTGGCACACGCCGCAAGATACGGTGGACAAGCTCAGCCCCAAGAGCCTGGAAATTGTGGGCAGCACGATTCTGGAGACGGTCAACCTTCTCGATCGAATGGACCCGCTGCCGCCGAAGTGATTGAGCCAGGATTTTTTCTCAGGGGCTCAGCGCACTTCTTCGGCCGCGATCCGCCCTTTGCTCTTTTCCCTGAATTCGTTTCTAATTCACCGGATATGGGAACCTGGAAAGCCTTTTGTCTTTGCCTGATCCTCTCCACGATTTGCTTCGCCCGAACTTCGCCGGCTGAAAACGACGATGCGACCCGCATCATTCAGGCTGCCCTCCAACCATCTCCGATCGAGAGCAACCTACGCCAGCTCACGGACGAAATCGGCGGCCGAGTGCCCGGCACGCCCGCCATGCAACGGGCGGTGGAGTGGGGCGTGCAGATGTTCAAGGCGGCTGGCGCCGATAGTGTCGACACGGAAGCTTTCACCATTCCGTATTCCTGGGCCGAAGGGGCAACCGAGATGACGGTTAGCGCCAGCGGAACCGCTCTCGACCCTGCTCTCAAACAGATTCCCAAAGTCGACTTCCGCGTACGCTGCGTCTCCATTGCATGGGCTCCAGGGCTCGCTCCAGTGAAGCACATTCCGGTTGTTGATGTGGGCAACGGCAGTGCAGACGAGTTCAAGAAAGCCGGAGACATCTCCGGGAAAATCGTTCTCGTCCATTCTGTAGTGCTGAAAACTTGGGACGATCTTTTCGCTGAATATAGGAATGCTCCACCGGTGATCACGGCTGCCCTGCAGGGTAAGGCGAAAGCCGTGGCCTTCATCGCCACCCGCGAGCACGACATTCTCTACCGGCACACCAATTCTTTTGCCGGAGAAATCGATCGCATCCCGCAAGTATTGGTGGCCCGTGAAGATGGAGAGCGCATGGGGCGCCTGCTGGCGTCTGGGCATCCCGTCTGGGCTGATCTCAGTATTCCGAGCCTGCTCGGCGGTGCCATCAAAGCGGCAAACGTAATTGGCGAAATTAGAGGAAGCGAGAAGCCTGAGGAATTCGTGATTCTCGGCGCGCACCTCGATTCCTGGGAACTCGGCACCGGGGCTCTCGATAACGGCTGTAATGCGGCGCTGGTGATCGATGCGCTGCGCGCGATCAAGACTTCCGGATTGCGGCCGCGCCGATCCATCCGCTTCATCCTGTTTTCCGGCGAAGAGGAAGGTCTACTGGGCTCGCGCGCCTACTCCAAGGCGCACCGGCCGGAGCTCGATAAAGCAGCCGGAGTGATCATCTACGATTCAGGCACCGGCAAGACCACAGGATTTGCCACCGGCGGACGCAAAGATGTTCTGGACACCGCCACGCGCATCACGGCGCCGCTCCGGCAGTTTGGCTTCACCGATCTGAAGACTGACATGGAATGGGGTACCGACCATTTCGATTTCATGTTGGAAGGCGTTCCTACGTTCGTTGCCGACCAAGAGGAAGCGAACTATCTGGAAAACTACCACGCCGTTTCCGACACCTATGACAAAGTTGATTTCGCGCAACTCAAAAAACACGTAGCCGAAGCGGCCGAATTTTCCTTTGCCCTGGCGAATCTAGCAGAGAAGATCGGCCCTCGCTTTACCCGCGCGCAGATTGAACAGTCGATCGGCGAAACCGGCTCTGACCAGATGCTCAAAGCGGCCGGCATGTGGGACGCATGGGAGAGCGGAAGCATTGGCCGCCAGAAGTAATCAAGTTCGCAATTCCCGACTTGCTATTGAAGATCGGCGATCGACACTCGGCAATCAGACTTGCTCTATTTCTGGATCATCTTCAACCTTTTCGCGCTCGGCATGCTGGTGTTGGACCTGCGCGTCTTCCATCGCCGCGGTCGCGTGCACTCGCGCGAGGCGCTGGCTCGAAGCGCCATGTGGATCGGCCTCGCGGGGGCATTTGCTGGCCTGGTTTTTTTCTGGCAAGGCCGCCAGGTCGCCATCGAATTCATCACCGGTTACGTTCTTGAGCTTTCGCTCAGCGTTGACAATCTTTTCATCTTCCTCGTAATCTTCCGCTACTTTGCCGTACCCGAAGAGCACCAGCACCGGGTGTTGTTTTGGGGAATTCTGGGCGCAATGCTCATGCGCGGCGGCTTCATCCTCGCCGGGGTGGGACTGATCCAGCGCTTCCACTGGATTTTCTATATCTTCGGTTCTTTGCTGGTTTACAGCGGCATCCGCCTGGGCTTTGCCGGCGAACATCAAGTCGATCCGTCCACCAATCCGGCGGTCAAGGCCTTGCGCCGCCTGATACCGGTAACCGACAGCTACCAGGGGAGCAGCTTTCTTGTGCGCAGTTGGAAAGGGAAGGCGGGACTCTACGCCACACCCCTACTGGTAGTCCTGGCAGTCATCGAAACCACGGATTTGCTCTTCGCCATTGATTCCATTCCCGCAGTTTTGGCGATTACGCTGAATGCTTTCATTGTCTACGCCTCCAACGTTTTCGCGATCATGGGACTGCGTTCGCTGTTCTTTGCGGTGTCCGGCTTGATGAAAGCCTTCCGTTTTCTTCACACCGGTCTGGCGTTAATCCTCGTCCTGGTCGGCGTGAAGATGATAGCTGCCGATTATTTCAAGGTGCCAACCCTGGCGATGCTCGGCGTGGTGACGGCCGTACTGACGTTTTCGATCGTAGCCTCGATCCTCATTCCGGCCCCGGAACGGAGCTAGGAACTTCATTTCTTCCCAATCTAGCCTCTCCAAACCGCAATGGCCCATAGGCTATTATGGAAGTCCATGGCGCAAGTTACCATCCATGTCCCGCCGCGGCCTTATCAGGCTCGCATCGAGAACGGCTTGCTCTCGCGAACAGGGGCGTTGCTGGCAGAGTTGTTGCCGCAATCGAGCAAACTGTTTGTAGTCACGGCTCCTCCCATACGTCGGCGTTGGGGCGCGAAGCTTTTGGCCTCGCTGGCTTCGGCGGGTTTCAAACCTCAAGTGCTGCAGATTCCCGATGGCGAGCTGGTCAAGAAGTTGGGCACCATTGAAGCCATGGCGGAGAGATTGATTCGGTTGGGCGCGGACCGCAAAGCCGTTCTCATCGCGCTCGGCGGAGGCGTCGTCGGCGACGTCACGGGATTACTGGCTTCCCTTTATATGCGCGGCGTGGATCTGGTTCAGATTCCAACTACGGTTCTGGCGCAGGTGGATGCGTCCGTCGGCGGCAAGACAGGCGTGAACCTGCGGGCGGGGAAGAACCTGCTGGGCACCTATCACCATCCGCGGGTTGTTCTGATTGATCCGGAGGTTCTGCATACCCTCTCCGATCGCGCTTATCGCGCCGGCCTTTATGAAGCACTCAAGTGCGGCATCATCGGCGATCTCGATCTTTTCCTGCGCTTCGAGCAGAAACGCGCACAGATCCTCAAGCGCGATCCTGTCGAGCTTGAAGGTCTGATTGCTCAAAGTGTCAAGCTGAAGGCGGAAATCGTTTCTGCGGACGAACAGGAGGGTGGCTTACGGCGCGTCCTGAACCTGGGCCATACCATCGGACACGCGCTGGAGACGGAGACCGGCTACCGCAGTCTGCTGCACGGCGAGGCCGTCGCGTGGGGATTGATCGCGGCGACCAATATCGCTCTCACCGTCGGACGCACCGACAGCGTTACTGCGGGCCGCATTGCCGAGGTGGTGTTGAGCCTTGGTCGCCTGCCGGAACTGCAAGTAAGTGCTCGCAAGATCCTCGCTCGCCTGCAAGCCGACAAGAAAACGCAAAATGGCGCAGTCCATTTTGTTTTGCCTAGAGAAATCGGGAAAGTTGAAATCGCCTCCGACGTGCCGGACAAAGTCGTACTCGATTCCGTCGAAGAATTGCGCCGCTTGTCGCATGGCGGCTGGGCATGGAAGAAGTGAAGTTTGGAAGAAATGAGTCGCATGGCTGAGACTCAGAGGCCCCCAGTTATCGGCGCCGCTCCCCACGGCGCAACTGACGCGCATTCCGCAGCCGAAGCCGTGCGCGAGATGTTCACCTCGATCGCCCCGCGCTACGATCTGCTGAATCACGTGTTGTCCTGCAACGTCGATCGCCTTTGGTGGCGACGCGCGGCTCGCAGTTTCGCGCATATTTTCGCGCAGCCCGACTGCCGTATTCTCGATCTTTGCTGCGGCACTGGCGACATGACTTTTGCCCTACGCAAACAGGCAGGGAAGCGGGAGGGGGAGCGGGACCTGCAAATTCTAGGCGCCGATTTTTCCCATGCCATGCTGCAGCGCGCTCGGTCGAAATCCCTCAGCAACAACAGGCAGACTACCTCACCCATGCCCCGATGGATCGAAGCCGACGCCCTCAGGCTTCCATTCCCCGACCAGCACTTTAACTTGGTGACTTCCGCCTTCGGATTCCGTAATCTCGCGGATTACGATGCCGGCCTGCGCGAAATCGTGCGGGTGCTAAAGCCCGGAGCCGAGTGCGGCATCCTCGACTTCAGCGAGCCTAAAGGGCTGATGGGGCGCCTCTATCGCGTTTATTTCAAGCAAGTGTTGCCGTGTATGGGGGCCATGCTTTCAGGCGTCCGCGGACCCTACGCGTATCTGCCGGATTCGGTCGAACGGTTTCCCGAACCGCAGGAAATGCTCGAACGCATGCGCACCGCCGGATTCCGTGCAGCCAGCTGGACGCCCTACACTTTTGCCATCGCGGGCTTGTACCGCGGGAAGAAGTGAATCTCGGTGGTGGCTTACTACCCAGCATCCCGCAGCAACTTAGCCAACGCCCGCATGTCCGGTTCGCTGGTATCCCCGACAACCAAATACCTTAGTCCGTTCTGGGTCCAGCTTTCCATTCGGAACGAGAGTCTATCGGCTGTTCCCGACGGAAGGCTCTTAATCTCTGCCGCACGATCCGGCAAAATAAAGACGGAGATGTAGTGTTTCCGGATCTGATAAATCAAATGTGCGCTCGGAATCTGCTCGAGGTAGGCCATCCGCCCTCCGAGCAACGTGAACTCTGATCCCGCCAGCTCCGGCAAATTGAAGGTGAACGGAATTCTTCCCTGGAACCAAGGCTTCACCGTGTGGCGGTCGGAGGAAGCCACATCCACGGGCGTGCTGCTGGCCAGGGTGGACACATGCAAGTCGACTAACTCTCCATAAATGCGCTGGCGCGCCGTCCGCTGTTGCCCCAGGTAAGCGGTCAGCACAAGTGTCGCCACCACCAAGGCCAACGCGGGAACAAAAACAAGTCTCCACTGCCCCGTAATTCCACTCTTCGACTTCGCAGTAACGCTCCTGCTGATCTTTTTCCGCAGTTCTGCGCTCGCCGTGTATCGCGTCCCGGCTATTTGTATCGATCGCTTCAGTTGTACCCGCTCCAAAACCTCGGCCGCGCAGGCCGCGCAGGTGCGCAGGTGCGCGGCTAACCCTGCCGCCTCGGCTGTCGCGAGTTCACCATCGAGGTAACGGTCGAGATCTCCCTGCCACTGCTCACATGCCATGCCGTCCTCCAATCCTGGCTCGCAGAGCGGTGCGCAGTGCCTGGCGGGCGCGATACAGCCGCGACATTACCGTGCCCATAGGAACCGCCAGCGCTTCGGAAATCTCCTGGTATGACATCTCCTCCACTTCACAGAGCAGCAAGATCTCCCGGAATTGCACGGGCAATCCTTCCAAGGCCTGCTGCACCATTTCGCGGTTGGCTTGTTCGAGGAGCAGCACCTCGGGCGTAACATTTTCTGTGGGCAGACTCTCGCCGCTCTCCTCATCCAAAACAACCATGGTTTTCAATCCCGTGCGCGAACCGAGAAAGGAATTTCGCAGGATGCGGTACATCCATGCGCGAAAATTTGTGCCCGCCTGAAATGACGAGAATCCGCGCAGCGCCTTGGCGTAAGTCTCCTGAACCAAATCCTCGGCCTCACTTTTATCCTGCGTCAACCAGTGCGCAAAGTTATACAGCTGGTCGAACAGGGGCAGTGCGAGATCCTCAAACGACGCCGCGCTGAGCCGCTGTTCAGACACCCGCATAGAGTAAACGAACCCTGCGATTTATTGCTTGTGTCCAAGGAAAAGTATCTTGGGATAAAGCTTGGCCGTGCCAGTTATCTCCTGAGCGAGCCGGAGCCCTCCGCTGAGCGGGAGGGCGGGAGGGCACTGCAAGTAGAAAGGAGAGAGTCACGAAGCCTAGATTGTATGGGCCGAATCCACTTGATTTTGAGGTTAATGGCCGGCGGGCTCTTCTTGCGGGAAGGGATCCTCAAATTTGCCTACGGAAACCAGGGAGTTGGACGCTTCACCGATCTAGGGACGCCCTTGCCCTCAGTTTACCGCCGACCTGGTTGCGTCCCTCGAAAGCGTCGCCGGGTTGCTCTAGTGTTCGGCTGTCTGACCCGTTGGTTTTCCATCTCCTTCATCGCAATGATCCGTGGCGTTTGTTTCCACCAAGATATTGCTTTTATCTTGGCACCTGGCCATTGCCGAGGCTGCCGGCGCCGCCTCAGAGGGGAATGTGGGCCGTTCTGCACGAGGTCCGCTCCGGATATACCCGGCGCTCGTGGTTGCTTTGCTTCCGATCAATGGCCCCGGCAGATGGCGGCTGGACGCGCTGTTCGGCAAGGGCGAAAGAATCAAGCTCCGCGTCTGAGCGAGCCTTCGATCGGCAACAAATGCCCGACGCCAAAGCCCACTCATTTCCCCTCTCAAAAACAACGAGCGACTGGCAGGTCGCTCGTGAACCTTGGCCGCTTGCTTTCAAAGGAGTTCTCAGCTCGCGCTCACTTCTTTCGAAGGAGCGGCTACATTCTTGAAGCTGTCGGCGAACGCGTCCGCGATCTTGTATTGCATTACGCTTTCGTATTCCGCCCCCAGAAACTTTCGCAGCCGTTCGGTATTCATGATGTACTCGCCGCTCATGTAGGGGAGCGCCTCCGGCGGAATCGCGGAGATCTGCCGCCTCCACAGGAACTCCATCACCATCCGCATGGCCCATCTTCCCGGAACGCGCACCAGCTTGGCCTGTGCCGTTTCAATGCAACGGCCAAAAGTGAGCGCCTCTCCCCGTCCCGCGACATTCAGAATGGTGAGCCGCTGTGGCTCCGGGTCCCGATGCAGGATGTGCGTGATCAGTCGCGCCATATCGTCCACGTGGATGAACTGGATCTTATTGTCCAGATATTGCTGGCCGCGCGGAAGCATGCAGGGCAGCCGCTTGCCTTCCCTGCGCATCTTCTCCGCCCGCGCGCTCGTGCCGTTCGGAGTGCCCCGAAACGCCCCCAGCAGGTAGTTGCTTACGCTGGCCCCGGCAAAAATGTGTGGGCGCAAAATATATACGCTGCAGCCGCGCAGCGCCGATGATCGCTGCTGTACCACTTCGTCACACTGCTTCTTGTGGATCGCATAAGGCAGCGTGTGCGCGGCCATTGGAGCTTCTTCCGTCGCAGGTGCGGTGAGGCTGGGGCCGTACACGGAAACGCTGCTGGGGAAGATGAATTGTTTGATCCCGGCATCGGTAGCGCGGTTGGCCTCGGTGATGGCCTCCATCACCCGCGCGGTGCCGGCGACGTTGATCTGCCACATACGCTCCGCGTCGAGCACGCCCGAGCGCACCTGGTCGATCACAAACGCAAGATGTACCACCGATACCGGCCGTGTATCGCGCAGCAGTTCGTAGAGGACGCGGGTCGAGGATTCCTGGCCCAGATCCAGACGCTCGAATTGCAGCGGCAAATCAGTTTGGCATGAACTCACGTCCACCCCAATGACTGAAAATTCGCCCAGCAGCGGGAGCAACCGGGAACCCAAGTTGCCCGCAATGCCGGTGACTACGACGACAGGTTTATCCCTTGCCATCAGTTCGGATTCGACGGAGGTGCCGGTTGCGCCGGAGGCTGCGCTGGCGGAGCCGCTTGCGGCTGTGGTTGCGAGCCAGATGGCGGCGTGTTGGGACGCATCCGGGGTGGCATCGGCCGTCCCATCTGTGTACTCGGTCCCGCGGGACCAAAGTATGCTTCGTTGGTTTCCGCGTGATAGGAGTTCGTGTACGCCTCCATGGTGTCCTTCATCTTCTGATTTTTCAGAGTAGTGCGAATCTCCTCCGTGACCTGATCGAGCGGAAGGACCTCCTTGCTCTCCACTTTGTACACGTAGTGCCCGCCCGTGTCGGTGATCACCGGGGAGACTTCTCCCCCTTTCAAGTCGAACACCGCAGCGTGTGCCGGAGGTAGTCCGGTGCGCCTCACTTTGGGCATGGTGACCGGCGGCGAATCCATTTTCATTCCTGCGGCTTCGAAGGCCTCTTTCTGCAGCTTGGCGAAGTCCTCCCCGGCCGCGGCCCGCGCACGCAGGCTGTCGGCCAACTTGGTCAGCTCCTGTTCTCCTGCTTCCTGCTTCGCCTTGTCCGCCGCTTCCTTGGTTTTCTGCTGTTCCTCGGTGAGCTTCTCCTCATTGTTCTTCTCCGCGATTTCAGCTTGCTTCAAACGAGGAACGAAGAGCCGGTCCAGAGAAAATTGCTCGTACGCCTCAGGATTCTTCTTGTAGTAGGCCTCGATATCTTCAGGGGATACCTTCTCCGCTTCCTCCTGCACCGAGCGCTGTAGTTGCTGGGTCAGAATTTGCATCTTCACAACTTTCAGCGTCTCTTCAAATTGCGGAGTCTTGTCCAGACCTTTGGCCTTCGCCGCTTCTGACATTGCCATGAACTTGGGCAGGGCCGCCGCCAGTTGACGTTTCAACTGCGGCGTCACCGTGGGCGCAAGCCCGCTGGCGATCTTCTCAAATTCTTTCCGGGTAATCTCGGTCTTGCAGTCGGCTGGCTTCTTTGCGACGGTCGTTTTTGCCGCAGCCGTGGTGGTCTTGCTGGCAGCGACGGTCTTAGCCACTGCGGTGGTCGAGGTAGCCGGGCAGACGCCAAAAACAGTCAACACGACCGCGTTTTCCGGTACTTCTGCGGCAGGCGCAGCACTGTTCGGAGTCTGGGCCGGACTCGGCGAGGGCGCGGTTCCGGGGGGCGCTTGCCCCCAAGCCATTGCGCCCAACAACACACACAGCAGCCAACTCTTAGGCATACGAAAATTCCTCCAGGATTGGTACATCGGGAAGTTGGAATAACTATGAACTTAGCATCCTAGCATAGGAGGCGCGATCGACAGTAGCCATGAAGCTCTGGCCAGTTGTCTTTTTGAATTTCTCTGCGGCGATTCCCTTGGCGCAATTCCGCCTGATCGCCGATAATCCCATCATGTCCGGAACGCCGGCCCTGTACTCACCGAATGCCATGCGCGCGGAGAAACGCGCGGTGGCTGGAAACTCGGTTCTTGCTGCCCTACTGATCACCGGCGGAAAAATCGTGGTCGGCGTCACCACAGGCAGCTTGGGCATCCTCTCTGAGGCGGCGCACTCCGCGCTGGATCTCATCGCGGCCTCGCTGACCTATCTGTCCGTCGGAGTCTCTGACAAGCCCGCCGACGCCGACCATCAGTACGGTCACGGCAAGGTGGAAAACTTTTCTGCGTTCGTCGAGACTGGCCTGCTCTTGCTGACCTGCATCTGGGTGATCTACGAAGCGGTTGTGCGCCTGTTTTTTCGCCGGGTCGATGTTGAGCCGTCCGTCTGGGGCTTTGCCGTTATGCTGATCTCCATGGCGGTGGACTACTGGCGCTCCCGCGCGCTGGGCCGCATCGCCACTAAATACAATAGCCAAGCGCTGGAAGCCGATGCCCTCCATTTTTCCACCGACGTCTGGTCCGCGGGGGTCGTGGTTGTCGGTCTTGTTCTAATCTTGGCGGGACGAACTTATCGCCTGGATTGGCTCCGCATGGCCGATCCCATCGCTGCTCTTTTCGTCGCCGGGGTGATCGTTTCCGTGAGCTGGCGGCTGGCGCGGCGTACCATCGATGCCTTGCTCGATGCCGCTCCCACCGGCGTTCGCGCCAAGATTATCGCCGAAGTTTCGCGCGTGGAGGGGGTGCTCGAAATCGGTCGCGTCCGCATCCGGCGCGCTGGCAATCGCTACTTTGCCGATCTCGCGGTTGGCTTCGCCCGCACCGTCACTTTCCAGCGCTCCGAACAGCTGGTCGCGGCGGTCACCGCAGCGGTCCAAGGAGTTCTGCCCGATGCCGATGTCACGGTTCAACCGCTCCCCCGCGCCCAGCGTTCGGAAAACACATTTGATCGCATCCGCGCCGTTGCCACTCGCCACAATCTCAACGTCCACGACATCTCGGTGCAGGATTTCGATGGCCAGCTTCATGTCGAGCAGCACGTCGAACTGGACGAACGGATGACTCTCAAGGCTGCCCACGATCAGGTCACTGAACTCGAGGCCGACATTCGCCACGACGTGCCCGAAATCGCAACCATCCTCACCCACATCGAGAGCGAGCCCGCCACCATCGAGAAACCGGAAGAACAGGTGCACGACGCGGAACTGGAGCGTCGGCTGAAGGTTGTTGCCACGGAATTCCCCGACATCCTGGATGTTCACGAATTCATCATCACGCGCGTGCGCGGGCGCCTCTACGTTTCGTGCCATTGCACCATCGCTGATCATCTCTCTCTGGTGCGCGTCCACGAGATCCAGACCGAACTCGAAATCCACTTCAAGCAAGCCGCTCCCGAGTTGTTCCGCGTGTTGATTCATCCCGAGCCCAGCACAGATAATCGTAGATAGAATTCAGAGAGGGGGGATCCTATGACGAAGGCAGGCGCGACCTGGATCGAGAAGCAGCGCTTCAGCGGAGTGTCGGACAGTGGCCACACCATCGTCGTCGACGGCGACAAAGCCGCCGGCAACAGTCCCATGGAGCTCGTTCTCATCGGCTTGTGCGGTTGCACCGGCTACGATGTGGTTTCCATTCTGCAGAAGAAGCACGAGCCCTTCACCAGCCTCGAAGTCCGCGCCGAAGCCGAACGCGCCCCCAATCCTCCCTCTGTCTACACGGAAATCAAGCTGACCTACCGCGTCGGCGGTAAAGTCTCGCACAAGGCCGTGGAGGACGCAGTCCGCCTCTCGAAAGAAAAATATTGTTCGGTCTCCGCGATGCTGGAGAAGACCGCGAAAATCACCACCGCGATCGAATACGCGGACGCCTAGAATTGCAAAGTCATATGCCGCTTAAAATCTTCCTCTTCACCCAGTCCGGCTGTCCTGCCTGCGAGATGATGAAGATCTTTCTCGAAGCGAGGGAAATCGTCTTTGAAGAACGGGTTATGAATCTCGATGCTAGCGCCCGGATCGAGCTGCTCGAAACCTACCACAGCCACACCGCGCCCACGCTAGTGATTCTCAGCGCGTCCGGAGCGGAAGTGATCGAAGGCTTCGACCCCGACCGCCTTGACCGCGTCCTTTCGGCTTCCTGATCATCAAATCGGGTCACGAGGCCGCCATCCCCAAGCCAATCCAGCCAAGCTCGCCCCCGCATCCTCTGCGCGGATATTTCTATATTGCCTCCGCCGCTTTTCTGTGGGGCATCTCTGCCGCCCTGGGACGCGCCGTCTTCACTGGAAGGCTAAGCCTGGGTGCGCTCGCCCTGCGTCCAATCGATCCGCTGATTCTTGCGCAGACCCGCACCACATTCTCTCTGCTCGTGTTGCTTCCGATTCTCACCGCAGCGCAGGGCTGGCAGCGGGTCAAACTTCCCGCGCGCGATCTCGCCTACTGCTTGGTGCTGGGAATGCTCGGGGTCGCCGTCTCCAACTATTTCTATTACGTCGCTATTCAACGAACCAACGTGGCCACCGCCATCATCGTGCAATACACCGCTCCCGTCTGGGTGTTGCCTTACGTGGTGGCTCGCGGTCAGCAAAAACTGACCGCGCAAAAAGTTTTCGCCGTTGCCCTCGCCGTCACCGGAATCGCCCTGGTCATCGATCCGCTCGGCACCACTTCCGGCGCCGCGCTCCACCTCGATCCCTACGGCATCATCGCTGCGTTGCTGGCATCATTTTCCTTCGCGTTCTATAACGTCGGCGGACACCGCATCCTCATCCGTCACGACCGTTGGCGCGTGCTCGTCTGGATGCTCACCGCCGCCGCCGCTTTCTGGCTCGTCGTCAACCCCCCCTGGAAAATTGTTGCCGCCCACTACGCGCCTGCCCAATGGGTGTTTCTGTTTGGGTTCTCGATGATCTCGGTGCTGGGAGCCTTTTCTCTTTACTTCCTCGGCCTCGAACACTTGGAGCCGACTCGCGCCATCATCGCCAGTTGCCTGGAGCCGGTCTTTTCGATTCTTCTAGCAGCGCTACTGCTTGGCGAAGTTCTCCGTCCGATTCAGACCGTGGGAATCGTGCTGGTACTGTCCGCCATCGTGATCGTCGAGCGACCTATTCGCAGCCCCACCGACGAACAAGTCGTAGTCGAGCCGATGGAGTAAGAGGTCGGCCCGCTCCGCGAACTCCCGGTCTTAGTCCAATTTCTTCCCCCTGGTCTCGGGCAACTGCGTCGTCATCAAGGCTGCCAGCAGGTATCCGGCGGCGCACAAATAAAACGCCCAGCCCAATCCTCTGGACTCGCCCACCCTCCCGATCACCAGCGGCGCAACCGAGCTCATCGTGCGCGCACCGTTGTAAGTAAAACCCAGCCCACGCGCCCGCAAGTGAGTAGGAAAAATCTCGCTGCCCATGATTCCTGAGCCTGAAAACAGCCCGGTCCCGAAGAAGGCGACCACCGTGCCCAAGACCATGAGCCCCGGTGGGGACCGCACTGCAGCATAAAGTGGAACCAGAAGAGATGCCGCTACGCTATAGATGATAAATGCTTTTCTACGCCCGAAGTGATCCGCTGCCCAACCGAAGCTGGCATAGCCGGGAAGCATGCCGAACAGATTCAACACCACTAGCAGCGCCGTCGTTCCCATCATTCCCAGACCGCGCCCGCCTTGCGATACAGGAAGCGAGAGGTACGGGGGCATCCAGGTGAAAAGGCCCCACCAGGAAAACATGCAGAAAAAGTTAAACAGCAGCAGCGCGACGGTGGGCTTCAAGTAAGGAGCCCGAAAGATGGCCCAGAAACTGCCGTGGAAGCTCGTCCTCTCCGCTTCGCGCGGAACTCCCGTAAGCGGCGCGGCTTTCGCTCCTGAGGTTCTCTGCCGCTCCCACATCTCCGACTCGGGTACTCCACGCTGAATCCACAAGGTCAGCAGCGCCGGCAGAATGCCAACGAAGAATACGGCACGCCAGCCGAAATGACGCGCCACCGGGCCCGCAACCAGCGCCGCTGCTGCAAAACCGATGGCCCACGAACTCTGCACCATCGAAATTGCTTTGGCGCGAAGTTCCGCCGGCCAAGTTTCGGCCACAAGCGTCGCGCCCGTATTCCATTCGCCGCCCATGCCCAAACCGAGCACAAATCGTGCTGCCGCCAGCATCGCGATGCTCGTCGCGAGCCCCGACGCGAATGAGCATACCGAATAGGTCAGAATGCTCGCCATCAGCGCCCGCTTGCGCCCAATGCGGTCCGCGACAAACCCAAACAGCACCCCGCCCATGCCGGAAGCCAGCAACGTCAATGTTCCGAGCAGTCCCGCCGTGGTCTTGCTCATGGCCAGATCGCGCATGAGCAGGGCCAGCACCAGCGCGTAAAGCATGGCATCGAAGGCATCGAGTGCCCAGCCCAGCGCCGCCGCCAGCAGAGTCCGCCGTTGTCCGGGGGTCGCTAGCTGAATCAGTTCGATTGGACCAATGGCCATGAAGTGCGGATTGTACGGCCCAGCGGGGGATTGTCAATTTCTGATTTTCGTGGCGATCCCGCCCAGATTCCCACGCGGGCCTACAGGTTTGCTTCCAGTTTTCTTTGTTTTTCGCATGTTTTATCCTTGGTTACCCTTGCCCTGATTTGACAATGTTTTTATTACTCTGGAAGCGATTCTCGGTTAGCCTCGTCGTGTGCTCCGGCGGGAATCGTTCGATCGGGATGGGCTTATGAGATTCAACCGAGTTGCTGTGCTTGGCGTTTTTCTCGTAGCATTTCTTACTCCTTGTTTTGCCCACCACATGGCGGTCGTGGTCGATAAGGAGAACAATGTTGGCAATGTCACGGCCGCCCATCTGACCAGGATTTTCCGCTCGGAGGTCAAGAAATGGCCAGATGGCAAGACCATCATTCTCGTATTGCACAGAGACTCCGTCGGCGAAACCGAAACCCTGGAGCGCCTGAACAAGATGACCGATGCCGAATGGAAGGCACTTATCGCCGCTCACAAGGATTCCATCCAGACGGTGGACTCCGATGCCGATGTGCTCAGAATTGTGCAATCCACCCCCGGCGCCATCGGCTTGGTGGATGTCCGCTCGGTCGACAGCACCATCAATGTGATTCGCGTGGATGGCAAATTGCCCATGGAATCGGGCTATTTGCCGCATTAGCCGGATCGGACTTATTCCGCACTTTTGACAAATCTTTGACCTCGCGTAAACGCCTCGGGAACCGCGACCGGTTACAACCACGGCTGCTTCCTGAGGACATTCATGAACTCGTTCCGGCCTCTCGCTCGAACTCTCGTCGCTGCTCTGTCGCTGACCATGTCTGCTTTCGCGCCAACCTCGGCTCCCACCATCACCGGTTTGTTCTCTTTCCCCGGCAATGCGTCTGACGTTTGTGAGAAGGGCTAGTTTCCGATTTCGCTGATCGAGAGGAGCGCTGACGGAAACTCTTACGGCGCTGCGGCAGCTGGCGGCACGGGAATCAACGCCCGGGGGCACGATCTTCAAGATCACTCCGGAAGGCCGGTTGAGAATTACCAGACGTCCGGTCTTGTCGGGGCGCATGACTTACCACCCTCGAATCTGGGAAAACGCGCTTCGTGAAGATGCTCAGCGATCAGAGCCACCGAGCCACAGCAGATGAAAATATCTTCTTGCCTTCTTTACATCTCGCGCAATCTGCTCCCGCAAGGCCTCGACTGAGGGAAATTTGATTTCATCTCGCAGCCGGTCGAGGAAGCAAATCTCCACTTCGCTCTCCGGCGTCAGTTCAAGGGGATGAAAGTTGAGCAAGTGCGTCTCGATGGCAAACGAATCTGCCCCAAACGTTGGACGATTCCCCACATTCGTGACCGAATCAAAGCGTTCGGCGCCCACCCGCGTCCATGTAATGTAAACGCCATCGTTCGGAACCAGTTCTTCGTAGCGCGCCAGGTTGATGGTCGGAACCGTGTACTTCGATCCATAACCGCGCCCCCGGCCGGGCGCGCCCAGAATGCAAAATGGACGAGCCAGCAGATGTCGCGCCCGGCTCACCCGTCCCTCGCCCAGCAGTCTACGAATGTGACTGCTCGAAACCGGCTCGCCGCGCAGTTTCTGCTCCGGGTAGACGGTCACCTGAAAGCCCATCTCCTGGCCGAACTGCGCCAGCAGATTGGTGTCGCCGGCCGCCTTGTGTCCGAAGCGAAAGTTGTAACCTTCATGCACTTCCAGGGCGTGCAGCTTCTTTTTCAGGATGCGTTCGGCAAACTGCCGCGGTGTCATCAACGAGAGATCGCGCGCAAAAGGCAGCATCAGCACGGCATCAATCCCCGTGGCTTCGAGCAGGCGTAGTTTTTCCGGCACTGGGGTCAACAGCTTCAGTCCGGAGTCGGGTCGGAGAATGCGCGAAGGGTGCGGCTCAAACGTTACCGCCGTGGCCTTCGCTCCTGTGGGCCGCGCGCGCCGCACAATCTCTCCCAACACATGCGCGTGCGCCCGGTGCACGCCGTCAAAATTCCCCACGCTCACCAACGACGGGCCAAATCCTGCCGGAACGTCTTCGAGTTTATGAAAAACCTGCATCGTCACCTAGAAAGACTAAAAACTTAACCGCCTAGGTCGTCGACCACACCGAGAAAGCCCGAAGAATTTTGCGGCTTCTGATCCTCGAAAGTCGCGGCGCTGCCTGCGTCCTGGGCGGTGAAAGCTCTAGATTTCAAACTCCAACTTCATCCCGTCATAGGCGAGCCGCACATGCGCTGGCAGTGTCGCATTGGTCGCCGCATGCGCCAGGTCATGGCAAATGTGCGTGAAGAAGCCCCGCTTCGCCTTCACCCGCTCTACAACGCGCAACGAATTCTCCACCGTTGAGTGCGTGGGATGCGGCTTGTGCCGGAGCGCGTCCAGAAAGAGCACGTCCAATCCTTCCAGCTGACGAAACGACGCCTCGGGAATTTCACTGTGATCGGTGAGATAGGCCGCCTTGCCAAATCGAAATCCGTAGATCTCCGTCTCTCCATGAATCAATCGCACTGGCTCGAAGCATGCGCCAAAGATTTCTACCGGCCCATCGATCGGCCGAAGTTCAAGTCGCGGCAACCCGCCAAATTTGTAATCGCCGTCGAAGATGTAGCTGAACATTCGGCGCAGGAAAGCGGCCGCGTCCGGACGCGCGTAGAGCGGCAGCCTGTCTGGCTTGTGGCAATAGCTTAGCGGCCGCAGATCGTCGATGCCCAGGATGTGGTCGGCGTGGGTGTGGGTGTAAAAAACCGCATCCACGCGCGTGATACGCTCGCGAATCGCCTGCGTGTAGAAATCCGGAGTGGTGTCGATCAGTACTACCTTGCCCGCAAATTTCAGCATGACGGAAGGTCGTGTGCGCCGGTCGTGCGGATCGCTCGAGTTGCAGACCGCGCAGTCGCAGCCCAGCGTGGGCACTCCCATAGACGTGCCGCTGCCCAGCACGGTCAGCGTGGCCTTCATATTTTCACCTTCGTCCTGCAACTGGTTGGAGCCGTCATGCTGGCACGATCAGCGCCCCGCGATTCCCGTGGGTGCTCCGGGCTGCGGAGGGCGGGACAGCGCGTTGGTCACGTCAACGTAGGCCATACGCACTTCGTAAAGGCTGTTCTGCAGAAAGTTTTCTTCCGTGGGCGTGAGGTTGCCCTTGGTTTTCACCGCCAGCAGGGCCAGCGTATCAATGGTCTGCCGCGCTCCGACAATGTCCAGGCGCGGCTGCTCGCCCTGCTGATGCATCAATCCCAGCTGCAACATGGCCGTCATATACAGCGACGCCAGGAAGCGCTCGAACGTCATCTCGAATTCTTTGGCGGAGTGTCCGCTGAGTTCCACGCGCGAGTTCAGCGCATCGGAAGATTTCCGGTAAGCGTCCGCCTGTGCCTGTTGCTCGGCTGCCGTCGGCATCGGAGGCGCCTCCGGCTCGCCGGCAACATCGCTTCCCACCGGCGCAGTCTCGGGAGGAGTCGCTAGCGGAGCCGCTTTGCGCGGCTCGGTTTCCTCGTGAACCTCCTGCCGCAACTCTCCATCCTCCGTAAATAGACGACGGTCGGTTATTGTGAAACCTGATTCCTGTCTCTTTTCAGCCATAACGTATGTCCTTATCTGCCTGCTTCAAAATTGTAAGTTCAAAATTGTACGATCCACATGGGGATGAAGTCTTCCGTCGCGGTGCAGTCTGGTCGCTTAAACTTTGTGCAGTTCCTCATCTTGCGGCTTCTCGAACGCAACGCTCTCCAGCGGCAATTGGGCCACAGTCGCTTTGACCTCGCCAATCATGACCTCGCGTCCCGGGGTTCCGACTTCGCGCCGAATGTATCCCAGCGCCAGCGTTCGTTCGGCAGCTCGACCGCGGAGAACCGCTACGCTGGTGATCTCGCCCACTTCCTTGTCGCCGGAACTGATCTTGTCGCCCGCCGCGATCGCCGCCGGGCCTTCTATGCTGAAACCAGTGAACTTCCGATGCACATTGCCCCGCGATCGAATACGCTCCACAATTTCCTGGCCCACATAACAGCCCTTGTTAAAGTTGAGCGCGCGCATCTGTTCGGTTTCCTGCGG
>Ga0210398_10001958_pt1 | contig 20522 bp, 13 predicted proteins | sample IncBWC4OmetaG_FD_161047 | JGI IMG/M metagenome (GOLD analysis project Ga0210398, IMG submission 161047) | Forest soil microbial communities from Barre Woods Harvard Forest LTER site, Petersham, Massachusetts, United States - Inc-BW-C-4-O | ecosystem: Environmental > Terrestrial > Soil >...
TCCTGTGGTCGCCTTCCTACTTCGCCGCCAGTTGTGGCGGGGCACCGCTGAACATTATTAAGCAATATATCGAGCAACAAAAGACCCCGCTCTAACGGGCCTTATATCCCCGGCCTAAAGATCCGGGACTTTACGGCCCGAGAGTCGTAAGTTCACCAAACAAATATCGCCGAAGCATGCGGGCCCAAAGTAACGCTAAAAGTTACCGGACTGCTCGGAATTGCGGCTCGAGTCCTGGGGACGGCTTCTCGCACCTCGTTGAGACTATAAAATAAATGTCAAATTTACAACTCTCAGCGCGTGAAGTTTCCGTCGACCATTCTCCAGATTTCCAGCGGGTTGGAATTTTTCAGCTCGGCAGGAAGCGACGAATCCGGAAGATCCTGATAGCAGACGGGACGGGTGAAGCGAAATATCGCCAGAGAGCCCACGGAGGTGGTACGGCTGTCGGTGCTCGCGGGATAGGGTCCGCCATGAACCATGGCGTGACAGACTTCAACGCCGGTAGGATAGCCGTTGAAAACGATGCGGCCGACCTTGTCTCTAAGGATTTGGAGCAACTCAGAGAATTCCCGGAGGTCGCCCTCGGTGCCGTGAATCGTGGCGGTGAGGTGGCCGCTGAGACTTCGAGCAGCACCCAGAAGTTCCGCCTGGTCGCGGAAACGAACCAACAGCGTCGAGGGACCAAATACTTCGGAACTTAGGTCCGGGCTGTCCAGCAAACTGGAAACATCGGTTTCGAAGACGGCAACCCCGGCGACGAAGGCCGAACCGGAAGCCGGCTGTTCGCCCTCTGCGACCACGGCGAGATCGGAACGACCTTTCCGATTCTGTACCTCGCGTTGGTAGGCGTTTCGAATGCCCGACGTCAGAAGCGCGAATTTCTTGGAACGGGCCACCTGGTCTTGAAACTCAGGGAGGAAATGCGCCGAAGAGTCCTCCCGAGGAAGAAAAACCAAACCAGGTTTGGTGCAGAATTGCCCGCTGCCCAGCGTGAAAGAACCGTGAAGTTGAGCGGCGATCTCTTTGCCGCGAGCGGCCAGGGCCCCGGGAAGAATAAATACCGGATTCGTGCTGCCCATTTCGCCATAGAACGGGATGGGCTCTGGACGGCGGACCGCCAAGTCCATGAGGGCTCTTCCCGCGGGAATGGAGCCAGTGAAACCGACAGCCTTGACGCGTGGATGTTCGACGAGCTTCGCGCCAACTTCTGTTCCGGAATCGAACAGCAGGGAGAAGACGCCTTCGGCGAAACCTTCCTCACGAACGCAATCGCGAATGGCGCGCCCCACGAGCTCGCTCGTGCCCGGATGGGCGGGATGCGCCTTGACGATCACGGGATTTCCGGCGGCCAACGCGGAAGCGGTATCTCCGCCGGCAACCGAAAAGGCGAGCGGAAAATTGCTGGCTCCGAAAACTACGACGGGTCCGAGGGGATGCAACATCGAACGGATATCTGGTTTGGGCAAGGGCTTGCGCCCGGGATCCGCGCGATCAATACGAGCGGAAACCCAGGAACCTTCCTCGATAACGGACGCAAAAAGCCTAAGCTGACTGGCGGTGCGGGCCGTTTCTGATTTCAAGCGCGGTTCCGGGAGAGCGGTTTCACTATGGGCACGCGCCACAAGCAAATCGGTAATCGACTCGAGGCGAGAAGCGATGTGATTGAGAAAGGAAGCGCGCTCGCGCCCAGACAAGCGGGAGTAGCTCCGGAAGGCTTCGCTGGCGATCGCAGCGGCTCGCTCGATGTCTTCCGGGAGTGCCGAAAAAAAGGCGTTGTCGATTTTGTCGCCGGTGGCGGGATTCCAGGCGTGGAAAGGACCGGCGGTGGACACGGAGTCGCGAAAACCAATCAGGGACTTTCCAAGGATTTCCATGGCGTGCGTCCGTTATTTCGCCGCTTGCCGGAGCGGGAGTTCGGTACTGGCTTGTTGTGGCCGCGTGCGGAGAGCATGGTGGATCAGGTCCTTCGTCGCTTCGAGTTCTGCGCCGGTGAGCCGAAGCTTTGGCGGCCTGACGTCGGCGTTGCCAACGCCGAATTCTTCTTGCACGAGCTTGATGAGTTGAACGAACTTGGGCACCGTATCGAGACGCAGCAAAGGCAGGAACCAGCGGTACAGCTCCCTTGCCTCGGAAGACTTTCCCTGAATGCCAAACTCGAAAAGGTCCACCGATTCGCGCGGCAATGCGTTGGCCAGGCCGGCAATCCAACCAACGGCTCCCACGCCAATGCTCTCGAGAATGGCGTCGTCAACGCCAACGAGTATGGCGAGGCGGTCATCGAGCAACGCGCGAATTGCGGAGACGCGCCGAACGTCGGCGCTTGACTCTTTCACCGCCAGGAAATTGGCGCGCTCGGCAGCGAGTTCGCGGATCTGCTCGGGCAGAAAGTCCGTGCCGTAGGCGATCGGATTGTTGTAGAGCATGCCCGGAAGAGGCGTGGCCTCGAAGACCGCGGAAACGTGGGCCTTCATCTCCCGCCAATCGCCGCGGTAGACGTAGGGCGGTAGGACCATCAGACCGTCCGAGCCAGCCGCGTGAGCTTGCTTGGCGAGGCTTACGGCTTCGCCGGTAGTGAGTGAGGAAATCGCCGCGACAACGGACCCGCGCCCCTTAAGGGCTTTGACGCAGGTATTCAGGACAGCCGTTTTTTCGTCGAATGAGAGCGTCGCGCCTTCACCCAACGAACCCAGAGCGACGACTCCCGTGCAACCGTTTTCAATGAGCCACTGGCAGTGGTTGGCCATGAAAGCGTGGTCGATCCGGGAACCGCTCGCGAAACACGTAGTAATTGCGGGAATAACACCTTGCCACTTCATGGTGATCCTCCATGGCGTTGCGCCGGATTCGCGGGCGAAGAGATCGCCCGAAGACTCGAGCAACGTACGGGAAATATCGGTGGACGCGAGGAGTCCATGGTCCATCCGAATAGAAATTCAGCAGCCGAGCCACAGACGCGCCCCTGACAGGGGCCCATGCCGCAACGGGAATGCAATTTGGCAGCGCGCCAAGAGGAATGTTTTCGCGCGTCTCCGAAGGAGACGTCTTCGCAGCGGCAGAGGAGCGTGTCTGGCTTTGCCAAAGTCGCGAGTTCCGGGCGCAGGGCGAAAGCCTTCTTCATGGCGCGGACGACTTTTCTCGAACGCGCGCCGGTCGAAAGAAGTCTTCTCGCGGAATGAAGGGCGCCGGCCGCGGCGTAGCCTGCGATCTGACCTTCGACAATCGAAAGGTCCAGGCCCCCGATCCCGGTGGGCTCGCCAGCGCAGTAGACACCAGGCTCGGAGGTCTCTTGAAGTTCGGTGACTTCGACCGAGCCCTCCGTGACACGGCATCCTAGCGCACGGGCCAGCTCAAGGTTCGGAACCAGATGATATCCGCAAGCCAAGTAATCGCACTCTATTTCGCGGACACACCCGTGGTCCGAGACTTGAACCGAGCGCAAGCGGTCCGGCCCAAATGCGGCGACCGGCCAAGTGCTTGTGAGGTAGGGCGCTCGTCTGCTGCGGAATCTGAGCTGTGCTGCTTCCACCAGTTTCTCGGGAAACGCTGCCAACGTGAGCGCAAAAGCACGAAGTTGCGAGAAGGGCGCTTGTTCGCAGATGCACAAGACCTCCGCATCATGTTCGCTCAGGTAAGCGGCCACTGCTAGAAGGAGCGGGCCGGTTCCGGCGATGACCACACGTTTCCCGTTCACGGGCAAACCGGATTTCACCAGCGCCTGGAGCCCTCCTGCGCCTAAGACGTTCGGCAGGGTCCAACCGGGGAAGGGCAGAAAAAGTTCACGTGCGCCGGTAGCCAGGATCAGCTTGTTGTAGAGAACCCCTAAGAGCGAGTGATCCGACTCTGCTTCGAGCGCGCCGTTGTGGGCATGGAAAACACGCGCACCGGCCATTACGGTGACACTAGATTCCCGAAGTCGATCGAGCCAATGGCCGGCCTGAGGGTGATGCCATCGACTCGCACCGCGACGCCAGATTTGTCCTCCGGGAGCAGGATTGTCGTCGATCAACGCGGCGCGCGCGCCGGATTCCGACGCCCGAACCGCTGCCGCAATTCCCGCAGGGCCGGCACCGATCACCGCAACGTCGAAGCTCCGTCGGACGACGCTATCCATAGACGTTGATTTCCATATTCGCTTCGCAAATCACCTGGCAACTCCGCTGGTGAGTCTGGCCGTTGATCTCCACACGACATTCAAAACAAGTCCCCATACCGCAGAGTGGCGCGCGCGGCTGGCCGGTGACCGATCGTCGACAAGCACCGATCGAGAGCATTACGGCCACGGCTACTGTCGATCCGGCGGGAACGTCAACCAGGGCCCCGTTGACGCGAACGGTAAGAATCTCAGACATGCGCTTCGGCGACCCTTTGTCTCGACGGCAAATAAGGCTCGGCCGAAATTGCGGGAGCCTCGGCAAGAATGTGCGAGCAAATCAGTTTGCCAGTTGCCAAAGAAGTCGTGATGCCCAGTCCCTCGTGCCCGGTCGCGATATAGAGCGTTGGATCTTCGGGCCAGGGACCGATCAACGGCAGTTTGTCCGGAGTAGCCGGACGAAAACCCGTCCAGACGCGGATGCCGGAATAGGAAGCCAAGGCCGGCAGGTATTCAAATGTACGCTCGAGCATGCGCGAGAGAATGGCTGGTTCCACTTCGTCGTGTTCGATGTCGTACTGGCGAGAAGAACCGATTAGAAGCTGGCCGGTCGGCCGAGGCTGGACGTTGAAGGCCACGGAATCGTCGGTCGACGAGTGAGCGGATTTGAGATAACCCAGCTCGACCAGTTGATGACGAACCGTGCCCGGATAACGATCCGTGATGACCAGATGCCCTTTGCGCGGCTTGACTCGAATGCCTGGAGTCAGCTTTCCCGAGAACTGACCGGCGGCATTGATCAACCGGCCAGCGCTGAGGGTCGTGCCATCGGCCAGACGAGCGATTCCTTTTTCGAGCGAAATAACTGCTTTGCCGGTATCGAGCGATGCCCCTAACTCGATCGCTTTTTCGAGGAGAAAAGAGGCGGCTGCCGGTGGATAGATGACGGAATCCCCGGGCACCAGTAGTCCGCCCGCCAGGGGCGCGCGAAGATGTGGCTCGGCGTCGTGTAAAGACTGAGGGTCCAGGATTTCCGCGTGAACTCCGCGGGCACGATAGAAATCACACTTTCGACCGACTTCCGCCATCTCTTCATCATCTACGGCAACCCAGATCGTCCCGCATCTATCGAATTCAATCTTGGCCGGCAACTCCTCGTGGAGTTCTTCCCAGAGTGTCTCGGAATAATGGGTCAAAGAGAATTGCGCTTCCGAATCGTCCATCACCACAATGTGGCCCATCGCGGCGCCGGTCGCTCCGGCCGAGATGAATCGCTCTTCTAGGATGGTGACGCGCAACCCAGCCTTGGCGAGTTCCGAGGCGCAGGCTGCGCCCACGATTCCCGCGCCAACAATCAAGACATCGGCCGAATGCTTCATGCCTCGATGCCGTACCGGAACGGGTCAGACGGATCAAAGATGAAATCCGCGTCAGAAGTGATGAATGCGGAGCCCTTGATCACCGGAATGATCTCACCGTGCTCGATGCGGACCTGCCCCTCAAACACACTGCCAACAATACTCTCTTGCCGCCAGACCTCTCCGGGCCTGAGCTTGCCATCGGCGTAGAGACACGCGAGCTTGGCGCTTGTTCCCGTGCCGCAGGGCGAACGGTCGTAGGCTTTCCCGGGACAGAGCACGAAATTCTTGCTGTTGACGCCCGGAATTTCGGAAGGGCTGAAGAGCTCGATGTGATCGATCTCTTTTCCGTCGGCGCCCTTGATTCCCTTTCTCTCAAGCGCCTGACGGATCGCCCATGTAAATTGCGTAAGCTCCTCAATGTTATCGATCATCAGATCGAAGGAGTGATCGTTGACGAGGAAGAACCAATTCCCGCCCCACGCCACGTCTCCTCGTACGGTACCGTAGCCCGGAACGTGGACGGCAACGCACTTGGCTGTGCGATGGCTCGGCACATTGGCGACCGATACTTCGCCGGTTTCGAGTAGTGTGGCCGAAACCGTGCCCACCGGCGTGTCGATTTTGTGTTCGCCGCCACCAATTCGTCCCAGATAGGAAAGCGTTGCTACCAACCCAATGGTGCCGTGCACGCACATTCCAAGGTAGCCAACATTGTTAAAGAAGATGACTCCCGCGGCACTTCCCGGTTTCACGGGCTCGCAGAGTTGCGCACCGACAACCACTTCCGAGCCGCGCGGCTCATTCACCAGCGCTCGCCGCAAAAAATCGTAGTTTCGGTGAAACTCGTCCAGGCGCAAGGCCATACTGTCCGCGGGCAATTCAGGCCCGCCGGAGACGATGATTCGAGTCGGCTCGCCCCCCGTATGGGAGTCAACTACATGAACGCGCTCCAGTCGGTCAAGCATGGAATTCGGGAATCTCTCTCGCTCCTAGGTTTGGGTTTCCAGCCGTGATTGTCCCTAGAAAGAATGCACCTGGGCTGTTTTATAAGATCTATCGCTCCCGAGACCGCTCCCGAGCGCTAGGCCTTTTCGGCTCTGGAGAAGCCCGCTATCCTGCTTCGATGCATCTCCACGGCACAGAAAACCGAAAAGGCGAAAATTCAGGAGCATGGGCACGGCTGCCGCGTGCACTGGACGTCTTGCATACAATATACATAAACTCACCCGAGAGCAACCTCCCTTTCCTCTTTGACTTAGATCGTGCAGCTCCTCGGTCTTGAGGTTTAGTTGACCTCATGGCCCCGGGCGCGCTCCTGCGCAGAAACGCTTGACACAGTATATCGTATTCTGTATACAATTCGCCAACAAACCTGGTGCACAGCTTCCCGGTCGAGTGCCCTGAGGACGAGCTCGTTGAAGTCTCTCACTCGGACTCGTCGTTGGGACAAGTCGAGGAATTTATCTCCAAGCGGAGGATTGCCATGCCAAAGCGACTGTGTCTCGGAGCCATTTTCCTTCTAATCCTTTTGTTTCCATCGACCAGCATGACCCGCGGCCAAGTCCGTACCACAGGGCAGCTTGGTGGTACCGTCTTGGATCCCTCAGGCGCGGCTGTTTCGGGGGCCACGATTGTCGTCAGCCAGCCGGTGACCGGATTCAGCCAAACGGTGACGGCCAATGATTCCGGTGAATACGTGTTTCCAGCGTTGCAGCCAGGAACCTATCAGCTGAAGGTGACCGCGGCAGGTTTCTCCGACGCCGTGTACGACAATGTAGTCATCGGCGCGGCACGCAGCACGGACCTCAAGGTAGAACTGAAAGTGGGCCAAGCCAGCGAGACGGTGCGCGTTTCAACGGAGGGCGAAGTTTTGGAAACGACCACCAATACTCTCTCGTCAACGATCAGTCCTGAGAGTCTTCAGGAGCTTCCCCTGAACGGCCGAGACGTCCTGCCGTTTGCGCAGCTCGTGCCGGGCGCGCAAAGCGGAGGAGACCAACGCTTCACCACCTACAATTCGCTTCCAAACGCCGCCGTCAATATCACTGTGGATGGGGTGAACGACAACTTCCAGCGCTATCGAACTTCAACGACGGGCTTTTACACGGCGGCACCTTTGCGATTGGGGGCCTTCGACGAAGTGACTGTTTCGACCGACAGTCTTACCGCCGATGCAGGGTCGGAAGGTTCGGTACAATTGCGCTTTGTCACCAAGCGCGGAACCAACCAGTTCCACGGCACGGCATTCTGGCAAACACAGAACAGCGCGTTTAATGCCAACAGTTTCACGAATAACGCGCTGGGACTGAAGATTTCTCCTTTCCACCTGAACGACTACGGTGGAAGCCTGGGCGGGCCGCTGTGGAAGAATAAGCTCTTTTTCTTTCTCAACTACGAAGAGGAAGACAATCCTTTTTCCAGCACGATTTCACTTCTGGTTCCGACTCCCGCAGCGCAGCAGGGCAATTTCACCTACAATGGAACGGACGGCGTCCAACACACGGTAAATCTGTTGGCGCTCGCGCAGTCGCAGCCCACTCCGTTCCCCTCACAGGTCGATCCTACAATCTCGAGCATCTTCACGGCGATCAATGGATTTGCCCAGAATCAGACGCTGACAGCGGTTTCGGGCCTGCCCTACATGAACCAATTCAGCTTCGCCCAGCGGGGGAGCAACACCAATCGATATCCTACGGCGCGCTTGGACTATCAGCTTTCCCGGAAGATAGCCCTGCACGGTTCTTGGGATCTGTACTGGAGAAATATCGCCAACGTTGAACCGTATCCCGGCGACACGCACGTCAGCGGCGGCTTCAAGAGCACCTACTACACCGGTATGCTGGGTTTTGATTGGACCGTGACACCTCATTTGATCAATCAGTTTAATTTTGGCGTGCTGAGCACGGTAGAGGAATTCAATCCAGGGAATAACTTCAATGAGTTTCAGTCCCAAGGGAACAGACAGATTGCGGCTGCGCAGCTGGCCGCAGGCCAAGGTGCGATCTTTCAGCCGTTGATACCGGGATTTATTTTTCCGCTGCCACGCAACAACCCTTTGTGGAACGTCTCCAACAATTTGAGCTGGACGCATGGGCGGCACACTTTCACCTTCGGCGGGGATATTCGTATCTCGACGATGCGTGAACTCGAGTCGAATTCACCGCCCACCTATACCCTGGGACTCAATAGTCTCGACCCGGCGCTCAGCATGTTTAATTCTTCGAACTTCCCGGCTATCAATCAGGCAACTGATTTGCAGAACGCGGAAGCGTTTTACGCTACCATCGTTGGCCGGCTTGACGGGATTTCGGGACTCAACGAAGTTAACGGCCAAACACGGCAGTATCAGGTTGCCGGATCGTTGAACTATCGCGAGGCGCAGACCGTTGGAGGTCTGTATTTTCAAGACGCATTCCGAGTGACTCCGCATCTAGCTATCAATTATGGTTTCCGCTGGCAGCTCACCGGCGCGATCCACAACACGAATAATTTCAACGCCAGCCCGACCTATGCCGACCTTCTGGGCCCCTCCACACAGCTGTTCAATCCGGGCCAGCTGAACGGAGATCCTGATCCGGTCGTGACACTCAGGCCGTCGCCTTACACCGCCGATCTCAAGCAGCCAGCACCCAACGTGGGTTTTGCCTGGAACCCTGCGTGGAACGACGGAATTCTTGGCAGGATCTCCGGAGGTGGCAATCTGGTGATTCGTGGAGGCATCCGAGCCAGCCACTACGACGAAGGATGGACGACTTTCGAACAAGCCACGTTTTTTGGCAATCCAGGCCCCACGCAGACAGTATTCTTGAATCCAGGCTCGGCGGCCGGCCAGTTCACTCCGGGCTCGTTAAGTCTCGCTTCAACGGTTACCCCCAACGCTTTTCCGCAGTCGTTCAGTTTTCCATTGCCGGAGTCTTCGTTTACCTTCGGAGGCCAGCCATTCGGCACGATCGACCCAAAGATTCGAGCTCCCTATGTGGAAAGCTGGAACTTCGGAATCCAGAGGAAAGTGGCAGGGGGAACGGTTATCGAGGTCAACTACGTGGGCAATCACTCCGTGCACATGTGGCAGACTTTCGACCTAAATGAGGTGAACATTTTCGAGAATGGCTTCTTGAACGAGTTCAAGAACGCCGAAACCGATCTGGCAATCAATGGCGGCACCACGTTTGCTGACAATACCGGCAAGCCGGGACTGGTGCCCCTGCCGATATTTGAAGCCGCCTTCGGAGGAGGCGGCTCGGCTCTGCCGTCGTCTTCCTTACTGAGTTCCAGCTTTTCCAACCCGAACTTCATTGCGCTTTTGCAGCAAGGACAAGCCGGCACGCTTGCTAATGCTCTGGCGTCGACGGCCAGCTATCTCTGCAATATGGTTGGGGGAAGCTTTACGCCGTGTGGCGGCGCCGGCTACGGCGCCGGGAAATACCCCATAAACTTCTTCCAGGCAAATCCGTACGCGGCTGGCGTGCCCCTGTGGCTCCTATCTGACCCCGGGAGTGAGTCTTACAATGGAATGCAAGTCCAGGTGAAGCATCCGGTCGGCCACGGGGTTATGCTCATGGCCAACTACGCGTACAGTCACTCGTTCACCAACCGCTATATCGGCGATTACTTCACGGCAGACGCGGCGCTCGCAAATTTTACGACGCTTCGCAACCCTAGTCTCAACCGCGTTCCGTCTCCCTACGACCTGCGCCACACCTTCCGAACCTATGCGACTTATGACCTGCCGTTCGGCACGAACCGTCAGTTCAAGACGCGGAGCTCGATCGTCAATCGGATCGTTGGAGGATGGACGATGGGGACGATCCTGACCGCGCAGTCAGGCCGCAATTTCAAGCTGCAGGGCGGTTTTAACTCCTACAACTTCTACAATAATCCTTTAAATATCCCGGATGCTTCGGACTCGGGCGTGGTTCTGAACGGCATCACCCAGAGCCAGCTTCAGAGCAACGTCGGAGTCTTCAACGGGCCTACCCCGGGAGAGCCAGTGGTGTTCTTGAACCCGAAACTGTTCCTAAACGGCAATCAACCCATTCTCCCGGTTACGACTCCCGGACAGCTCGGAAGATTCATCTTCCTCACCGGTCCGATGTTCGTGAACACCGACATTTCGATACTCAAGTCCATCCCGATTTTTGAAAAGTTGCGGCTGAATATCTACGCCGAAATGATCAACGCATTCAATCACCCGAACTGGAACATAACGGACAACTTCTCGGGCAGCACAAACAATCCGGCGCAGTACGTCAATGTCCAAAGCTCCACATATTCCGCGGCGAGTATCGCCAATCCGAACAACGGAGCGGGGGGAGCGCGCAGCATACAGTTCCGTGTGCAACTAGCGTTTTAGTTTATAAGCGTGCGGCGAATTGGTCTCGAAGGCTCGTTTGCCCGTATTTATGGCGTGCTTTATTGAAAAATTTAGCGATCTTGCCTTTCTGCTTGATACCATCTCGTGCATTTCTGGTTTCGCTCGTTTTCGAAGCCGAGGTGCGACGTTGATCGTTGCCTACAAAAGAGCCGTGGCTAGCAAGCGAGACTTCCATCGGAGGTTAGGCTGACATGAAACTCGACGGGCGGCACGCTATCGTCGTTCTTGTTTTCGCCGGGATGCTGGTACCCACAGTACTGGCCCAGGGCAGCCGGGAGGACTATCAAAGGGCGGAGAAATTTCTTCCGGGTAATTTGCGCCACAAGTTGTATGTCGCCGACGTGGCGCCTCATTGGATCGCCAAGAGCAATCGTTTCTGGTATCGCAAGGTCAGTCCCAAGGGAAACGAGTTCTTTTTGATCGACTCAGCGCAAAATACCAGCAACCCCGCATTCGACCAAGCTCGACTGGCTGCCGCCCTATCCAAAGAAACAAAACGCGAATACCAGCCTTTGGAACTTCCCTTCGACACCTTCGAGTTTTCCGAGGACGGAAAGTCGATTCATTTTCAAATCGAAAGCACGACCTGGAACTGCAACATGGAGACCTACGAATGCAAAGAGGCGCGCGATCCGGCCGTGGGCCCCTTTGAACTAGCATCGCCCAGCAAGGAATGGATCGCCTATGTGAAGGATTTCAATCTGTATGTTCGCTATGTGCCCACGGGCGAGATTGAGCAGCTTACACGCGACGGCGAACCGGGGTGGGATTACGCCACGGAGATTGCCTCGCTCCGGCCGATGGTGGCGCAAGGAACGCAGGACCCAAAGCAACGCCCCGCGGTTTTTTGGTCACCGGATTCCTCAAAGTTGATCACCTATCGCATGGACACGCGCAATGCCGGCCGATTCACAAACCTGCAGTTTGTTCCTCCCGGCCAGCTTCGCCCCAAAGCGTTCAGTGTCGTCTACCCGTTGCCAGGAGAAGCGCTGCCGAAGGCGGAGCCGGTCGTTTTCGACGTTCGAAAGGGGAAACGCATCGATATAAAAACCGACCCCCTGGAGATGCAGTTCCAAGGCGGACCGGGATTCGACTGGTTCCCGGACAGCAAAGGCTTTTACTACGACCATAGTGAACGAGGCGAGAAAAGCATCGAACTGCGTACCGTGGATGCCGACACGGGAGAGCAGCGGGTGGTAATCCGAGAAATGTCCGATCACTACGTCGATCCCGGAGAGACTTTCTCGCGGTTTCTTAGAGACTCCGGGGAAGTGCTGTGGTCCTCGGAACGCGACGGCTGGAATCATTTGTATCTCTACAACCAGAAGACTGGTGAACTGAAAAACCAGATAACCCAGGGACAGTGGGTCGTGCGCCAGATCGTCGACGTCGATGAAAAATTGCACCGCGTCTATTTCCTGGCCAACGGACGCGAGAAAGATGAAGATCCCTACGAGACTCATCTCTACAGCGCCGGCCTCGACGGCAAGGGCTTAACGTTGCTGACCCCCGAAAACTCCAACCACACGGTGAGCGTTTCTCCGGACCATTTGTTCTTTGTGGATAACGCCTCAAGGCCGGATTTGCCGGGGCAATCCCTACTGCGGAGGACGAAGGACGGCTCAGAAGTTCGCGTCCTCGAGCGAACCGACGCGAGCGAAGTGCTCCAGGCGGGCTGGAAGTATCCGTCACCGTTTCACGGCAAGGCCAAAGACGGCATGACAGACCTCTATGGATTGATCTGGCGGCCGTCAAACTTCGATCCGGCCAAGAAGTACCCGATCATCGAAATGGTCTATACCGGCCCACAGGCCTTCTTTGTTCCGAAAGCGTTTGGAGCAGCGATACGGAGCCTGCAATCGGTGGCGGAACTGGGTTTCGTCGTCGTCATGGTTGATGGTCGGGGCACAACGGGACGCTCACGCGCCTTCCATGAATTTTCTTACCACAATCTCGGAGGAGCGTTCGAAGATCACGTTGCCATGATCCAACAGATGGCCGCGCAAAACCCCTACATGGACGCGACGCGTGTCGGGATCTTTGGGACCTCGGCTGGAGGATACGGAGCCGCCCACGCCATGCTTGCGTTTCCCGACTTTTACAAGGTTTGCGTCTCCATCTCCGGAGACCATGACGCCAGACTGGATAAGGCTTGGTGGAACGAGCTGTACCAAGGTTATCCGGTCGGATCCGATTATACCGAGCAGTCCAACGTCACTCTGGCGGACAAGCTCCAAGGGCATCTATTGATTGTCCATGGGGACATCGATGACAACGTTCACGTGGTGGAGACCATGCGATTTGCCGACGCTTTGATCAAGGCAAACAAAGACTTCGACATGCTCATCGTTCCGAACATGTATCACGGCGAAGGCGGGAATTTGTACCTCGTCCGCCGGCGCTGGGACTACTTCGTCAAATACCTCCTTGGCGTAACGCCGCCCGCCAACTTTGAAATCCATGAGGACCGGGAACCCACTCCCATACGTCCACGTTGATGAGTATGCCAGGGAGGGCAACTTGCCACGGTAATCGAGCCGCCGAACGATCGCGTTTCGGGCGACGTTTCGGTTACGTTTGACAACGAGGGGCGCACATTTATTTGTTACGTGGCGACTCAGCCGGTAGCGCCCCAAATATCACCCACGGTGAAGCCCGTCGGAAACGGATCGTCGGGATCGAGCACATAATTGGCGATGCCTGTGATCCAGGCGCGCCCACTAATCTCGGGTACAACAGCAGTGTATGGGCCAACGCGCGCTTCTCTGACCAGCCGGCCGGTAAATGTCGTGCCGAGGATTCCTTCATGCACGAAATCCTGTTGGAGCGGAAGGAGGCCTTTGGCGTGGAGCGCCGCCATCTTTGCGCAAGTCCCCGTGCCGCACGGAGAGCGGTCTAGAGCTCCTGTCCAGGACGAAGGCCGCGTCCAATCCAGTTTTCCCGTGGAAACAATGACCGTGTTTCTCCGGTGGGATCCGCGATTCGCCGGGGGAGCAGACAGTTGAGCGATGGTGATTCCCGAGATAGCCGGATTTTCCGGGTGTGCCACAGGCAATTGTTCCTGCGCTGCCGCTTTGATCATCTCCCCGACCCGAACGATGTCCCGCGCTTCATCCGGCACCAGCCGTAATCCCAAAGCAGCCGCATCCGCAATCACGTAGAACATCCCGCCGTAAGCCACATCGACAGGCACGGTGCCTAGACTCGGAACTTCGACGGGCTTATCGAGATGCACTGCAAAGGAGGGAACATTGCGAAACGTAACCCGCGTCACCTTTCCGTTCGCCATCTCCGCTTCGACTGCCACAAGCCCAGCTGGAGTCTCAAGTTTAAGCTCGGTGATGCTTCCCGATGCTTCGATCATTCCTGTTTCGAGCAGAACGGTAACGACACAGATGGTGTTGGTGCCTGACATCGGTGGGTACTCGGTCTGCTCCATGATGACAAAACCGGCGTCCGCCTCCGGGTGCGTCGGCGGAAGAATCAGGTTGCAGTTCGCGGCCGGGTATCCGCGCGGCTCCCGCAGCATAAGCTTGCGCAGGTCGTCTGCATGCGCTTCGAGATATTTCATTTTCTCGAACATCGTTTTGCCGGGAACATCGCGCACGCCTCCAATGATTACGCGTCCCGGCTCACCGCACGCATGCGCATCAACGGCAGAAATCATTCGTCGAAATTGCAAATTCCCTCCAGAAGGTTTCGATCGCGGCACTCCATGGCGCTCGAGGAGTAGTAAAAGCCAATCACCGAACTACGGCGACTCCCTATCCGGCATCCGGCGCTCGTCCGCGGAGCGCGCCAGCAAATAGTACACAGGAATTCCCGTGATCACGATCAACAGGCCCGGCCACGTGGTCGATGCGCGATACGCGCAGAGAGCCAAAAGGATCGCAGCGGCCCCAAGAATATACAGACTGGGGAGCCACGGATAGCCGAATGCACGGTACGGCCGCTGGGCATCCGGTTTTTTGATGCGCAGACGAAAAATCCCCGCGATTGTGAGAATGTAGAAGATCAGCGCCGCCGAGATAATGTAGTCGAGCAAATTGCTGTAGAGATTGCCATAAGTGCGGGCGGAAGCGTCGTAGGTGCGCGGCAGGACCAGGAATGCCGCCCAAAGCCCTTGGATGAGGAGAGCGTGCGCCGGAACGCGCGCCTTGTTCAACCGTCCAGCGGCTGGAAAGAACAGGCCGTCGCGAGCCATGGCGTAATACGTCCGAGCTCCGGCTAGAGTCAGGGCGTTCACCGTACCGGTCGTCGAAACCATAATCGCGGCGGCCATCAATCCGGCACCGAGCACAGGGAACATCGTCTGGAGCATCGCTGTCGCTACACGGTCGGAAGCAGCGTGCTGAATCGCAGAAAGAGGAAGCGCGGCGAGGTAGGCCACATTCGCGAGCATATACAGCGCAATCACGATGGCAGTGCCCATGGCGAGGGACAGTGGCAAGTTTCGCTGTGGATTCCGAACCTCGCCAGCCGTGAAGGTGATGTCGTGCCACGAGTCTGCGGAGAACAGCGACCCCGTCTGGGCCACGCAAATGGCGACGAATAGTCCGAACGCTCGAGTCGCGTCGAGGCCGGAAGCGATCGAGGAAACTCCCCGTGCAGTCCACAGGTTGCTGAAATTGTCGCGTACTGCTGCGGAATCCCAACCCCACGTCAGTCCAAGAACGATTAGCGCAAGCAAAGCTGCGGTTTTGGCAACGGTGAACACATTCTGCACGACTTTCCCATATTCCAAGCCTCGGCTGTTTGTCCAGGTCAAGATGGCAATCAAAACGATTGCCAGCATTTGTGCGGTCGACAGGGAGAAGGCATAGCCCTCGGATACATGAATTGGAGCGACTAGATAGTGGTTCTCGGAAACCCATGGAAACAACACCCCGCTGAATCGCGCGAAGGCGATCGAAACCGCCGCGATCGTGCCGGTTTGTATTACCGTACACAGCGTCCAGCCGTATAGAAATCCCCAAAGAGGCGAAAATGCTTCCCTGAGATACACATACATTCCGCCGGCGTGCGGCATCATCGCTGCCAATTCCCCGTAGCAAAGCGCACCGGCAATCGTCAGAGCTCCGGCCAAAGCCCACGCCACCAAGAGCCATCCGGCACTCCCTATTTCTCTTGCCATGTCGGCCGAAACGATGAAGATGCCGGACCCGATCATGACCCCTACAACGACCATCACGGAATCGAACAAACCAAGGCCGCGTGCAAAGGTCTCTGGGGAAGGTGAGGCGCGAGAGGGTGACTGCGTCGAGGCTCGGTCGAGGGACATGCCTCTGCCTAGAGTCGAAGCGCTAGGCTAATGGCTGACAAGAGAGGGAGAATCATAGGAAGGGAGTTTGTATACTATATCCAATTAGGATGCAACTCCATTCTGCTTTGCTCGCTTGATTCCTCTATCCTCTATATCGCATGCCTAATCCGGTTGAGCGCCAGCTTTGATGTGCTCCTGGAGATACCGCGCCAGCAAAGAATACAAGTGATAATGCGTGCCATGACCTTCCGCCAAGGAGTGCGTCCGGCCCGGGTACTCCATGAAATCAAAAGGCTTACCTAACTCGACAAGACGATTGATGAGAAGCTCGGTGCCCTGAAAGTGCACGTTATCGTCGCCCGGGCTATGCACAATCAGCAGCCTTCCTCGCAGCCCTTCGGCAAAGTTGATAGGCGAGCCCGCCTTGTAACCCTCGGGGTTCTCCTCGGGAGTTCCCATGTAGCGCTCTTGATAAATGGAATCATATAGTCTTTGATCCGCTACAGGAGCTACGCTCATCCCCACCTTGTAGACGTCCGGAGAACGGAACATGAGGTTTAATGTGTTGGAGCCGCCGCCACTCCATCCCCAGACGGCTACGCGATTGGAATCGATGAACGGATAAGTGCGCTCCATAACCTCGAAGGCCTTGGTTTGTTCCTCGGATGAAAGCACGCCAACGTTTCCGTAAACGATTTTGCGCCACGCACGCCCTTTCGGGGCTGGTGTGCCCCGATTGTCCACACTGACCACCAGATAGCCGCTTTCAGCCATGGCTCGATGAAATATCCCGCTTTCGCCTTCCCATGAGTCCCTGACGGTTTGGCCAGCCGGTTCGCCGTACACATAGACGAGCACGGGATACTTTCGAGCCGGATCAAAGTTCTTGGGTTTCATCATCCATCCGTCGAGCGTCACGCCGCCGCCGATGTCGACATGAATGAACTCCGTGGATCGCGATAAGAGGTCTTTGAGATTCGCCCGTAATGCCGCGTTGTCTTCGAGAACGCGGGTTTGGTGGTGGTCAGGAATTCCGACCAACTCGGTTATCGGCGGCGAATCGAAGCGAGAATAGGAGTGGATGGCGGAACGATAATCGGCTGAAAACTCGTAGGAATGCCAACCCGGTTGATTCCCCGGTGTCAGTCTTTCTGCTTTCCCAGTGCCGTCCAGCCTGGTCCGGTAGAGGTAGCGCTGGGTCGCATTGTCCGGGGAGGCCAGGTAATAGAGCCAAACTTCTTCCGGAGTTACGCCCAGAACCTCGATGGCGTCCAAACTACCGGGAGTTACGGGCCGGATTTGTTTCCCATCTCGCGAAATCAAAAATGCCTGGCGCCAGCCATTTTGCTCGCTGAGCCAAAGAAAATCCTTGCCTCCTTGAACCCATCGAAGATTGTCGACCACATCGACCCAGGCGGTATCGTGCTCCCGGTAAATCTGCTGAACGGAACCGGTGTTAGCGTCGGCCAGGAGCACATCATTTGTGTTCTGCAGCCGATTCAAATGCTCGAACACCAAATTGCTAGAATTGCCAGCCCATTCCATGCGGGCGATGTAGGTGTTTGAGGGATCTCCCGGAACGTCGATCCAGCGGGTCTCACCCCCAGTTGCGGCGATCACGCCAATGCGAACTGCCGAGTTTGGCGTTCCCGGTTCCGGATAAGGAATCTTCTTAACCAATGGATAAACGCCATATTGTGGATAGGGGATATTCGTTGCGACCTCATAAGGGGCTCCTACGCTGTAAACGAGAGCAAACTTCTGTACGCCGCTGGTATTGAATTGCCAGTAGGCTATATGGTTTCCATCCGGGCTCCAGCGAAAGGCATCCCGCAGAGAGAACTCCTCTTCGTAAACCCAATCGGAAGTTCCGTTGATGATTGTTGCCGAACCATCTTTGGTCAACTTAGTAATCTCTTCTGTTTCGGTCGATTGGACATAAAGATTGTTTTCCCGGACGTAAGCCACCCGAGATCCGTCCGGCGAAAATGTTGCAAACATAAGGGTTGACGGAGCCGCGTCTCCCCCCAGTTGCCGCAAGCTCTTCGAGCGGAGATCAAAGACCCAATAGTCGCCCCGGGTGTTCGCCCGCCAAACCCTGCGCGAGTTCGTGTAGATAAGTGCGCGGGTCATATCCTGGGACCAATCGTAGTTCTCAATGTGTAGCGGAACCTTCGATCCAGTAGGGATCAAATCCGACGCCGCGACGAGCACGGCCCTCTTTCCGTCCGCCGTCTGGTAACGTACCAAGTCGGTGGAACCCGGGAAGGAAGGCGAGGGCTCCAGCGTCGTGTACGCTTCCCCTCGATTCATCCATCGAGCTGGCCCAAAGGATTTGGGTTGGAATGCGCGCTCGAGAAACGCCAGACGAAAGAATTGATCCACGTCGAACGGCTGCTGGGCGGATGACGAGATGGCCGAGGCCAGGATAGAGAGCAGGGACAGGAGCAGCCGAAGCTTCCGGGCGATGCGGAGATGTCGCAGCGCAAGCTTTTGGCCTCGATCATTTGCTAGTCGATTTAAAGAGTGGGAACCGGGCACGGTTTACCTCTTTCTGCTGAATTTCTGTCCGGCAATGCGAGAGATTTGAGTTGACGCGCGGATATTATATACAGGACGATATCCCCTGTGTCGCGCGCTTCTTCGCCGCCGAACTCTCCTGCTCTGGAAAAACGCCGTGCTACCCTCGCCTCGCCGATTTCACGCCGCGACTTCGGGTGGCGGGCAGCGATCGCTGCGGCGATAACCTTATCTCCCTCAACCCTGCTGGGTTCCAACCGAAACTCGAACCAAGAATCAAAGCCTGGCGACAAAACCCCGGACCAGGGCGGCGGCGGCTTGACTCCGGAGCAGTTGCAAGAAGTCGAAGACCGGCTGGCCAACCTCGTTCGCAAGTACGGAAGCCGCCTTTCCGGCGAGCAACGCCAACATCTTCGCCGAATCCTGACGTACAACGAAAGGATGCTCGCCTCGATTCGCACCTTTTCCCTCGAAAATGGTGATCCGCCGGCAAGCGTTTTGAAACTACCTCTGATTAGCCAGACTGCGCCAGCAAAGCCATCTCTTGCGGCGTCCGGCGAGTCCTGGCATGGTTCGTCGGGCGCGGAAGAAGACCGGGTCTCCAGACGTGCTATCTGAAGACACGCTCTTCCTATCTGTCGGCGAACTCGGCGGTCTTCTTCGCGCGCGGAAACTCTCCCCCGTCGAACTCGCGGAAAGCTATCTCGCACGAAGCGAGCAGCTGGGCCCGAAACTCAACGCATACGCAAACCTGACGCGCGAGTTGGCGTTGCTTCAGGCCCACGCTGCGGAAAAGGAAATCGCATCTGGCCGCCATAGAGGTCCGTTGCACGGCGTTCCGTACGCCGTAAAGGACCTTGTAGCCGTCGAAGGTTATCCTACGACGTGGGGCGCACGCCCCTACGCAACCCGGAAGTTTGATTTCAATGCGACCGTCATCGAGCGATTGAACCACGCGGGCGCCGTGCTGATCGGGAAAGCCGCGATGATCGAACTGGCGGGGGGACTTGGATACTCCACTGGTGCTGCTTCGCTGACTGGCCCCTCGAAGAACCCCTGGAACACCAACTACTGGACATGTGGCTCGTCGAGCGGTTCAGGTGCGATCGTCTCTGCGGGTCTTGCGCCCTGGGCGCTTGGCTCGGACACCCGCGGATCTATAATCTGCCCTTCGGCGTGGTGTGGCATTTCGGGGATGAGGCCGAGCTTTGGACGAGTAAGCCGCTTCGGAGCCATGGCGATAGCCTGGTCCATGGACAAACTCGGACCTATGGCGCGCACCGCGGAAGATTGTGGGATCATCCTCTCCGTCATCGCAGGGCACGATTCCCGGGACTATGATTCGCTGCCCTCGGACGTGGCCGAGTTTAAATACCCGGCGGAGGTCCGGTCGCTCGCAAGACCCATGCACATCGGTCGGCTGACAAATGTTTGGAGGGAGACGGATCCCGGACTTGATTCAGCCGTAGACCATGCCCTAAGCGTGCTCGAGAAAAGCGGCGCCAAGATCACGGACGTGGAGATTCCCGACGGGCCCTACGAAGAAGCGGCTGAGCTCACCATCCTGATGGAGGCAGCTTCGGCATTTCAGGATTTGATTGCCAGCGGCCGATGCGCCGAACTGGTCGATCCGGTAGGCCGAATCAACGGCTATGCGAGCGAGCAATTTTCCGCGACGGATTATCTTCAGGTACAGCGCGTGCGAAGCTTTCTCGAGAAGCAAATCGACAAGCTGTTCGACAATTTCGATGTTCTGGCCGCCGCCGGAGAATCGTCGGCGGCTTCGCGGCTGGATGCTCCACCTGACGAAGATTCCGCCGGCCCCATCGCCAGGCGTGAGCCCGACGGAATCTCAAGTCTATGCGGGCTGCCCGCGATCAGCGTGCCCTGTGGCTTCGACAAAAACAAACT
>Ga0210398_10001959_pt1 | contig 20515 bp, 16 predicted proteins | sample IncBWC4OmetaG_FD_161047 | JGI IMG/M metagenome (GOLD analysis project Ga0210398, IMG submission 161047) | Forest soil microbial communities from Barre Woods Harvard Forest LTER site, Petersham, Massachusetts, United States - Inc-BW-C-4-O | ecosystem: Environmental > Terrestrial > Soil >...
GTTCCGACTATTCGGGCTATTACCACAAGCACAAGGAGCTGTCGTCTCCGGCGATGCGCGATCCGAATCCGACGGTGGTGCTGATCCCGGGCATTGGGATGTTCTCTTTCGGCAAGAGCAAGAGCGGATCGCGCATTGTCGGCGAGTTCTATACCAACGCGATTCATGTGATGGAAGGCGCGAGTGCGCTGGCGGGTCCGACGGCGGTCAAAGATGTGCCGCAGGCGGGCGCGGCGGCTCCGTGCGAAGCCTTCGAGGTCTACACCAATTACGTGGCTTTGCCTGCGTTGGAGGCCTTTCGCATCGAGTACTGGCTGCTGGAGGACGCGAAGATCCGCCGCCAGCCCGCGGAGAAGGAGCTCAGCCGCAGGATCGCGCTGATCGTCGGTGGCGCGAGCGGCATCGGGCGCGCGGCGACTCTGCTGGCCGCCGAGCGCGGAGCGCACATCATGGTGGCCGATCGCGACGCCGCCGGAGCGGAAGCCGTGGCGCAGGAAGCGCGGACGGTGGCCGGCAACAAGGAAACGATCGCGGCCACCGCTGTCGATATTCGCGATCGCAACTCGATTGCCGCAGCGTTGCGCGAGACAGTGGCAAAATTTGGCGGAATCGACATCCTCATTAACACGGCGGCCATCTTTCCCTCCTCGCCGCAGGGCGCGATCAGTGACGCGATGTGGTCGACGACCCTTGACCTGAATGTCACGGCCAATTATTTGCTCGCTGAAGAGGCTGCGAAGATCTTCGCCGCTGAGCGAATCGATGGCAGCATCGTCCTGACGAGCTCGGCCAACGCGGTCGTTCCCAAGCGCGGCAGTGAGGCGTATGACGTGAGCAAGGCAGCGCTGAGCCATCTGATCCGCGAGCTGGCCGTTTCGCTGGCGCCCCAGGTACGCGTCAACGGCATCAGCCCGGCGACGGTGGTGAAGGGTTCGACGATGTTCCCGCGCGACCGCGTGATGGCTTCGCTGACCAAATATGGGATCGCTTTTGATGCATCCGCGACCGACGACCAGCTGCGCGATCTGCTGGCGGGCTTCTATGCGAACCGCACGCTGACGCATCAGCCGATAGAGCCGGACGATTGTGCGCGGGCGATTCTGTTTCTGGCCGGTCCTCACACGCGCTGCACGACCGGGCATCTGATTCCCGTCGACGGCGGCCTTCCCGAGGCGTTCCTGCGGTGAGCCGTTTCCCGGCGCTGGTCGCGATCGATCTTGGCGCGGAGAGCTGCCGGGTTTCGTTGCTGCAGTGGCGGGATGGTGAGCCGCGCATCTCCATGGTGCGACGCTTCGAAAATGGCCCACAGGATCATGGCGCGGCCGGCTGGCGCTGGAATCTAGATCGCATTTGCAGAGAACTGGAAACCGGGCTTCGCAGCTGCGCGGAGCTTGCGCCGGACGGTATTGCGAGCGTGGGTGTGACGGGGTGGGCCGTCGACTATGTGCGGCTCGACGGCTCCGGCCAGCCGCTGGCGGCGCCATTTTGCTATCGCGACGAGCGAAACCTGACCGCGATGGAAGAGGTGCATGCGAAGGTCGCGGCGGAGGCGCTGTATGCGTTGACCGGCGTGCAGATTCAGCCCATCAACACGATTTACCAACTCTATGCGGATCAGCGCGAGGGCATTGCCGATTCTGCGCCGTGGGTGAACCTGCCGGAATACATCCTCTTCTGGCTGGGCGCGCCGCGCATTGCGGAGTACACGAATGCTACGCACACGGGCCTCGTCGATGCAGAAACGCGGAACTGGTCGGCGGAGATTTTCGAAGCTCTCGGAATGGACGTCGCGGCCGCTCCGGAGCTGGTCTTGCCGGGAACAGCAGTTGGGCCGATGCGCGACGATCTGCGCCGCCTGCCCGCCTTCTCGGCAACGCAGCTGATCGCGCCGGCTTGTCACGACACGGCATCGGCGATTGCCGGAATTCCAGAGCGATCCGGCAACTGGGCCTACATCAGCTCCGGCACATGGTCTCTGGTCGGTGTGCCCCTGGCGCAGACGGTGCGCACGCACGAGGCCTTCGCGAGAGGGTTCACCAATCTGGGAGCGGCAGACGGGGGCGTTCTCTTTCACCACGGCATTCCAGGAATGTGGCTGCTGCGGCAATGCGTGAATATGTGGAGACAGGATCGCACCTGGGGTCATGCGGAGCTGATCGCCGCGGCGCGACGCCAGCCCGCACCGGACCATCTGCTTGATCTCGATGATCCCGCGCTGCTGCCGCCCGGCGACATAACCGCGCGCATGAATGCGCAGAGAACGAGCCGCGGCTTTGCCTCTCTGCCTGGCGGATGTGACGCTGCGCCGATCTACGCCAACCTGATCTTTCACAGCCTGGCCGCCCGCTACGGAACTCTGATCGCCGAGATTGAGCAGATGACGGCGCAGAGGCCGAAACGCATTTGCGTGGTGGGTGGGGGGAGCCAAAATGAGTACCTCAACGAACTGACCTCCCGTTCCACCGGTTTGCCCGTGCAGCGCTGTTCGGTGGAAAGCTCCACCCTTGGAAATTTCGCCATACAATGGGCGCGGATCGAGCAGGGCTCAGGCTTGCTCCCGCCGCAGTTGATTGCTGACAAAGTCTCCGCGCTCGCCGCAGTTCAGGTTGTCTAAGCCGGCGCCGAAAGGAACCTGAATGTCCTCTGCCATTCTTGGCGGAATCGGATGGCACATGGTCGGCGCCGCCGCTGCTGCCTGCTTTTACGCCCCTATTGAGAAGGTCAGGAAGTGGTCCTGGGAGATGACCTGGGCCGTTGCCGGTATTTTCTCGTGGATTCTGCTGCCTTTTGCCGTGAGCCTGATTTTGCTTCCGAATTTTCATGGGTTCTATGCGGGAATCCCGACGGGTGTGTTGGCGAAGACTTTTCTGTTCGGTTGTATGTGGGGCGTCGGCAACGTGAATTACGGCCTGACTATGCGCTATCTGGGCATGTCGCTGGGCATTGGCGTCGCGATCGGCGTCACGCTGGTTGTCGGCACGCTGGTTCCACCCATCCTGCATGGGCAACTGGTGTATCTCTTCACCAGCCGCAGCGGACTGTTCACCATGTCCGGCGTCGCGCTCGCTCTGGTTGGGATTGCCATCGTCTCCTGGGCCGGCCACCAGAAAGAACAGCGCATGGGGATCAGGACCGAGGAATTCAATCTCGGCAAAGGTCTTCTGCTCGCGGTGATGTGCGGAATTTTTTCGTCGGGCATGTCGTTCGCCATCGATGCCGCGAAGCCGATCGCTGCGGCCGCGCAACATGTGGGAGTGAAGCCGCTCTACTCCGCGCTGCCGAGCTATGTGATCATCATGGGCGGTGGCGCTCTGGTGAATTTCGCCTACTGCTTCACGCGGCTGGCGTGGCGGAAGGATATCTCTGTCCGGCGTGACTGGTCGCAGGACAGAAGGACGCTGATCCTGAACAGCTGTCTGGCCTCTTCGGCAGGCATCCTCTGGTATCTGCAGTTCTTCTTTTATGCGTGGGGCGCAGCGAACATTCCCGCTCATCTCGGTTACGTTAACTGGATGCTGCATATGAGCTGCTACGTGCTCTTTGGCGGCATCGTCGGTCTGGCTCTCGGCGAGTGGCGCGGCGTCGGTGGCAGGCCGGTGCGGCTGCTGTGGACAGGGATGGCGGTCATTATTGCCGCAGCGAATCTTGTGGGGTTGGGCATGGCGTCCTGAGCGCCGGGCGGCTCTCGAGATCGTGGACGATGTTCTCACCGGAACGTGCGGGCCGTTTCTGCATCTGAATAGGGGCGCCAATTTATTCCCCGTCGAGAGTCGAAAATCCATGCGTCGAACTTTGTTACCCGGAACGCCCCACCCTCTGGGCGCAACGCCAACACCGATCGGAACCAACTTCTCGCTGTTTTCAGAGAACGCCACGTGCGTGCAGGTATGTTTCTTCGACGAGCAGGGCCAGCAGACGGACTGCGTGTCGCTGCGAGAACGCACGGCCTTTGTGTGGCACGGGCTGATTCGCGACATCAAACCAGGCCAGCGATACGGTTATCGCGTAGAAGGGCCGTGGGAGCCGGAAAAGGGGCTTCGCTTCAATGCCAACAAGCTGCTGGTCGATCCCTATGCCAAGGCGCTGACCGGCGAGGTGGACTGGAAGGCGCCGATTTTTCCCTACGATGTGGCGAGCGGCGACGATCTGAAGCGCAATGACGAAGACTCGGCCGCCGGCGTGCCCAAAGCAATCGTGATCGATTCGCAGTTCGACTGGGAGGGCGATCGCCCACCGGAAATTCCGCTGGCGGACTCCATTATCTATGAGGTCCACGTTCGCGGTTTCTCGAAACTCAACCCGGCGGTGCCGAAGAAACTGCGCGGAACCTACGCCGGGCTCGCCTGTACGTCCGGCATTGACTACCTGAAGAAGCTGGGGATCACTGCCGTCGAGCTGTTGCCGGTCCACCATTTCATCAATGAGGGCCATCTGGTGGACTGCGGTCTGCGCGACTACTGGGGGTACAACACGCTGAGCTATTTCGCGCCCATGTCGCGCTACAGTTCCGCGGGCGATACCGGACAGCAGGTTACCGAGTTCAAACAGATGGTGAAAACGCTGCACAAGGCCGGCATCGAGGTGATCCTCGACGTGGTTTACAACCACACCTGCGAAGGCAATCGGCTGGGGCCGATGCTCTCGATGAAGGGGATCGACAATACCACGTACTACCGGCAGGCCCCGGACGACCCGCGCTACTACCAGGATTTCACCGGTACCGGCAACACACTGAACCTGATGAATCCCCAGGTGCTGAAGTTGGTAATGGATTCGCTCCGCTACTGGGTGACGGAGATGCACGTCGACGGGTTTCGCTTCGATCTGGCCAGCACGCTGGCACGCGAACTGCACGCTGTTTCGAAACTGTCGAGTTTCTTCGACACCATCCATCAGGACCCGACCCTCGCCGATGTGAAGCTGATCGCGGAACCGTGGGATGTAGGCGAGGGCGGATACCAGGTGGGAAATTTCCCGGTCCTGTGGGCGGAGTGGAATGGGAAGTATCGCGATACAGTGCGGCGATTCTGGAAGGGCGACAGCGGCCTGCTCTCCGATTTTGCTTACCGTCTCACCGGCTCGTCAGATCTGTATCAGATGGATGGCCGGCGGCCTTACGCCTCCATCAACTTCGTTACCGCGCACGACGGCTTCACGCTTTGCGATCTGGTGAGCTACAACCAGAAGCACAACGAGGCCAATGGCGATAACAACCGCGACGGGTCCGATAACAACGATTCGTGGAACATGGGCGTGGAGGGACCGACGGACGATGCGGCGATCAATACCCTGCGCGAACGGCAGATGCGGAATTTTCTCGCGACGCTGATTCTCTCCCAGGGAGTGCCGATGCTGTGCGGCGGCGATGAGTTTGCCCGCTCGCAGAAGGGGAATAACAATGCCTATTGCCAGGACAACGAGCTGACCTGGTTCGACTGGAAGCTCACGCCCGCGCGCGAACGCCTGCTGGAATTCACCGCGAAGCTCATCCATTTACGACGCGACCATCCGAACCTGCACCGCCGCAAGTTTTTTCAGGACCGCGTAATTCGTGGATCGGTGGTGCGTGACATTGCCTGGTACAACACTGATGGACGGGAACTGGGCGAGGAGGCGTGGGCCACGGACTGGAACCGCTCGCTGGCGCTCATGCTGAACGGAAAGACGCTGGCAATAACGGACCAGGACGGGTGTCCCATTGTCGATGACTGCTTCCTGATTCTGGTGAATGCGGCACCGGAGGGAGTGGAATTCAAGCTCCCCGAAGCCCCGGCCGCTTTGCCCTGGGTACAGATCCTCAATACGGAGAACATCGACGACCCGTTTGCCACGGAGGAGATCGGCGAGAAGGTGATTGTGGGTGGCCGGGCGATGAGGGTTTTCCGCGACGTCATGAAGTGATCGGGACTGTTTCTGGCACCAGCCGCGAATGTCCCCTCGGTCTTCAGTGGTGTGCCGCTCGACGAGTCGCCGAGACTGAGGATGTAGGCGAGTCATCCCTGCCTCAGGAGCGTCGGATGATCTCAGTCTGGTCCTTATTCGGTGAATAGTTGTTGCCCCCGTCCTGTTTCCATAAGATCAAAGGTGACCCTGTTCATGGCTCCGTCCGCCCACCCACCTCGCGTCCGCTTCGCCCCCTCGCCGACAGGATTTCTCCACGTAGGGAATGCGCGCACCGCGCTCTACAACTGGCTTTTCGCCCGCCACACCGGCGGCGCCTTTCTGTTGCGCATTGAAGACACCGACGTGGACCGCAGCGAATTGCGTCACGAATCGCAGCTGATGGAGGACCTGCTCTGGCTCGGCCTCGACTGGGACGAAGGACCGGGCGTTGAGGGCCCGCACGCGCCCTACCGGCAGTCGGAACGGCTTGGCATCTATCGCGAACACACCGATCGTCTGCTCGCCGAAGGCAAAGCCTACCGCTGTTTCTGCACGACGGAGCAGCTGGAGGCGGAGCGTCGCGAGGCGGCAGCAGCGCATCAGCCGCAGGTTTATTCCGGCCGCTGCCGCAACATTCCCACGGCCGAGTCCGAAGAGCGCGCAGCGCAAGGCGAGCCCTTTGCCGTACGCCTTCGCATTCCGGATCACCCCTTGCGCTTCCACGATATGGTGCGCGGCGTGGTTGAATTTCCCAACGAGACAGTCAGCGATCCCATCCTCGTTCGCTCGAATGGAATGCCGGTTTATAACTACGTCGTCACGCTCGACGACGCGCTGATGGAGATCACACACGTCATCCGCGGCGACGACCATATCTCGAATACGCCGAAGCAGGTCGCGATTTACGAGGCTTTCGGCTGGAAGCCGCCGGAGTTTGCCCATCTCTCCACGATTTTGGGCAGCGATCGCGAGCGGCTCTCCAAGCGCCACGGTGCGGCATCGGTGGACAGCTTTCGTGCCATGGGAATTCTGCCTGAGGCGCTGGTGAACTACCTTGCGCTGCTCGGGTGGGGTGCAGAGGGCGGCACGCGGGAGATTTTTTCGCTCGATGAATTAGTAAAGGAGTTCCGCATTGAGCGCGTCACTGCATCGCCTGCGGTCTTCGACTGGGAAAAGCTGCACTGGCTCAACCGGCATTACCTCAAGGCTGCCGAACCCGAGCGCATCGCCGAGCTTGCCTGGTCGCATTTCGCCGCCGCCGGACTTCTGCCTTCCCACGATGCAAGCTGGCAGGTCACCACGGCCGCCGTGGAGGCATGGTTCGGGAAACTTCTGGCGCTTTTTCTGCCTGCCGTCAACCAGCTGGATGAACTGCCAGTCAAATCCGCATTCGTCTTCCGCTTTAGTCCGGCGGACGCGCGGGCCAGCGAAGAGAATGTTCCGATTCTGGCCTCGACAACGGCGCAGAAAGTGCTGAATGCCTTTGCGGCTCGCGTCGCCGCGCATTCCGGACCGGTGACGCCGGAGCAATTCAAAGCCTGGATGAACGAAATCAAAACAGAGACCGGAGCGAAGGGGAAAGAGCTGTTCCATCCTGTGCGCATCGCGCTGACCGGTGCGCATTCCGGACCGGAATTTGACAAGCTGATTCCGATTCTCGAAGAGGGCAGCTGTCTCAATCTGCCGGTGCATGTTCTCAGTGTCCGCGAGCGGATCGAACAGTTCATGAGCGGAGGTCAATGAACAGCGTCCTTTGGATCGGTGAAACTAACCCGTCCCAACTGGCCATCGTTCTGCGTCCACGCGGCGGCGATGGTCTCAAGGCCGACCTCGCGATCGCCAGGGACGCCGGGGTCGAGATCCTCGTTTCGCTGCTGACGCGTGAAGACAGCGAGGAACTGGGCCTCCTCGACGAAGGAAAAATCGCGCAACAGCTGGGCATGAGATTTATTTCGTATCCAATTCTGGATCGCTGCACGCCCGCCGATACGGCCAGCTTTCGTCGACTCATTGCCGACTTGCGCGATCAGGTTCGTGCCGGGAAGAAGGTGGGCGCGCATTGTCGCGGCTGCATCGGCCGCGCCACGGTGCTTCTTGCTGCGGTGATGATCGCGCTCGGCTGGAAGGCGAGTGACGCGCTGCGACGGATCGAGCGAGCGCGCGGTTTCCCGGTTCCCGACACCCCTGAACAGCTTGAATGGATCCTCAATTTCCATCCCGAGCCGTGACGCTGGTCTTCCCGCATGCGTGGGAGGCGCAAATCCTGGCGAAGCGGCCGCTGATTATGCCCCTGCGTTGCTATACCTATCCGCGAGAGGCGGAGGAGGTGGAACGCGGCGCGCTGGAGGTCATGGTCCAGCCGGCGGGCGAAGCTGTGAAGTTTCTCGCCACCTTCGCGCTCGGCTTTTCGGACCCGGTCGCGCCGACAGGCTTATGGAGTTGTCCTCGCCCCGACGAGCTGTGCGCAGTCTCCGGCGGCTACGCGTATATCGTGAACACGGCGGACCCACAGCAGTTCACGCAAATCGCGGTTCGTCCTGTCATGGAAGTGGGCTCGCTGCTCGCGCATAACCTGCTGCTCTTTGTGGGAAGCCGCGAGCTGGTCGCGTGGGGATCCTCCGGTCAACTGTGGGAGACGCCGCGCCTCTCTTCAGAGGGGCTGCGCCTCGTCGAGGTTCAGGGCGACGAGCTGTACGGTTTCGGCTGGGACAGGATCACGGACCGCGAGGTTCCATTCATGATCGACCTGCGAACCGGGAAGGCTTCTCACCCGCGATCGGAATCTGCGCGATAGAAACTCAGCGCCGCGTCTCCCTGCTTCAGGACCCGATAGCGCATGAGCGCTCCGTAACGTTCGTCCAGATCCCGCCGCTTCTCGTGTTCGGCGATCACCAGCGCACCCGGCGCCAGCACGTCATGACATTCGCCGCCCAGCAGCCCGAGCGCGAGCCCATATTCATCCGCCTGCGCGTAGGGAGGGTCAAGAAATACCAGGTCGCCCTGACAGCGAACCTCCGCCAGCCGCCGCAGCGCCGCGCTGACGCTGCGCGCTTCCAGCGCATAGTGTCCCCGAATGCCCAGAGAGGCCAGATTCGCACGGATGGCGCGCAGTGCCGGTGGCGCCTGCTCGACAAAGGTAGCCTCGCGAGCACCGCGACTCAGCGCCTCGATGCCCACGGCTCCCGATCCGGCATAAAGATCCAGGAAGGCCGCATCCTCGATGCGCGGCGCCAGCACGTTGAACAGCGTCTCGCGCAGGCGATCGCTGGTCGGACGCGTGTCCAATCCGCGTGGCGCCTGCAAAACCCGCGACCGATACTGCCCGGCAATTACGCGCATCGCTTTCTCTCTGGCAAAATCCGCCGAGCCTCTACAATAACGGCAGGGAGCCCGGAGAACGAGATGCGCGCCTGGTCGTTACCACTCGGACGTTGGTTTGGAGTGCACCTGCGCATCCATTATTTCTTTCTTCTTCTGCTCGTCTTCTGCGTCCTCTCCACGAACCTCTCGGGCTATGCCTCCTGGCGCGGCGTCTTTTTGTGGTTTCTCCTGTTCGGCGCGGTCCTCGGACGGGAAGCCGTGCGCGCGTTGACCGCCGCGTATCACGGCCTTACGGTTCGCAGCATTCTTCTTCTTCCCATCGGCGGACTGTTCTCATATTCAAGCCCGGACATGGCCGAGCGCGCCGTGGAAGGATCGACGCAGTGGGCCATGACCGTCTCCGGTCCCCTGGCAAACCTCGGATTTGCCCTGCTGGTCGCCGGTTTGATTGAAGGCGCGACCTCGCAGGTTCCCATCCGCGCGTTGCCCATCGTCACGCCCGCGCATTTGATGCGTTCCACGGTGTGGCTGAATGTGGCACTCGCGGTCATCAATTTGATTCCAGCGTATCCTCTCGATGCCGGGCGGCTGATGCGCAGCAGTTTCTCGCGCACGCGAGGCGTGGCCCAGGCAACGCGGGCGGCCTCGGGACTCGGCCAGATGCTGGGCATTGGCGCGGTAGTCGCGGGGCTCGCGCTGCTGGCAATTCCCAACACGCACCTGGCGGCATCGCTCAGCCCCTGGTTCATCATGGGCGGATTCTTCGTCTTCATCGGCGCTCAACTGGAGGATCAGGGAGTGCTGTTCCAGTCGGTCGTCGAAACCGTGCGCATGCGCGACGTTATGCTCACCGACTTCGACACGCTCTCGCCGTCGGACACGCTCTCCGATGCGCTTTACAAAGCGATTCACAGCCTGCAGGATGATTTTCCGGTGGTGCGGGGAGCGTCGCTGGTTGGGGTCGTGTCGCGGCAGGGGATTATTCAGGCGCTGCGGCATGGGGGCAACGGCTATATCCAGGCCATCATGTCGCGCGCTTTTCAGGTCGCGCAGCCCGACGATTCCCTCGGCGCGCTGATTCGCCGCATCGGCAGCGGCCGGCTGTCGCTGATCCCGGTTGCAGAAAGTGGCCGCATCGTGGGCATCGTCACCTGGCAAAACCTGAGCAGCAGCATGGGGCTCCTGGCTGAATACCGCCGCCTCGAACGCGTCGATAACGAATCGTGACTGACGAACCGTTAGCACCCGGGTTGTACATCGTCGCCACGCCCATCGGAAATCTCGAAGACATTACGATGCGGGCGTTGCGCGTGCTGCGATCGGTGGATCGCATCGCCTGCGAGGACACGCGCCAAACCCGCAAGCTGCTGGACCGCTACAGCATCACCACGCCGACCATCAGCAGTCACGAGCACAACGAAGCGCAGCGCAGCCGTCAGCTGATGGAAGAACTGAAAGGTGGCGCGCGGATCGCCGTAGTGTCCGACGCGGGAACACCAGGCATCTCGGATCCAGGCATGGTTCTCGCAGCGGCGGCGATTGCCGAGGGCGTTCCGGTTTATCCGATCCCAGGAGCCAGCGCCGCGCTCACGGCTCTGGTGGCTTCAGGGCTCAACACGGAACGATTTTTGTTTGCCGGATTTCTCCCGCCGAAGAGCGGAGCCAGGCGCACCGCACTCGAAGAGCTCGCCAGTTCGGTCGCTGCTCCCACGACGGTGGTTTTCTACGAGGCGCCGCATCGAATCGTCGAGACCCTGGCCGATGTCGAGGCGGTTTGGGGACCCGGTTGCCGCGTCGTGCTGGGGCGCGAGCTGACCAAGCTGCATGAAGAGTTCCTGCGGGGGACCGTCCGTGACGTTCGTGAGCAACTCGCAGCTCGCGAGAGCATTCGCGGCGAAATGGTCTTGCTCCTTGATGGGCAGCCGCTTGCGCACGGTTCCGCAGCCGCCTCTGCCAGCGTGCAGGACCGCGTCGCAGAGCTGGAAAAATCCGAAGGGCTGACGAAAAAAGATGCTCTGAAGCGCATGGCCCGCGAGCGGGGCGTCTCAAAGAGTGAACTGTGGCGCGAACTGCAGCGAGAACGCGCGCGGGGCAAATGAGAGCCCGGCCTATGCGCCCGGCGTGAGGATCCCGGAGCGGCGGACCCACTGATCGCCCTGCTTCTCCAGATAGACCCAGCTTCCTGCGGAGCACAGATGCGCGCACCAGTCGTTCATATAGACGAGTGCTGCCTTGTGCTTGCTGTCGAAATAGACCTCGCTGAAGTACGTCACTCCCGGATACCCTGCCCATTGCGATTGCGTTTCGGAAGTCACCTGCGGTGCCGTTTTCGAGTCGCGCAGGGCGGCGACCTCGTCCGGCCGCAACAGCGAAAAGGGATGATTCAGCTGAAACCCATCCCTGGTGAGCGCGACGCGCATATACCGGTTCGCCTGGTAATCCTGGACAGCCTCCTCGAAACCGCGTGGATTCTCGGGTGGCGGCTTGAGTTGACCCTGGGGCGGGACCGCCGGATTGCGATCGGTTTCGTTGATGGTAATTTGGGCGATCGCCCAGCGCGCGTTTTGCTCGGGAGCCATGGTGGCGAACTCCTGGCCAGGCATCAATCGCGAGTAGATCGCGTAGGAATCGTCGGCCCGGTCGTCGGGCATGGGGATGGCGCCCTGATCGCTATAGTGCGTGGGAGGGGCGGGCGGCCTGCGGTTGTTCGTGGTTTGTGGGATGGCGATCAGAGCGAAGATCGCGCAGGCCGACAGCAGTCCAAAGCCAAGAAGGGGCAAGCCGTGTACGCGGAAGCGCATGCTTGCATAGACGCGGGCTGGAGCGATGGCGTTCCGGTTTTTCTTCGCTGGCATCAGAAAAAAGCGGCCGTCTTTAGACGGCCGCTTTGGTTTTGCGTGGCGCGCTATTTCTGTGCGGCGAGCTGCCGCAGGACGTATTGCAGAATGCCCCCGTGTTCGAAGTAGAGAATCTCCTGCGGCGTGTCGATGCGGACCTTCGCCTCGAAGGTTTTGGTCTTCCCGCCAGCGTCAGTGACGCGTACCGCGACCGTTTGCCCATTGGCGAATTTCGACTCAAGACGCGGCTTGAGTCCCACGATGTCGTAGGTTTCCTCGCCCGTGAGGCCAAGGGACTCGACCGTTTTGCCCGCTTCGAACTGGAGCGGCAGGATGCCCATGCCCACCAAATTGGACCGGTGGATGCGCTCGAAGCTCTCGGCAATGACGGCGCGAACGCCCAGCAGACGCGGACCCTTCGCCGCCCAGTCGCGTGACGAGCCGGAACCGTATTCCTTGCCGGCGAGGATGATGAGCGGCGTGCCGCGCTCGGCGTACTTCACCGAGGCGTCGTAGATGCTCATCGGTTCGCCTTCGGGAAGCAGGCGTGTGACGCCACCTTCGGTGCCGGGCGCGAGTTTGTTGCGCAAGCGGACGTTGGCGAAGGTGCCGCGGACCATGACCTCGTGATTGCCGCGCCGCGATCCGTAGGAGTTGAAGTCCGCGGGTTTGACGCCGTGGTCGGTGAGGTATTTTCCAGCCGGACCGTTCAGCTTGATCGATCCGGCCGGCGAGATGTGGTCGGTGGTGACGCTGTCGCCAAGGACGGCGAGCACGCGGGCGCCGCTGATTTCCTTTACCGGCGCCGGTTGTGCGGGCATGCCGTCGAAATAGGGCGCTTTGCGGATATAGGTGGAGTCGGGTTCCCATCCGTAGACATCGCCGGTGGGAAAACGGAGCTTCTGCCAGTTCGCGTCGCCATCGGTAATGGTGGCGTACTCCTTCGTGTAGCTGTCGGAGGTAATCGCGGACGCAATGACGTTGGAGACTTCCTGCTGCGACGGCCAGATGTCGCGAAGGAAGACGGAGTGGCCGGACTTGTCTTTGCCGATGGGGTCCTTGTCGAAGTCGTGATCGATGCGGCCGGCCAGCGCATACGCGACGACGAGGGGCGGCGACATCAGGTAATTCGCGCGCACTTCCGAGTTAATGCGGCCTTCGAAGTTGCGATTGCCACTGAGGACGGAGACCGCGACGAGGCTGTGGTCTTCGATGGCTTTCGAAATGTCCGATGGCAGCGGCCCGGAGTTGCCGATGCAGGTGGTGCAGCCGTAGCCGACGGTGTTGAAGCGGAGTTTGTCGAGCCACTGCGTGAGGCCGGCCTTGTCGTAGTAGTCCGTGACGACGCGAGAACCGGGCGCTAGCGAGGTCTTGACCCAGGGCGGAACGCTTAGGCCCTTCTCGACGGCTTTCTTTGCGAGTAAACCGGCGGCGACCATGACGGAGGGATTCGAGGTATTGGTGCAGCTGGTAATGGCAGCGATCACGATGGAGCCGTGGTCGAGGTACGGCTCGACGTCAACGCCAAAACGCTCCTTCACCGTCGCTGCGACATGGCCGTTTCCGTTCCCGACCGGCTCCGGCGCCGCGTGAGTCGACTGGACGTTGCCATTCGCCGACGCGTGGCCACCCTCGCCTTCCCAGCGAATGGCCTGACGCTGGCCGACCTTGTCGGCGTTGGGTCCGAGCAACGAGGGCAACTGCTTTTTGAAGCTGGCACCGGCTTCGCGAAGAAGCACGCGATCCTGAGGGCGCTTCGGTCCAGCCACGCTGGGCTCGACCTGCGCGAGGTCGAGCGCAATGGTCTGGGAGTACTCGGCTTCGGGCGCGTCAGGCGTGTGGAAGAGGCCCTGCTCTTTGAAGTACGCCTCAACCAGGGCGATCTGCTCGACAGGGCGGCCGGTGAGACGCAGGTAGCGGAGCGTTTCGGCGTCAACGGGGAACAGACCGCAGGTGGCGCCGTATTCAGGCGCCATGTTGCCGATGGTAGCGCGATCGGCGAGGGGCAGCTCGGCGATGCCGGGACCATAGAACTCCACGAACTTGCCGACGACGCCGAGTTTGCGGAGCATCTCGGTGACGGTGAGGACCAGGTCGGTCGCGGTCGCGCCTTCGCGCAGTTTGCCGGTGAGCTTGAATCCGACGACCTGCGGCACCAGCATCGACACGGGCTGGCCGAGCATGGCGGCTTCGGCTTCGATGCCGCCGACGCCCCAACCGAGAACGCCGAGTCCGTTGATCATCGTGGTGTGGGAGTCGGTGCCGACGAGCGTGTCGGGATAAGCCTGCGGTTTCGGACCGGACGTCGTGAAGACCACGCGGGCGAGATATTCAAGATTGACCTGGTGGCAGATGCCCATGCCTGGTGGGACAGCGGAGAAGTTGCGGAAGGCGGTCTGTCCCCACTTGAGGAAGGCGTAGCGCTCACGATTGCGCTGGAACTCGAGCGCGGCGTTCACGGAGTAGGCATTGCCGGTGCCGTATTCATCGACCTGGACGGAGTGATCGATGACGAGCTCGGCCGGTTGGAGCGGGTTAATCTTCTGCGGATCGCCACCGAGAACCTTCATCGCATCACGCATGGCGGCGAGATCGACGACGGCGGGCACGCCGGTGAAATCCTGCATGAGAACGCGTGCCGGCATCCAGGAGATTTCGCGGGAGGGCTCGGCTTTGGGGTCCCATTTAGCGAGGAACTCGATGTCGTCGGCGGTGACGCTCTTGCCGTCCTCGTAGCGGAGAAGGTTTTCGAGCAGGATGCGCAGGCTGAAGGGCAGGCGATGGAGGCGGATGCCGCGTTTTTCGAGGGCGCTGAGACGGAAAATCTCCCAGGTCCTGCCGCCGGATTGCAGTTCGGACTGGCTGCCGAAGGTGTTCATTTGCGTTTCCTTTCGTGGTGAGAGGCGCAAGGACGTCGCTCGACTACCCCGGGGAGCGTGCGATCAGCGCCAGGGGCGGAGCGAAAAGAGGAGCGGCCAATCAGGCTGAAGTACGTCGTCCGCGATCTGCCACCCCATCAGACGAACGTCATATCTGCTGGGGGCCCCGACGCGGACGGCCACGGCGGAAGCGCCGGAGAAGCGGGCGAAACGAGATGAGAGGGCTCGTCGTCACCGCTCCATATTCTAGAACTTTTCGGGCAGTGCACGAAAGATTTCAGTCCGGGACGCGGGAGGAGGCTCCTCTGTGAACATTTCTTAACACGAATGTGTTAACTATGGTTTACAAACCTCGGGAAACAGAAGTACACTCCTGCAATACGGGCTGTGTCCGGTTCGCTCCTGGGCGGGCAGGATCTTTCCAGCTCCTGATCATCTGACAAGAGGAAGTGCGGGCCAATAAGGGATGGGTGCAGACGCACAATCCGGCCGGAAGCTGCGTGTGATGGCGGCGGAAGACGAAGTCGTTGTTACTCATGAGGACATCGACCGCGCCCACGACCGCGCGCGGGTTTCGGCAGCGCGGCGCGGGCACAGTCTGCGCTCGCGGGCGTGGCTGTTTTGGCTGCTGATTGGGCCGGGAATCCTGGTGATGCTGGGCGAGAACGATGGGCCCAGCATGCTGTCGTACGCTGCGACGGGCGCGAAGTTTGGCGTCGGCTTCTTCCTTCCGTTTGTCATTCTGACCTTCGGCATGGCGGTGGTTGTCCAGGAGATGACCGTGCGGCTGGGCGCGGCCACGCACCGCGGCCACGCGGAACTGATCTTCGAGCGATTCGGGCCCTTCTGGGGCTGGTTCTCGATGATCGACCTCGGGATCGGCAACTTTCTGACGCTGATCACGGAGTTCATCGCGATCCGGGCAGGGCTGGGTTTCTTTGGCGTTCCCCCATGGGCGGCGATTCTGGTGGCGCTGGCGGTGCTCTACTCGGCGCTGATGAGCCACAGGTACTGGACGTGGGAGCGGGTGACGCTGGCCGCCGCGGCGTTCAACCTGATCTTCATTCCCGTGGCGCTGATGGCGCATCCGCACTGGGGCGCAGTGGGACATGCGCTCGGGACCTGGAAGCCTTTGCCGCCGTTCGGCAGCGACACGCTGATGATCATCCTCTCGGACATTGGCGCAACGGTGACGCCGTGGATGCTGTTCTTCCAGCAAAGCGCGACGGTCGACAAGGGGATGACCACGAAGGACATCCACTACGGGCGCATCGACACGCTGGTGGGCGCGACGCTGGCGGCGGCGGCCGCACTGGGAGCGATTCTGGCGACCGCTCCGCTGTTTGGGCGGATCAGCGCGGAGAACTTCGAGGCGGCGCAGTTTGCGCAGGCGCTGCAACCGATCATCGGGCGCGTTGGCGCGAGCCTGTTTGCGCTGGGGATGGTGGAGGCGGGCATCGTGGCGGCGATCACGATTTCGACCTCGTCGGCCTACGCGTTCGGCGAGGTGTCGCGCAAGCCGCACAGCCTGAATCTGCCCGTGAACCAGGGGAAGTCGTTTTACGCGGTGCTGGGACTGTGCGCGGCAGCGGCAGCGGGCATCGTGCTGATTCCGGGATTGCCGCTGGTGTTTGTGGTGCTGGTGGTGAACGTGGTCGCGGTGCTGGCGATGCCTCCGGCGCTGGTGTTCCTGTATCTGCTGGTGAACGACAAGGAGATCATGGAAGGGGTCAGGAGCCCCGCATGGATGAACACGCTGGCGGCCATTGTGGTGGTGCTGCTGACGGCGGCGGGGATTCTGTACGGCGTAAGCGTGGTATCGCCGCATGCGCTTTCCTGGCTGGGGAGACTGTAGAGGAGGGATGCGATGCGCCCGCAAGAGCATGTGAGCGACGCGGATGCCGGGCTTGTGCTTGAGAACCTGGAACCGGACCAGCTGGCGCTGGCGAAGAATGTTCCAGTGCCGCGGCGGCCGCTGAAGGGTGGCGCATTGCTGCTGGCCTGGGCGCTGCGGCTGTACCTCATCTTCATGTTGATCGTCGTGTGCTGGCAGGCGTGGATCGCGGTGAGGTAGAACAGGGCACCGGGCTCCGGGCACGGGCACCACACACAGCGCGGCGACTGCCGATGGTTTGGTCAGTGAGGCCGGGCTGCGATAGGCTCGGTTGGGGATCAAAGAGCCGATGAAGGTGCTGGTGATTGGTGGGGGTGGACGCGAGCATGCGCTGTGCTGGGCGATTCGGCGCTCGCCGCGGGTGAGTGACGTGGTTTGCGCGCCGGGCAATGGCGGCATCGCGTCCGTGGCGCGTTGTGTGGCGGTGGATCAGAAGGATCTCGACGATCTGCTGGGCGTGGTCGCGGCGGAGAAGCCGGATCTGACCGTGGTTGGGCCGGAGCTGCCGCTGTCGCTGGGACTGGTGGACGCGATGCAGGCGCGCGGGCTGGCCGTCTTTGGGCCGACACGGGAAGCGGCGATGCTCGAGACGAGCAAGAGCTACGCGAAGCGGTTCATGCAGCGGCACACGATTCCGACGGCTGCGTATGCGGTGTGCGAGTCGCGGCAGGAGGCGCAGGACGCGCTCGCGATGTTTCATCTGCCGGTGGTGATCAAGGCCGATGGGCTGGCAGCGGGCAAGGGCGTGCTGATCTGCGAGACGAAGGAGGAGGCCGAACAGGCGATCGCGGATCTGTTCAGCGGCGAGCTGCTGGGATCGGCGGTGAAGACGGTTGTCGTCGAGGAGCATTTGACCGGCGAGGAGCTGTCGTTCCTGGTGCTGAGCGATGGGAAGCACGCGGTGCCGCTGGTTCCGGCGCAGGATCACAAGCGGATCGGCGAAGGCGACACGGGGCCGAACACCGGCGGGATGGGCGTGTATTCAACGGACGCGATGCTGGACGCGCCGATGCGGGCCTGGATTCTGGAGCACATCGCGCAGAAGACGATCGACGGCATGGCAGCGGAGGAGACTCCTTTCGTCGGGGTGCTGTACTGCGGGTTGATGATGACGGCCAAAGGGCCGATGGTGCTGGAGTTCAACGCGCGCTTCGGCGATCCGGAGACCCAGGCGATTGTGCCGCGCATGGAGAGCGACCTGGTGGAGGCGCTGGAAGCCTGTGTCGAAGGACGGCTGAGCGATACGGCGCTTCGCTGGAAGCCGGGCGCTTCGGCCTGCGTGGTGGCGGCGTCCGAGGGGTATCCGGGAGCGTATGAGACGGGGAAGGTCATTACCGGACTCGAGGAAGCGGCGCGGGTTCCGGGCGTGGAGGTGTTCCATGCCGGAACGAGGCTGGAAGACGGGCGGTACCGGACGGCGGGCGGCCGGGTGCTGGGGGTGGCGGCGACGGGGGCGGACTTGCAGGAGGCGCTGGGCTCGGTGTACGAGGCGATGGGCAGGATCTCCTTTGAGGGGATGGTGGTTCGCCGGGACATTGGGCATCGGGCGCTGTGAGGCGGTGACCCCCCTCCCCTCAGGGGGTGAGCTGTGGCAAGCTGTTGTGGCCGAAGGACTTCCAGAAGGTCCCTTCAGGACTGTGGCAAGCTGCAGAAAACACGCAGGTTCCGGAGGGAAAAAAGCTGCGTTCAGCGGACAGCGGACAGCGGACAGCGTTCAGCGTTCAAGGCACGGGGCACAGCGTTCAGCGTTCAGCGCACAGCGTTCAGCGGACAGCGTTCAGCGTTCAAGGCACGGGGCACAGCGCCTGGCCACGGTGATTTTCTACCCCTCCTCATTTTCTGATTTTTTAGGGGGTCGACCCCTCTGGATGTTGTTGATTGCGGGCGATCGGATGGTCCCGGAACCCCCCTGCTAGTTGACGCATTGGTTAATCTCCCTCGTTCGCGGTCCGGGTCACCGACACGCCAGCAGCAGATCCTTCCCTCCGCTTGGCCCATTTCCGCGATGCGGAATGGGAGCCTTGGATGGTGCGTCACAGCTACCTGGGGCCGCACACGAACAGGCGGGATCTCATTTGTGTGGCTCTTCGATCCGGGTTCCGTCTGAGTAGGTGGACCCGTTGGGCTCTATGTGCATCGGCACAAGGGCGCCCGGACGCCTGCAGACAAAGGAGTCCATCTTGTTGAAGTCCGCGGAACTGATGGTGGCCCGCAACTGAGCTACTCCTGCTTTGTACACTGCGGGGCGCTCCCGCACAAATTCGTCCACTTGTTGCTGGGTCCTTGTGGGAGGTTTCTCGTACAACTGAGCTTTTGCTTCCCCATAGCGTTCATCGTAGCTTTTGACTTGATAATAGGTCACAATCATCGCTGTGTAGGCTACCTGCCAGGCACTTGGCGAAAGGCCTATGTCTTGTCGATTCAGGTCAATATAAAAGAGATCATTCGAACTGATCGCATGAGGATCGCCCGTGCGATGAGCGTTGTTATCCAGGCCACCAACTTCCTCAATAAATTGCGCCCAGGCTTCGGCGTGCGTTGGCCACCGGAGTGCGGACGTATCCTGCTTTGACGGGTCGCAGGGACTGTCCATGCCGGAGGCGGCGGGGGCGGCGGTGTTCGGGGGTGCGGATCGCAAGCTGCTGACTTGTGCAAAGGCTATCGTTGCAGTGCAATAGAGCACGGCACACAAGAGAATCGATCGTTGGCCGTAGATCGTCATTGCGGTCCCCATGAGTTAATTGATCAAGATCGTGACGACGTCATCCCCTGAAAGGATGGTCGATTCTGCATGATGCGTCATGGTCAGTCAAGCCAGGCCCCCTGGGACGCTTCGTTCAGGGTGAGGGTCGCGATCTTTGTGTTTTGGTTTTGAGGGGGGTGAACCCCTCCGGATGTTGTTGATTGCAGGCGGTCGGATTTTTCGCGACCTCCTCTTTGTTGGCGCATTGGTTATCCCCCCTCTGCAATGGAGCACAGGGCACAGGGCACCGGGTAGGGCCGGCGATGATTGGCCGGCCCTTCGGTTTCCTGGCGGAGCCGGTTAGCTGGCGACAGGAGCGGGTTTGCCTTCAAGGATGGCGATCGCCTGCTCGACGACGGGCGCGAGCTTTTTGAAGTCGTCGATGAGGGTCATGAAGTCGGAAAAGACCTTCGAGTCGGCGGCGAAGTTGAGGCCTTCGGCGGTGACGGCGCCCTCGGAGGCGGTGATCAGGCTCTCGACGTCGGCGACCACGGTGGAAAGGCCGGCGATGAAGGGCTGCTCCAGCGGCTTCTCGGATTTCAGGATGGTCTGAACGCGGAGAGCGAGGCCGACGATGGTTTTGACTTCGCCGGCGAACCATTTGCCGAAATCAGCGATTTTGACGCCCAGTTTCTGGAAGATGTTCATAGGGTTTTTGCTTCTTTCTTTGCAGGCAAAATGAGGGGAAAAAGAAAAGGCCCGCCCAGGTCACCCCATCGCGCCAACAGCAGCGCGTTGGGGGCCCCGATCAGCGAGCCTTCTCTCTAAAATTACCCTCTATTATTAGAATACCAAGTTCAGAGTGAAAACACGCCAAATATGATGGCTTGGAAGTCGTGTGGTGTCAGCGACATGCACTGGCAACAAAACGGTTGACGCACATGTCAACGGAAGGTGCTGGTGCGCAATGAATGGAGGACTATTTAGGCTCTGGCGGAAATGGGTTGAGTTCCACGCT
>Ga0210398_10001962_pt1 | contig 20505 bp, 20 predicted proteins | sample IncBWC4OmetaG_FD_161047 | JGI IMG/M metagenome (GOLD analysis project Ga0210398, IMG submission 161047) | Forest soil microbial communities from Barre Woods Harvard Forest LTER site, Petersham, Massachusetts, United States - Inc-BW-C-4-O | ecosystem: Environmental > Terrestrial > Soil >...
ACCCAGTCTTGAACGCAGAGAAATCCCGCCTCCCCTTGCGTGCGGGTGCGCACCCGCCCGTATTTCGCGTGTTATGTGCCAGCGCGAGGCGCAGCCAAGGTTGATCCCCTGGTCGCGTTGCGGTACGAGTAGGGCGCGCCATCAATGCCTGAGCAAGATCTGCATGCAACTGAGGCCCGCCATGCCGAAGAAGTTCTCGACGTGGTACTCCCAGTCTGATACGAACCCCGAACCCGAACGGATGAGCGTAATTCGTGCAATAGCCGCCTTTACAGCCGAGTTTGAGGAGCACACGGCTCCCGAACACCCTACGGAACTATAAATTCGTTCTAAAGCAATTACGGGGCTTCTCTGACGCGAAGGGTTATGCGGCTTTCGACCAGTGGATGCCTCGGCGTGCTGGAATTTCGCGCGTCATGGGGTGTGCTGCCGAGCACCGCCGCCAAAAACATGAGCGTTGTCAAAGCCCTCTTTGAATTCTGCCACGCGAATGAGCAAACTCTTGCCGAACCGAAAAAGGAAGCTTAGCCGACCATCCGGGAAAACTCTCGATCGCCCCCCAATCGCGGGCAAATCTTTCGCCCCCCTCATTCCAGCAGGCTATCTCCGCCTAGCCGACCCGCGCCGCAGGTCGAGCCCGGCAACCTGGACGCGATCACCGAAAGCCTCACAGCGGATTGGCGCAGAGATAGGTAACCGAGTCGAAATCAGAACAGTATCTCCGCGATGGCTTGACTGGCTATCGAGAGCGGCCGCCCTAATCGTGATTGTGAATTAGAATACTTCCATTGAGCCTTAGTCGCGGTCTGGCCCACGACGATGATACGAACGGCGGAGCTTAAGCGAAGTGTTCGTCAGGTTCGAAGCCCGTTCGAGATCTTGCGCCGCAACGAGTGCGTCTTGATCTCAGCCCTTATGCTATCCAGGTACTCTCGGACGTTCACCGCGGCTGCGATATTCTTCCTCTTGCTGATAGGGGCGGGCAGTGGACAAAATGCGACGCTGATCAGTCTTGATCAAGCCATCGATCTGGCGCTGGCGCACAACCATTCCATTCGAGCCACACGAACTCTGATTCTTCAGAATCTGGCTCAAGAGATTACGGCGAACCTGCGACCCAATCCGACTCTCGGGGCTGATAGCCAGTTCGTCCCGTTTTTTAGTCCGCAAGATTTTTCCGGGGACAATCTGAACGAGACTCAGCAGTTCGATATTGGGATCGGCTATCTGTTCGAGCGTGGTCACAAGCGGCAACGGCGCTTACAAGCGGCTCGCGATCAAACGGCGGTTACTCGCGCCCAGGTCATCGACGCCGAACGAACCCTGGCTTTCAACGTAGGCCAGCAATTCGTCAGCGTGTTACTGGCGGAATCCACTCTTCAATTCGCGCTTCAGGATTTGCAAAGCTTCCAGCAGACGGTTGATATCAGCCAGGCACAACTCAAGGCGGGTGCCCTCAGCGAAGGCGATTATCTGAAGATCAAGCTGCAGCTTTTGCAGTTTCAGACCGACGTCTCCTCGGCCCGTCTGGCGAAGGTGCAAGCGCTGGTTGGCCTGCGGGAGTTCCTGGGCTACAACGCGGTACCCGCCGACTTCGACGTCATTGGCGAACTGGAATATCGGCCCATCCGAGTGAACCTGGAAGACTTGCAGATGAGGGGTCTGCGCGAACGTCCCGACTACCGGGCGGCAGAGTTAGGGATCACCGCGGCACAGAGCCAAATTCTTCTGGCGAAAGCGAACGCCAAGGTGGACGTAAACGGAACCTACGACTTTACGCATGTCTCCGGCGAGAACACCGCTTCGATCTTTGTGAATTTTGAGCTGCCGGTCTTCAACCGTAATCAAGGAGAGATCGCGCGCACCGGTTACGCGCTCACTCAGGCGCAGGAGCTGGAGCAAGAGGCCAGTGATACGGTTCTCTCCGACGTCGCCAATGCGTACGAGGCGCTCAGAAGCAACGACGAGGTCGTGCTGCTCTATACGTCCGGGTATCTTAAGCAGGCGGAGGATTCGCGCGATATCAGCGAATATGCGTATCGCCGCGGGGCTGCCAGCTTGCTGGATTTCCTCGATGCGGAGCGCAGCTACCGGTCTATTCAGCTGGCCTATCGGCAGGCGCTGGCTTCTTATATGACCGCTCTGGAACAGTTGAAAGAAGCCCTGGGGACGAGGAACCTTCCATGAGCACTTGGATGCGGAGTTGGCGGAGTTTCGCCGCAGTCGCTGCCCTGTCTGCGGCCTTGCTCGTGATCGAAGGTTGTGGAGGCCCGGCGGAGCAGGCCAGCAAGATGACCTCATTCTCGACGGGAGGAAGTCCGGGGTCCAGGGCCGAGCTGTTCTCGCTACCCGCCGACCAGATGTCTCACATCCAGGTGGTGACGATCACGCGGGGACCGATGGCGCGTATTCTCCGCTTGAGTGGCGCAGTCGAGTACAACGACTTCAAGACCACGCCGGTAATCACACAGGTGGGTGGGCCGGTCAGCCGCGTCATGGTTGTGCAGGGCGAGCACGTGAACGCCGGCCAGGCACTGCTTTACGTCGCCAGTCCCGATTATTCGCTGCTGCGCGCCTCTTACCTCAAGGCGCGCGACGCCTTCCAGCTGGCGGACAAGCTCTACCGCCGGGCGCAAGATCTCTACTCGCATGGCGCCATTTCCCAGGCCGACCTCGAGCAGGCGGAATCGACCCGAACCCAGGCGAAGGCGGACTTCGAATCCAGTGCCGACGCCATCCGCGTCCTCGGCATAGCGGATCCGGAAACGATTGTCGCCAAACCGCCCTCCGCGGAAATTCCGCTATTCTCGCCGGTGGCGGGCGAGGTGGTCGACCGCCAGTGCTCTGCGGGGCAATTACTGGCGGCCGGCGCCACGCAGTGTTTCACGCTGTCGGACATGAGTTCGGTGTGGGTTCTCGTCAACATCTATCAGAACGATGTGGCCTACGTGCACGTCGGCGACCGGGTGACGATCGAGAACGAATCGTATCCCGGAGTCGTGCGCGGGAAGATCGAATACATTTCTCCCGCGCTCGACCCCAACACGCGCACGCTGCAGGCACGCATTGAATCCTCCAATCCCGGCGAGCGCCTGAAGAAGGAGATGTACGTGACGGCGGAGGTGCAGGCCGGCGTGATTCCCGACGCGTTGTTCGTCCCCAACTCCTCCGTATTGCGCGACGAGCAAAACATGCCGTATGTCTATCTGCAAACCGGCCAAGCACAGTTCTCCAGGTGCGACGTCACTCTCGGGGAAACCCAGGCCGGAAAAACACAAATCCTCAGCGGGTTGCAGGCGAACGATCGCGTGGTCGGCGACGGCAGCCTTTTCCTGCAATTCCAAAATTCGCTGCAGCACTGAGAAACGCAACCAGGGATGATTCATCACATCGTTCAATTCGCGCTCCGTCAGCGCTTCCTGACCCTGATGCTGGCGTTGCTCGTGTTCGTTGCCGGAGCCCTTTCGTTCCAGCGGATGCCAGTCGACGCTTACCCGGATCTTTCCCCCCCGCTGGTCGAAGTCATCACCCAGTGGCCCGGGCACGCGGCTGAGGAGATCGAGCGGCTGGTTACGCTGCCCATCGAGCTGCAGATGAACGGCGTGCCGCACATGGTGTTCATGCGTTCGATCTCGCTCTATGGCTTGTCTGACGTCATCATGACGTTCGAAGACAACACCGACGATTATTTTGCCAGGCAGGTCGTGTTCGAACGCCTCTCGACCGCCGCGTTGCCTCAGGGCGTCACCGGCAGCCTGGCGCCGCTTTCGAGCCCGTCCAACCTTGTCTATCGCTACGTGATCGAAAGTCCGGACCGCACGCCGCAAGAGCTGAAGACCTTTGAAGACTGGGTGATTGAGCGCGCCTACAAGTCTGTACCCGGCGTAGCTGACGACTCAGGCTTCGGCGGCACCGTAATGCAATACCAGGTGCTGCTCGATCCGGCCAAGATCTACAGCTACCACGTTCCTTTGCCGCAAGTGCTCAACGCGCTGGCCGCGAACAACGCGAACGCCGGTGGCGGTTTTTACTCACAGGGTTCGCAATTTTTCTACGTGCGCGGACTTGGATTGGTAAGCAAGACCGAAGACATCGGTGACATCGTCGTCGGCAACAACAACGGTGTGCCGGTTCGTATCCGCGACATTGGCGAGGTCACGATCGGCCACGCTCCGCGCCTGGGAGAATTCGGCTTCCAGAACGATGACGACCGGGTCGAAGGCGTCATCCTCATGCTCACCGGGGAGCAGACGCAGAACGTCCTCAAGCGGGTCGAGGAGAAAACCAAGGAGATTAACCGCGACATTTTGCCGAATGATGTGAAGGTGCGACCCTACTATGACCGCAGTGATCTGGTACAGGTGACCATCGACACGGTCGAGCACAACATGCTGCTCGGAATGGGCCTGGTCTTGATCGTCTTGATCTTCTTCCTGGTCAGCGTGCGCGCGGCGATCATCGTCGCTCTGACCATTCCGCTGAGCCTGCTGTTTTCTTTCATTTTCCTGCACGCACGCGGCATTCCGGCGAACCTGCTCTCCATTGGGGCAATCGATTTTGGAATCATCATCGATGGCACGGTTGTCATGATGGAAAACATTCACCGCGAACTGGCCGCGCGCCACGGGCAGGAGTACAAACTTCAAGAAGTCATCCTTGCCGCCGCGCACGACGTGGATCGGCCCATTTTTTATTCCATCGCGGTCATCCTTGCCGGTTACATTCCCATCTACGCGCTGAGCGGCCCATCCGGCAAGCTCTTCCACCCGATGGCAGAAACCATGTCCTGGGCGCTGCTGGGTTCGCTGATTTTCACCCTTACGTTCGTGCCCGTGCTGGCCTCTTACTGGTTCAAAAAAGGGGTGAAGGAAAAAGCGAACCGCGCTTACGACTGGTTGAAGGACGAGTACGCTTCGGAACTGCGTTGGTGTCTGGACCGACCGAATCTTACGATCGTGATCGCCACCATGATTTTTCTGGTTTCGCTTCTTCTGGTTCCCTTCATCGGCGGCGAATTCATGCCGCATCTCGACGAAGGAGCCATGTGGGTGCGCGCCACCATGCCCTACACCATCTCGTTCGAGGAGGCTGCCAAGTTCGCTCCGCAGATCAGAAAGGTCCTGATGGCTTACCCCATGGTCACCGAGGTTGGCTCGGAGCTGGCCCGCCCCGACGACGGCACCGATCCCACAGGATTCTTCAACTGCGAGTTTTACGTCGGGTTGAGGTCTTATAAAGACGCAACCTGGTCCCAGGGATCGATTCACAACAAGGCCGAGCTGACCAGCGACCTGAAGAAAAAAGTCGAGCAGTATCCGGGGGTGATCTTTAACTTCACGCAGCCGGCCGAAGATGCCGTGGATGAAGCTCTCACAGGATTGAAGAGCGCGTTAGCCGTAAAGATCTTCGGCCCAGATCTGCAAGTCCTGGAAGACAAGGCCGTCGAGATCAAGAGAGTGCTGCAGGAGGTGCCCGGTTTCACCGAGCTTACGGTAGTGCGCGAACTGGGGCAGCCCAGCGTGCAGATCGATGTGAACCGCGAAAAGATTGCGCGCTACGGCATCAATGTCTCCGATGTCGAAGGAGTGATCCAGGCCGGAGTGGGCGGCCAGGCGGCCACGCAAGTGATCCAGGGCGAGCAACTTTTTGACCTAGTCGTGCGCATGAAGCCGGAATACCGCTCGAGCGAGCACGACATCAGCAACCTGCTAGTGCCGACTCCTTCCGGGCAGCAGGTTCCAATCGCAGAATTAGCCACGATTCGTCAGGGCAACGGGGCGTCATTCATCTATCGGGAGAATAATTCACGCTATATCGGAGTCCAATTCAGCATCGAAGGGCGCGACCTGGCTCGCGCCGTGAACGAGGCGCAGAAGGCCGTCGACTCGGGCGTCAAACTGCCGCAGGGCTATCGGTTGGACTGGGGCGGCGAATACAGCGAATATGTCGCGGCAAGAGAGCAGTTAGCCGTGATCGGCCCTCTCGCCGTTCTCTTGATCTTTATGATCCTGTTCGCGCTCTACGGCAATTTCAAGTTCCCCGTCACTGTGGTCATCGGCGTGGTGATGACCGAACCGGTTGGAGCGTTGCTGGCGCTCAAGCTCACTCACACTAGTTTCAGCGTTTCCTCCGTTCTGGGCCTGCTCGTGCTGATGGGTGTCTCGGCGGAGACTGCGATCATTGACGTCTCCTACATCAACAAGCTCCGTCTCGAAGGGCAGAGCATCCGCCAGGCCACGCTCGATGGGTCACTCATCCGCCTCCGGCCGATCATGATGACAGCGCTGGTTGCCTGCCTGGGACTTCTGCCGGCGGCGCTCTCCACCGGCGTCGGCTCGGACTCACAGAAACCGTTTGCCATTGTCATTGTGGCGGGACTCATCTCACGCCTGTTTCTCGGCCGCATCGTGAGCCCGGTGCTCTACCAGATGGTGGCGCGCGACGGCGACGTGCTGCAGGTCTAGACGAAGCCGCAGTATGGCTTGAGCCCTCATCAAATGTGTCGCGCAAGCTACTGATTGTCGCAGAAGCGTGTGGGTCGCCGTCGCAACTCCGCTTGTTGAACTCAAGACGATTTATGGGCAAATACTCCTTTAAGGGCGGGAGAAAGGCCGTGGAGAAATTCTCGACGAGGCAAGGACTCGGGATTCTAGTGGCAATCGGGGCATTCACTTCCGAGTTGGCGACGATCCTGGAACGATGGGTGATCGAACAACCAAATTGCCTGCAAGGCTCCACACTGGATGTGTTCAACTGTGTCATCAAGCCTTGAACATCCGGCATCCCCCACTGTTCAACGATCTTGCCGCCAGCCAAACGAGAGATATGAAATTCTTCGATAAGTGGTCCTGTATATATGCGCCGTGCCCTCGATGAAGAAAAAGGTGAGACGGTAGCCAACATCGGCCTGGTCGCCGGCAAGGCGCCGTACCGGGTGGCCACCCATTCGGTGATGCGGGCCAAGCTTTTTACCCACATGGTCCTAGGGAACAAGACCGTAGAGCAAGGTGGACGAAACAGTGTGAGAAGACCGCGACTTATAAACACGGGTGGTCGTAACAACTGCTTGCTGTGTGAATACAGGACGGAATCGGAGCCAAATACGTGAAGGCAGGCAGTACCTTTCATAACTTCCGGGTTGCCGACGATTCGCACTCTGAGAAGATTTGTCTCAAGACGATGGCAGGTTTAGCCTGACCCGCCGGTCGGCATAAAACAGTACGGCAAGTGCTGGGATGACCGGTTGTATCCAGGTCGGTCTGAACAAGAATTAGTCCGCAGAGGGGGACGCGATGAAGCGCACTTGGACGATCATAGGAGTAGGCGACGTGCCGGGCAGCTTCAAATGGTACCAGGCGCTGTTCGGTCAGCCGGCTACCCTTCCTGCCCATGATTACTTTGGGCAAATCCTCGATTCAGATGGAACTGTTTTGCTCTGCCTCCACGAGTGGGGCGCCCACGAGCATCCCTCATTGATGAGCCCCGATCACGGGACACCCGGCAACGGGCTCCTGTTGTTCTTCCGTGTCGATGATTCCGACCTGGCGCTTCAAAGGGCACGCTCTCTCGTCACTCGGCTCGAAGAGGAGCCACACGTGAATCCGAACACTCAAACCAAGGAGTTCTCGCTCCGAGATCCGGACGGATATTACGTTACGATCAGTGCTCTCTCTGAAGCCTGACAAGGCGCTGCAGCTGGCGAGCGCTGGCCCGGGCCAGATGGGGCAGGGCCGCCCGACCTCGCTCCCCTCGCCGGGCGGCTCTTGCCGTCTGATCGCCCATTCCATTAGGGAACGTATCGCGGAGTTTCGATTATTCTGATGGTGTCACGGGCAAGCCGGAAGTAATCCGCGTGCCTGAGTAACGCGGTTACCGTCCATGTGGAAATTTCAAGTTTCCGATTACCCGACTTACGCGGATTACAATTCCTTACGTTTGCAAGCTCAGAAATCGCCTTTAATCGTGCTGTAACAATGGCGAGCTAATCTAAAGTTGGAGGCGGTATGCACTGCAAGACATGCAGATCGGACAACCAGAAAGAGTTCGATGCTGAGATTAACATCCATTTTCTCGGGCTGAAAAATCTGGACAGGCCGGCCGTTTTGGTAAGTCCAAAACTCTTGGTCTGCCCAAATTGCGGTTTTGCCGAATTCACTCTTAGAGAAAGCGAAGTGCTTCTCTTGGCGACAGGTGCTGCGGAATAGACCGCGGCTTAAAATCGCGCCTGTTCACTCCGCCCCAAGGTCGCGCTCAAGTCTCCAAACTCCTGATTAACGCGGTGCATTCGACAGGTCGATGCAACACCATCTGATGTAAGTCAGCTCGCGAAAGGTGGTGTTGGTATGAGACCTGGGATGCGGTTTGGGCTTTCTGAGGTCGAGAAGCGTGATGTCTGGAGTCGTTGGAAGGCCGGCCAGACGCTGCATGAGATTGGCCGTGATTACGATAAGCCGCATACTTCGATCCGCGCTGTGTTACTGCCTCGCGGTGGTATCCCTCCTATTGCTCGTCGCCGCTCGCGGCTAGCACTCGCTCTGGCTGAGCGAGAAGACATCTCGCGAGGGATCGCTTCCGGCTCGTCGATCCGTGAGATCGCTCGATGTCTGGGTCGTGCTGTCTCCACAGTGAGCCGGGAAGTCGCGCGCCATGGTGGCCGTCCAGCCTATCGTGCTCATGATGCAGATCGACAAGCTTGGGTTTCGGCCTTGCGTCCGAAGAGATGTCTGCTAGCTGTGAACCACAAGTTGCGGGACATCGTTGCGAGTAAACTGATTCTGGACTGGTCGCCCGAGCAGATTTCCGGGTGGCTGAAGATCCACTATCCCAACAACGAGAGCATGCGTGTGTCCCACGAGACTATTTACCGCAGCCTGTTCATTCAAGCGCGAGGAGCGCTGAAAAAAGAGCTCATGGACCATCTGCGGTCGAAGCGACGCATGCGCCGCTCGCGACACTCGAGCGAACACGGACAGTCCCGCGGGAAGATCGTCGATGCCATTTCCATCCGCGAACGACCTGCGGAGGCGGAAGACCGAGCGATTCCTGGTCATTGGGAAGGCGATCTGCTGAGCGGTGGAAAGAACAGCTACATTGCGACGCTGGTGGAGCGGCATTCACGTTTTCTCATGCTGATCAAAGTGCCGAGCAAAGAAACGAAAGTGGTGGTTACTGCCTTGAGTCAGCATGTTCGTAAACTTCCGGCAACCCTACGCCGCTCGCTGACCTGGGATCGCGGACTGGAGATGGCGAAACACAAGGACTTTACGGTGGCGACGGATGTGCAGGTCTACTTCTGTGATCCGCAGAGTCCCTGGCAACGTGGAACAAATGAAAATACGAATCTGCTGCTGCGGCAATACTTCCCGCGAGGAACCGGCCTGTCTCCCATCTCTCAAGCGCAGCTCGACCAGGTCTCGCTGCGCTTGAATCAACGGCCAAGAAAAACCTTAGGCTTCGAGACTCCTGCAAGTAAACTTCAGGCCAGTGTTGCGTCGACCGTCTGAGCTGGCAGCGCTTACCGGAGATGTGGATTGCAGCGACGATTAACTGGCCACGATGGTGGTGGATGCTCCTGAAATAAAATTCGCGGGACTTTGGTTTGACGTATTTATTAGACGGTTACGGGGCGCACTTGCGTGGTAGCGATTTCGTTTTCGAGGGCTGTCAATCGAAAGGGCGTAACCCCGTCGCTTTGCTTGCCTAGTAACGCGCTAATCGGAGAAGTGCCTTTAGTTTTTCCACAGTCAGGCAAGCTGCGTACCATGGCGGCACGAGGTGCGTCGTGCCCACGGTAGAAAAGGAAAGCGAGAGCGAGGACCTGGAGAAGTTTCGTGTGATACGTGAAACACTTTGGCGCTGCTTCTATTTGCTTCCCTGAATAAGCACTTTACAACCAATGGCCCGGTGACTTTAGGCGGACCAGAGCCGTATCTTGGCGCTCTGGAATCAACTTAAGCGCTGACCGTGTGCGAAAAACCGCGCTATCCGAAGGCTTTTTCACTTCGTGACGGCGTCGAATGGGTCGTTTTGTCAGAGCTTTTCTGCACCCGGTATAGGATGGCCGAGTACTGCTGAACGGCGATGACGGAAATATCATCAGAAGTCGGGTTAGACTTGCCGGATTCAGAAGTTAAGTTTTTACCCGCTAAGACTCCGGCAGCGAGAATCGCAGAAACAATTTCAACATTTTCCATCTGGTGTCCTTTCCAAAACAAGCAGGGACTTGCAGCAGGATAGCACCAAGACGTTAGAAGACTTGTTAAAATTTTCTATATGTAAGGTCACGTTCAGGGATGACGAAATCTCAACTACTTCGGGCACTTCAGGCTGAAATTCAAAACTACCCCTCTCAACTTTTATGCACAAGGAACACAAGGTCGTCCTCACAGGTTGATCATTCTGCCGCAAGCATTTTGGAACTGTGGAACAGTTCAAGCGGCACATCTCCGATAACGTTCTTCCGCCGCTACTGGATAAGCCTTCGATTCGAAGTACCACCGTTATGAATCTGGTTTGCTTAGGCGCTTCAATCCGCGAGGCTTTACCGTTTGTCCTACAGTAATCCACGTATTGCTTTGCGCTAACGAAGACCTGAGTCTTTGAGGGTCCCGTTCGGAGCGTCAAATGGCGAAGCGTATTCTAGTTGCAGACGACAGTGAATCTATCCGCATGGTCATCCGGACGTTTTTGGAGGGCCACGAAGGTTTCGAAGTTTGCGGGGAAGCTGCAAACGGCGCAGACGCAATCGAAAAAGCTAAGCAACTGAAACCGGACTTGATAATTTTAGACTTAGCCATGCCACGAATGAACGGCGCGGCGGCTGCTTCTATTTTGAAGAGCACGATGCCCGACGTTCCGATTATATTGTTTTCGATGTATGACGATTTTATGAGCAAGTTGCTGTCTTCTGCCGTGCCTGTGGATTTGGTGCTCTCGAAGCCGGATGGCATGAACGATATGGTTGCACATGTTCAAGACCTGCTAGGTTCTGAGTAGAACCGGGCCGACGACGGCCACCATCCTCTGTCCTCGCAAATATGCGCGACAAATTCTTCCTCTCGATGAAATTTTTCAAGTCGCCGCGATTCTAAAGGCCGAGATGGCCAAGCCGCGCCCGGTAAGGCCCGGTGAACGCAGACTCCATTGAGCAATAAAGACGGTGGGTTCGATTCGGTGAGCTTGTATCCATAGTCGGAGCCAGATTTGGACTTCACCAACTTCTACAGGCGGAATCAATTCGGCTAGCCGAAACCCACGAAGGATTTTCACCACTCTTTCCCGGGCCGGAACTCCATCTTCACTATCTCTGAAGATGCCAACGGAACGATGGACAGGGCAAATATCAGCGAGAGGAATTTCTACAATTGGTGCGCCGTTCTTGAAGAAAGTCGGGTCAGCTCGGTAACTCCGGGTCACTGGGACAAACCCCACGATTTCTGCAGCGGCCCACCACTCATCATCAATTCAACTTGTAAGTCATGGTGGGTGAGCGATTGGCTAAAAATCAAAAAATCCCTGGTATACCCAGTCGGAGCGGAGGCACGAACTTTTTGAAACATTTAAGGCGAAGCAGACGAAACAGCCGCAACTCCCGCCGATTCCAAAGAGGCCACTAGTGAGGACGCGGGCTACGCAGACGGGCCGTGTTCAACGCGACCGCAAGGCATATCGACGGTAAATAACGGAAGCAGGAGCCGGAAACAGACCGCAGCCGCAACAGGTACGCCTATAAAAATAGCGACAATCATGGACAGAAGTTTTACCACGATAAAAAACTGAAGGGAAACCATGATCCCAGGGAGTGTCCTAAACAGCATTCTCAGCTAAATCGCTTCGGCGCTTCTGGAAGTATTCCGTTTAGATGCGGCGTGGTAGATGCGGCAAGAGCCAAGAATCGCCGAAGAGGCCTGCGACTCGGCAAGTCGAACCAAATTGCTCAGTTTGATTCCGAAGCTAGTTTTTCTTCTTGAGGTCCAGGGCCCAGTCTGAATACTTCTTTTCCAATTCTGGGTCACATACCACCGGACGGACTATCTCTGCCTCAAGATTGACTTCGAAAACCCATCCTCTGGGGTTCGAAGCTGGGCCTTCAGCATATGTGTATCCGACCAGGTAGGTTTGATCGGCAATTTTTTTCGCGTTCCAGCCATAGACCTTCAGAAGCCCTTTGCTTGTTTCAAGCGAGCTCTTTATTGATTCATAGGCCCTTCCGGTGGTGCCGGGCAGAGTGGAGGATCGGGCCAATTCGATAGCGCGCTTTTCGGGAGGGGGCAGAACTTTTGGCATCGAACTGAGGTCTTCCACCAAATCACTCTCGTCCTGCCGTACCCACCACAGCCTGCCTGTATTCTTGTCCATCTTGTAAGCCTTAACGAAACCACTGTCCTTCTGAAGCAAGAGAATTGAATAGCGGTCATGGTGTAAAAATGCGTAAAGGCCTGCCGCGACGATTGCACAAACACATAGGAGAACGATCACGTTTCGATACATTAATTTCTCTCAGACTGGCACAGAGTTGCAGTGCCAGATGATACTCATCGTCCGTGGACATATCAACGGCGAGGTTTCCAAATATGATCGGTGAGTCCTGTCGATGTTCGAATTCGCTTTGGCAAGGCCGTCCGCAACCGACGGCAGAAGCTCGGGGTGTCGCAAGAAGAATTCGCCGATATGTGCGAGCTAGACCGAACTTACGTTGGAGGGGTTGAACGCGGGGAGCGAAATCTCTCCCTCATCAACATTGAGAAGATCGCTTTTGCTTTTCGCGTTTCGCTATCGGAGCTCTTCAAAGGCGTTTGATATAGCTCAGCGTCGCTCGTTGACTTACTCCAAGCTGCCCACCTAAGATTGCTCACAAACGAATCCTCCTCTCGATGATTGGCCATACCATTTCGCACTATCGAATCTTGCGGAAGCTCGGCGGCGGCGGCATGGGTGTTGTTTACAAAGCCGAAGACACGCGGCTGCATCGCGCCGTGGGTTTGAAGTTCCTGCCTCCGGAAATGCTTCACGACCCCGCTGCTTTGGAACGCTTTCGCCGCGAGGCGCAGGCCGCTTCAGCATTAAACCACCCGAACATCTGCACCATTTATGACATCGGCGAGCAAGACGGCCAGCAATTCATAGCGATGGAGTTTCTCGACGGCGAGACCTTAAAACATCACATTTCTGGCAAGCCTCTTCCGCTCGACGATCTGCTGGAACTGGCAATTCAGATTGCTGATGCCCTGAGAGCAGCACACGCTCAAGGCATAATCCACCGGGACATCAAGCCAGCAAACCTCTTTGCGACCAAACTGGGCAACGCCAAAATCCTCGATTTCGGTCTGGCGAAAGTGGTCCTTGCTGGCTCAAGCGGCGCGGTTTCACAGATGTCGACCGCCACAGCAGGCGAACTCATAACCAGCCCCGGTTCAACAGTGGGCACCATTGCTTATATGTCGCCGGAGCAAGCGCGAGGCGAAGAGTTGGATGCTCGTACCGACTTGTTCTCATTTGGTGCGGTGCTCTATGAGATGGCCACAGGGCGTATGGCTTTTCCGGGAAATAGTGCTGCGGTCATCTACGAAGCAATTCTAAACCGGACACCTGTTCTGGCGTCACAGACTAATCAAGCACTCCCACCAAAGCTGGACGAAATCATCGGGAAAGCACTAGAAAAAGATCGCAAGTTGCGCTACCAGAGTGCGGCGGAAATTCGCACGGATTTGCAGCGGTTGAGGCGTGATTCAGATTGGGGCCGGGCAGCGGTTGCGACAGCACAGGTCGAGTCGAAGCCCGCTGCGAAATCCGCTCGGTTTCGGTGGGCGGCGGCCACTGGTGCAACAATTGTGGTCATCGGACTGGCCGTGGGCGGATGGTTGTTTTTCACCCGCAAGGCGCACGCGCTGACTGACAAGGACACCATCGTCCTCGCTGATTTCACGAACGCCACTGGAGACACGGTGTTTGATGGCACGCTGCGGCAGGGGCTTTCCGTACAACTTGAACAATCACCCTTCCTGAGCATTATCCCTGACCAGCAAATCCAGCAGACCTTACAGATGATGGGCCAGAAACCGGATGCGAAGCTCACTCCGGAGATTGCGCGGGAACTCTGCCAGCGGACGGCAAGCGCGGCTGTCCTCGAGGGCTCGATCGCGCAGATTGGTACTCCATACCTCCTGACCGTGAAGGCGGTCAACTGCTCAAGCGGGGGAACGCTGGCGAGCACGGAAGCACAGGCAAGCGACAAGAATCATGTGCTCGATGAACTGGGAAAAATGGCATCGGAGATGCGGAACAGGCTGGGTGAGTCGCTCAGCACGGTGCAAAAATTCGACACCTCGCTCGAACAAGCCACCACGCCGTCGCTCGAAGCCCTAAAAGCTTATACCGCCGCCCACCGCGCAACTTCCCCCCAGCTTGCCATTTCCCTTTATAAGCGGGCTGTCGAACTCGACCCAAATTTCGCGGTCGCGTTCGCGTGGCTGGGAATTTGGTACACCTCGAATGGAGAGCCCAGCATCGCCGCCGGGTACACACGAAGGGCATACGAATTGCGTGACCACGTAAATGACGCTGAAAGGTATTTCATCTCAGCCATTTACTACAAAGAGGTCCCGGGTAATCTCGAAAAAGCCCAACAAACCTGCAAGCTTTGGATGCAGGTATATCCCCGCTCCGAAATGCCGCATACTTACTTGGCAGGCGCAATCTACCCGCAGATGGGTCAATACAATGGCGAGGTTTCAGAAGCCCAAGAGGCAATTCGCTTAAAACCGGACTCTCCTGTCCTCTATGCCATGCTGATGGAAGGCTATACGGCTCTGAATCGTTTCGATGAAGCGAACGCGGCCTATAAGCAAGCCGTCGAACGAAAACTGTTCCACCATTACTACCCCGCCGATCTCTACCAGATTGCCTTTTTGCAGAACGACACAGCGGGCATGAAACGGCAGGTCACACTGTCGGCGGGTCAACCCGGGATCGAAGATATCTTGCTCGCGTACGAGGCGGACACCGCCGCCTATTCGGGGCGGCTCAGGGAGGCAGAAGAGTTGACCCATGGGGCGATGGAATCCGCCGAACGGGGCGGAGAAAAAGAAATAGCCGCGAGCTTTTCCGCCACGTCTGGATTAAGGCAAGCCCTGTTTGGCAACACCGAGGAAGCCCGGCGGCGTGCCAAGCTGGCAATGGAACATTCCGATGGCGTTGATGTGCAGTATGGTTCCGCGCTCGCTTTGGCCTATGCCGGAGACACCGCGCGCGCAAAGGACCTGACGGAGGGGCTTGATGAGCGGTTCCCGGAGGCCACCATCGTGCAATTTAACTACTTGCCGGTCCTGCGCGCGAAACTCGCGCTGAATCAAGGAAATCCTTCTGAAGCCTTGGGGACTCTTAGAGCCGCCATGCCTTATGAACTAGGACAGACAACATTCAGCAACTACGCTTGGAACGGTTTGTATCCTGTTTTTGTTCGAGGAGAGGCCTATCTAGCCGCGCATCAGGGCGGCGAGGCAGCGGCAGAGTTTCAGAAAATCCTTGATCATCGTGGAATTGTCTGGGACTCACCCATCGGCGCTCTGGCCCATCTTCAACTCGGCAGAGCTTACGCTATGGGCGGTGACGCCACCAGAGCCCGTGCAGCCTATCAGGATTTCTTGACGCTCTGGAAAGACGCCGATTCCGACATCCCCATCCTGAAAACCGCGAAGGCGGAGTATGCGAAGCTTCAATGATCGGCAATCGTGATTGTCCCCGCCACGAACCAAATAACCGAGGTCACACGCATTAGCAAAATAGTCCCGACGGCAAGCAAAAGGGAAAGAACTGCAACTAGTTTGGGGTATGGAGAAGAAACGTAGACCCGCTCACGGCATTTCGGACAATAGGTACCGCCTCCTATTCCCGCGGGTTGCTGCAATTCCGCGGGTTCAAGAGCCTCGCCACAGGCTGGACAAACGTATATCTTTCGACGTATTTCTCCGGACACATCGCCAATGATAGCTGAGTTTACCAGTCTCATCTCCTGGTCAACGCGGTTACCGGACATCAAGTGGACCGGACTGTCGTCCACATTGGTACTATTGGTTCTTCGAGGCTCTGCGAGTGGAATACATCGCAAATCTAATCTGTTTGTTAGCGTGTTGCCTACCAACCGTTACGGCTCAGTCTGGTCAACCCCAAGAGAGCGCCCTGCATTCCCCGCAAGTGGCTCTGTTTGAGCATAAGACGAGGCGCATCGTCGGGCATTTCAGTACCTCCGGCCGAACTTTGGTCGCTAGCGTGGTCGACCTCGCTTACCGCTACGAACTACCGATGGCAGTTGAGTACGCAGAGCGTGACGCTACAACACGTCCTCTAAATTTGGAATTTGACCATGAATCTGTTCGGGCAATTCTCGAAGATATCATTCGACAAGCACCGCAGTACCGAGTGAGCTTTTCCAATAACATCGTCGACATATTCGCACCCAAGGCACGCGAAGATACCTCCAACTTGTTCAACAAGGTTATAAAGGATTTTTCAGTTACCGAAATGGAGACTCGCCGAGCAGAATTTCAACTATTCTGCGCCCTCTCCAAGGTTACTGGCTCTTCAGTGTGCAGCGGCAGTCTCGCAACGGGCCAATGGGAACCACAAAGGATTACACTGCATATGCAGAATGCAAAAATATACGAAGTCCTGAACGCCATCGTTGGCCAAAATGGAAAAGCCATCTGGACCGTAACGGCCAGTCCCCGACAAGTGTCGATGCAAACTGGTGGCTTCTGGTACATTTACCCGCTACAACGGCCTTTTCAAGCTGGTGTTCTGGAAAGATTATCCAGAGTGCGGTGATGAGGCCTGGTAAACGCCGTAATCGTCGATGTGGATTTCAAGTTTCCGATTACCCGACGAATCAGGAGTTGTCGCTGCGTAGGTAGCGTCAAAGCGGGACCGTGGTCAACTTCGAGTTACGCCGCTTTATTGTCGGCCTTGTAGGTTACGCCGATGAACGCGTCACCTCCAAGTGTGGTCCATTGGAGGCTCATAGACGTCGACGGCAGGCGCCAAACGACGTCTCGACCGTTATCGTCGGTGTAGCTGGGTTTTCCGTACTTTTCAGTGAGCGATTGTTTGAATCGGTAAAAAAGGTCAGAGTGCGAGTGAGTCGATTTCAGAAAAACGGTGTCGACTCTGACAAGGATGCTCGCCAATTTGTTATCAGTCGAGAATGAGAAAAGTGCACGGACGGGAATATCCAGCAGCTTAAACGGTTCTGTGCTACTAAGCGCGTAGCGGGGTGTTCCTGCGTTTAGGAAGTAAGTCTCTCGCTCAAGGGGACAGTTGACCGCCGCCTTGACCTGTTCGAGCGTCATGCCCCACTTAGCGCCGTTCCATCCGTCCGCATCCATCACCTGCGCGACCATCACCGCAGGAAGAATCATCATGACGATTGTTGCCATCATCGTCTTCATTGCGGTCGCTCCATGTGATTCAGCGAAAATTCTAACTCCGCTAACATTCGCCGTCTATATCACTTCGTGCAAATGGACGCGATTCAAAGAGTGCGACAGGGGGGATAACTCCTGGTAAACGCGGTTACCGGAGATGTGGATTTGCGCAAAAGCACTTGTCCGGTTTCCCGACATACCAGTAGTTAGGCTAAACACTGTCTTGAAGTCGCGTCATCCTCAGCCTAGGACTGGCCATGCTCGCAGGAACATATAGGAACTCTTCTCCAATCTCAAAGGCAAATGAATCCACACGCGGCCCAAAGTGTCGTTTTGTTGCTTCTAGAGTCTCGGAATGAAATTCAGACAGTTCCTACCTTCGAAGCAGACACAGACTCTTCCAACTTTGTTAGTTGCTTCCAAAAACGAGGGCCCGTCTCATGCCGGAGAAGCGAATTTCGACAAGGGTCCGAGAACCGTCTCTGTTTGTATGGTAGCCTACTGCATCCTCAGTGTAGCTGACACCGTGGTTTACCCACCTCCCCTCGACAGTGACACCCATACCTCTGTCGCGCTCAATCTTCACAATGGCATCAGGGGTATACGATTCCCAACTGATCAAGCAAGATCCTACGGGAAGGTGTGTGCCACCGACCTTTAGCGTGCGGGGTAATGTGAAATCCCGGTGTCCCCGTTCGTACGATCGGGGCTTGAATCCAAGCGACGCCAGATCCTTGTGTGCCACTTCAGCCTCATGATCACCCCCATAAGGTCCTACAAGAACTTGATAGGATTTCCCCCTAAAAAAACGGTTCCTTTGAATCATCGTTGCGGCAAACCCCAATTGAGATAATTGGCCGGTCGTTTTGTCAGCCAACAATTTTTCTTTGAATCTTCCGACTTCGAGGTACTTTTCGGAACGCATTCCGCTGCCTTCCACTTCGGAGGGCTCAATGTGGACGCCAGGTGGCTTCGCCATTTCCATTTCCGGTGCTGTAGCGCGGAGCATGCTTACGCCGGGATCTGACGCTGAGTCGATGGCAATCCCCGGAACCGAACGCTGATCCGGAGCGGAACTCAACGCAGGGGTATCGAAAGGCTTGATGCTGGAAGCAGAAAGAGAATGAGCGGCAGGGCTCGCGGATTGGAGCTTCACTCCATTGGCCTTAGTTGCTATTGGCGCTGCCGTCGAAAGGAGTTTCTCCCGCTGCGGAGTTTGAATTGACGCCGATGCCACTGTCCTTGGGTCCGCCGATACCGTTATCGGTTCTGACGATACTGGCTGTGGCCCCGGCGAAGTCAAAAGTGGTTGTTGTGACCTAGCCTTTGGTTCGGCTGTGGTCGCCGCCTGCGACCAGGATCTTCCTCCCAGTCGCTCGCCCACTTGAATGAGCGAGTCGCCTAGCTGGCGACGGTGGCTCATAAAATGAGGTAGGGTCACAATAAAGGCCGAAACGAGAATCCCGACCACCAAGCCCCGGGAGAATCCTGTCTCTAGCCCTCCCGATCGCATATACCGAAAAAGTGACTCAAACCTCGATGGACGATGTCGCGCAGCATTTGCGTCGACGGAGAGGAGCTTCTCGTTCAAGATGGTCAGCTCAGGCTGACGTATCCATTCGCGAATTTGTTCGCGGGCTTCTGCGGATAGGTTCGTGAATCTTAGCCCTCCCTTCTTCCGGGTCTCGTCTGTCCATGCTAATTCGCTCCCGGCTTCTATGAGTCGCGAGACACCTCTCGTTTGCGCCTCAACTTGCCGTGCCATGATTTGGTGGCTGCGGGGGGAATACCAGAAACGAATCGTCTCAGTCTGTTTTACGGGACCCGTGGATCGGAAGCAAAGACCTCCCTCCGAAATATCCAGGATGATGCCGCCATTGTCTGGGTCAAGATTAACGTAGGCGAGCCCCATTACTTTCATCCGTGGAGTTTGGCGGCGATCCGTGGTCACCATTGGCTACCTCCTTGCCAATTGGCGGATGGTCTTGGTACCGGAAGCTGCCACCAGGCCAGCTAAGGATTGTCAAACCGGCTACCTTTGCCTCAGCAAACTCGATTACTCAAAAGTATGGCAGCTAAGCCAAGGATGCTGGCAAGAGATCTTTTCCGGGTCGGGCTGGGGGGCTAATCAATAAACGGAAACCAACATTCCGTACCAGAAGGGATCATTAAGGGTCAATGGTACGCGGGTACTAAAAGGTGAAGGAGGACCGCGCAGCTCGAAAGATCTGCCGTCTCGGCGGAACCGAGGCCCTGAGATAGGCTGGCAGGTACTGCCCGGCACCGTATTTTGGTCAAATAGAAATAGGATTTTACCACGGACATTTTGGCTTGACTCCTGGGTCGAGTCGGAAGCGTGCGGCTAGGCGCGCCTTAAGCGGCCGGAGGTTTCTTTGGAAACTCTCTAATCGACTCCCCAATGAATTCGAGATAACTGCGGACGTGGCCTTCCAACTGACCCGTGAAATGGCTGGATATCTCGGCAGCTCTTTCTTCCAGGTTCTTATTGCCTTGGTCCGTAGCCGACGCGATCATGTTCTGTGCGCTATCTCGCGCGATCTTCTCGAACGCTTGCGAAAGCTCAAGCATCTTTTCGTTACACTCGTTCACAACGAAAGTGGAGTTTTTCTCCAACTGGTCGTGAGTCTGAAGCAATCGTGCGTTCGCGTCACTTTCCAGTTGGTCCGTGACTCGTCTGTAAATTGCCTGCGATTCTTGCTTGAAAACGGTCTGAGATGCCACCAGTTTCTGAAAGTCCGCTCTCGCTTCTTCCATCACGGGCGCCACCTGCTCTCGCAGCCGCAATACGAAGCGCTCCGTTGCTTTGGTGCGTGAGGTTTCCAGGTTGCGTTCCACCCGCTCAACCGTGCCAGTCGCCATGGTGTCGAGGTTCTGCTGGGCATTTTCAAGGTGTCGCTCGATAGCCCCAACTAAGCTCCCTTGGCTGTTTTTGACTATGGCTTGCGCCCCCTCGCTCAGTACTTTCAGCCCGCGCCGGGCCAATTCCTCTTTCGAGGTCGCGATCACATGCTCAATCGTTCCGATCGCCTCGTTCTGAATCTGAAAACGAAACTCGTCCAGCAGACGG
>Ga0210398_10001963_pt1 | contig 20501 bp, 16 predicted proteins | sample IncBWC4OmetaG_FD_161047 | JGI IMG/M metagenome (GOLD analysis project Ga0210398, IMG submission 161047) | Forest soil microbial communities from Barre Woods Harvard Forest LTER site, Petersham, Massachusetts, United States - Inc-BW-C-4-O | ecosystem: Environmental > Terrestrial > Soil >...
AATGGAACACTGACGCGGACGGCTAGCGCACCGACCGCTGCGAGCAGCCCGATCCTCATTAATTCAACGCCGAACGTCCTTGGCGGCGACACAATTACCATCGGCTCGGTCGTGTATGGCTGGTCCTTGGCCACGCTTTTGTGTCCCAGCGGCCAAAAGTGCGTTGCGATTGCGGGCAGTACGACGGCCGACGCGGGGAATCTGAATAGCGCGATCGCAGGCACTTGTTTCAATGGCGCCTGCGCTGTCGATCCGACTGTCACAGCGACTGTTTCGGGGTCCACGGTTACGGTGACTGCTATCATCCCGGGCACGACAGCGAATGCGGATGTGCTGGCAACCAACGACATGACCGCGATTCACATCAATGGCTCCGCAATTGCTTCAACAACCCTTGGCGCCGGCACTGGCACACTCGGCACTAATGGCTCGAACACTCCCCCGAACTTTCAGTACTGGGGGGGCTCAGCCGTGGTCAGCACTGCCACGCTGGCTTCGAACATCTCGGCAGCAGCAGCCGGAAATTCGGCCAATGTCACACTTTCCTATACTTCCGGCAGCACTTTTACAGCCACGGGCACTGGTACCAACGCCGGAGCGGCTGGTAACAGCGTTGCCATCGCAGGCACTTTGACCGGTTTCAGCTGGAGTCCGACTGGGCACCTTTCGGGCGGGACAACCGCCTTGACTTGGACGTCCCAAGGCGCTGGCAATGGACAGACGACGGCCCCAGAGGCCACTGGCACCAGCGGAATCATTATCGACAATGCAGGCGCCGGTGTTGGGGAGTCCAACATCTATTTCGGCACCTTGAGCGGAACAGGTGCAACGAACTCGGCTGTCGAGATGACTCAATCGGGGTTACAGTAAAAGGGCGGAGGTGTTGCGAACCAGGAGCGTGTCGAACACGACGTGCGGGTGCAGGATCCGGGCGTCGCAATCGGCGTTAAATTAGCAGAGGGATCAGGGAATCATCACGAGACAAGTCATTGTCCACATCCTAACAAGGACCAAGCCGTGAATATTGGAGAGCGCTTGCGTGCTTTGCGTAAGGAAAAGAAGCTTTTACAGAGAGATATTGCGAAAAAAACAGGACTGCTTCGCTGCAACCTGTGGCGCCTGGAAATTGGCCGTCAAGTTCCGACTATCGAGACACTTGAGAAAATAGCTCGCGCTCTGGAGGTCCCGATGTACCAGCTCTTTTACTTTCGCGAAGGGCCTCGCAAACTACCGAATCTTCGGAAACGAATGTCTGCCAAGGACAACCTTTGGGGCAATTCCGGGAAAGACGCACATATGCTCGCCGAGTTCTGCCACCTGTTTAGCCACATGAAAGAAAGTGATCTGGGATTGCTGTTGTTCGTGGCACAGAAGATGGTGCGGCGGAAGCCCGCTTAAGCTGAAACGCCTTGCAGTTGGGCACTCCGACTTGCGTAGTTCAGTCAGCCTTCCCATCGGGGTGGGAGGCGTAAATGGCCGCTTTTACTCTGATAGCGATCGACATTCAAAGGTCTGTTTACTGGAGTTCCTATTAGAAATCTGCGGTAAAATGCCTGGCGTTCGCAGTTCCTGGGAGACACCGATGAAGGGCGTCGTACTCGCGGGAGGGTTGGGCACTCGCCTGAATCCGCTCACCAAAGTAACGAACAAGCATCTCCTGCCCATCTATGACAAGCCCATGATTTATTACCCCATGCAGACGCTTGTGAATGCGGGCATTCAGGACATCCTGGTGGTGACGGGCGGGAAAAATGCCGGCGAATTCTTGCGCCTGCTGGGTAATGGAAAGGATTTCGGTCTGAAGCACATAAACTACACCTACCAAGAAGGCGAGGGCGGGATTGCCCACGCGCTCGCCCTGGCCGAATTTTTTGCGAATGGCGAGCCCATTTGCGTCGTCCTCGGGGACAACGTGATTGAAACCAACATTTGCCATGCCGCGAATGCCTTCCGCATTCAACGCAAAGGCGCGAAGATCATCCTCAAACAGGTCAGCGATGCGGACCGCTTCGGCGTCGCGGAGACCAAGGGTGGGCGCATTGTTGGCATCGAAGAAAAGCCTGAGGTCCCGAAATCCGACTTGGCGGTGATTGGAGTCTATTTTTACGACGCTACAGTTTTCGAAAAGATTCGCCGCCTGAAGCCCTCCGGCCGCGGCGAACTCGAAATCACCGACGTGAATAATTTCTATATCGGAGAAGGCACTCTCACTTACGACACACTGGAAGGCTGGTGGACTGATGCAGGAACGTTTGAATCCCTCCTCCGAGCTAACAATCTCGTGGCCAAAACCGGCGCGAACAAGATGAGCGGGAGCGCCATACTGGTCGCGTCTGCTACGAGCGAGGAATGAGCGCGATGAAACTCTTCGTCACCGGTGGTGCGGGATTTATCGGATCGAATTTCATTCACTACATTTTGGGACTTGGCGAGAAGTATGCAGTCGTCAACTACGACAAGCTCACCTATGCCGGAAATCTCGCCAACCTCGCCTCGATCGCCGGGAATGCGAACTATCGCTTCGTCAAAGGAGATATCTGCGATGCCGCGTCGGTCGAAGCAGCCATGGCCGGCTGCGACGCTATCGTCCATTTCGCGGCCGAATCCCACGTGGATCGAAGCATCTACGAACCCGCTCAAGTTATTGAAACCAATGTCACCGGAACATTCATCCTCCTTCAGGTTGCGCGCAAGATGCAGATCGCGCGCTTCCTCCATGTTTCCACGGATGAAGTCTACGGCGATATGGCTCCCGACGCGTTTGCCGATGAGAGTTCGCCGCTCCAGCCCAGCAGTCCGTATTCCGCCTCCAAAGCGGCTTCGGATCTCCTAGTTCGCTCCTATGCGCGCACGTATGGTCTTCCCGCCATCATCACCCGCTCTTGTAACAACTACGGCGCCTTTCAATTCCCGGAGAAATTTCTCCCCCTGATGATCACTAATGCTTTGGACGACAAGGCCCTACCGATCTATGGCGATGGAAGGCAGGAACGCAATTGGCTTCACGTCGAAGATCATTGCCGGGCCATTCTGTCGATTCTCGATCGCGGGCGCATCGGCGAGGTCTATAACATCGGAGGTCCCGACATTGAACAAAACCTGACCATGGCCCAGCGTCTGCTGCGCGTCATGGGCAAGCCGGAAGGCCTGCTCTCGCATGTGAAGGACCGGCCGGGCCACGACCGCCGCTACGCCTTGAACTCCGGGAAAATAAAAGCCGAACTCGGCTGGAAGGCCGCTGTCTCCCTCGACGAGGGCCTGCGCCAGACGATTGATTGGTACCGGAATAATGGCGAGTGGCTCGCGGGCGTGCGCGGCGGCGAATACCTTTCATATTATGCGAAATATTACGAGAATCGTGACTCCTCCCTTCACGCGCTTGGCTTTGCCGGAGCCAAACTTCCCCGCTAATGCTCGGCCGCGTAACGGTAGACATACGAATCGGCTCGCCAACCTTTGGAAAATGGACCAGCGTGTTGCTTTCCGCCGAGCACCACAATCAAATCTAGATTCCACAGATCTAACGCAGCCGGAGGAGATTCGCCGCGCGATCCGCGAATTCCACCCCGCATTCATCGCAAATGCGGCGGCATACACGGCGGTAGATAAAGTTGAATCGGAAGAAATTGTCGCGCGTGCTACCAAAGCCGATGTTCCAGCCGTTATGGCGGAGGAGGCGAAAAAAAGCGGCGCTTCACCGATCCATTTCTCAACGGACTACGTGTTCGACGGCTCGAAAACCACTCCTTACGACGAAGACGATCCGGCGAACCCGCAGAATGTGTACGGATGAGCGAAGCTCGAAGGAGAACGTGCGATCCAGGCGTCGGGAGCCGCGCACCTGATTTTTCGGACCGCGTGGGTGTATTCAACGCAAGGCCGGAATTTTCTCCTTACCATCCTGCGCCTTGCCACGCGACGCAAAGACTTGAGGATTGTTCGCGATCAGAGTGCTGCTTGGAGGCAAAGCCCACTCGAGGCCAGGCCTGACTTTGAACGCACTTATAATTTGTGCGGCTGCGCAGCTCACTATTCTGGATCTGAACAACGTTGGGGCGATGGAGGATAGCGAAGGATCCACTACACACCCGCAAGGCTAATTGAAATGGAATTTATGGTAGCTTCTGAGAGGCGCTAGACACTCTCGCATGACGCTTCCAGCTTCCATCTGTCAAAACGCGCGCTAAGCACGCGCTCAGCTGCACTCGCGGGCAAAGAGACGGCGCAGACTGGTTCATCATATTGAAGAACTAGGAGCTTCCAACCAATGAAAAGGGCCCTTGCTTTTGTTCTACTTATGCTTTCCGCGATCGTCACTCCCGTCGTCCGTGGGCAACAGACCGCTCCTCAGCGTTTCAAGAGCATCGATCCGTGGGCAGACATTACCGCGTTCGGGGGCAGGGCAGTATCTCCGGTGCCCTCCACAAAAGCGAGTTGCAATGGCTCAACGACTATTGCTGTTGAGTCCAGTTCTGGGTTTTTCGTAGGAGATGGCATCACTATCTCTGGTTGCGGGTCGACAAATACGATGGGCACGCCTACGGCTCCTACGGTACTGCCTTCAGAAACCACAGCAGAGCCAGGAATGGGGCTTGGAACGCAAACACGTAATGGTTCTGCAGCCAGTTCTACCTATGCCTATTCGGTTGTTGCGCGCGACCGTTACGGCGCTTTAACTGCGGCGGGGCCGACTACCACTATTGCCAATGGTCCGAAGACGCTAGGCGAAATAACCTACTCAATAAAGTCCATTGGTAGATCAGATAATAATGTCAAGGTGGTAACTTCCATTCCTAATTTGATGAGCGCTGGGACTGGTTTGGGCGGAACGATGGTTTGCATTTCAAATACGCCCGGCCAACAGTTTAACGGATGCTTTGACGTAGCTCAACGAGACAGCGCGACAGAATTTGAATTTTTCAACACGCCCATAGATACACATGGCATGGGAAATTATGCGGGCGACGTTCTAGCTGAATCTACTGGCAACGCAACCATCTTTGTTGACAATCTAATTTCTTGGACCCCCGTTATTGGAGCGTGGGAATACTATATCTATGCGAAACGTCCCGGCGATTCTGCCCAGCACTTGATCGGTGTTACCCAACCACAAGGAATCCAAAATGGATTCGCAGATACTGTATTTGAGGATTACGGCTCGCCATTTCTGGATAACCAGACGTTCCCCGCATATGTCCCTGTCACGCCACCACCCACGGTAGCCACGAACGATCCGCTCACAACGACAATTACTAATATCTCGGGAACAACAGTGACGGTGGCGAATGCCGCATCACAGACCGCCAGCGGCCAAACTGCCTTGTTCGATGATGCGCCTGCCATCCTCGCTGCTGGAAATGCAATTTCCTATCATCATTCTGGATCAGGCTCCGACGCTTTGCGTGGTGGTGCTATCTACATACCGCAAGCTCCCGCCGGATGCAATCAGGCTTGTGCGTTCATAGTGAATTCTTATCTTCAACTTCCTGAAGAGATGACGATTTGGCAATCCGGTCCTATCTTTGCGAACGAAACGATTGCGGTCAAGAGCAACGTAAACTGGAACGGCATTTGGGGACAGAGTGGAACTCCTCAGTTTGGCTACACCGGGAGCGCCACAGTACGTTCGCTTACGGCGAACCCATTGCTGTACATCTACGGGACGGGCGCATTGTTCCAGAACCTTTCTATCTACGACAACAACATCAATGGTGGCGTTTTGGCGGTGGAGGATAACTCTGCTCCGACCCAGTGGGAGTATGTAAGTTTTGATGTCAACTTGTCAGGGAATTCGAGTTATTGGGGACGTGATCTAATTCTTCGAGACACGACTGGGACGATCAACAATCAGTATTTCTACAAGGTGCTGTTTGGCGGTGGCCCGGCTCAAGTTCCCAATGCAAGTTGGACACCCCTTGTTTATTTTAATGGAGAGGGGCTAACACAAATAGAGTTTAGTGCCGAGTTTCACGACACACAGATTGGTCGAAGAGGATTTGCAGTATTTCAGACGGGCGCGGGATCGAGTCTTACCTTCACCAATCTATATCGGCAGGGTGGTATCAGTCCTGAAATTATATCATTTAGCACTGGTGGCGGAGTCGGGGTGGCCATATCCAATTCCGTCCAAGACACGGAGACAGAGCCAGCGGTCACTGACTTATCAAACACCCAACGGCAGACACTATCCCTAAGTTACAGCGGCGGAGGTGGGGCTGGCGATCCATTCGTAAGTGGAGTATTACCATTAGTGTATAGTGGTAATACTCTATTTAACGGTCGTCAAACCGCTCCTAATCGGGAAGGCGCGTTTTCAGGCACTCCATTAATGGTCAATCCTCCTTATTCCACGGCGGCTGTGGGAGGTTGTGGGACTCCGTATTGTCCTACCAATGAGGCCATGCAGGTATTCAACGAACTTGTCTCCTTTGGGGATGGGCACAGTTTAATCTGGCCGCTTGCCCAGGCAACTAACGTAAGCACTACGGTTGCGCCTGGTGGCGGTGTTCCGGTGGGAACCTGGACATATGCTGTCATCGAAGTGGGCGCGGATGGAGGATTCACGATTGCTTCGTTGCCTTCCAATGCGGCTGCAACGACTAGCGGCAACCAAACCGTGAAATTAACCTGGACTGGAAGCCAAGGAGCAATTGCTCATAACGTGTACCGTTGCTCGTCAAGGTGCGTTACGGCCGCAGGCTCAATCAACGTAAACTCGGAGTGGTATCGGGTCGCAGCGGCTATATCTACCACATCTTATTCCGACACCGCTGCCGCTCCTATGCGGGCGTTTTTGCCATACGTGACAGGTACAGGTAAAACGATTGTGAGTCCTAATGGATTCTCTGGTGCATCTTCAAGGTTGATACCAGAAACGTTCGCGCTTCTGCCGAAGTGCGGCAGCGGGGTCGGCGAAGGGACAGTTAGCGAAATAACAGACTCTGCGACAAACATTCTTGGTGCAACGGTCACCGGCGGTGGATCGCACAAGGGCACTGTGCGCTGCGATGGCGTGAATTGGACACTCGAAGCTATCTCTGGTCCGAGTGCTGCGGTTATGGTCGCGACACTCAGCACGACTGCTGCGACGAACGACAACGTAACCGTCACCGGGTTGACCAACTCGGGACATTGTACGATGACGCCGACGAACGCGGCAGCCGCCGCCGACATCACTTCCACCTATATTTCCGAAACGACGACGAATCAGATCACGATAACGCATCCGGCAAGGTCGGGGCGCACCTGGAATATCCATTGCACGTCGAACTGACGGAGCGGGCCTAAAGTCCAAACGGGATCAAGTAATCATGCCGTGCGCCAGTGTGATGGCGGACGCTCGACGGCGCAAGCAACATTGGGTTGGACAATGGGTGCAAGCGACTACGCTTGTGAAGAAGCGTTTTATTGCTCTTGTTTTCTCGAATTTTGGATTCATCGCGTCGACATTCGGCTAAGTCATCGGGCGGGTGATCTGTGCATTTCGAACTTTTCGTTTGACGGAACTCTGTTCTCGGACTATACAATTTAGCCTGCGAACGCCGACCGGCGGTCTTGGTCTTGCCGGGCGACCAGCTTGACACTGCTTTTCGAGCGGATGGATAAGCCAACTTTGAGTTACGGGTATTACACACATAGGTACTATATTCAGATACTGGAGCAGCGACGTGGCACTGAGCCTCGGCGCGAATAGAATCCGGCGAGTAATATAGCCATGGCCGAATGCTGCATTGAATCGATTGGAGAACCGTCGTGCGAAAAACCCTTTCCGCATCGTCTCTGTCGTTTTGCTTTCTTTGCTTGCTTGGCCTTTTTGGCTGTAGCTCCAGCGGCCAATCTCTGATTGCAGACCTCCCAGGGGAGCAGGCAGCGGCACAGCCCGCGGCACAGCCAACGGAACATGCCAATGGCATAGTGCAGGATTGGAGCATGAGCCACGTCGTCTATCCGCGCATCGGTGAGATCAATTCCCTGATCGCGTTGCAGCACGATCCGCGAGCGATCCTCAGCTGGCAGGCGGCGGGACGCCAGGACTCTATCCGGGCAAGAGGTCCTCGACATCTCTTCGGTCAACAGGCCCATCAGGACTGGAGTATCAGTCTGGGGACTGGGGGAATGGCGGCGACCATGTACCCCGCGAAATTTACTTTTGACGTTAACGCTACACCGAACTGCGCAACCGATTTCATCGTGTATCCCGTAAATGTAGCCGGCAGCGGAACTCAGCCGAACATCGTGGCCTTCGATAACCTTTATAGTGGGACGACTCCAACCGCTGGGATCTGCAATCGCACGCCCGTGGGCGGAGTAGATGACGGCGTATCAGCTACGACGTTCTGGTCGTATAACATTCAGGCGGCGGGGGGTCAGGTCGCAACGTCTCCTGCTCTATCCCTAGATGGGACCAAGGTTGCGTTGGTCGAGACAGCGGCGGGCGCGGCTCATTTTCACGTCCTGGCCTGGAAGAGTGGGGATGGAGTTGCAGGAAATCTTCAATCCGTCACTTCCCCTAAAACCATCAACAGCGGCTTTGCTACTCTGGCTCCGGTTGCCGGCACTGGGACGGCAACGGACCTGACTCTCGGGTCATCCAGCGACACGCTGTCTTCGCCTTTTGTTGACTATGCCAACGATTTCGCTTACATCGGTAACGACACTGGCACGCTGTTCCGCGTCACTCATGTCTTTTGCACAAATCCGGACTGCACGAGCGGGGGGACTCCGGCGCCGAGCCTAGATGGCAATTGGGGAACGGGTGGGGGGCTCGCTACTGGGTGTACGGGAGAGCTGACCGGCCCTGTCGTAGATGGTGGTACTGGGAATATTTTTGTTGGATGCTCGGACGGTAAGCTTTATGGGTTTACCCGGGCCGGAGCCCCAATCGTGGGTTCCCCTTTGATTGTCGGAACTGGTTCTGGGACGGGGGGAATTGTTGATCCCCCAATGATAGATGCGGTCAACGGGTTCGCTTATGTCGTGAGCGGAAATTCCACCGGAGGAACCTCAGTTCTGGTCCAAGTCGGCACAACAAGCTTTAGTTCACCAACGCCCGTCACGGCGACACTGGGTCAAGGCGGACTCTTCAATCTTCATGCCCCCGCTTTCAATGCAGCGTATTTTGACAGCGGATTCTCTTCCGTTGCTAACGTGGAAGGCTCCACCTCGAGGAATATATCTACCGGTAATATCTCTAATTGGCAGATCTTAGAATGGGCAGACAGTGGAGTCCCTGGCAGCCCAGTAACACTTTACGGAGTAGGGTTCAACAACACCCACGTCATGAATTCCGGCGCCGCGGGGAATTTCCTTGAAATCAGCGGTAGCGTCGCTGTCGGCTTCTCACCCGTCACTGAATTCTTGAATGGGAGCACCGATCAACTCTACGTAAGCGGGCTCGCGAATGCGCCGCCGAACTTGATTGAATACAACCTCACCAATTTCGCCAACTTGTTCCCAAATGTTTTGGTGCCCATAGATAGTTCAAGTGCCGTTGGTGCTTCAACAGGTGAGGGCAGCGGCACGAGTGGAATGGTTGTGGACAATGTCAGCAGCAATGGGCAAGCTTCCAGCCTCTATTTCGGCGTGCTGAGCCCTGGTCCGAACGGAAACAGCGCTGTAAAGTTGACGCAGAGCGGCTTGAACTGAGGATTGCTTTCAGACCAACACCGCCACAACAAAGTGAAGTGCCAGTCCGTCATGTGATACGCCTCCACGGAAACGATAAACACCTCACCTACGGTTCGGCCACCATCTTCAACTAAGAAATTGACTTGAATCAGCTTACACGCGAGGGAGTCGTTTTCTCGAGTTCCGCGCCGGACCTTTGGTCATTGCGTGCCCAATTCCAACGCGACTATTGCATCATCCTGTCGAAATTGATTGAACCGGACCTTCTGGCGACAATCCTGAAACGTGTCAAGTCCGCGCCCTCTTTTACAGAAAGAAGATCGCCGGGTCGTCGCGGAATCTATAATCGACGATCCGGACGCATACAATCTTTCCTTATTTCTTTTCAACACACCGGAAGTTCAACGCCTCGGTCAACGCGTCACGGGTTGCCATAACATCGCCGATTTTTGGGGGGCGCATCTGCCGGCTCAATTCGACCAGGTCACGGTGTTTCATGCGCGCGACAGACGTCAGAACATAGCGAGCAAATATGCATCTTTGCTGGAATTGCCCACTCAATATCTTAGGCAGATTTGCGTTTCGGCAGATTCAGTAGCTTGGGAGTCGTTTCGTCATCGTAAACGTGCTCGTGCATAGGGAACTCCAGAGTACGAGCCATTTCCTCAATTGTCTCGACGGCCGGAACTTGACGGAAAATCTCCAGACGCCACAAGTTGAAGCGAAGCAGCCCCGTTTCTTTTCGCACTATCTCTTTGTGAGAGCTTCTTTTGTCATGTCCAAAGACTTCGTCGCGATGAACCCTAACACGCGCTTGACTTGGCCGAGAGTCAACAGTCCCCACCTCCAATGCGCCGTCAATGGCGTCGAACTGGGCTAGATCATCGAGGGCCTGCGTCTTCCCTATGGATTCTGTCATTCGCCTCGTCCGGTGGAAGCGTTCATCCAGTGGAGCGTCGGCTTCGCTGTTGCTTTTGGCCATGCGAACGGCCGTGTGCCCTGTGCATTCGTGTTTTTCGGTTCACGGGCATCCCGTCTCACCTTATACCACTCTGGTCCGCCGGCGCCGAGAGCCGGGTTTAGCATTGCCAGGCGCTCAGCTCCTTGCAACTTTTCGCTTTGTAGCTTATAACTCGCACCCTATTATGCACTGTTATTTATATGGTTATTACATCCAACGCGTCTTGCACCGACGCAGTAGTGGACTCTGGTGTCCCCTCTGATCAAACTACCGTTGTCAAGTGGCCATTGGCCGAATACTGCACTGAATCGATTGGAGAAGCATCGTGCGAAACACTTTTTCCGCATCCTCACTGCCGTTGTGTTTTCTTTGCTTCCTTGGCCTTTTTGGCTGTAGTTCCAACGGCCAATCTCTGATTGGAGATCTCCCGGGGGAGCAGGCAGCGGCACCGCCAACCGAACATGCCAATGGTATCGTGCAGGATTGGAGCATGAGCCACGTGGTCTATCCGCGTATCGGCGAGATCAATTCCCTGATCGCGTTGCAGCACGATCCGCGAGCGATCCTCAGTTGGCAGGCGGCGGAACGGCAGGAATTTACCCGCAGGATCCCTCGACCCTTGCTGAAGCGGCCAAGCGACGTCAATCGCGACTGGAGCATCAGCCTGGGGACTGGCGGAGTGGCGGCGAGCATGTACCCTGCAAAATTCACTTTTGACGTTAACGCTACGCCGAACTGCGCGACCGACTTCGCCGTGTTTCCCATTAATGTAGCCGGCAGCACAACTCAGCCGAACATCGTGGCCTTCAATAATTTATACAGCGGTACGACTCCTAGCAATGGCATCTGTAATCGCTCAACCCCCCCGGCAGGCGATAACGGAACGTCGGCTACGACGTTCTGGTCGTACAACATCACTGCGGCGGGCGGTATAGTCGAAACTTCTCCAGCCCTTTCGCTGGACGGAACGAGAGTCGCTTTTGTCGAATCAGGATCGGGGGTGGCTCATTTCCACGTTCTGGCCTGGAAAAGTGGGGACGGGGTGGACGTGACTACCCCCGATGCACAAAACGTCTTAAAGCCTGTAACGATCGCCAGTGGCTTTGCGGCGCTGGCCCCGGTTGCGGGGAGCGGAACTGTAACCGATCTGCCTTTGGGATTATCCGACAACACGCTGTCTTCTCCCTTCGTTGACTACGGCCATGATGTGGCATACATCGGCAATAACACTGGCGTATTGTTCCGCGTCATCAATGTTTTCTGTATAACCTCGACCTGCATCAATGGCGGGACTCCGGCACCGAGCCTGGATCCGGCTTGGGGAACGGGCGGGGGGCTAGCTACCGGGTGTTTAGGACAACTGACAGGCCCAGTTGTTGATGATGGGACAGGGAACATTCTTGTGGGATGCTCGGATGGCAAGCTTTATGGGTTTACCCCTGTCGGAACCCCAATCACGGGTTCCCCGCTGATCGTTGGGACTGGTTCGGGGACTGGGGGAATTGTAGACCCACCGATGGTGGACGCGGTGAATGGATTCGCTTACGTCGTGAGCGGAAATTCCACCGGGGGATCCTCAGTTCTGGTTCAAGCCGGCACAACAAGCTTTAGTTCACCAACACCCGTCACGGCGACACTGGGTCAAGGCGGACTCTTTAATCTTCATGCCCCCGCTTTCAATGCGGCATATTTCTCCAACGGATTCTCTTCGGTCACTAATGTACAAGGGACCACGTCGAGTAATACATCTACTGGTAATACTTCTAATTGGCAGATCTTAGAATGGGCGGACAGTGGAGTCGCTAGCAGCCCTATCACGCTTTACGGAGTAGGGTTCAACAGTGGCCGCGTCATGACATCCGGCGCGGCGTCGAATTTCCTTCAAATTTTCGGCAGCACCGGTACCGAACTCTCACCTGTCACCGAATTTTTGAACGGGTCCACAGATCAACTGTTCGTAAGCGGGCTCTTGAATGCTCCGCCGAACTTCATTGAATACAACCTCACCGATTTCACCAACTTATTCCCAAACGTTTTAGTTCCCATACTTGGTTCAAATGCCGTTGGTGCGTCAACTGGCGAGGGCAGCGGGACGAGTGGAATCATTGTGGACAATACCAGCAGCTCGGCGCAGGCTTCCAGCATCTATTTCGGCGTTCTGACGTCAAATACTGCTGTAAAGTTGACGCAGAGCGGTTTGCAGTGAGGATTGGTTTCAGACCAATACCCGACAGAGTAAACCATCTTTCCACGCAGTGGCATGGCCGCTCTCAACGGAAGGATAATGCTCGCTAACTCTCTAAATGTTCTCCATCCAAAGAGAAGTAGCCCAAGTTGTTTTGAGAGCCGGTCGCCCTCGCGTTCTAATGGAATTTCCACCATCTTGGCGCAGACTCTTCATTCTATGGCCTGGAGATCCGAGAACTTGATTCCGCCGGAACCGTTTCTGAAGTATGTGTCCAAGCAGGATACGGTGAGAAGAGAACATTAAAAAGGAGGCCAAAATTAGTTAGGCGCCCACCGCATGGGCTTCCGTCTCTTTGACGGAAAAAATTCGGTCGGCAGGTTGAAGTCCCTCAATCTGAACCAATTTCAAAGACTGGAAAGACTCCGGGGATGCGTTCCTCGCTTTGAAATTCTCGCTGGGAATTCCGGTGCGCGCATAGGATTTTTCGCAGTCCTGGTAAGAAGGCCCGCGCATATTTCCTTCCAGGTAGGCCAGACCCGGGCAACGCGTACAGGTCGCGGCATGCGTGCACTGCGAACACGACGGCATGTCCCGCAGCGTGATAGACCGGACTTCCTTGAGCTGCGGCGAATCGCGCCAGATGTCCACAAACTTTGTGCGCCGCACGTTGCCGCTGGGCAAAGGGAACTGGACGCAGGGATACACATCTCCGTACGGAGAAACGTAGCAAGCCGTATGGCCGGCGCTGCAAGGCAGCATGTCCAAGGCGTCTTCGTCGACGCCCTGCGGCGGCGCGCAAAATTCCTCGACGTTTCCGACCAGTGCCGTGTCTCGGAATACTTCCCGCAACGCAGCCTTGTCCACATTCAATCCGAGAATGGACCGGTCCCCATCCATCATGGGGGTAATGGTCGGGTCGAGGGTGCATTGCGCTCCCAGTTCGGCAGCCAGCGCCCTCACACCCGGATAATCCTTTGCGTTCTGGACCATGAGTACATTGGCCAAGGTGACGTGCAAGCCCATCGTCCGCAATAAACGCACTGCTTCGATCGTCTGACGGAACGAGCCAGGCATTTTTGTAATGGTGTCATGAACCTCGGCTCGATGCGAATAGACGCTGATCTGCACCGATTCCACTCCCAACGCCCGGATGCGCTCCGCTTCCTTCTTCCGGATCAAAACGCCGTTGGTCTTGAGTTTTATGGAGAACGTCCGCGCATGCGCGTGTTCCAGAATCTCGAAAAAATCCCTGCGCATCAGGATTTCGCCGCCGCTGATCGTGAGAAAGAAGACTCCGGCGTCGGCCATCTGGTCGAGAAGGCCCTTGATTTCCGAGGTCGTCATCTCTCCGTGATCGTCGTGGTCGAGGTAGCAATGGACACACCGCTCGTTGCAGCGATAGGTCAAATCCAGTTGCACGCTGAGCGGAACGTTTAATTTGAGGGCCTTGGCGGCCATCTCTGCCATTAAGCCACTCATTAACTCTCCCTGCGCGAACTGCTCGAGCGGGCCAGCGGCTGGTCGGAAAGCAGCAGAATGCCGTGTTCCGCCAAATTCTCGACGAGCGCTTCCGCATCCTTCAAGGCCACTTCCGGCGCGATGTCATATTGCGCGCAAATTTTGTTTGCGACGATCTCGTCGAGCGGGGTTACGCCGTCCGCGGCCTCCCAAATGACCGAGGCCACTTCGTCCAGGGTAAACAACGTGGAACTGGCTGCGGACATGACCATCGTTTCATCGCCCAGCGCGCGCGCGGCAATCGCCGTGCTTCGAGCCACATAGCGAGAGTTATTCATACGATTAGCTCCCAGACAGAGGTATCGGGCACAAACGTCAACCGGCGGACAGGAATGTGCTTGACGAAATAAAGTGCCGAATCAAAAACCAATTTCACAAACTCGGGATCCCGCGCGAAAAATAGGATATTCCCCAGCAACCCGCGCACGGCATCGGCGCCAACGATGGGCTCGATTTTATTTTCCGAACCTTTCGCGAGCAGGTATAGAGCCTCGATGGGCGCTTGCAGATTTTCTCCCACCCGCGCCAGTTCGCCGAAAAACGGCGTCCCCACCGCGGAGTACCGGCCGTCCCGCCAGGTCACATAGGAAATCTCGTCGGTAAGGAGCGCGGCATCGGGAGGGGCCAGCCTTGCCATCGTGGTCTTGCCGGCACCCGAGACCCCCGAAAATAGAAACGCGCGGCCATTTCGTATGGCGCTCGAAGCGTGCAGGAGGAAACCGCCTTCGCGCGCCAGAAGAAGCGTGTGCACGATTCGCAGCACGGAATCGAGCGAGTAGGGATTGCTGGTCTGCTGGATGCGCCCCCGCGCCGTGGACGGATTCCACTCGGCGCGAAAATCCCCGCGCTGCATCAGCCAGCGCCCGGAATCCCAAGTCACGCGCACGTCTTCGTCATTGGATACTGAGCCCGACGGGGCCAACTCAATTTCAAAATCGAAAGCGGCGTCATTCGAGGAACCTACATAACCGGCATAGCGCTCTTCAATCTGAAGAAGGAAAGCGGGATTGTCGCAGCGCAATCGTATGGGAAGGCCGCCGATCTCGACCACCACGCTGGAACTCTGTGCCACTGCGGTCACGCTTGGCACTTGGCCCTCCTGGGGAAGAGGCTTCGCCAGGCTACGACGAGCCGCAGGTAAAGATACGTCACGCGATCGGAAGATTGCAGCAAGCGAACGATCAGGCGGTCCGGTTCATGGGCCAGGAGTTCGACTATCCGGTCGTCGCGCTTGATGGAAACCACGCGCCCCAGCAACTCGGGCGCAGTCACGGGAGGATCCTCGTGACGCAGACGGTCGCCCCGCGTAATCAGGCGCGATTCCTTGGGGCGGCCGGCAACGGCCAAAAATTCTCGGTCCACAACCCGATGAACAAATAATCTTCCCTTCTGCAAAAACAGCACGACCTCTCCCGGAGAAACTTCATGCAGGCCGGCCCGCTGGATCAAAACCAGATCACCTGGAAGGATGGAAGGCACCATGCTCGTTCCGAAGACGCGCAAGCGAACCTCGCCGAATGCGCGGACAACTTCCTCTGCCAACCCGCACGCCATCTCGATCGAAGCATTCCCCTGGCTGTCCGCTCGCATTTTCAGCGGCTGACTACGAAGCCTTCATGCTGACTTTGCAAGAGGCTTGGGTAGAAGTAACCTTGCCGCACGACAGAGCCGAGACCTCGAACACGGACTCGAATCTTACCGATGGCGTCTTGTACGGTTTCTTTGCCGCCGCTTGTTCAGGTGCTTTCCCGTTCGAATTGTTGTCTTTGTTCAATTGTCCCTCTCAAGATTCAATTTCGAGACTGCCGCGTTCGCAGAAGGGGCCTTCGTCGTCTGCCGGCCCTAGGGGCATTGTCAACAAACCATCCTAATACAAATCTAGGCCCGGTCAACGTCTTAATGCCGTCAGCAATGTTGAAACCTGTGGGCATAGGCGCCGCAACAGGGGCGAGAAATTGTCCTCGGTTTAGTTCGAAATGATGCCCCTAACCCAAGCGTTCAACTCGGAAATCGCTGCGCTTGAGCTTGACGTATATTTATCTGAGCAGAGCCTGTTCCTAGGTTGCTGGCGTAATCATGTTGTCGGCGAAGACTCGCCCTTCAATTCTCGCATCATTCGCGATTTGAGATGGCTCGTTTTGAACAAAATATGACACAACGAGACGCAGACGAAAACAGTTAGGCTAAATATCCGGAAAATCGCATTAGCCCTCGATCCAACCACGACTCACCCTTGCGCCTGGAATCGTATTCGACGAGCTGCTCGTTTAGCTCGATTCGCAACGCGTTCACTAGCCCGATGCCAGGATCCATCAGTCAGTGGTTCGCTATCTCTGCGTCGAAGAACTTGCGAACTGCCTTTCGGGGAAGGACGTACTGGATCGTGTGGCAGGCAGGCTCTCGAATTAATTCCATGGATGGGCAAACCCCATTGAAAATATTGCCCAGCGGCTGACAATTGGGATTTCCCGAACGAGTTACAAGACGCCAGCATGCACTCACCTTCGCTAGCTCGACTTCGAAATTTCGCAGCCGATAGTTTGCACCCTCCTGCCCTGAAAACTTGCCCGCGCCATGAGAGACCGAAATGGGAATTTGATCATTCGCCCTCTCGAGCTGAGACGTATTTTTCCCCCTCAACGGGTACAATGCTTTCTCGCACCAAAGAGAGGAAACCCTGCGAGAACGAAAGCCACAATATTTGTAGAAATTTGTGGCGGATCGAAATAGCGCTAGACTCGAGTTGTGCGGTCGGGAACCAAACGCCAAATGTTCCGTCGAAGAGCATGATATTCCGACAGATTAAACCGTGACGCGCGCTCTTTCGGACGTCAAGGGAAGTTTCACGACATGAGAGCCATGACGGAGGTAAGGGGCTGGCGGAACTCCCCGGGCGCAGCGCGCCCCGAATTGGAAATCAATCTTTGTTGCGGACGCGCGGTGATCGATCCCGCGGCCACAGAGCGAGTTCGTCTCCTCATTCGGAATGGGTTGAATTGGCCCGACGTTGTGGCAAACGCAGAAAGGCATCGTTTGTCGCCTATCGTCTATGAGATCATCACCCGCACGGCGCAAGACTTGATCTCCCCTGCACAGTTGAATGTGATACGCGGAGCGGCGGCGCCTTCTACGTTCGTCGGGATGGCGCTCGTGTGGGAATTGCTGCATTTGCATCGATTGTTCGAGGCTGCCCAAATCCTGGTCATCCCCTACAAGGGCCCCGTGCTTGGCTGGGTTGCATACGGAAGCTTTATTCGCCGCGAATACTCGGACCTAGACTTCGCTGTCGAACAAAAATACATCCCGGACGTGGTCGCTGTGCTGAAGTCCGAAGGATATCACCCGCAGTTCGATCCAAGGGAGGCGCACGCGGGGCACGACCGAAGTGCACCAGGCCAGTACTCCTTTCTATCGCACCCGCACAAAATTCTGGCCGAATTTCATACCGAACGAACCCTGCGATATTTCCCGATTCCCATCAACTTTCAGGATTTAACCAGCAGACTGATGACAGTCGAAATCGGGGAACAGCGCCTGCGTACTTTTTCGATAGAAGACACCCTTGTCATGTTGTGCGTCCATGGCGCGAAACATTTCTGGGAGCGGCTGGGCTGGGTGCTCGATATCGCTAAATTGGCAACGGGTCAGGAAGTGGACTGGACACTGGTTACACAGATCGCGGCAAAGATGGAATCCACGCGCGTGCTCCGGCTGGGCCTTTACCTGTCGCACGACTTGTTTGGTGCACCCTTGCCCGAGCAGTTGCTGGAAGAGATTCGCCGAGACCGCACTGTTCAAGAGCTAGCGGAAAAAGTGTACGACCAATACGCAGGAATCGCGGATCCCGGTGCGGGGGTATTGCACCGAGCGGCGTTTCGGTTTCGATTGCGAGATGGAATCGGGCAAGGGCTGCGCCACACCTTGCGCCTCGCATTAATCCCGACGGAAAGCGATCGCCAGATAGTGCGCTTGCCCCGTTGGCTCACTCCGCTTTACGTGTTGGTTCGGCCATGGAGACTCTTGCGGGAATATGGATCTGGCCTGAAGCGCCGGTGAATGACGAGCGTCACAAACCGACTCAGTTGGGCCAAATGAGTGACCTTCGACCAAACAAAATTGGCATTAGAAATCAGGCGTAGCCCATGATTTCTGCTCTCTTACTCCGAACCTGGATGTTGCCCGATGCGCAAAGGCTCCGCCCCTTCGTGGGTTTTTAGTTGCGCAGGGCTAGGCATTCGTAGCAGATTATGCGCGCATGCCTGAGCAATCTGTAAATCCTCCCGCGCGGTGGGCTGCCACTGTCATTGCGACCGTAGCCGCAGTGTGGTTCTGTTATGCGGGCGTCAAACATGCGGTGGCAAGTCATTTCGCGGGTTCTTCCGATCCGCAAGACTGGGAACGCGCCACTCGCTTCGAGCCAGACAACGCGGAGATCTGGTACCGGTTGGGACGTTTCCGCCAACTCGATTTCGATAGCACGGACGTTCCCTTGGCCATTTCCTATTACCGGCGCGCGATACAGCTCAATCCGCGCTCCCCCTATTACAAGCTCGATCTCGCAAGTGCACTCGAAATGGCGGGAGACAATGGCGAGGCGGACAGTAATTTCCGAGCCGCCCAGCGTGCCTACCCGATCTCGGCCGAAGTGTCGTGGAAATACGGTAATTTTCTTCTTCGCCAGAACCGTTTGCCCGAAGCATACGCGGAAATTCACCGCGCGGCGATGGTGGACCCAAAACTGATTCCACTCGCCGTGTCGCGCGTTTGGCATAGTGACCCTGACGTCCAATTGCTGCTCGATCAAGTTCTACCCGACACGCCTGCGGCTTACTCGGAGGCTCTCTCTTTCTTGACCGATGAACAGGACCCCACGGCGGCGATCGAGGTCTGGCATCGTCTGATTGCAAAAGATCCACCCGCGGAATTTAAATGGGGGATCAAGCTCACCGATATGCTGGTGGCCCAGGAGAAGTATGAGCAAGCCGGAACCGTTTGGCGCCAAGCAGTCGGGATGACCGCAGGTTCCGCCGTCGCGTATACCGGCAATTCGGTCGTCTATGATGGCGGATTCGAGAGGGAGATTTCGGGAGGCGGCTTCGGCTGGCGGCAAAAAGACGTCGAGGGCGCGGACTTCGATTTCGACACGGGTGAGAAGCATTCCGGAAGCCGGTCCGCGCGGCTGATTTTTGACGGCACCAAGAATCTATTGTACGAAGATCTAGTTCAAGCAGTTCTGGTTTCGCCGGGTACCCACTATCATTTTCAAGGATTTCTGCACACCGATCAAATTTCGACCGAGAGCGGGATGCGGTTTGAAATCGTAGATCCCAAAGGCCCGCAGCATTTAGATCTGCTTACCAAGAATGAGACGGGAACAGTGCCGTGGACCCTCGAGCAAGGAGATTTCACGACGGGGCCCCAGACGCACCTCATCCTTGTTCGACTCGCGCGGAAGCTGAGCGAGCGCCTGGACAACAAGCTTCGCGGAACGGTGTGGATCGACGACGTGACGATTGTGCCGACTGGCGCCGATAACGAGGAGTCCGATCGAGGAAAAAATTAGGCTAGATCGCGCAATGCGATGTCTCAGGACTGCTATTGGGATAGGGGCAATCAGGTCCAAATGCAAAATACGCGTTCCGGCAAAAGAGTTCCAATGACGCCCGTCTTCACCGAGCCATGAAGCTAGGCTTCCTACGCACCGGCATATGCGCTTTGGCTGCCTTCGCTGTACTCGCTCACGGCGCGGTCGAACCATGGTCGGAAGCTGTCCTCGAGATTGGAGCTGCCATTTTGCTGTTGGTCTGGGCTTGGAAAGCATTAGCGGACAGCGAATTGCAACTGGTTTGGAACCCACTGCTGTGGCCGCTTCTCGCTTTTTGGCTGGTTGCAGCGTTCCAGTTGGCAGTTGGCATCACGGCTGTGCCGTTCTTGACGCGTATCGAATTGCTTAAATACTCGGCGTTGTTGGCCTTGTTTTTTCTTTTTGTACAGTCTCACAGAACCCGGACCCATTGGCGCAACTTTGTCTGGTTTTTGTTGAGCCTCGGATTTGCGGTTTCCTTGTTCGCCATCCTGCAGCATTTTACGTTCAACGGAAAATTGTATTGGGTGAGGGAGTTAAAGTACGGTGGCATCCCCTTCGGCCCTTATGTCAACCGGAATCATTTTGCCGGCCTCATGGAGCTGCTCATCCCGCCGGGACTT
>Ga0210398_10001965_pt1 | contig 20493 bp, 17 predicted proteins | sample IncBWC4OmetaG_FD_161047 | JGI IMG/M metagenome (GOLD analysis project Ga0210398, IMG submission 161047) | Forest soil microbial communities from Barre Woods Harvard Forest LTER site, Petersham, Massachusetts, United States - Inc-BW-C-4-O | ecosystem: Environmental > Terrestrial > Soil >...
CGACGAGGCGATGACGGCAATACGAGCACGGCTGCCGACAACGCCAGCGCCGCTATCGGTGCGCTCATCTCGGTAACCGGCTCTGCAACAGCCGGCGCAAACCGGCGACCTCGTCGGTCAGTCCAGTGTCGGCGTGCCAGACAGTGACCGCGCCGACCCTTCCGTCAGTTTGGCGCAGCACGGCAATTTCGCTGAGTCGCCGCCGCCCGCCGCGGTCGCGGGCGACGTGCAACAGCACCTGCACCGCTGCGGCCAATTGACTGTGCAGCGCGCCACGATCCAGGCCGCCGAGAGCGCCCAACGCCTCCAAGCGAGCCGGGACCTCGCTCGGATTGTTGGCATGCACGGTGCCGGCACCGCCGTCGTGACCGGTGTTCAGCGCGGCAAGCAGATCGACCACCTCGGCGCCCCGGACCTCTCCGACGACGATGCGGTCGGGCCGCATCCTCAGCGCCTGCCGGACGAGTTGCCGCACCGTGACTTCGCCCACGCCTTCAACGTTGGCGCATCGCGCGACGAGCTTGACCAGATGCGGATGCGGCGGCGCCAACTCGGCGGCGTCCTCGACGCACACGATCCGCTCGTCCGGCGCCACCGCGTTCAGCATCGCCGACAGCAACGTCGTTTTACCCGCTCCGGTGCCGCCGGACACCAGAAACGCCAACCGGGCCGTGATGATCTCGGCGAGCAGTGCGGCGGCCGTCGGCGCGATGGCACCCGCCGCGATCAGCGCGGGCAGATCTTGAGTGGCCGGTCGAAGCACCCGCAACGACAGGCAGGTCCCGTCGACAGCGACCGGCGGCAGAACGGCATGCAACCGGACCGCGAAACCTCCGACGCCCACCGTGGTCAGCTGACCGTCCACCCATGGTTGCGCGTCGTCGAGACGCCGACCCGCCGCCAGGGCCAGCCGCTGCGCCAAGCGTCGCACGGCTGCTTCGTCGGCAAATCGAACATCGCTGCGCCGCAAACCGTTTCCATCGTCGACCCACACCGCGTCCGGCGCGGTGACCAGCACGTCGGTGGTGCCGTCCGCGCACAACAGTGGCTCGAGGATCCCGGCGCCGATCAGCTCGGTCTGCAGGACCCGGAGATTGCTCAGCAGCTCGGTGTCGCCGAGCACCCCGCCCGATTCGGCGCGGATCGCGTCGGCAACCACCATGGGGCGCAGCGGGCCGGATTCCGTCGCCAGCCGCTCACGCACCCGGTCGATGAGAGAACCGGTCATGCCGCCCGGCCTTCCGACCGGGCCACCGGGCGCGCAGGCAGCACAGCCATAACCCGGCTGGCCGCTGCCGCCAATGCAGAGCGCCGCCCGAACCTCAGACCACCGTGTTCGAGTTGCTCGGCCAACCTCGGGTGAGGCCTCATCGCCGCCAACAGCGGTACGCCGGCGATCTCAGCCACCTCGTTCGCGCGCAGGCCGCCTGGCGACGGTCCGCGTACGACCACTCCGACATTGGGATTGATGCCGATGAGCACCGCCGCGACCGTCGCCGTGGCCGCGCACGCCCGCACATCGCATGGGGTGACCACCACGACGAGATCGGCGGTATCCAAGGCGGTTTGAGTGGCGTCGGTCAACCGACGCGGCAGGTCGCAGACCACGGTCGCCCCGCCGCGGCGGCCGGCGTCGATGACTGCGCTCACGGCCCCGGCATCCAATTCGTATCCCCGACGGGTGCCTGACAGCATGCAGATCCCGCGGTATCGCGGCAGCGCCCCGCGCACCGCCGACCAGTTCAGCCGCCCGCCCTGCAGCGCCAGGTCGGGCCAGCGCACGCCCGGGGCGGTTTCGCCGCCCACCAGCAGGTCGATGCCACCACCCCATGGGTCGAGATCGACCAACAACGGATCGGTGGCGAGTTGCGCCAAGGCGGCCGCGAACAGTGAGGCACCCGCCCCGCCGCGCCCACCGATAACGGCGACTACCTGGCCGAGAGCGCCGTCGTCGCGCGCGAATTCGCCCGCATCGGCGAATCCGCGGACCAGATCGCGCTCTTGTGCGGGCAGCCTGAGCACGTGCCGGGCACCCACCTCGATCGCCGCGGCCCACGTCGCCGACGCGGGCTCGCTGCCGGTCACGACGATCACGTGTGCGCGGCGTGGCAGTCCAGCGCGTGCGCATGCTTGCGCCGCGGCCTCGTCGAGCACCACCGCTGCGGCCGCCGACCACGTTTTCCTGCTAATCGGAAATGTGTTGCCGGCGTGGACGACCCGCACACCGACGGCCGCGGCGACCCGGTCGACCTCATCGCGCATTACGGATTCGGCCAGGACGGCCAGGATCCCGCGTGCGCAGCCAGTGCCGGTAGGGGTGGTCATTGGCCCACCGTGCCCGGGCGCGATCCTCCGCCGCCAGTCCCGAACGAGGATCTGTGGACAACGCCCGATCTGTGCACAACTCGCGGCCCAGCGCCCGTCAAAGTCGGCGCCGACGGCGGGAACTCACCCCACAAAAGGGACGACCCCCGCCAGGGGGGGAGGAGGCGAGGGTCGTCGTGAATCAGCCCCGGGGGGTCGGGCTGATACACCCTCGGCTAAGCCGAGTACTGCTTACTATACACATGACAGCATCGCGCAGCGCAAGTGCTGTTTGAAGTTGCGCCCATGGCATTCGGCCACATTCAGCCAGGACAGCGCGGTCGTCGCGAGCAATCGAACCGTGGTTGACCGGGTGTTTTGTGGGCGCCCTCGCGTTTTGTCACGTGGTCCACCTATGCTGGGGCCGTGACCGTCCCGGACTCGGCCGCTGACCAGCAAACATCATCGATAGACACCGGTCCCAGCACTCGCACCGCCGCGTTTTTCGATCTTGATAAGACCATCATCGCCAAGTCCAGCACGCTGGCGTTCAGCAAACCTTTCTTCGACCAGGGATTGATCAACCGCCGCGCCGTGCTCAAGTCGAGCTACGCCCAGTTTCTGTTCCTGCTCTCCGGCGCCGACCACGATCAGATGGACCGCATGCGCATCCATCTGACCAACATGTGCACCGGCTGGGATGCCCAGCAGGTCAAGTCGATCGTCAGCGAAACGCTGCACGACATCGTCACGCCTCTGGTATTCGCCGAGGCCGCGGACCTGATCGCCAGCCACAAGCTGTGCGGCCGCGATGTCGTGGTGGTGTCGGCGTCCGGCGAGGAGCTGGTGGCACCGATCGCGCGTGCGCTCGGCGCCACCCATGCGATGGCGACCCGCATGGTCGTCGAGGACGGCAAGTACACCGGAGAGATCGGGTTCTACTGCTACGGCGAAGGCAAGGTCCAGGCGATCCGAGAGTTGGCCGCACGTCAGGGCTACCCTCTCGAACACTGCTACGCCTACTCGGATTCGATCACCGACCTGCCGATGCTCGAAGTCGTCGGCCATCCAAGCGCGGTCAACCCTGACCGCGCGCTGCGCCGCGAAGCGACCGCCCGCGGCTGGCCGGTGCTGGCATTCTCGCGGCCGGTATCGCTGCGCGACCGCATCGGAACACCGTCGGGAGCCGCGGTCGCCACGACCGCCGCGGTGGGCGTCAGCGCGCTGGCCGCCGGCGCGTTGACGTACTCGCTGCTCCGCCGGTTCTCGCTGTAGCAGCGCACCGTCGCTGCTACAGCAAACTTCTCCGGGTCACTGGTCGATATCACTTCAGCGTTTTCACGGCAATTGACTCTTGCTGTGACCCGGGTCACGGAGTACAAAGGAGTGACGGAAGCCCGGTGAGGCCAAGATCGAGCCGGAAGAGAAGGCACGATCTCCCGAAATCGGGTAACCCAGCACGGTTCCCGGCACCCACGCGGAGTCACAGCCGCGATAATGGCAGAAGTGTTGCGGGCCTGCGTAATTGCGAAGAGTGGATGGCGTCGACAGCCCTTTGGGTGGGGTTGCAGCCGGAAGCGTCGCAAGATCGCCGAGGCCACCCCACGCAACCCAGAGTTGCACGCTTGGTAACCGAGTTCCGTGCTAGCGGGCGGCGAGCCGAAATCCTTCGGATCGTCGCCCGCTTTATTCGTCCGTACCGCTACCGCCGGCCGCTGCACCGCTCACCGCGACGCGGCTTCGGCAACCTATTCAGCAAGCGCTTCAGCAATCGAGAACGCCTCTTGCGCGCCTGTGCGCAGGGCCCGGCAACACAGCACCAACCAGGCGGCCATGCCGTCGGGCGTTCCCGCCGCAAACCCGCGCGCGGCATCGCGGTACTCGGCCGCACGACGCATCCAGCTGACCTCCGGCACGCCCAATCCATGCGGGTCGAGCCCGGTGGCAATCGTCACCAGCCGCGACACCGCCCGTGCCACCACACCGTCCGCACTGCCGAATGGCGCCAGGGTCAGCAGTTCACCGTGCGCGACCGAGGCGATCACCGCGGCCGGCGCCCGGGTGCCACCGGTGACGATCTTGCCGAGCAACTCGAGGCGGGGCCCGATATCGCCGTCAGCGCGTGGCCGGCCCAATCGACTCTCGTCGACCAGGTCGGCGGCGGCGAGCATATGCAGTCGTGCCAGCGCCTGCAGCGGCGCCCGCTGCCACACGCCGGCCAAGGCGGTCTCGCCACCTTCCAGCGCCTGCGCGACGCGCAGCGCGCCGGCGAATACCGGGTCGCTGGTCGCGGAGACGTCCAGATGCTCGTCCAGTTTCAGCCTGCCGTCGAGCACCGCCGAGGCCCTCGCGGCCCGCAGCGAAGCCTCGGCCGCCGTCACCGGCCAGCGCCGCAGGTTGGCACGATGGCGATGCGCGCGGCCGAGCGCATCCCGGGCCTGGTCGCTGGCGGCGGCGACACCGGGCAGCTCCATCAGCGGAGCCAACGGGTCAGAAGTCACGAACTGTCACGATAGGGCTCGGTTTCTGGCGGCGACCCGCCGCGCCCGGCTTCGCCGCCCTTGCGATCGCCGCGGGTTTCTGGCGGCGACCCGCCGCGCCCGGCTTCGCCGCCCTTGCGATCGCCGCGGGTTTCTGGCGGCGACCCGCCGCGCCCGGCTTCGCCGCCCTTGCGATCGCCGCGGGTTTCTGGCGGCGACCCGCCGCGCCCGGCTTCGCCGCCCTTGCGATCGCCGCCCTTGCGATCGCCGCGCGTTTCTGGCGGCGACCCGCCGCCGGGAATCGCCGCCAGCAGTTGCCGGGTGTATTCGTGCCGCGGCCGCGTAAATACCTCCTCAGCGGGCGCGTGTTCAACCACCTGGCCAGCTTGCATCACCATCACTTCATCGGCGATCTGCCGGACGACGGCCAAGTCGTGACTGATGAACAGATAGCTCAGACCCAGCGCGTCCTTAAGCCCGGCAAGCAATTCGAGTATCTGCGCCTGCACCAAGACGTCGAGCGCGGAGACAGCTTCGTCGCAGACCAGCACCTCCGGCCGCAACGCCAGCGCCCGCGCGATCGCGACCCGTTGGCGCTGGCCGCCCGACAATTCGCGAGGGCGGCGGTCCAGCACCGACAACGGAAGCGCCACCTGCTCGACCAACTCTCGCACAGCCGCGCGCCGCTCGCGGCGGCTACCGACGCGGTGAATGCGCAACGGTTCCTCGATGGCCCGGAACACTGTGAACATCGGATCCAGGCTGCTGTAAGGGTTTTGGAAGACCGGTTGCACCCGCCGGCGAAACCCCAGAGCCGCTCGCCGGTTCAGCGCGGCAACGTCAAGGCCGCCGAAAGTCACCGTCCCGGAGGACGGCGCAAGCAGACCCAGCACCATGCGCGCCAGAGTGGATTTCCCAGATCCGGATTCGCCGACGATGGCCAGTGTGGTCGCTCTGCGCAGACGAAACGACACGCCGTCGACAGCACGGAATTCGGTTTTCCGCCAAGGTGTTCCGCGGCTTGAACGGTAGACCTTGGTGAGCTCGGAGGCAACCAGGAGACCGCCGGCCTCAGCGTCGGATTCTCCGCCGGACGTCGCGTTGCCGGTCCGCGGTCGAGCCGTCGTCCCACCGGCCGCGCGCGGCGCGGCGGCAACCAGCTGTCGGGTGTAGGGGTGCTGTGGGTCGCTCAAGATCCATTGTGCTGCACCGGTTTCTACTACGCTACCGCGTCGCATGACGATCAGTTGCTCGGCTCGCTCGCCTGCGAGCGCGAGATCGTGGGTGATCAGCAAGACCGCCGTGCCCAGTTCCGCGGCCAGATGCTGCAGATGGTCGAGCACCTGGCGCTGCACAGTGACGTCCAGTGCGGAAGTCGGCTCGTCAGCGATCAGCAAGCGCGGGCGGCCGGCCAGCCCGATCGCAATCAGCGCACGCTGAGACATCCCGCCAGACAGCTGATGCGGATACCGTCGGGCCTGAGTCGGCGGGTCGGACATTCCGGCTTCCCCGAGCAGTTGCAGTGATCGTTGCCGCGTATCGCTGATATTGTTGGCGCGCAACGCCTCCCGTATCTGGAAGCCGATCTTCCACACCGGGTTGAGGTTGGTCGTCGGGTCCTGCGGCACATAGCCGATGCCAGTCCCCCGAATCGAGCGCAGCCGTCGCGGATCCGGCGACGTGATGTCGAAGCCGTCGAATACGATGCGGCCGGCGGTGATTCGTCCGCCCGGCGCGAGCAGGCCGAGAATCGCAGCGGCCGTCGTCGATTTTCCGGAGCCGGATTCACCGACAACGGCAACGGTCTGACCGCTGCGCACGGTCAGCTCGACGTTATGCACGGCGGGAGGATCGTCGCCGAATCTCACTTCCAGGCCCGCGACGCTCAGCAGCGGCAGCTCGGCGCAAGACCCGCGGCGCTCCTCCGCATCGCTGCGCTCTGCATCGTCGCCGACGCGGATCATGACCGCCACGCTCGTGATGTGGAATCCAGGGCGTCGCGCAATACGTCGCCCATCATCAAAAATGCCAGCACCGCAAGCGCAAGGGCCCCAGCGGGATAGAACAAGATCGGCGAGCCTGCCCGCAGCCGCGTCTGCGCCACGTTGATATCGCCGCCCCATGACACCACTGAAGGCGGCAGCCCCACACCGAGGTAGGACAGCGTCGCCTCGGTCACGATGAACAGACCCAGCGAGATCGCGGCGACGGCGATCACTGGGCCAAGGGCATTGGGCACGACGTGGCGTATCAATATCCCGAACCTGCTCAACCCCAGCGCCTGCGCGGCCACGACGTAATCGTTGTCGCGCACCGCGAGCACGGCCCCGCGCGCGATCCTGGCCAGCTGCGGCCAACCGAACAGCGCGAGAATCGCGACCACCGTCCATACGGTGCGATGATGCATGACCTGCATGAGCACAATGGCGGCCAACAACAGCGGGATTCCGAAGAACACATCGGCGACGCGGGAGACCACCGCGTCGATCCAGCCGCCGTAAAAGCCGGCCAGCGCGCCCAGCGCCCCGCCGACAACGAAAACCACAAGGGTGGCACCAACGCCGACGGTGATCGAAGCGCGGGCACCGTAAACCGTGCGGGCGTAGATGTCGTGGCCCTGCAGGTCGGTACCGAACCAATGCGCGGCCGACGGTGCGAGCAGGCTCTGATACGGGTCGGCGTAGCCGGGATCGGCTGACGTGAACAATGCCGGAAACATCGCCACCACAAGAAAGAACAGAATCAGCGCGGCGGCGACGACGAATTTCGGACGTCGCCGCAGGCCCCGCCAAGTATCACGCCAAAACCCGGCGCCGCCAAGCACCTCGGTGTCCCGATCAGCCATAGCGGATCCTGGGATCCAGCGCCGCGTACAGCAGATCCACGATCAGGTTCGTCAACAGATAAATCACCACCAGCACCGTCACGATCGACACCACCGTTGGTGCTTCCTGGCGGGTGACGGCCTGATAGAGCACACCACCGACACCGTGGATGTTGAAGATTCCCTCGGTGACGATCGCGCCGCCCATCAGCGCCCCGAGGTCGGCGCCGAGGAATGTCACCACCGGGATCAGCGAGTTTCGCAGGATGTGGACCGTGACCACCCTGGGCCGCGACAGGCCGGTCGCCGTAGCGGTGCGCACATAGTCGGCGTGCGCGTTCGCGGCCACCGCAGAGCGGGTCAACCGCACCACGTACGCCAACGACACCGACCCCAGCACCACACCGGGCAGCAGCAACCGCGCGAATGTCGGCTGATCACCCACGGTGACCGCGGCGACACCCAACCGGACACCGAAGACGAACTGCGCCAGAAACCCCAGCACGAAGATCGGCACCGCGATGACGATCAGACTAGTGATCAGCACCCCGGCATCGAAGGTCCCGCCTTGCCGCAGCCCGGCGATCACCCCGAAGCCGGTCCCGAGGACCGCCTCCACCGCCAGGGCGATCAACGCCAGCCGGATGGTCACCGGAAACGCCTGGGCCAGAACGACACTGACCGGCAACCCGGAGTAGGCACGCCCCAGATCGCCGTGCACGATGCCGCCAAGATAATGCAGGTACTGGATCAAGAACGGGTCGTTCAGGTGGTATTGGGCGCGCAGTTGCGCGGCCACCGCGGGGCTCAGCGGACGGTCACCGCCCAGGGCGGCGATCGGATCACCGGGCAGCAAGAAGACCATGCCGTAGATCAGCAGGGTGGCCCCGAGAAAGACCGGAACCATGATCCCGACGCGTCGAGCGATATACCAGCCCATCTCAGGCCTTCACGATGTGCTCGTAGTCGGGCAAGCCGTTCCAGGTCAGTGCGACGTGGCTGACCGCCGGTGACCTTCCGGCCACGCTGATCGTGTACCACAACGGCACGACCGGCATGTCCCGGAAAAGGATTCGCTGTGCAGCGTTGGCCAGGGCAAACGACTCCTGCAAGCTGGGCGCGGCTTCGGCCGCGCCGATCGCGGCGTCGAATTGCGGGTTGGAATAGCCGACGTCATCGGCGCCCGCCCCGGTGACGAAAAGCGGCTCCAAGAACTCCAGCATCGACGGGAAGTCGCCCTGCCAACCCGCGCGGAAAGCGGTGGCGATGCTGCGGGTGGTGACCTGGGTGCGAAACGTGGCGAACGTCGGCTGCGGCACACCGACCGCGTCGATACCCAAGATGTTCTTGATGCTGTTGGCCACCGCGTCCACCCACTCCTGGTGTCCGCCGTCGGCGTTGTAGGTGATCGCGTACCGGCCGGACCATTTCGCGATGGCATCGGCTTGCGACCACAGCCGCCGCGCACGGTCCGGATCGAACTCGAGCGCATCGTTGCCCACGATGTGCGGGTCGAAACCGGGCAGCGAACTCGCGGTGAAATCGCGGGCCGGTGCACGCGCTCCGGAATAGATCTGGCGGCAGATCTGTGCCCTGTTGATGGCCGCCGAGAGCGCCTGTCGGCGCAACCTGCCTTCCTCGCCGCCGAAATGGGACAGCCGCAGCGGGGTGTCGAGGGTCTGGTTCACCGCTGCCGGCGCGCTGACGTAACGATCGCCCAGATCTCGGCGGTAGACCGACAGCAAGCTGGACGGAATGGTGTCCAGCACATCGAGATTGCTGGACAGCAAGTCGGCATATGCGGTCTCTAGGTTGGCGTAGAAGACGAAACGCAGACCCTTGTTCTGCGGGATCCGGTTGCCGTGGTAGCCGGGGTTGGGCACCAGGTCCAGTTTGACGTTGTGTTGCCAGGCCGCACCGCCCGGCGCGTCGTCAAACTTGTATGGGCCGTTGCCGACCGGGTGCTGACCAAAGCTCGTCATATCCTTGAGCGCTACGGCCGGCAATGGATAGAACGGCGAAAACCCAAGCCGCAGTCTGAAGTCGATGGTCGGCGCCTTGAGCTGCACGGTGAACTGGTGGTCGTCGACGACGCGCAACCCGGACATTGTGGTTGCCGCCGGTTTGGGCGCAGCCACTTCGTCGAAACCGGCGATCGGGGTGAAGAAGCTCTGCTGTAGTTGCGCGTTGGCGGCCAGAGCGCCGTAATTCCAGGCGTCCACGAAGGAGTGCGCGGTCACCGCTGTGCCGTCGCTGAACGTCCATCCGGGCTTGAGGGTGATGCGGTAATTGATGTCATCGCTGGTCTCGATCGACTGGGCAACCTCCAGTTCGGGCCTGCCCTTGGCGTCATAGGACATCAGGCCCGCGAAGAGCCGGTCGATGATGCGGCCCCCATTGCTGTCATTGGTATTGGTCGGAATCAGCGGATTCTGCGGCTCACCGGCGTTGACGATCACCACATCGGTGCGCACGTTTCCCGCACCGCAGCCAGTCAGCGATGCGGCGGCGAGCAATCCGCAAGCCACAAAGGCCGCCGCAGCACGGACCCGACGCATGGGCCCGACCCTAGAGCCCCCGGCCGGGCCGGCTTAATGCGGTAGAGGTTGTTGCCGCCGCGGCAAGCAAACTTCTTCTTAACTGAGCGACGCCCGGACATCCCGGCGAGCGATCCCGATTACGCTCGTGCAGGTGACCGAGACCCACGCCGCGACCCTGTCTTACCCGCCGTCCGCGGAGTTCACCGCACAGGCGAACGCCAGCGAGGTGTTGTACCGCAAGGCCGAGCGAGACCGGCTCGCGTTCTGGGCCGAACAGGCCAACCGGCTGTCATGGTCCAAGCCCTACGACCAGGTGTTGGACTGGTCGGCGGCACCGTTCGCCAAGTGGTTCACCGGGGGAACACTCAACGTCGCGCACAACTGCGTGGACCGTCACGTACAAGCCGGTAACGGCGATCGAGTCGCCATCCACTGGGAGGGTGAGCGGGCCGGCGAAGGCCGCACCCTCACCTACTCAGACCTGCAGACCGAGGTGTGCAAAGCCGCCAACGCGCTCAGCGGGCTCGGTCTGGTCGCCGGCGACCGCGTCGCAATCTACATGCCGATGATCCCGGAGGCCGTGGTCGCGATGTTGGCCTGCGCGCGCCTGGGCGTGCTGCACAGCGTGGTGTTCGCCGGGTTCACGGCCACTGCGCTGGGCGCCCGGATCGCCGACGCCGAGGCCAAGCTGCTGATCACCTCCGACGGGCAGTTCCGCCACGGCAAGCCGGAGCAGTTGAAGGAAGCCGCCGACCAGGCGGTCGCCGACACCAGCACGATCGAACACGTCTTGGTGGTCCAGCGCACTGGCATCGACGTCCCGTGGAGGCAGGGACGCGACGTGTGGTGGCACGACGTCGTCGACTCGGCATCGCCCGAACACAGCGCCGAGGCGTTCGATGCCGAGCATCCGCTGTTCCTGCTGTACACCTCGGGCACCACCGGCAAGCCCAAGGGCATCGTGCACACCAGCGGCGGCTATCTCACCCAGGCGTCCTACACCCACCACAACGTCTTCGACATCAAGCCGGAAACCGACGTGTTCTGGTGCACCGCCGACATCGGCTGGGTCACCGGACACACCTACGGTGTCTACGGCCCGCTGTCCAACGGCGTAACCCAGGTTATCTATGAGGGAACCCCAAGCACGCCCAGCCAGCACCGGCATTTCGAGATCATCGAAAAGTACGGCGTGACAATCTATTACACCGCGCCGACGATGATCCGCACCTTTATGAAGTGGGGCCGCGAAATCCCGGACGCCCGCGACTTGTCCAGCCTGCGGCTGCTGGGGACGGTCGGTGAGCCGATCAACCCGGAGGCCTGGCGCTGGTACCGCAAAGTCATCGGCGCCGACAGCATCCCGATCGTGGACACCTGGTGGCAGACCGAAACCGGCGCCGCGATGATCTCGCCGCTACCCGGCGTCGCGGCCACCAAGCCGGGATCGGCGATGAGGCCGCTGCCCGGTATCTCGGCGAGGATCGTCGACGACGACGGCAATCAGCTTTCACCGCCGTCCACCGACGAGGGCGAGCACGTCACCGGATATCTGGTGCTCGACCAGCCTTGGCCGTCCATGCTGCGCGGCATCTGGGGCGATCCGGACCGCTACCGCGAGACGTACTGGTCGAAGTTCGCCGAGCAGGGCTGGTATTTCGCCGGCGACGGCGCTCGCTACGACTCCGACGGCGCGATCTGGGTCCTCGGTCGCATCGACGACGTGATGAACGTGTCCGGCCATCGCCTCTCCACCGCCGAAGTGGAGTCGGCGCTGGTCGGACATTCCGGGGTCGCCGAAGCCGCGGTCGTGGGGGCGACCGACGACACCACCGGTCAGGCGATCTGCGCGTTCGTCGTCTTGCAGGCCGATCATGCCGAGACGACGGGCGCCGAGATCATCGACGAGCTGCGCGCGGAAGTGGCCAGGGTCATCTCACCGATTGCCCGGCCCCGCGAACTGCACGTGGTGCCCGAACTGCCGAAGACGCGCAGCGGCAAGATCATGCGACGCCTGCTGCGCGACATCGCCGAGAATCGAGAACTCGGCGACACGTCGACGCTGCTTGATCCCGGTGTGTTCGAGGCGATCCGGGCCGCCAAGTAGCCGACACCGGCCAGCCGGCCAATCGCTTCTAGGCCGGGACGGGGACGAAGCCCGCGCCGGGACGGTTCTTGGCCTGCAGATCAGCCAAGTCGGCATTGATCGACTGAACTACCGCCGGCGTGTGCAGCGGGATGTATTTGGTGACGCAAACCGGCAGGTTTTCGCTGAACGCGCCGTGGATCATGCCGACCAGTTGATCGTTGACCGTCACAGGGGCGCCCGAGTCGCCCGGTTGTCCACACACCTGCATGAGGATGGTGCCCGGATCCTGGCCCGGGCCCCACGTGACGCCGCAGGAGTTGCCGGTGGTGCGGCCCTGCTTGCAGGCGATCTGCCCGAAGGCTGGGTCGGGCCCGATGCCGTTGATCGCGAAACCACCGAAGTTCGCCACCGGTATCACCTTGGCCGGATCGAACTGGATCACCGCGTAGTCGAGGCCGTCGTTGCCGGCGACCATGGTTCCCACTGCGCCGCGGGCCTTTGCCGACTCGACGACCACCGGAGCGCCCGGGCCGCCGCAATGCGCCGACGTGAAACCGATCAGCTCACCCTTGCCGTCGGTGCCGATGGTGGTCAGGGTGCACAGGGTGTCGCCGTTGACGATGATCCCTGCCCCGCCACCGAGCGGGAGTTTGTCGTCAGCTCGTGCGGGCACGCCCGGCACAACGGCAAGGCCCACGGATGCCGCCGTGACCAACGCCGCCGCGAGGCAAGGCAGCCGGCGGTACGTGGTCTGCAAAGGAATACTCCCGTCGACAAGCTTGGACGCGTACCCGAAGCGGCGGCGTCAGTCTAGCGTGATCAGTGCCTACCAGCCTCGATCCCTAACCGGCCCCTCTGATCACCCGCCTCGCCCCTCACCGCTGCGCGGCTGGGGGTGGCCCCGCGGTGTCCGGTTGGCCTCGTCTGGCACCGGACCGCATGGCAACATGAACCGCGACGACCGCGAACGCCCGGCGACGATGCGAGCCGGGCAACGGCTCGAGCAGAAGCCGGGAGCCAAACCGGGAGGACCGTCTGTGAGCAAGACAGATCGAAAGAGCGCCGACCGCAAGGATGGGGTTCCTCGCACGCTGACCACCATTCCATTGACCGACCCGCACGCCCCATCCGTCGACCCGTCGATCGGTGAACTGGTCAAGGACGCCACGGCTCAGATATCGACTTTGGTGCGCGCCGAGGTCGAATTGGCCCGCTCTGAAATCACCCGCGATGTCAAAAAAGGTCTTACCGGCAGTGTTTTCTTTATCTCGGCGCTGGTGGTGCTGTTCTACTCGACGTTCTTTTTCTTCTTTTTCCTCGCCGAACTGCTCGATACCTGGCTGTGGCGCTGGGTCGCCTTCCTGATCGTGTTCGCGATCATGGTGGTGGTGACCGCGGTGCTGGCGTTGTTCGGCTACTTGAAGGTGCGGCGCATCCGCGGACCGCGGCAGACCATCGAATCGGTCAAAGAGACACGGACCGCTTTCACGTCGAGTCATGACAAGGGCCCGGGTCGCGCGCTCAGTTCGGCGCAGGGCGGGACGCCCGCCGACCCTTCGGGTTGGTAGATGGCGCCACCAGATCCGTCGATCACCCGTATCGACGGGCCATGGCGCCATCTGGATGTGCACGCCAACGGCATTCGGTTCCACGTCGCCGAGGCCGTGCCCGCCGACCGCAGTGCGGCCACCCCGCCGACTGCGCAGCCGCTGGTGATCATGCTGCACGGCTTCGGCTCGTTCTGGTGGTCGTGGCGTCACCAGCTACGCGGCTTGCGCGGAGCCCGGGTCGTCGCGGTGGATCTGCGCGGCTACGGCGGCAGCGACAAACCACCACGCGGCTACGACGGCTGGACGCTCGCCGGGGATACCGCCGGACTGATCCGCGCGCTGGGGCACACGTCGGCAACCCTGGTCGGTCATGCCGACGGCGGGCTGGTCTGCTGGGCAACCTCGGTCCTGCACCCGCGGCTGGTGCGCGCCATCGCGGTGATCAGCTCGCCGCACCCCGCCGCACTGCGCGGGTCGGCGTTGACGCGTCGCGATCAGGGCCGTGCACTGTTGCCCTCGCTGCTGCGCTATCAGGTGCCGATCTGGCCGGAGCGCGCGCTGACCCGGGATCACGGCGCGGAGATCGAACGTCTGGTCCGTAGTCGGGCCAGCGCTAAATGGGTTGCTTCCGAAGACTTTTCCGAGACCATCGGCCATCTGCGGGAGGCGATCCAAATTCGGGCGGCGGCGCACTCCGCGCTGGAATATCAGCGTTGGGCAGTGCGTAGCCAGCTACGCGAGGAGGGCCGCCACTTTATGAAGTCGATGAACCGGCCTTTGGGGATTCCGATGCTGCACATTCACGGTGATGCCGATCCGTACGTACTGGCCGATCCGGTCGAGCGAACGCAGCGCTACGCGCCGCATGGTCGCTACGTATCAATCGCCGGCGCAGGACATTTCAGTCATGAAGAGACGCCGCAGGAAGTCAACGCGCACCTAAAGCGCTTCCTCGACCGGGTGTACAGGTCGCCCCTTAACTGACACACTCCCCGGTGGCCACCGGCGCAGTGTCGCCGATGTGCGCCAGCTGGGCGGCCACTTCCTTGGCCGTCAGGACGAAACCGGTGTCGTTGTCGTCGACCGCCGCGCCGAACACCACACCGAGCACCTGGCCGTTGAGGTCGATTAATGGTCCGCCCGAATTCCCTTGCTCGACACTCGCTCTGACGGTGTAGACCTCGCGGTTGACCGTCGCGCTGCGGTAGATGTCGGGTCCGCTGAGCTCGATGAGTTCCCGGATTCTGGCCGGAGTTGCCATAAAGCCACCGCCACCGGGGTAGCCCATCACTACTGCCTGAGTGCCCGACGTCACCGGGGTGTTGGCGAAGGCCAGCGGTCCGGACGGCAGGTTGGGCACCGACAGGATCGCGATGTCGACAGTCGGGTCGTAGGACACCACGGTGGCGTCATAAGGATTGCCGCTGGCCTCCACGGTGACGCTGTTGGCGCCGGCCACCACGTGCGCATTGGTCATCACGCGGTCTGGAGAGAGGACAAAACCGCTGCCCTCCAACACTTTCTGACAACTCGGTGCAATCGCGCGGATCTTGACCACGCTGGGTTCGGTGGACGCCACGACCGGGTTGTTGGCCAGCGCCGAGTCCGGCGCCGCCACCGCCACGACCGGCGTGCGACTGAACGGCTCCAATACCTGCGGCAGCCCCGAGGTGTCCAGCAGCGCCGACAGCCGTTTGGGCACGGTCTTGAGCCACTCCGGCGCGAAGTCGTTGACCTGTGCCAACACCCGCGAGCCGCGCACCGCAGCGGCCAGGCTGGGCTGGCCCGCCGAGGAGGTCAGCGGCGTCGCCAGCAGCCATGCCGCCACCAACACCACCACCAACTGAACCGCCACCCCGATCAGCGAGTCGAAGAATCGGACCGAGTTGCTGTGGATCGCGCCGCGGACCGCGCGGCCCAACACCACACCGGCGACCTCGCCGACGACGACCAGCCCCAGGATCAGAAACAGCGCGGCGAACAGCTTGGCCCGCGGCGCGCTGATGTGCGCGACAAGGTGCGGGGCCAGCAGCACGCCGGCGATCGCTCCGAGTAGCACACCGACGAATGACAGCAGTGAGCCGAGCGCACCCGAACGCCAACCTGAGATCGCCGCGATGAAAGCCACTGCCAGCACAGCGATGTCGAGCCATTGTGAGGAGGTCATCAGGCATCATCCCCGTCGCCGACCAGGGCCATCGCTTCATTCAACTCCCGGACATCGCTGGTGTCCCAGGGCTCAGCCCAACCAGCCACATCAAGCATTGCCGAAATCACTTGGCCAGTGAATCCCCAAACCAGCATCTCGTTCAACAAGAAAGCCGGCGCGGCGAAGCGGCGGCTGAAGGAGCTGCGGTACACCATCAGCCGGTTGGCCGGATTGATGAAAGCGCGCACCGGGACCCGGGCCACGATTGCCGTCTCCGCCGGATCGACGACGGCCACCGGCCCTGGATCCGGCGAATACGCCAGCACCGGGACGACGTGAAAACCCGACGGCGCGATGAACGTTCGCTCCATCGTGGCCAGCGGATGCAGCCTGCCGGTATCGATGCCGGTCTCCTCACGCGCTTCCCGCAGTGCAGTGGCCACCGGCCCGTCATCATCCGGATCGGATGCGCCACCGGGGAATGCCGCCTGGCCGGCGTGGTGGCGCAATGTGGAGGCCCGCACCGTGAGCAGTAGGTCGGCGTCGTCGGGCGGTGCGCCGTTGGTTTGACCCCACGGCGGGCCGGAAAACAACACCAGCACCGCTGCGTCGCGTCCGTCTTTGCGGAGCGTGGCCGTCGCCTTGGCGGCGGTCACCATGGCCAGGACGTCGGCGGGAAGACGGCGACGGAAAGCGTCAGGCACCTCACCAACGTTGTCGACCAGTGGACGCAGCCAGGACGGACCGAGTTCAGGCGTCAACGGAACCGTTCCTGGCGCGTGGGTGAGGTCTCCACCGCTTGGTCGCGGAGTGCCCCCTGCGCTCACCGGCGCCTCCTTCGTCTAATCGCCCGGCCCCTCCCCGGGCGACCTTGCGGCCCGCGTCGTCGCCGGTCGCGTCCGTCGTCGCCGTGCGTCATCGCGTCTGATCTCCGAGCGCAGTTGCGATCTCGTCGGCATTAGCAAAAGCTCGCGGCAGGGTCTGCGCAACGCTACCGTCCGAGCCCAGCACCACTGTCGCGGGCATCACATTTGGCACCCGCAGTGCCGCTGCGACCCGACGACGACCGTCCTGCAGAGTCGGTAGTCGAACACCGAGCTCCGCCAACCGCAGCAAAGCGGCCGTCTCGTTCTCGTCCTGGTGCACCGTCACCACCGTCACGGCCGGCCCGACCCGTCGTTGATACTCGGCCATCGCAGGGAGTTCGGCCGCACAAGGCGCACACCAGTACGCCCACAAGTTGAGAACCACCCGATGCCCGGCCAATGCGGGGCCGACGTCGACGACCGAGCCGTCGGCTGCGCACTCCGCCGTGACACCGCGCAACGCCGGCGGACCGGCCTCCGCGCCCGGGTGGGGACACTCCGCGAGGTCGGCACGCTGCCGCGGTCCGGCCAGCGCGGCCGGGTTGTCCGCGTCGCGATGCTCGCGACCGGCGCCGATTGCCGGGGCGGTTGACCGGTGGGCGCTATCGCGCAGGTCGACCACCAACGCCACGATCAACGCCGCGACCACCGCCAGCACCGCGAGGGTCCAGCGGGTGGTTCGAGGGGTGAAAGTGGTCAAATTGGGCCCCGTTTGCAGCTCATTCCGGTTCTGGTGGGCGGTGCTGAGCTACAAGCCGACCATCGCCAGCAGGTGCTCGGTTTCCGGGCCCTGTACCAGGGCGGCGGCGATCAGCGGTTCGGTGGGCCCGATCCCGAACGACGGACAGTCCTTGGCCAGGACGCACACCCCGCACGCCGGTTTGCGGGCGTGGCACACCCGGCGGCCGTGGAAGATCACCCGGTGACTCAGCACGGTCCACCCGCTGCGTTCGATGAGTTCACCGACCGCATGCTCGACCTTGACGGGGTCTTCCTCAGCCGTCCATCGCCAGCGCCGAACCAGCCGCCCGAAATGGGTGTCGACGGTGATTCCGGGGACATCGAACGCGTTTCCCAGGATGACATTGGCGGTTTTACGTCCGACCCCGGGCAGCGTCACCAGTTCGTCCATGGTGGCCGGCACCTCCCCGTCGAATCGCTCGAGCAATGCCTGTCCCAGGCCGATCAACGACGACGCTTTGTTCCGGTAGAAGCCAGTGGGGCGAATTAAGGCTTCAAGTTCTTCACGGTCGGCCCGTGCGTAATCCACCGCGGAGCGATAGCGGGCGAACAGCGCCGGGGTCGTGAGATTCACCCGCTTGTCCGTGCTTTGGGCCGACAAGATCGTCGCCACCGCCAGCTCCAACGGTGTGGTGAAATCCAACTCGCAGTGGGCGTGTGGAAACGCTTGCCCAAGTTTGCGATTCATGCGGCGCGCTCGTCGTACCAAACCCAAATGGGTTTCCGAAGACCAGCGGCGGGCGGCGGCGGCGTCGGCCGCACCGGACACTGGGGCGGCGGCGCGAGAAGGTTTGCCCATTATCACTCTCGACAGAGTACTAATTCGTGATCCCGCTGAGACCTTAGCCGTGTTTACTTGCGACTTGTGTCTTGGTTGCTCGTGGCATTCATCCCGGGTTTGCTGATGCTGGCGACTTTCGGACTTGGACGGCTGGAAGCGGGCTTAGTAGATAACACCGTGACGGCACGCGATGTCGCCGAGTTTCTCGAGCAGGCCGAGCCTATTGACGTGCGCACATTGGCCCGGGAAGGAATGCCCGAGGCCCTGGAGAGCCTGCACCGCCGCATCGGGCGTCTGGGAGACGAAACGCCTTATCGATTCGGCCGAGCCGAGCCGGTCACCGATCCGTTGCTGAGGGCCACCGTTATTTCCGCCCCCCGAGACCCCGGCCTACCGAGACAGTCGCATAAGCATTCGCAGGCGAATCGGCAATTTGGCCCGCCTCAGCATGCCAATCGTGTGTAGCGTTGGCACGTCGAGTTGATGGCTTACCTCTAGGCTCAGCCTGCGAGTGCCTAGAGGTACCCCTCGGGGAGCCAGCCAGCAACCCGGCCCGGGCATCAGACCCGTGCATATCAGAGTCGTTGACATAGCTAAGGGGCAACGTGGACGAGATCCTGGCGAGGGCCGGAATCTTCCAGGGGGTTGAACCCAGCGCCGTCGCCGCGCTGACCAAGCAGCTGCAGCCCGTCGACTTCCCTCGCGGGCATACGGTTTTCGCGGAGGGCGAGCCGGGTGATCGGCTGTACATCATCATTTCCGGAAAGGTCAAGATTGGCCGCCGTTCACCGGACGGTCGGGAGAATCTGCTGACCATCATGGGTCCGTCCGACATGTTCGGTGAGCTGTCGATCTTCGATCCGGGCCCTCGGACCTCCAGCGCGACCACGATCACCGAGGTGCGCGCGGTGTCGATGGATCGCGACGCGCTGCGGGCCTGGATTGCGGATCGTCCCGAGATCGCCGAGCAGTTGCTAAGGGTGCTGGCCCGGCGGCTGCGACGCACCAACAACAACCTCGCCGACCTCATCTTCACCGACGTGCCGGGCCGGGTCGCCAAGCAGCTACTGCAGCTGGCCCAGCGCTTCGGTACCCAGGAAGGCGGCGCGATGCGGGTGACGCACGACCTGACGCAGGAGGAGATCGCCCAGCTGGTCGGCGCGTCCCGCGAGACGGTGAACAAGGCGCTGGCCGACTTCGCCCACCGGGGCTGGATTCGCCTGGAGGGCAAGAGCGTGCTGATCTCGGACTCGGAGAGGCTGGCGCGGCGAGCGAGGTAAGCGCCGGCGCAAGCGAGCATCCAACAGCGCGCCAGGTAGCTTGTCCCGCCGAGCGGCTAGGCGCTTTTGCGTCTGCTCGCGCTACTGAGTCCGCAGATAGTCCAACTGCGCCTGCACCGACCATTCCGCTGCGCCCCACAGCTCCTCGTCGACGTCGACGTAGACGTGCTCAACGACCTGGCGTGCGGTGGCGTCGTCGCCGAGATCCCGCAACGCCGAGCGCACCTGCTCCAGCCGCTGCTCGCGGTGTGCCAGGTATCCCGACGCCACGGCTTCCACATTCGCCAGGTCCGGCCCGTGGCCGGGTAGCACGGTCCGGCCGCCCAGTCCGCGCAGCCGGTGCAGCGACTCCAGGTAGTCGGCCAGGCTGCCGTCTTCGGTGTCGATGACGGTCGTTCCACGACCCAATACGGTGTCTGCCGTCAGCACCGCGTCGTCCAGTACGAACGACAGCGAATCGGCGGTGTGGCCGGGCGTCGCCAACACGGTGATCCGCAAGCCTGCAGCATCGATCACCTCACCGTCGGTCAGCTCGGCGCTGAGGCCGCGCAAGAACCCGCTGCCCGCCGAGCGCACCGGTGCGCCGGTCAGGTCGACCAGCTTGTCGATGGCGTCGGTGTGGTCGCCATGACGGTGGCTGATCAACACCAGGGCGATGCGGCCCAGGTCGGCGATTCTCGCGATGTGCTCGTCGTCGTCGGGACCGGGATCGACGACCACGATCTCATCGCTGCCTGGTCCACGCAGCACCCAGGTGTTGGTGCCGTCCAGCGTCAGCAAGCCCGGATTGTCGGCCAGCAGCACCGATGCGGCTTCGGTGACCGGGCGTAGCCGGCCGTAGGCGGGATGTGTCAGCGATTCAGCGGCGTCGGTCACGGTCGTTAACCGA